>Ga0209723_1000990_pt1 | contig 47564 bp, 40 predicted proteins | sample BiotimSIPDNA_2_FD_185750 | JGI IMG/M metagenome (GOLD analysis project Ga0209723, IMG submission 185750) | Anaerobic biogas reactor microbial communites from Washington, USA - Biogas_R2 time_0 SIP DNA (SPAdes) (version 2) | ecosystem: Engineered > Bioreactor > Anaerobic > Unclassified | place... | reverse complement strand
ACTCTATTCTACCAGCTTTTACTCACTTTTAGTAACATTCAATACAATTCTAAACCTCGATCAGCGCAGTATTTGAGTCAATTCTTGAATAACTACTCTACTGTCCAAGTTACTTTGGCATTCAGCGACATCGTCCGCGCACGTGACGGACTGTCGTCTCTCTCTCCCACTGACAAAATCCGTATCATCGGTCCGGCACAAAAAGTGTTACACTTTGGCGTATTTGCGGACGGAAACGGCACTAATGACGGTACAGAGCGTTACCCCTACCAAAAGGTTAAGCAAAAAAAGGATGAGCGTTATGCGCCCCGTCGGCAAAAGCGCATAACGGGAAGCGCCCAGCGTCATCGAACCCAGCGAATCAGGTGAGAACTTCTTAACAAGTTCATTGTAGAGCAACGACGCGAATAAGCTGGCTAGAAGCGCGCCGACCATACCGATTGTTGCGCCTTCAACGATGAAAGGAATGCGAATATACTTGTTCGTCGCGCCGATATACTTCATGATGTTGATCTCTCGAGAACGTGACAATGCCGCAATCCGTACAGTATTAGCCATAACGACCGTCGCAATCAACGTCAAGATGATAAAAACGATGATCCCGACGCGCGATGTCCCTTGTTTGACGTCATCGAGGAAAGCCATCAAGTGTGACTCCATCATCACTTCATGGACTGCGGGTAAGTTTTCAACCTCCCGTTTAAACTCATCTCCCGTAGCAGGATCATTGAGGCGAACGTTGATAGTATGAGGGATATACGTTTCATAGTCGAAACCCTTCCAGAGCTCTTCTTTTCCCAATTCATTCTTAAACTGCTCATAATTCTCCAAGGGGGTTCTCATCTCATACATTTGTACGAGTTCGCTGTCTATCAGATAGTTTTCGATAAGGTCGAGATCGGCTTGTTCGGCGCTCAAACTCATGGATATTTCAATCGGGGGTTGTTGAGAAGCGATCTTTGACAGATGATTGGCATTGAGAGAGAAAGCGACAAAAGCGCTCGTGAGAAATAGCATCAGCACCAGTGTCGTAATCGCAGCCATGGAAAGCAAGGGATGCCGGCCTAAACTCTTGAAGCCTGCTTTTATAGAATATCGCCACTCGTTATGCTTCATGATAGATCCTCCGGATGTTCGTCCACATCATTGCGCTCAAGACGTTTGCGAATGATGTTTTGAGAATGAGATGACGAATCTGTACGAGGCACGACATTGTCACCGATCGCGTTCTCCACGCTCAGCTCTTCCGATTGGGTCTCTTCAGCCGAATCTTGCTTGTTATTCAGCATCGCATTGCGAAGAACATGCATATCGTGCTGCATGGTCTCAACATCCATGGACTCATGAACACTCGTCTCTTCAAGCCGCTTCCTGAGCTGTTCCTTTCTCTCTCTCGTCCCGGGCCGACCCCGCCTCTCCGATTGATTCCTGCGGAGTTCGTCAAAGAAACCTTCACTCTGAAGATCCACCGTACGGCGTCTGGATTTTGAATCGTGTCTCTTCAGTCGTTCCTCGCGTTCCTGTTGGTCTACACGCTTTAACAGCTCCATCGCGTGATCGCCCTCGGCCCATTCCTCTTCGGACCGTTCGGTATCCGAATCCGTCTCTTGGTCGGGCAGATAGTAACCGAATCGCTCATCGCGTCTAAAATACTGACCGCAAACATCATCGCGAATAAGCACGCCGTCTTTCACTTCAAGTACACGCTTGTTCATCTTGTTGATGATCGTGCTATCGTGTGAGCACGTGATGATCGTTGTGCCGTTATTTCGGTTGATGCGTTCGAGGAGCGCCATGATGGATTCACCGTTGACCGGGTCGAGATCTCCCGTCGGCTCGTCGGCGATAATCAGATGGGGTCTATTAACGAGTGCTCGCGCAATACTCACGCGCTGTTTCTCACCGCCCGACAACTCGGACGGGTAATCATTGATTTTATTCCTCAGTCCTACGACTGCAAGAACGATCGGAACTCGTTGTCGTATTTTCTTTCTCGGTTCACCGATAATCTCCATGGCGAACGCGACGTTTTCACCGACTGTCAATGAATCGATCAGACGAAAATCCTGAAAGACCATACCGATTTTCCTTCTCAAGAAAGGAATCTGTCGTGCTTTAATCTGACCGACATTGAATTTGTCGAGAAGAACCTTGCCCGATGTAGGCCGTTCCTCACAAGTCAAAAGCTTAAAAATCGTTGATTTTCCGGCGCCGCTTTCCCCGATAAAAAAGACGAACTCACCCTCTTCAATCGAGAACGAAACGTTGGAAAGAGCCTTGGTCCCCGTCTGATATATTTTCGTTACATCTCGAAATTCTATAAATGCCATCGCTGCCCCTTCGGTCGGAACGCTCTTCGTACGGACACAGGTTTTTCTCCCTATGAATCGGATCAGACCATCGGTAAGTAATCCTCCGTACCCAATTCCATTCCCATGCGTGCGTACCGAGTCACTTTGTTTTCCTCGACATAGGTGAGATAATCTCTGACCATCTCCGCCAGCTTAAAGAGAACGGCATCCTCGAAATTGCGAAGATCCAATCCCGTTATCTTCTCAACTTTGTCGAGACGGTACACGAGCGTATTTCTGTGGACGAAGAGCTGTCGCGATGTCTCGCTCCCGTTCAGGCTGTTCTCGAAGAATTTTTCGATCGTCAACAACGTCTCGGGATCAAGCGCCTCGTACGTGCCCGGCTCAAAAACCTCACGGAGAAATAGCTCACACAGTGTAATCGGAAGCTGATAAATCAAGCGTCCCAATCCGAGATTGCAGTACATCATGACTTCCGGCGTCTTACTCCCGAAAATGTCACCGACGATCAGAGCTAGAGATGCTTCCTTGTAAGCCTTTGCCGTGTCTTTCAATGAAGAGAAATTCATGCTGACACCGAGTTTGACATCCGCCATGGCTTCTTCTTTCATATCGGCTACAAGCTTGTTGAAAAACGCTTCTCTCGTTTCGGAATTCTCTTCATCGGGAGTTTCGAGAAGAAGAACTAAATTCGCCTCATCCATGGGGAGGATATAATCATCTTCACGATCCCCAAAACGTGCCGTTAGCGCCTCATGGCAGGCCTTGAACTCATCCGGCTTTGTCCGCATGATGACCAAAAGTCGCCTGACATTGTACTTAACGCGATATTCGCGAGCCTTCAGGGGAATATCGCCCGGCAACTCGTTCTCAAGAAGAACATTTTTCAGAAAACTCAATTTCTGTTTATGGTCGCGTTCTTCAAAATCGTCAAACTGCTTCAGTTCCGCTTTAATCCAAAGGGAGAAAAGCTCCAAAATACCTGCCGAAAGCTCGTCCGCTCCATCGACAAAACAGATCAAACGTGCGCCGCCCGCGCGATCAATAACGCGATACGTGCGGTCGCCTGCAAATGATTGCGTATCACCCGAAGCGAGAAAAGCGCGGATCGCAGCGTCCTGCTCACCGACCAGTTTTTCATCGGAAGCCATGATGATGACACCCTTCTCGTCGGCAATACCGAGGACGCGATCTGGAGAGAGTGTCAATTCTCTAAGCTTTAACTTGAAATCTTTCATGTTTTCAAATCCTCATCTTCTTGATTGTTGCGTTAACGTCGCACATTAACGTAATAAGCCGATCATATAATGACTATCGCATTTTACCATATGGCGCGCCGTCGTCACCATAAAGAGACGTCGACGCGCCGTGACAGCGTATAGAATGAATCAATTCACTAGAACAGACCTGAAATAAGGCCGTTCTCATCAACATCAATCTTCTCGGCTGACGGTACTGCAGGCAATCCCGGCATCGTCATAACATCACCTGTCAATGCCACGATAAAGCCCGCACCCATCGATACTTTCAAGTTGCGGACAGAAATTCTGAAGTCCTTGGGTACACCGAGTTTTTGCGGATCATCCGAGAACGAATACTGCGTCTTGGCAATGCAAACGGGCAAATCGCCGAAACCGTGCTCTTTAAGCTGTCTGAGCTGCCTGACGGCAGGTCCCACAAAATCAACACCATCGGCACGATAGATGCGCTTTGCGATCGCCTCGATCTTCTCCTCAATCGTCGTATCCATGTCGTACACGAAACCGAGTTCTTCTTTATTCGGGAGATCACAGAGACGCACAACTTCTTCGGCGAGTTCGATGCCGCCGGCACCCCCCTTGCCCCACACTTCGGAGAGAGTCACGCGTACACCGAGCTTATCGCACTCTTCGCGCACGAGTTCGAGTTCTGCCTCCGTATCATCGGGGAAACGATTGATCGCGACGACGACCGGGCGCTTGAAAACTTCAACGACGTTACTGACGTGCTGAGTCAAGTTCGGAATTCCGGCTTTAAGCGCATCGAGATTCTCACCCTTGAGATCTTTTCTAGCTACACCGCCGTGCATCTTCAGTGCGCGAACCGTTGCGACAAGGACGATCGCGTCGGGTGCAAGACCGGCCGTTCTGCACTTAATATCAATAAACTTTTCCGCACCCAGGTCGGCACCGAAGCCGGCTTCCGTAATGAGATAATCGGCGTAGTGAAGTCCCATGCGCGTCGCCAAAATACTGTTACAGCCGTGAGCGATGTTGGCAAAAGGACCACCGTGTACATATGCAGGCGTCCCTTCGAGCGTCTGGACGAGATTCGGTTTCAAAGCGTCTTTCAGGAGCGCCGTCATCGCGCCTTCCGCTTTGACATCGCTACATGTCACAGGCTTGCCTTCATATGTATAGCCGATCACGATACGACCGAGGCGTTCTTTCAAGTCGGATAGCGAGGTGGCAAGACAGAAGACGGCCATCACTTCCGATGCAACCGTAATCTCAAAGCCGTCCTCACGAGGCACACCGTTGGCACGTCCGCCGAGACCGTTGACGATAAAGCGCAATTGGCGATCATTCATGTCAACGGCGCGTTTCCATGTGATTTGACGCGGATCGATTCCGAGAACGTTTCCTTTAATAATATGGTTGTCGATCATAGCGGCGAGCAAGTTATTTGCCGCTCCGATCGCGTGGAAGTCACCTGTGAAGTGAAGATTAATATCTTCCATCGGGACGACCTGCGAGTATCCGCCACCCGCGGCTCCGCCCTTAATGCCGAACACGGGACCCATCGAGGGTTCGCGAAGCGCTATCGTGCTGCGCTTACCGATCCTCCTCAAGGCATCCGCCAGACCGACCGACGTCGTTGTCTTGCCTTCGCCGGCAGGCGTCGGCGTGATGGCCGTTACTAAGACAAGCTTGCCCTTGCCTCGAGGCTCCCCCTTAAGCGCATCTAAGGACACCTTTGCCTTGTACTTTCCGTAATGTTCGAGATCATTAAGATCGAGCCCCGCTTCAACCGCGATTTCATCGATCGGACGCAAAACAGCTTCTTGGGCAATCTCAATATCCGATTTGTAACCCATATGACATCCTCCATAAGTGTATATTAGCCATGCCGGCTTATCATTCTATTAACAACGACCCTCACTGTTACGGTCATTATGGACATTATGACAGAATTCCACGTCAAGAATTCAGTCTTTGAGCATACGCTCGTTCCACGCGACATGCAAACCGTGATAGACAAACAACTCGGCGTTTACTCATCGACTTCGCAATCTTCATAAAGCCCACATGCCAAACCTTGAATATCCTCGAGCCACACGACACGCCCGTCTACGCGCACGAGTCCATCTTTTTCCATGCTGATCAATTCACGTGAAAAGGACGGACGCGGCATGGCGAGAAGACGTGCGACGACTTCTTTTGAAACAGGCAACTCTATGGACAACGCAGCAGGTTCGTCCATCGCCTCGCTAAGCAATTTACCCTCTCTATTGAGCTTTTCTTCAAGGAGAGACAAGAGATAACCGGATATCTTCAAGCGTAATGTCTTCTGCGAAAGAAGATGAATTCTATGATCCTGCTCGAGACTTCGGTCAGAAAGAAGCGCCAAGTAGTTGAGTAGTAACCGCGGGCTTTTCGAAATGAGAGTGAGTATGTCTTCACGGGACACCATCACTGTTTTCACGTGTGTCAATGCTTCGAGAGAGTATGAATATTGTTTGTGTGTCGAAAAAATCAGATCCTCGCCGAAAACAGATCCTTCACCCAAGAGTTCGAGCGTTGTAAACTCGCCCGAAGGCGTATATTTTTGGCGCGCAATCCTGCCCTCAACCACTATCCCGATCCCCTTGCAAAGGTCACCTTCCATGACGATCAACTGACCTTTCCAGAATGTGTGAATGGGTGTATTTATGCAGTGTTCATGGTAGACGCTGTGATCCAAGCCTGCAAAAAGCCGAGTTGATGCCATCGTTTCGCATATTTTTCTCATAGAAGTGATTCCCTCGATTCAGTACATATATACCCATTTAATAGAATAACAAATAACAAGCCGTTTGTCGTGTGAACCATTCCCCAGCATTGACGAAATTTGAAATCTCAATACTGGTAGAATTGAAGGAGAACGAGATCGATCGATAAGCCCTCTAGAAACTACAGAGAGATTACGTCGGTCGCCGAACAATAGAGAAAGTCACCGACTTACCGGGAAAGGCACCGGCAATCAATCTCTCACACAATCATACCCATTCAGGAGTGATTCATGAACACGACGCTATTTAAAAATGCCAAAGCCATTGTGACAGTGGATGGAGATGACCGCGTCTTGCTCGACGCGAACTTGCGCATCAAAGAAAACGCAATCGATTACATAGGATACGACGAGATTGACGCCGACCGCATCGTCGATGCGTCCGAACTCATCCTTTATCCCGGGCTCATCAACACACATCACCATTTTTATCAGACGTTTACGAGAAATCTTGCGCAGGTACAGAATCTGGAGTTGTTTCGCTGGCTTACGGCGCTTTATGAAATCTGGCGCCATTTAGATGACGAATGTATCTATTACAGCTCACTGACCGCCATGGGCGAGCTCGTTCGCTACGGATGCACCACGGCGATGGATCACCACTACGTTTTCCCCAAAGAAGGATCTGAACGATTTATCGATAGGCAGTTCGACGCGGCTGAAGCGCTCGGGGTTCGTCTCCACGCCGCACGCGGGAGCATGTCGAGAGGCAAAAGTGACGGCGGGCTTCCGCCTGACGACCTTGTCCAAGACATCACGACGATTCTCGAAGACAGCGAACGACTCGTGCGCAAGTTCCACGACCCCTCGCCATTTTCAATGAGGCAGGTATCTCTCGCTCCATGCTCGCCCTTCAGCGTGACAACCGAATTGCTGCGAGAATCGGCGCGTCTTGCGAGAAAATTAGGTGTCAGACTGCATACACATCTTTGTGAAACATACGATGAGGAGCAGTTCTGTCTCGATATGTTCGGGCAGAGACCGCTCGACTACATGGAGATTTGCGAATGGATGGGGGAAGATGTCTGGTATGCCCACGGCATTCATTTCAACAGCGATGAACTGCGACGACTTGCAGAAACGGGAACAGGGGTCGCGCACTGTCCCGTTTCCAACATGAAACTCTCGTCCGGCGTCTGTAAAGTACCCGAAATGATGCAACTTGGTGTCCCCGTCGGTCTCGCCGTTGACGGAAGCGCAAGCAATGACTGCTCCAACTTAATGGCCGAGATACGTAGCGCCTACCTGTTGCATCGACTTACATGGTCCGATAAAGCACCGTCAGGCTACGACATTTTAAAAATTGCGACAAAGGGGAGCGCGGCAATTCTCGGGCGAGATGATATCGGCAGTCTCGAAGTCGGCAAAGCGGCGGATTTATTCGCCATCGATACGTCTTCTCTGGAATTTGTGTGCGCGGAAAATGACGTCGCCAATCTCCTCGGTACCGTTGGCGTTTCCAAACCCGCGCGCTTTGTCTATGTCAATGGCGTACTCGTCTCGCATGACGGCATACTCATCGGGATCGATGAAGAAAATGTCGCCTATGAAGCTCGCAGGAGAGTCAATGGCATGCTCCGGAAGGCGGGAATGTAAACAGTTTTCTCTTCGCCACGCCGACGCAAAGCGGTCGATTCGATCGATGAGTCAACCGCTTTCTCTTGTCTTCAAGTAAAGTCATTTTTACCTTTTGTAAATAATCCGTTGTCTTGACAAAGCTTGAGGATATCGTTAGGCTGATATAAAATAGTATCAATATATATCAACTCGAGGCGGGAATGTATGGATCTAAAAGATTTTATGGAGATCTACAGAGACAATAATTCTGATAATCTCCCAAAAATGAAGCACAAATATGGTGCTGAAAGACTCAAGCAATTTTTATCCGGATTGAAGAGTTCTTTCTACGAATCGATTAACCTCATCGATGCTGCGGGTCAGCAGCTTGTTTTTCTACCTGAAAAAGTCCGACCTCATGCAGATAGTTTCAAATTATTACACGCACAGGGACCGTCAGTCAGAACCTTCGGGCAGAAAGCAATGGAGGATGAAACGGCGGCGACTTTTGACATTGAGGGCATCGATTACAATCGCGAGAGCGTTCGAAGAATTTTTGCCGGCTACGCTCCATCGAACAAGATGGAACAGCGCATCGCGGGTATGAAGAGGGGGATAGAGTATATCGGCGACCAGCGTAACACGATCAACGAAGAGCATCTGTTTCGGCTGTATAAGTTGGCTATATGGGATTCTTTGAAGCCGGAACATAAACTCCTGCCAAACTCTTTCTACCGTCATGACACGGTCACGGTTACTGATGGAACCAAAGCACTGCACACAGGTCTGTCCCATAAGAAGTTGCCTGTCTCCATGAAAAGGTTAATCAGCTATATGCAAACGGGTGACAAGGATGAACTGCGAAAAGCGGCGATTATACATTTTTATCTGTCTTACGTACACCCATATTTCGATGGCAACGGGCGCATGGCGCGCTTAATGCAGATGTGGTATCTCATCCAACGAGGTTATCCGGGCACGATGCACGTGTCCCTCTCCAAGTATATTGAAGCGACTCGCAGGAAATACTATCGCGCTTTCGAGCAGATCGAAGAGAACGCTAAAATCAGCGGCGTCATTGACGTCACCCCTTTTCTGAAATACATGAATGAAAATGTGTACGATCAACTCCCGCTAGAATTCCCCTACCGAAAGTCGATCGAAGACTACACGGATCTTGTACGCGAAGGGGCGGTCACGGAAAAAGAACGCGATCTCTGGCAGTTTGTGATGAGTGCCTACGGTTCGGATGAGTTCTCGACTAAACAACTTGAAAAGGACTTCCAAAACGTTGCTTATGCAACGGTGCGATCATTCGTCATGAAGTTTGAAGATAAGGGTTTATTGTCGAGACAAAGCTACGGCAATAGAAATAAGTATCGCATAAGTGTTGATTGAGCGATTTTTATATACTAGGAGCACGACCGATTGCATCGGACATGATGCAATCGGTCGCGTTGTAGGCATCGCCGGGCAGGTTCATTTTTTACATCAACATCCCACAATTATACGGACAGATTGATGTATTCGAGTTCATTGTATCTACCTTTTACGCATCAGCTACGCGAAGTTATAAGCTGTCACGATAGGCTTGCGATCCGATACTTGATCGAGATAATACTCGTAATTTGACACCCCGAGGAACGAACCGGCGATGTTGTACAGATTCGTCCACCCCTTATGTTGCAGCGCCAATAAGGCATTGTAGCTTCTCTGAGAGGAACGGCAGTGCAAGTAGACCGGTCGGTCTTTGGGGATCTCGTCCATACGCTCGCGCAATTGGCTCAAAGGCACGTTAACAGCTGTCACGATATGTCCATTCGCGTACTCATGAGGTTCACGGACGTCGACGATGTAGGCGCCGCTCTCGACAAGACCTCGCACATCGGAGACGTGAACGTGGCGGTAAACACCGTGCAACAAGTTGAGACCGACATACCCCGCGAAATTGACCGAGTCGCGCGCCGTGTTAAACGGCGGAGCGTAGCAGAGTTCAAGATCTTTAAGGTCTTCCAACGTCGGAGAGAATTTGAGCATCGCCGCAATCACATCCACGCGCTTGACGACGTCGCCTTTCCCGATCGCCTGCGCGCCGAGAATACGCCCCGTCGGGATTTCATAGATGACTTTAAGGAATTGATTCTCACTCGACGGCATAATCCCGACAGAGTCTTTCGGAATCACGTACACGTAGTCGTAGTTCGTCTTGCCGAGTTGATCGAGAGTCCTACATGTCAACCCGGTTGCAGCAGCGTTCAAGTCAAAGACGCGGATGGCTGACGAGCCGATGTACCCGGTGTTCATCGTCGGAATGCCGTATATGTGATCGGCGACGGCGCGCGCCTGTTTCAATGCGGGACCGGCGAGCTGCAAAGGCGCATATTGTCCTGACAGACGGTGGTAGACAGTGATGACATCACCGATCGCATAGATGTCGGGATCGGATGTCATGTAGTTTTGATCGACCTTAATATACTTGCGTTCCGTTAGCTCCAGACCGGCGTCTTCCGCCAGTTGTGATTCCGGCAACGTCCCGGCGGCCATGACGACCAGCTCACAAGGGACTACTTTTCCGTTCGAAAGGTACGCCTTCTTATCCTCGACCTTGACGAGGTGAGTGCCGAGATGGAGATCGATGCCCTTGTCGTAAATCTCGCGATGCAGCGTTTGAACCATGTCATGATCAAGCGTCAGCAGCACTTGATCGAGCAACTCGCAGAGAATGACGTTACACCCCCTGAGTTTTAGATTCTCCGCAGCTTCAAGACCGATAAAACCGCCACCGATTACGACTATATCCTTCAGATCGTTGTCGACGACCGAGTCGCGAATACCTTTCGCGTCTGCCACATTTCTCAGCGCGAAGACAGGGACAGATTCAATACCTTCAATCGGAAGCATGCGCGCTTTCGCGCCGGGACTCAGAACAAGTTTGTCGTAGCGCTCCGTGTAAGTTGTACCGTCGAGAAGATTTTTCACATCAACCGTCTTTTCCTCGCGATTGATGCGTACGACTTCATGGTGTACGCGAGCATCGATGTTTTGCCGCGCCCGCAAGACTTCCGGCATCATGAGAACGAGCGTATCGCCGCAAGGGATCGCATCCCCCAGATGATACGGCAAACAACAATTAGAAAAAGAAACGTGTTCGCCCTTCTCAAAAACGATCACGTCAGCATCTTCATCAAGCCTTCTCACTCTTGCCGCAGTCGTCATACCGCCGGCAACGCCACCTACTACCAATACACGTTTTTTCATAATACCTCCGTTTCGCTGATCACTCGAAGCAACCTTTGCGGGCTTCATTCCCTTGAAAATCCACTTTTTGCATAGATTAGTCGCTATAGAACAAAAGATAGCTATCTAATGGTAACCTATGCATGGATAGTATTGCAAGTATTTTGCCTCACATGTAATAAAGAGAAACTGTACGTGGGTTGTGAAACAACAGTTCCTTTCTCGTCCGCGTACTTGTGTCGCCGATTTCCACTCCAACGGCTCATTCAAACGCCATCCCAATTAGCGCTGCGTTATCTTTGTTACATGACTGTCCAAATAACAGATAAGCAACAAAGCGCTGTGCTAGAATCTCCGTGTAACAAAAAATCATTAACATGCTATCTGCTTCAGGCACAACAACAGGAGGGTCATCACCATGAAAAAGATTTTGATTTACACGATGGAAGGCAAGAAGATGTGCTTTTTGCACGCACTCATGAACGCGAAACAATTGAAGGAAGCCGGAAACGAAGTAAAAATCGTTATAGAAGGCATGTCGTGCGTACTTCCCAAGGAATTGGAAGAGGAAAAGAATCCGCTCTATCTCTCGCTCAAAAATGACGGGACAATCCAAGGCGTCTGTCTCGGATGTTCAAAGACACTCGGCGTATACGAAGACAACGAAAAGGCTGGCCTTCGCTTCCTCGGCGACATGTACAATCACGCGGGGGTTCTAAACTACGTAAACGACGGTTACGAGGTTCTCATCTTCTAGTCATTGGAAAACACATCGCCTGATACTAACCTAAAAGAACGCAGTGGAGCGAGCCCTCACTGCGTTCTCTCTGATTTATTGAGTTTAGTGCCGAATACTAGCTTTTTTCTGCGGCAACTTTCGGTTTAGCCAATCCCTTTTTCTTCGCATACCATTGCGTAATGATGGGAGTGACAATACTCGTGAGCACGACACCGAAAGCGATTTGGGCGGTGGCGGCACCCGCGAAGGGCACCAGTGAAGGATCGGCCAAAGCGATGATGCTGGGGATCGAGATACTGAGTCCCGCAATGGAGCTTATACCCAATGTGGAAATGCCGCTCTCCTTCAACACCTTCGTCTCGACAAATAGGATGACGGGAACCATCAGGATGTAATAGACGACGGAAATGACGAAGCCACCCACTCCGCCATCCTTGACCGCGTCAATCAGGTTAATGCCGGCTCCGAAGGACCAACCCATGAAGGGTGTCAGCGGTCCTACCATGCCGCCGAACATTTTCGCTAAGTCCTTGTCGAGATTCCCGATAAGCAGTCCCAATAGAATGGGAATCAGTACAGCAAGGATGGGCATCCAGTCGAGCGTACCGCCGCGGATGATGCTGAATACGAAAATGGGGAAGGCGGGAACACAGAGCAGTCCGGTCAAACCGAACGCTCCTTTATCTTGCTCTACACCGTATTCACTGACCATGGCCAAGTACATGGACGGGTTGAGAGAGCAAATGGCGACCGTAAAGCCGAGCGCGGAAATGCTGAACACGCCGGCGTTCACGCCAGGCATCCCGAAAAGCGCCATGAAGAGCGCAGCCAAACCTAGACAGAGCCCAATCTTTACGAGGAGCAGAACGCCCTGCTTTTTCAAGACCTTGCCCAAACTCTTAATATCAAGCATCGCCGCTGAGCAGAAACAGACAAGTCCCACAACGTAGCCTGTGCCCTTGGCTGTCAACAACGCTTCCGTAAGACCACCGAATTGACCCAAAAAGCCGGGCGCGAAAGTATTCACGAGGGCGGAAATAAGCATCGGAATCAAGAGCAAACCGCCGGGTATTTTTCTCATAAACTTTAGCATAGTTTTTTCCTCTTCATATTTTTATTTTGTTTGAACGTTTTAATAATCGGATCGATCTGTCACATCGATCGATCTGTCAACCGGCTTACGGTTTGTCGGGCTCACTCGGGGGAACGTACTTCCTATCATCCGCAATCGGGGGGCGGACTGTCGGCACTTCAATTTCTCCCGCAATGATCTTCCTCTCCAGCTCATCGATCTCATCCTGTATGGCTTGGGGAACAATTTCTTTATAGTAGACGTTTTTCGCTAACGAAACACCACCCTCTTTAAGACCTATGGTCCTCGTTTTACCGGTGATGACTTCTCTCCTCGTGTAATTGTCAACGGCTCCGTAAAGCACGTTGCCGATGTCTTTCATTGCCGAGGTGATAATGCACTTCGCGAGATCCTCTTTGCCTTCCGCCATCAAGAACGCGTATTGATCGGCATCCACACCGATCATCTTGATGTTCTTTTCCGCTACGACATCCAAAACGCCGAGACCTACGCTTCCGGCAGCGGCGAAGATAATGTCCACGCCGTTCTCAATCATGCCCCGCGCGATCTCTTTGCCTTTCTCCAGATCACTAAAGCTGTTGGCATACTCCACTTGGTAGAAAATATCCGGGTTCTTATGTCTCGCGCCTGCTTCAAAGCCCACGACGAAGTCTTCAATGTTCGGGATCTTCATGCCGCCGACAAAACCGATCTTCCCCGTCTCACTCATGGAAGCGGCAAGGTAACCGGCTAAAAACGATACTTCGTTGGCGCGGTAGACAATACAGAAGACATTATCGTATAACTCCTTGTCCTCTCCCTTTTCTTCCAGCTCCGCTGCGTACTTCTTCTTGTACTCAGTGAACCTGTCCCAATCGATCTCCCCGTCATACATAAGGAATTTAACACTTTGATACCTGACGGCTTGTTCTTCTAATATTCCTGCCATCATTGAAGATGTAAAGAACATATGGTTACGCCCGTTGACCGCTTCCATGAAAACCTTCGGGTAGTTTGCCTCATTGTTTTCATGTTCCAAGACCGTCAAGTTCGTCCCATGTTCGACTACAGAAACATTCAAGCCAATCACCGCACTGTCGTTAAATCCCTTATCTCCGCGGTTGGCGATGAGCAAGGCGACGTTGGGACTTGACCCGTCGTGTATAGCCTCACCACCGCACGCGGCAAGGAGCAGAATCAATGTAATTAGTAAAATACTTGCAATTTTTTTCATACGTGCTCTCTGCCTTTCAGGGTAATAAACCCAGCGGTTTTGGCATAGTTTACCAGATTACACCCCATACGTCCAACAGTTTTTGTAAAAATGCAAGAATAAATGAGGTTAAAAACGCGTTTCCCGCAGGTCGCCACAAGGCGTTTTTCATTGACAATGATTCGCCCGTTTGTTAGCATATTTGCATATAAAAATACGCGCTGATGACTATTCTTTGTCTAGAATGGAGTAGTCTGTAACTCGAGTTGGCGCTAGCAATGAGAGGTGGCATATGTCAGATTATTTGAACAAAGCTAAAGCTATGCAGGATGAACTTTCGTGGATCAGGCGCGAGATTCATAAGAAACCGGAGGTCGGCATGGATTTACCGATCACGACGGCTTTTGTTATGGAACAGCTGGAAAAACACGGAATCAAAGCTGAAAGGATCATTGATAGCGGAATTTCAGTACTGATCGAAGGCGGAAAACCGGGAAAGACGATACTTCTTCGCGGCGACATGGATGCCCTCCCTCTTGCGGAAGAATCCGGAGAAGAGTTCGCGTCTGAATTCGAAGGAAAAAGTCATGGTTGCGGTCACGACATGCACGCGACATCGCTCATCGGTACCGCCATTTTGCTGAACGAAAACAGAGAACAACTTCACGGTCGCGTCAAGCTGATGTGGCAGCCGGGGGAAGAAATTTTCGAAGGCATGAAAGCCATGATCGCTGCAGGCATTATGGAAAATCCGGCACCCGATGCCGCTCTTGATCTGCACGTTGATGCTTCATCGCCCGTTGGAGTCCTCAATTACTCCAAAGGCCCCTTCACAACTTCTGCGGACAACTACCTGATCAAGATCAAGGGTTCGGGCTGCCACGGCAGCATGCCGGAGAACTCTATTGATCCTCTCAACGTCGCCATTCAGATTTATAACGCAATCGCTTCCATGCGTTTCAGGGAAATTAAAGGTTCTGAGTTCCTTGCGATGAGCATCTGCAGTATTTCTTCCGGTAATTCTTTCAACATTATTCCGGACAGTGTGGAAATGAGAGGTACGATGCGGACCTACAATCCTGCGATCCGCGACTACGTTGTTGAGCGCATTGAAAAGATCACAAAAGAAGTGGCGTCCTTGTACCGCGCGGAAGGCAGCCTCGAAATCGCTTCAAGCGCTCCGACCATTGCAAATGACCCTGAGATGGTAGACAAGGTCATCGGCTACCTCGAAGACTTCGGTATGGACTTTGAGCGTGACCCGAATTACCGCCTGTCCGCATCGGACGACTTCGGTTACGTCGCACGCACCATTCCTTCGGTGATGTTCTTTATCGGGTGCAAACCTGAAGGTCTCGAGAGAAACCTGCTCCATAATCCCAAAGTCGTCTTTGACGAGCGTGCCCTGCCAATCGCCAGTGCGGTTATGGCGCATGTCGCAACTAAGTGGCTCGAAGAGCACGCATAATATATGGCGCAGTAAGCAGCATCTAAATCGAGAGGTAAAACATAGGGGCTGTCTCAAAACCGCTAAATAGTAGCGGGATCGATGCAGCCTCTTTCCTTTTGTGGAAACCGAGAACGTAAAGGCCAGAAAATCGACATTAACTGCAAAACTCCCTATATCCGGCAAGCAATATCTCAAATATTTCCTTTATTGAGCTTCAGCGTATACCCGTCCACCTTCTCACCACCAACAACTTGGTAGTGTTCCTTAACATGGACTCGTTCAAAGCCAATTTTGTCCATCAAAGTTAAAACAGGGTAATTCCCTGCCCAAGTTTGCGTATAGACTTCCTCTACCCCGATCTGCAGGAGGGCTATCGGCATATAGTCGAAAAAATACAATTCAAAGGAGAAAAAAGTCGAACGTTCCGAAATCTTGTTTGGCAGTTTCTTTGATTTCAGAGCGCTTGGAGATGAATCACCTCAAAAACTTGCCTAACTGCGTGCCGCCCAAATCTTCCTTGTCCGCGTCTAAAAACAACTCCTGATAACTCGGAACACCGCTGTATGTGACAATCTTATCGGGATAGGCGTTGTTGTACGCCATGGTGTACTCGTAAATTCCCTGCAGATGCCTGCCGCAACGCTCCTCAATGGGATGATGATTCTCATCCCAGGGAACAAACAGCATACCGATGCTCTCGCTGTAGAGGTAGTAATCGTCCACACCGCCGAGCACTTGCTCCTCGCTGGTACCTCCACGTAGACGTCCCTGAGAGGCATTGGCAGTTTCCATCAGGATTGCCATGGTATCCGTGTAATCGCCCAGTTCGCGGTGCGTCAATCCGTGGAAATTAGTCGGAGACTGCTCAAGCGCCATGTCAATTCCGCTCAATAGAAGATTAATGCACCCTTCTGAAGCAATGGTCATCGCATCCTGATGCGCTACCGTTGCGTTGATAACGGGATACTCGGGAGATGCCTCGTGGAGGTCAAAGGTGATGCCCACATCCTCCGTACGGATTAACTCGGCGATACCGAAGGCTATCTGCTCGGTTAAGGTACCGTCCTCGCGACCGGGATACGCACGGTTGATATTGCGGGTCTCAGAGCCGGACAGTTGTTGGCCGGAGGGGTGGTGGGTATACACGTCAGGATCCGGCCATTGGTGAATCGGATTGGTCGCGCGAGAACCGAAACGGAATATTCTCTCCCCACTCTTAGTCTGCAAAGTGAAATACTGCAGATTCCCTTCACCCGGGTCATTGTGTGTCATAGAACTGATATTAGTGTACGGGATGACATACACCGTGCCATTTTCAATGATCGCGGTTTCGATAAAAGTAACCGCGGACATATAGCCGGAAGGTTCGTTGCCGTGCGTGCCACCGAGAATCAGCATCGCGCCGCCGTCCCCCTCGCCCTTCAGCACATAGACAGGCGTATCCCCGGGGCTGTCTTTCAAACCGTCGTACCATTCGGACAACATTTTTACCTCGGTGACGTTCGGTCCCTCTATCGGCATAGGAACATCCCAACACTTTACGAAACTGACGCCTGCAGCCACCATAATACCAATCGCAAGCACTAAAGAAACGGAGGCGGTTATGATTGGGAATATCGGTTTTTTGAAGAATTCTTTCATGCCCTGCCCCCTCCTTACTTAATCATCAGAGCGCGCAAAACCAGTGGAATGAGCACCATGGCGGCGGTTAGCTGTGCAGTGAACTTCTTTTCCGTAAACAGATTCCATCCAACCAGCGCAATCACCAAAGCAACAATCAATCTGTAGATTATAGTCAATACCATTTGTGCACGCTCCTTTCGTCAATGGAAAACAATGAACGGCTCAAGGAAATTTGCGGCAAGGATGAAAATCACGCCCCAAACGAGAATAATCAAGCAGGGCAGGAGACATTTTTTCATAATTAGCTTGTAGTCTTTCATGCCGACTACTTGCGCCGCGAAAATGCCGGCCATAGCAGTCGGTGGCATCATATCGCCCAAGGACGCAATAAGCGACAGGGCGGATACAACGATAATCTCGTTCTTCGCAAGGAAGGACAGCACGAAGGGTACACCGAGTACGCTGGCGGAGCCGAAGGCGGATACCGATCCAAATAGGGGAATAGACGTGGAAAGCGCAATATAGCGCGCCCAGCTTGGCAGGCTCAAACAGCTGGTGACGATTAAGCCGCGCACACCTGTAAGAGTCATAACCTGAATAAACATGCCCACGCCCATCAGAATGCCCATGACAGGCAACACTGATTGAATGGCATTCTTGGACACTTTAAGTATATTGATTTTTCTTCCCGTAAAGCAACCCACACCCGAGCAGATAAGGAAGACCAACGGCATGCCCATATCCGGAATTGCCGGAACCGCTGTGTTCAATACCATCAGGACGACAACCAATATCAGCGGGATGTAGATTTTAAAGCCGTACTTTTTACGAACTTCGGTGTTGAGCTTTGCTCGCACCTCAGCGTAGTTCATCTTCTTAACGTGCTTTAAGCCTAGCACCAGTACAAAGGCAAAAGCGAGCGGAAAGGTCAACAGAATCAGCGGCAACGTAAACCCGCTATAGGGAATATCCACACCACCACACATAATCATTGCAGGCAGGTTGGTGGGGGGCGCAATCATGCCTAGCATGCCGCCCAATGAGAGTATTGCTGCCGTTTCCAAAATTGGGACTCCCATCATCATCAATACGGGAGCCATGATGGAGCCTGCGGAAAGCACGGCCGCGGTTGAAGAACCGGTAATCATACCGGGAAACATAATGATGACCATAATCATGATCAGCATCAGAGCAGGAACTTTATGGAAACGCTCTACAATTGTCGCGCAAATGGCGTCGAGCGTTCCGGATTCCTGAATGACGCGCATAAAAATCATCGCCGTGGCTATGACCAAGATCGTATCCACGTACGCGAACATGCCCTCCACGAGATGTACCACGGGAACTCCCTGCCCGCCAATCAGAGCACCGGCGACAGAAGCCAACACCATGGATATGCCGATTGGCAGCTTGCACAGGAAGCAGCCCAGCAGGAACGTTCCAAGCATCACGATGAAGGTAATCAGTTCGATGCTCATAAAAACCTCCTTGGAACTACTTAAAAAGGATGTCCCTGTTTCACAAACATTGGCTACTTAAAAGCAGCGGGGAGAACGGTTACAACATCGCTAATGCTGTCGATATAATCGCAGGGAATACCGGATTTGGAACAGATACTCGCCATCAATCCGTCCTGATCCCCATCTTTTACAACGATGGCGTAATCCGCGTTCTCAAACACGGGTGCGATAAACTTATCTGACAACTCTCCACGACGGACAACACCGCCGGTATGCATCGCAATGATGGACAATCCCGCGGTCTTTGCGGCGTTAATCAGCTCTTCAAGACGCGCGAGTTCACCGTTGGCGTCAATACCCGCAGCGCCGAGTCCTTTAGAAGAACCTCCGACGACGATTATGAGGGTCTTGTTGTCACGGATCTCGGCGGAGGTCGCAACGCCATTGGAAAAAAAGTCCATATTCTGCTTCTTCAGTACCGTGCCTACCATCTGGAAATCAGCACTTTGACCGCCTGATGTAATCAAGATGGGATACTCCGCGAAAGCTTCCGTCAAGCCGACCGGCTCAACAGCGGAAGCGTTTGCTTCGGTACTCTCCAAGGCAGATGAAGAGGATTCTAATGTTGCTTCCGGTTTTCCTTCACCACAAGCTACGAGAGAAAGCAACATCATCACAGCAAGCAAAACGACAATCGTTCTTTTCATTGATTTCCTCCTTTTGCATGCATGCGCGGCGAGAATACCGCGCATACACACCATTTAATAATTCTTATCTTGTTGACCACACAACTACACCATCGCCGTTGACTAGAAATACCGAAATCTTCCGCAACTATCCTCCACCTTCTATTTTGGGTGGTTGCATAGTGTGAGGTCGCGGTACGCAACCCATTTAAGTTGTAATGAATTATTCTCAATAACCGATAGCTGCGCCATCACTAAAGTTCTCTACGCCGTAGTTTGACTCTGTGCTACCCTCCAGAGTACCGTCAGGCATAATCATTATTCCAACGGGAACGGCAATTGTACCCCAACCAACAGTAAAGTTAGCATGTCCTAATTTCTCTAATTCACCAAGAACAGGGCTACCTTCCAATTCCAAACTATAGAAGAAGGCGAAGCCGTAATCCGCGACTCTTGGACTGTTGATTGCCTCATCGATGCCGAACCCGTAGTCTATTGCAAACATAATCACCTGAGCTACACCGGGATAAATTTGTATGCCGCCGGGCGCGCTGATAGCCATAAAAGGTTTCCCATCGGGGTCAATAACTACGCTGGGAGACATGGAGGACAGCGGTGCTTTGCCGGGCTCCAAAGAGTTGGCGTAACCGCTTCCTTCCACAAAGTCATCCAGCTGATTGTTCATAAAAAACCCATAACCGTCTACATAAACCTGGTTGCCGAATCCAAGGTTTAATGTATGAGTAATTGAGACCATGTTCCCATCTTTATCAACTACAGATAGAGTAGTCGTCTCCGGATGCTCACGATCATCATATTCCCAAGGGTTTCCTTGTGTGAAACTCTGGGCTTTGGTCATATCCACTTTCGCTGCTAAAGATTTGGCATAATCCTTGTCTGTGAGACCTTTAGTGGGAACATCGACAAAGCGAGTGTCACCGGAATACACCGCGCGATCCACCCAAACCATCTTCTGAACCTCCGCAAGCTGGTGCCAGAGCTCTACGCTGTTAAATTCTTGCACAGGCAGGCACTCCATAATGTTTAACATTTCAGCCAGAAATGTACCGCCTGAAGAGGGGGAAGGCGAAGAATAGACTGTGTATCCGCGGTAACTCCCCATAACAGGTTCACCTTCCCAAGGTTTGTAATTAGCCAAATCTTCCATGGTCATGACCCCGCCGGCGCTCTGGGTTACTTTTACCATTTGTTCGGCAATGGCACCTTTATAAACCGCGTCGGAACCCTGATCTCGAATCATCTCAAGCGCACGCGCCATATACTCATTGCGAATCAATTCACCCGGTTTTAGCGACAGACCGTCTTCGTTGAGATAAATCTCCGTCAACTCTTCGCTTTTGATCATCACATCGTAAATGTTCATGATGTTGCTAATTAGGGCAGGAGTTGCAACATAGCCTTGCCGTGCCATATCGATAGCAGGCTGGATCACATCCGCCAAAGACATGGTGCCCCACTTATCAAGCGCATAACACAAACCGGCAACTTCACCGGGGACGCCGGAAGCCAAGCCACCAAATCTCTTATGATCACCAATAATATTCCCCTCGTTATCTTCCACCCACAAATCGGAAGTTTGGAACATTGGGGCAACTTCACGGAAAGTAAGACAAGCGGTTTCACCGGTTTCAGCAGAATAAAAGGTCAATAATCCACCGCCTCCAATACCGCACATCTCAGGCAAACAGACGAATTGAGCAAACGCTGTGGCAACCGCCGCGTCAATTGCATTGCCGCCTTTTTCCATAATCTCGGTACCTACCTTTGAAGCCTCGTAACGAAGGGACACCGTCATCCCATTCTCAGCGGTGCCCAAACGTGTTATATCCTTCGGCATGCCATTCTCATCCCATGTCCGGAATTCTTCGGGCAACTCGATGTAGGGAGACATGTCCTCTGTTTCAGTCTGGGTGGGGTCCGCTGAGGTTCCTTCACTCGTCTCCGATTCTGTCGGATCAGGATCGGTAGGCTCTGCAGGTTTCGCATCGCACGCAACCATCGCAAACACCATTACCAGTGAAAGAAGTAGTGCGAGTAACTTTTTCATGAGCTTTCCTCCTAAATGGTATTGCCGCAGGCGTTGTCGTAAATGAATAAACCACAACCACCATACGTTACGAGCATTATAGCTTTGCACAATATTAGGAGTCTTTTTTATCTCTTATTTATTTTAATATTCTCTTATTTTCTATTAATCTTATTATTCTCACGGAGAATCAGATTATTCTCCTGTATAGTTGTTTGGGACGACCGACGTTTCCATAGGCGCTATCCTGCACCACCCTGCCTTCCTGCATCAGATGCTGCAAATAACGGCAGACGGTCTGGTATGCCAAACCGGTTCCCTCCGCAATCGCGTACGCAGAGATATAATCACTCTGCGCGGACAGATAATTCTCGATCAGTTCCTGCGTACGCTTTGAAATCCCTTTTGCAAATGACTCGCGAGGGCTTTGCTCCAGCAATCGAATATGAAGATTAATTCGGCTGACCAAATCCGGCGCTTTGATCGGCTTGAGCGCAAAGTCTGTCGCTCCCGCATCTAGGAAGGCATTCGCCAACGATTGGTTTTCGTCAATGGTAAACACCAAAATCGGCACGGACGTGCTGAGTTTGCGCAAACGGCGCACGCCCTCCACGCCATTTACGCGCGGCATATGATAGTCAATTAAAACAATGTCCGGCTGGTACGCCTTGAACAGAGCGAGGCCCGTCTCAACGCTTTGCGCGGTATAGGATCGCCAGCCCTGCAGTTTGAACAGCGCGTTTAGCGAAAAGCAGATCTCTTCTTCATCGTCAATGGACAGAATGGTTATCGGTTTTTTCATCCTCATTCTCCTTTGGCAATAATATTGTAATGCTGGTTCCTTTTCCTAATTCTGTATCCATACGGATAATTCCGTTCATTTGCGTAACAACGCTTTGAACAAAAGCCAATCCGAGACCACTGGATTCGCTACCTGAGATACCTCTCCCCCAGATGTGCTCACGCCTGTTTTCGTCAATCCCGATCCCGTTGTCCGCTACGGTAAAACATATGTAACCTTCCGTTTCGTCCACGATGAGCCGAATGGATGGGGTGCTTTGGTCACGGACAGCATGTGCGGAGTTTTTCAGAAGATTGATGATCGCGCGTGGAAGCAGTATTCTGTTTGCGATGATGGCTTCTGTGGGAACACTGTTTTCCACACAAAGGTAAGAAGCGTATTCCGTTGCCGAACACTGAGCCAAGACAATATTCACTATCGTTTCTGTCGAAATTGGTACCATGCTGCCCTCGTGCAACATTTCGGAAATCATTTGGTCCATCCGCTCTACGGAATGCTCAATTCGTTCCAAGTATTCCATTTCGGGTAAGTGGTTTCGTTCCCGTTCAATTTTGAGCACGTCAACTATTGTCTGAATCGCGGTCAAGGGGGATTTCAAATCGTGAACCAAATACTGCACCTCTTGGTTGGTGCGGTTTTTCATCTCCGCGATGAAAGCTTGCCTGCTAATTTCCTCATTCCGTTCCCTTAGGATATTGACTTGACGAAGGGAATTCTCACTACGTATTTGAAGCAGCATCAACAGAGCAAACAGGGAGAACAAAACGATTCCGACGGTACAGGTCACGTTAAGCAGCCCATCTGCTTCCAGAATTATTGCAGTCATTTTAATGTCATAAGATGTTTCACCACGCCCGATTGGAAGGTTCTCAAGCATAGGCATGACATCAAGGAATTGGACGGCAGTGAGGAAGAAGATTGAAACTGTCGCTTTTTTATGGAGCCGAATATGGCGGTAGTCCAACCGATCGAATACGATTCCCCATAAAAATACGATCAGGGAAGGGAGCGCAAAATCGTAGTGCACGTGATAGATCAAATCAATTACTAAGTACGCAAGGCGTAATATCACAAACGTAAAGCAGGCTATCAGGGCGTATCTAAGCGGTCGACGGAAGTTTAATTCGATAGCCCCACCAATAAAGAATACTCCCAAATACAGTGGCATGATGCGAATGGCGTTCATAAGAACTAGACGCAAAGCGGCTTCCAATAAATATACTTTTTCAAGGCTTTGGAGCGCATTAGTCAGTGCTTGCATAACACCGATGTTATAGATACTGACAAACAGGGGCATCACAAAGCCAAACGCGAACAGCACTATACCGATTATCAACTCCTTGACATTAATCGCTATTGCCTGTTTGTGACGCCTTGATGGTTCTGCGCGTTGCTGCACTATGCTTCCCTCCTATGTGTCATTACTCTCACTTCAAGTGTAGTCGACAAAAAGTGTGAACTTCGCAAAATTAAGTCTGTCTGTTTCTATTTTTTACTGACCAACGCCCCCACAAGAGAATTCCGATTGCCACGCAAATCCCCACGACAATAACCAACCGCGGGCTTTGTGTGCGATAATAAACTGCGCTCAGACCAACTTGTTCTATGCTCTGCGGATCGTAAGCGAGACCGTATTCCGCCACAATTTTCTTAACATTCACAAAATGAATAACCGGGAGCCCTCTCGCGTTGTATATCTCCAGCAAACCGCTCTTTTCGCCGGGAGAATGAGCCGTATACGGACGCACAATTCCCCATGGCATATCATCCTCATCTACTCCAATCGTCGTAATGTTACCGCCTATTCCGACAAAGCAAGTAATATCATATGCGTCGTAAATGGCAAGCCTTGCCTTGAGATTTTCCACGTAGTCCTCAATGTGGATAAAGGGATAGCCGTACCCCGTAAGCCTTTTCTCTATTATGTGGACCAGTGCAGGCTCCATCTCGATACCGCAATCTCGATCGCCGCCCATCGAAAAGGCGGCAAGAGGTTGAGAGACAAGATCATCCTCAAAGAGGCGATGAACCATGTCCGTAAATGTCAACTCCGGCTGGTTTGCTCCGTACATAGAGGCGCCAACGGAAGCGATATATACTATCCTAACGCCCATCGCCTCGCTCGCTGCAAGAAAGGCAAGATTCATCCCGGGGAATGAGCCGGAAAACGCGGCACCGATAACGTTACCTGCCTCCACACCCGCGTCAGCAAGCATACGAACCGCCAGTGCCGCCATATCCGGATTTGACACTGTGCGCTTTGCCTCGATGGTACCCACCGTAGTGGTAATGCCCGTGAACTCATCGCCAATTAGACCCGTTTGATGGATATCCTCCTTGCTGAGCCCAAGCCCAACTTCTTTCTTATATCTTGCGATTTGATCTATATAACACCGCATCAAATCCGCCGCTTTGCATTGCGTTTCGTAGTTATCGGTACGTACAGACACCGATAAGAACACGCCAAGCACGATGGTTACAAGCAACACTGCCATCGATATTACTATAGCAAGTTTACGATTCTTATACATAGCCCCATAGCGCTCCCCTATCCGCCGAACACGGGATATCCGAACAGCATAAGAATAGCGGCGAGAAACGCACAAGTAATGGCAAGGCTCACAAAAGTCTTAAGGAAACCTTGCCGATCGAATTCTCTCGCGATAATTCCGGGCACTACAAACCCGATGATGTTGAGATTGTACGGGCTTATCTCAACGCTCCGCACCAAAAAGTTTAAGGCAATTGTCAATATCAAAAGCATCGCAAAGCGCCGCCGACCATAGAGAATAAAAACGTAGGACAACAGCTTGCAAAGAAGCGTCGCAACAAAGGCAATAAGTAGCGTATACACAATGCGCCACGGCGCATGAAGACAGAGCACAAGATACCCGGGAACGACCAAACCTGCCGAGAGACCCGTCAGTTCCGTAAAAAACAAGCTGACAAGAATACCAAGCAAAATCGCGCTATCGTACAAACTCAATCCCCTCCTCTCGAACGCGCCTCATGATAGCTAACCCGTCATTTGCGATATTTCCAATCGCAAAAATGACTTTGTCTTGTTCAATTTCTTCTGATGGAATAGCTTCTGCGGAACTCCACATTTTGACAACAGTATTTGGCAACTTATTTTTCAATTTACGTCGCACATAGATCCGTGATGCGCCCATGAGCCATATTTCGTTCGGTTGCAAAGCCTCGCAAACAGCTGTCATATCACGCGTACGGCTTCCACGGTCAGGTCTGTTGTTCATCAGGATTACGAGCCGCTTGTCATTTAGGTCGTACTCGTTGCTAAGAGTTTCCCAAACAATATGCGTGGATTGGATGTCATTGACGGACAGAGCGTTGATAAACAGCGCTTTCCCCCATCGGTACAACGATAGCGCAAAGGGGTCGCGTTTATAACGCTTCATGCCCGCGAGCGCTTTTTCTCTTTCCACGCCCAGATACTCACATACTGCAAGCGCCAATGCAATGTTTTCCGAAAAATCAAATGTCTGCTCATCATCGTCCGGTTGCACGGGAACAAAGCGGCAACACAATCTGTCTGCCACGTTCTTCAGTATCTGAGTTTGAGCCTCTTCGGTGGTGAAAAGGATGCCATTTCTCGGTATGGTATTGGAAAGAGCGTCCGCAATTTCCTGTAGACTTTCTCCCATAACATCAGTATGGTCGCGGCGAACATTCGTGATTGCGCAGATATCAGCACGCAGAATGCTGTGTTGTGTAACATGTTGCAATTCTGGACGCACCGCCATGCACTCGACAACCAGAATCTGTACGTTTTGCTTTGAGGCTTTACATAGAATCTCAACTTGCTCCTTAATATTGGCGCAACCTTTGCGAGGAATTATTCTTTCTTCACCATCTACATCTATGGTTGTCGGATTGATACCGGTTGTCTTACAGAAAACACGCATGCCGCCATTGCGCAATCCTGCTTCAATCAGACGGCAAACTGAAGATTTTCCGCGCGTCCCGTTCACGTGGATTACATGAGGAATTTTCTTTCTGGCGACCACTACACGTATCTTCTCGATGAGCAAATACACAATCCAAATAAGCGCCGAAACAAGTATCGTGAAGGACATAATCTAATCCTCCTGTGGATGTAACATTCTATCATAATTACTTATTCTCACTTTAATCTGCTCTTCAATTATTCTCCGTACCATAGCTCTCCTAGCGAGTGGCGGACACCCTATTATTAAAAAACCCCCTGTAACAACAATGTCACAGGGGTTAGTGGTGCGGACAACAGGATTCGAACCTGCATGGTTTCCCACTGGATCCTAAGTCCAGCGTGTCTGCCAATTCCACCATGTCCGCATTTCGCTGCGCAGCAGAAGTCATCGCTGCCGGCACGCTCTATCATACACTAAAATGCCTTAAGGACGAATATGGGAGGGTGCGAAACTCTGGGAGAAGACTCTGTCGTCCATTTCAAATGCTTGAATTGCCGAACTATCAGCAAGGAGATATCTTTTCGAGGTATACGGATGAAAGCCTAATCGTCGCTCAAACGCAAAACGCTCATAAAAGCTTCCTGAGGGACCTCGACACTTCCGACTCGGCGCATGCGTTTCTTACCTTCTTTTTGTTTCTCGAGGAGCTTTTTCTTTCTCGAAATATCGCCGCCGTAGCACTTTGCAGTCACATCTTTGCGGTAGGCGCGAACAGTCTCGCGCGCAATGATGCGCCCACCGACGCACGCCTGAATCGGTATCTCGAACTGCTGTCGCGGGATGTTTTCGCGCAATTTTTCCGCCATGGCGCGACCGCGCCTGTAGGCGTCGTCTTTGTGGAGAATGAATGTCAGCGCATCGACCTGCTCGTTGTTGATCATCATGTCGAGCTTGACGAGATCGGACACTTGCCAGCCCTTCATCTCGTAATCGAGCGAAGCGTAGCCTCTCGAACATGATTTCAACGCATCGAAGAAGTCGTAAATAATCTCGTTGAGCGGCATATCGAAATGGAGATTGACGCGATTATCATCAACGTATTCCGTGTTTACGTATTGACCGCGGTAATTGTAGCAGAGCTCCATGATGTTGCCGATGTATTCTTTCGGCGTCATGATCGACGCGGCAACGATAGGTTCCTCGATGCTTGCGACGCGGTCGGGAGGAGGCATATTCGTCGGATTTTCCAACACCATGGTCGTCCCGTCGACCATGTTCAACCTGTAAGCGACCGAAGGCGCCGTCGAGATGATATCGAGATCGAACTCGCGTTCGAGGCGTTCCTGAATAATCTCATAGTGCAAGAGGCCGAGGAAACCGCACCGAAAACCGAAGCCGAGCGCCGTCGATGTCTCAGGTTCGAAAGAGAGCGCCGCGTCATTCAACTGCAGACGCTCCAACGCATCGCGCAAGTCGGGATAATCGGCGCCGTCAACGGGATACATGCCGCAAAACACCATCTGGTTAACCGGCTTGTACCCCGGCAGCGGTTCCGAAGCCGGATTCTCCGCAAGCGTAATCGTATCGCCGGGCGCTGTATCGCTGACGTTCTTAATACTGGCGGCAACATAGCCGACGTCACCGGCATAAAGTGTTTCGGCTGGTTGTATCGATGTCGGCGAAAATGTCCCGAGCGACGTGACGGTAAATTCTTTCCCTGAATGCATGAGCAAGATCTCGTCGCCCATAGAGAGTTTCCCCTCGCGAATGTTGACATGCGCGATTACACCCAAGTAGGCATCGTACAATGAATCAAAAACAAGTGCTCGTAAAGGCTTGCTGTCGTCGCCCTCGGGTGGCGGAAGCACTTCAGCGATCTTCTCGAGCACTTCATCGATGTTGATGTCTTCCTTAGCCGAAATCAAGGGCGCCTCCGATGCATCGAGTCCGATAACGTCTTCGATTTCCTGCCGTATTTCCTCCGGGCGGGCAGAGTCGAGATCGATTTTGTTGATAACCGGCAAAATCTCAAGTCCCGCGTCGATCGCCAGATAGGCATTCGCAAGCGTCTGTGCCTCGACGCCTTGCGCGGCGTCCACGATCAGAATTGCGCCATCACAAGCGGCGAGCGATCGTGATACTTCATAATTGAAGTCTACGTGTCCGGGTGTGTCGATCAAGTTGTATACGTATCGTTGTCCGTCCTTCGCCGCGTATTCCATTCGCACTGCACGCGCCTTGATCGTAATGCCGCGCTCTCGCTCAATGTCCATATTGTCGAGCACCTGTTGCTGCATGGTGCGCGCGCTGAGGGCGCCCGTGTGCTCAATCATTCGATCGGCCAGCGTCGATTTGCCGTGGTCGATGTGTGCAACGACACAAAAATTACGAATGAATTCAGCAGGTGTTCTTTTCATCAATGATCTATAAACCCTTTCTCAACTTGATTTCAAGCGAGCCTTCGTCTATGGCACCCCGAATTTGCTTAAGGGATAAAACCGCAAGATGAGCCTACCCGCGATTTCATCGCGTGTCACCGGTCCGATGTCCCGACTGTCCCTGCTATTCGTGCGATTGTCACCAAGCAGATAATACTCATTTTTTAGAAGCGTCACATCGGCATATTTCTCGTGATGAGGCGCAGTCCTCACTCCTTCGGCGAGATACGGCTCATCCAAAAGCACGCCGTTGATGTACACGTCGCCGTTTTTAATCGTGACGCGTTCACCGGGAAGTCCGACCACACGTTTAATGATAATCATCCCCTCGCCGTTGGCAGTTGTCTCATCGGTGTCGGCAGTGACAATGTTACCGCGTTTGAGTCCATTCTCAAAAAGCCGTGAAATCTTCTCGACAAATACTTCGTCTTGATCGGAAAGAGTTGGAACCATGGAAGATCCGATGACAGTATTGCGCTGAATAACAAATTGCGTCAGCAACAACGCCAACACGACGCCGATCACGACAGTAATAACAAAGTCGAATACGCGTCGCTTCATAGATCTTTTTTCCCGTTTCTTTTTCTGCCGCTCCTCTCTCTCACGTTGCTCTTCCGCCTCGGCGGTGTATTCGGCGAAGAAGGCTTCAATGCTCTCGTGCCTTGAGGAAAGTGCAGAGGGACGCACACGATTAGTAGGCCTATCTTTCGATTTGACCTCGGAGGATTCGGCGGCTTTGTCAGGAACGGAATCCATCTTTATCTTTCAAGTTATCCTCTCTTCGTTTGCGGATCGACTGTAATGGCGAGCCCCAATTCTTTCAGCTGATGCTCCGCGACGATATCAGGCGCTTCCGTCATTAGGCAGGAAGAGTTCTGTACTTTCGGGAAGGCGATCACTTCTCGGATACTCTCCGCGCCTAGCAATAGCATAACGATACGGTCGAGCCCGTAAGCCAAACCGCCGTGCGGCGGTACGCCATAACGGAAAGCGCTCATCAGGAAGCCGAATTGGCGTTCCGCTTCCTCCGGAGCAAAACCGAGGATCTCGAACATGCGAGCTTGTAACTCCTGTTGATGAATACGAATGCTGCCTCCTCCGAGCTCCGTGCCGTTCAGGACAATATCGTAGGCTCGCGCCCTCACTGCACCGGGATTCGTATCCAACATGTGGATATCCTCATCCATGGGCGCCGTGAATGGGTGGTGTTTCGCCACGAAGCGCTCCGCCTCCTCAGACCACTCTAGAAGCGGGAACTCCGTTACCCAGCAAAACTTGTAGCGATCGTCCGGAATGAGCTGGTGGCGCTTCGCTACCTCAATACGAAGGTCGCCGAGCGTCTCGAGAACGACCATCTTGTCGGAATCAGCAACGATGAGGAGTTGTGCCGACTCGTCTTCCCCAGCCCTCTTTAAAGCCTCGCGCACGAAGTCCGCGTCGTAGAACTTGGCGACGGATCCGCGACTTGCGCAACCATCCAGGCTGAGCCATGCGAGTCCTTTGGCGGCAGTATTGCCTTTTACGAAAGTCGCGAGGTCATCGAGTTCTCGACGAGACATGCCTGAACCGTCAGGCACGGCAATCGCAGCTGCCATGCCGCCATTTTCCACGGCATCCGCAAAGACTTTAAAAGAGCCGGCCGCGACGAGATCGGACAAATCGACGAGCTCCATACCGAAGCGCAAGTCAGGTTTATCCGTTCCATAGCGATTCATCGCTTCGCGCCACGTTATGCGCCTAATCGGAAGTTCAATTTCAATCCCTTTAAACTCGCGCATCAACGTTGCCAAATAGCGCTCGTTTACATCCAATACATCGTCTTCACCCACGAAAGCCATCTCGATGTCAACTTGGGTAAATTCCGGCTGTCGATCGGCACGGAGATCCTCATCGCGGTAACAGCGCGCGATCTGCATGTATTTGTTGTATCCGGCGAGCATCAGAAGTTGTTTGAACAGCTGCGGTGACTGCGGAAGGGCGAAGAATTTCCCCGGGAAAACGCGTGACGGAACGAGATAATCGCGTGCGCCCTCCGGCGTGCTCTTGATCAGCGTCGGCGTCTCCACGTCAATGAAACCCTCTTCGTCAAAGAATCTGCGCGTAATTCCCGTAATGCGGTGTCGCGCCAACAAGTTGCGTTGCATATCGGGGCGGCGAAGATCGAGATAGCGATACTTCAAGCGGACCGTCTCATTGACGTCGATGTCCTCTTCGATATAAAGTGGCGGCGTTTCCGCCACGGACAATATTCTTAACTCCTGCGCATGCAACTCGACCAATCCCGTCTTCATCTCCGGATTGATCGCAGTCCGCCTGCGGAGCAAGCCGCGACACGCGAGCACATACTCGCCGCGCACCGTCTTCGCTTTCTCACGCACGTCTTCCGGAGAATCGCCATCGATGACAATCTGCACTTCGCCCGCGATATCGCGCAACGTGATAAAAAGCACACCGCCGAGGTCGCGTTGCCTGTGGCACCACCCCATCAGTGTCAATTCCTGTCCGATCATGGCCTCCGTGACATCCCCGCAAAGAGAACTGCGCCTCCATGCGCCCATTGATTCGCTCATAAAACCTCCATGGATTGTTTTTCTATCTAATCAATCAGAGTAGTTATCCATCATACACGAAAACGAGCCTGTGCCGTCGTCTTTTTAGCCGACTAAAGCTCGAATCGCACTTCTTCCGTCTCCGCGACAGAACGCTTCTTTCTGTCGTTATGGAGCAGCGTGCCGACGGCTGTCAGGGGTACGTCCTGCTCACTGCCGTCAGACAGTCGCCGCAGCTTGCCTCTCGAAATCGAGACTTCCGTGTCGCCCAACACCAGAACGTAATACGCCTCCATGCGGTCGGCCGCCTTGAACTGCGCCTTCAAGCTCCTCCCCATCACATCCGTCTCCACTTTGAGCCCTGAACGAATTAGCGACTGCGCCAAATCTAAGGCGTTCGCTGCCGTCGAGGGAAACGACGCTATGAAGAGATCGGGGCGTTGGACCTTCCCTGCGGGAACGTTTTGTGCATCCAATTCCAGCAAAAGCCGCTCGACGCCCAGAGCAAAACCGACACCAGGCACATCGATGCCGCCGATCTCGCGAACAAGACCGTCGTAGCGACCTCCGCCACAGATCGTTCCCTGCGTTCCGACGTGCGAAGAAACAAACTCGAACACGGTCTTCGTATAATAATCGAGCCCTCGTACGAGGCGCGCGTTCAGACGATACGAGATCTCCATCATATCGAGATACGACTTCACATTATCGAAATGCACTCTGCATTCATCGCACAGATAGTCAAGTTGCGACGGAGCCTTCTGTGCCAGAGAATGGCAATACGTTTCTTTACAGTCGAGCATACGGAGCGGGTTGCGCTCGTAACGCTCATGGCAATCTTCGCACATATCCTTGACATTCGGCGCGTAGTATTCTCGAAGCGCCTTATGGTAATCGGTACGACATGCGGGGCAACCGATACTGTTGATCTCAAGGTCTACTTCTTCGAGACCCAGCTCTGCAAAAAACGTATCTAACAATCCAATAACTTGGGCGTCCGCCTGCGGACTGTCACTCCCGAAGACTTCACAGCCCAACTGCCAGAACTCGCGGTAACGCCCTTTCTGCATTTTCTCGTAACGGAACATGTTCATGTTGTACCAGAGCTTGACGGGTGCCGGCCATGAAGACATGCCCTGCTCCACATAAGCCCGCGCGACACCCGCTGTACCTTCAGGACGCAATGTCAAACTGCGGTCACCCTTATCTGTGAACGTATACATCTCCTTGCGAACGATATCGCTCGCGTCGCCGACGCCGCGAACAAATAACTCCGTATGTTCAAAAGTGGGAACACGAATCTCGCCGAATCCGTACCGCTCACAGACATCCGAAAAGGTGCGTTCAAGCGCGCGTCTCTGTTCCGCTTCCTCCGGCAAAATATCTCTCGTCCCGCGTGGAGCGTTGAGGTTCATAACAGCCTCCATTTCTCGTGCTATGAAATCGCTTATCACTGATACTAATCCATCAAAACATTTTAACACAGACATGCCTATCTCACCTCTCATGCCGAAGCTTTGACAACAACGTACAGACTTGATATGCTTGCGGGGAGCAAACACAGTCTAGTGCTCGAACACATAATCGATTTAACGAGGTTTAACAACGCGATGAACAGCTAAAGACTTCATAGGAACAGAAAAACTCATCCGTATAAGGCGGATGGCGTATGTAAAGGAGTCTTTATGTTGCAAGTGAACAACCTTACAGTCACGCAAAATCGTGATCAACGAACACTTATTTCCGATCTTAGTTTCAGTCTGTTAAAAGGCGATAAGCTCGCCGTTATCGGCGCCGAAGGCAACGGTAAGACGGCATTGCTTCGCATTATTTGCGAGCCTGAACTCGCATCCGCCTATTTGAGTTGGCAAGGTCATATCGATTACGCGCCTTACCATATAGGCTATCTCGCACAGGAGACACCGCCGCACCTGTACGACAAGATGGTCGAGGTATTGACCCGATCTTACATCTCCGATGGCGATCTTTACCGTTTCGCCGATGAGCTTATGCTCCGCGAGGACATACTCTTCTCACGGCGAACGATTGAGTCGCTGTCAGGTGGCGAGCGGATGAAACTTCGCCTCCTTCTGGTTCGTTTGGAACGCCCCGATATCTTTGTACTCGACGAACCGATCAACGACCTAGATCTTGAAGGAATTCAACTCGTTGAAGCATTTATTGCCGATTGTCCCGAGCCTGTCCTTTTCGTATCCCACGATGAGACTTTGCTTGATCGCACGGCCAACAAAATCCTGCACATCGAACAGATATGGCGCAGGACGGAAGCGCGAGCCACTTACAGCGGTCTCGGTTTTAGCGAATACATGGCCAAGTTTGTTTATGACATCGAGCGTCAGAACAGAATCGCGGCAAAAGAAGAAAAAGTTTTTCGCAACAAGATGCGCCGCCACCTCGAAATTCAAGATAAAGTTCACCGCGCTCAGGAAAACATTTCTAGGCGTGATCCTTCAGGCGCACGTCTTCTCAAGAAAAAGATGCACGCTGTCAAGTCGACCGGAAGGCGTCTGGAACGTGAACGAAACGAGGGTACGAAACGGACGGACCGAGAGGATAACGTCGATTTCTTCCTCGCCGATATGCCTCACGTTCCAAACGGCAAAGAAGTCATTCGCGTCAATCTCCCGTTTCTGACAATCGGTGAAACTATCTTGTCAAGGAATGTTCAGCTACTCGTCAAAGGATCGGAGCGTATTGCTATAACTGGTGAAAACGGATGCGGCAAATCGACACTTCTTCGCCTGATGGTTGAGGAATTACGCGAGCGGAACGACCTTCAACTATTCTACCTGCCGCAAGAATGGCACGAGCTGTTTGACACAGGAAGTAACGCCATCGATTATCTCGCTTCGGACGGACGAGCCGGTCTCAGGCAAGAAGCGGCGAACTTGTTGGGTAGTCTCAACTTCGCCCGTGATGAAATGCTCCGGCCGATTGAGACGTTGTCGGGGGGTCAAAAAGTGAAGCTTGCATTCGCTAAAATGCGCTTGACGAGGCCGGATGTCCTGCTACTCGACGAACCGAGCCGTCACCTCTCCCCCTTAAGCAATCCCGCTTTCCGGGAGAGCGTCGCGACGTATCCCGGCTGTGTCATCAGCATCTCGCACGACCGCGCTTTTTTGCGCGAAGTCTGCACGCGTGTTCTCCGCTTGACAAAAGACGGACTTCGCGAGGAAGACCGTCGATTGTATGCGGACGATGATAGCGATTAGCGATAAAGCAATGGACTTGGTTACATGTAAATCAAGTCGGAGCGTAAGAAACAGAGAACATTAGGGCTAAAGCCTGTATATCGGACAACTAGCGCATGAGCGCTTCTCCCAGAGCGTCAATGACATCCTCGGGCGTCACGACCGTCTCAGACAACAGATTGTCCACGGCGATGTCCGCTGCCAAGCCATGCAGGTATACGGCGCGCGTCACGGCTGACTCGATTGAATCGGTCTGAGCAGCAAGTCCGGCAATCATGCCGGTTAAGACGTCGCCCGAGCCGCCCTTGGCGAGCCCCACGTTCCCGCTTGTATTGATGTAGGCTGCGCCGTTCGGCATGGCGATGACTGTGGCCATGCCTTTCAGTACGACAATCGCTTGTGCTCTGTCCGCCAATAATCGCGCCGCTTTGAGCCGATCTTCGCGAAGAAGTTGCGCCGCCTCCGGGATTAATCGAGTAAACTCGCCGGGGTGCGGCGTCAAAACGGCAGGCGGCAACCCTCTCTCGACACGACCGCGCAAGAGTTCAAAAGCGTCCGCCATGTCGGCGAGCACGTTCAAGCCGTCAGCATCGATGATCAGGGGAATATCAAGAGGAAGCAGATGACGAATAGCCTTTTCGACCCATGGGGCTTTCCCGGCACCTATGCCGATGGCGATTGCGGTCGGCTGAGGTAAATCTTTCTTCGTGCCCTCGCCTTCCGGCACGGTCGACAGAAGCGCCGATGGAATAGCGGTGGCCAACAGCGGCATGGACGATTCAACGGTACGCACCATCGTATAGCCGACGCCCATTTTCTCACCGGCTCTCGCTGCGAGAATCATCGCGCCAGCCATTCCTTCCGCACCGCCGATCAAGAGCATGCGACCGAACTGCCCCTTATGACCGTCGGGTGCGCGGTCCGGGACAGGGCATATATTTTCAAGCGCATAGACACAGAGCTCTTCTCCGAGCGTCTCGTCAACGAACTCATCCGTCATACTGATGCGGCGCAAAATGACTTGTTCCGACATCATACAACCCGGATGCGTGACTTGGCCGATCTTTCGTCTTCCGAACGTGATGGTCACATCGGCTTTCACGGCCTCCGGAGCCGCAATACCGGTATTGGCATCGACGCCGCTCGGTATGTCGCAGGCGATCACGAGCGACCCCGACTCTTTCATCGACACGAGGAGCGAAAGAGCTTCTTTTGCTGAATCGGAGAGCGGACGCTTGACGTCAAACCCCGTTCCATAGATCGCATCGACGACGAACTGCGCTTTTATCTTCGCGACATCCTCCCGTTTCGTGATCACCTCTCCGCCTAGCCGTTTGTAGGCAGCGCGGTTTATCTCCGCATCAGGCGAGAGTTCTCTATTAGGATATAGATCATAGACGGAGACACGACATCCGCTCGCCATCAGTTGACGTGCGCTTGCCCAACCGTCGCCTCCGTTGTTACCGGCTCCGGTAAAAAAGACGACATCGTAATCGGTTCCGATATCGTAAGCATGCACGAGGTCGACTATAAACTCCGATAATCCTGAAGCCGCTTGTTCCATCAACAGAATGGAGGGAAGTCCCGTCACTTCGGAAAAGCGACTGTCAAGCACTTTTTGTTGTTCTCTTGTGATCAATCGTGTCATCTTCGATCCTCCCGGTATCGACTGCATAGCGATCCGACATGACACAGCATGTCGTTCAACTAAATCATACGCGACTTTTACCCGATATCGACAAGGATACGTAAAAGTGCAACATTTTCTTAACCTCAAGAGACAAAAAACCACGCAACCAAGACGGTTCAGCGTGGTTTTTTCATCTCATGACTCTTTTTATATCAGTCGATATACTTATCGAGAGCTTTCGCAATCTCTTCGTAGGGACGTGCACCGATCATTTGCTCGACAACCTTTCCATCCTTGAAGAAGAACAAGGTCGGAATACTCATGACGCGATACTCCTGTGCGAGTGCGCGTTCATCATCCACGTTCACTTTCCCGATAAGCGCTTTGCCTTCGTAATTCTTCGCCAATTCTTCGATGGTCGGGGTGAGCATTTTACAAGGACCGCACCATACCGCCCAAAAATCGACGAGCGCCGGTTTATCACTATCGAGAACCAACTCTTTGAAATTCTGTTTTGTTAAAGTCGTAGCCATTTTTCTACTCTCCTGTTCTCTATACTATGCCGATGATACGTAGCCGACATCGGAGTCTGTCTGTTGCATGATAGGGCATACCGCCCACATATCGTAGTGTCACGCGTTACCGAATCGCCAATCTGTCGTCGCGACCGTCGCGTGACGACAGAGCTCGCCTTCTAAATGAATTCCTGCAAAATAGAATTATCGGGAACGAAAGACGCGTTGACTTCGGGAAGTTGTTCGCAGACATAAGATAGGCGAACAGCCTCTTTAATGGCTCGCTTCAAATCGGAATGCCCGCTCTCGTTAATGGTATAGCGAGAGGGAGGCAGATCGCCGCGAAAGAAAAGATCGAGCGATTTCTCAATCTCCGCCCGCGCCATCGGCGCGATCACCATGAATTCGTACATCAACACCGAATTGATGTAGAAATCTGCCGCTTCCAAGTAACGCGGAATAAAATCGCGTTCCGCCCGATCGATCATCGGCCAGTAATCGATCGTGTCTATCGCTGTCGCCGCCCGCTTTCGGACGTCGCGGCTGACGCGGCGCAAGATACGTATATCGCTCCCTGACAGCATGCGGCGATCGGAAAGTACACGTCCATGCGGCATGATGAAATAACTGAGCCGTCGCTCGCGAGGTATTTTGCCCATCACGATATCGGAAAGCCCGTGAAGCCCCTCGACGAGAAGAACGTCTTTATCGGTCAGAAGGATCTTCTTCTCCGGCTCGTACAAACGTGTTCTCGTCGGGAAATGAAACGTCGGGATGGCGACCTCTTCGCCCGCGAACAGCCTCTCGAGATCGCTTCCGAGCAACTCGAGATCGAGTGTTTCGACACTCTCATAGTCGGGACGTCCATCTTGATCGTACTGCAATTTTTCAGGGCGGTAATAATCGTCCAACTCGAGGTGATGCGCTCTTAACCCCGCCTCCGTGAGACGGCGTGTCATTAGCATCGTCGAGGTCGTCTTTCCTGACGAAGTCGGACCCGATATGAATACGGCTCGAATATCGGGGTATGCAAGAATATGATTTGCGATCGTTGTCACTTGCTCAACGAAAAAAGCCTCCGATTTCCTTACAAACTCGGAAAATTTCGCCGAACCGAGATTGTTCTCAAGATCTTCAACCGTCAATACGATCAAGTCGGAAAATACTGCCATCTCTTACACTCTCCACGTAGACGGACTTACCAGCCTCTACCAACCGCCTGACGCGCCTCCACCGCCTGAAGAACCTCCTCCGAATCCGCCCCCGGATGATCTGCCGCCGCTCGACCAACCACCACCGCCGCTCGACCAACCGCCGCCGCCACGACTGCCGCCGAAATAGCCACCGCCGCCACGGGGGGAAATGCGGCTGCTGAGGATACTCAGTACCACAATAATTATGACGAAGCTCAAGAGGTAATAAAAAATATCGTCATCGCTTGATTGAGAGTCCACTTCCTGCGGCACGTACCCTTCCGCGCTGATCTCCAATCCGTATTCTTTGCCAATCAAGGTCATAATCGCGTTAAACCCGTCGAGAACGCCGCCGTCGAAATCGTCCTCCCTGAATCGCGGAGCGATGATATTGCGAATAATACGATCCGCCGTCGAATCGGGAATAGCGCCTTCCAAGCCGTAACCGACTTCGATTCTCAGCTTGCGATCTTCTTTGGCGATTAGAAGCAGAATACCGTTGTTTTTATCGCGGCTGCCGATACCCCACGTCCTAAAGATCTCAAGAGCCGCTTCCTCGATGCTGTCGTCCCCGAGCGTCGGGATCATGGCGACTACGACTTGAGCTCCAGTTGAAGCGATCTGCCGGTTCGTCTCCCGAATCGTGTGGCGGGTCCCCTCTGACAGTGTCGCAGTTGAGTCAAAGGCAAAATCGTCTCCCGGATTGGCAGGAACTTTGAACGCCATTAAGAGCGGAAATAGCGTAAGCAACACCGCGATGGCAATCAATGATATTGTGCGCCTCTTAGCCAATGTCAATTGAGTCATCCGCATCTCTTAGAAGCTGACGTCCGGCGGCATGTCAGTTCCCTCCTGCGCCTCGAACAAGGGTTTCGGCTCGAACCCGTACATTCCGGCAAACCATTTCCCGGGGATCGTTCTGACCGATCTGTTGTAACTCGCAACGGCCTTATTGTAGTCCCTTCTCGCCACGGCGATTCTATTTTCGGTCCCCGCCAACTCAGCTTGAAGTGACAGGAAATTCTCATTCGCGTTCAGATCCGGATATGCTTCAACAACAACATTGATCGCCGCTTGCAGCTCTCTGTCGATCGCCTCGAGCTCCGCGGGCGTCTGTGCTTGCAGATGTTTCGAGCGCAACTCCGTTAAATCATTGAGCACTTTTTCCTCATGTGCGGCGTACCCTTTTACCGTATTCACAAGATTGGGGATGAGGTCCGCACGACGCTGATACTGCGTCTGCACCTGCCCCCACATCTCGTTAATGTTTTCGTCAGCCTTGACGAAGCGATTGTGGTACATCAAAAATGCGCCGCCGACTGCGACCGCGATCACGACAACCGCGATAATGACCGTTTTCATGGGGTTACCTTGTTTTTGTTCAGTCATGTCAATCTCCTTAAAAACCAACAACAACCGATCGTTCATCGTGATGCCGTTGTATTCAGAGGCTTTACGAAGCCTCAAAAACGTATGTCTCGGTCTACGTCCTAGTCCTTTTCTGTTCCATGTCGCCTAAGGCAATACTAAATCCATCTGACATTATAAAACAGAAGCGTGTCACGGTTGAGTTGAAGTCGTCGGCTGCTCGTCCTCGTCGTCCGCAATCTCGTCGTCAAACTCATTCTCCGTTTCCGCGCCCTCAACGATACTTTCCGTTGCAGGTAACGTAATCCTCGGATGTTCCTCGAATTGATAATGCGCGTTGCCATCGGTCGGCATCGTCCTGATTGCCTTCAACTTCACTTTGAGCAACACAGAGAAGATGATGATCACGGCAATCGAGAAACCGATGAGCGTGAGATAAATGATTTTCACTTTGCGACGCACATCAGCTTCAGGCGACATATCGGAAACTACACGGAACTCTTCAGGACTTCTCGCACTTCTTCGCCCGGACCACCTGTGTGCCAGATGGTTCATCGCACCGAACCGAGCGCGACGTGTGACGCCTTGTTCCCTCCGAGCTTTTTGCGTCTGTCGCGTCTTCCTCTTGCTACGCTCACTCACTGGCGAAACGTTTTGAATTGATACGTCCGTTTTACGAATTCTATTCGCTTCATCACGGGTCACCGAACCGTTCTTCATCCGCAAAGGACGTATCCCATTTCTTCCGATCACGTTCGATGGACCTTTACGAGCACCTTGTCGTCTATTGTTACTGTTCTCAGTCATTCGTTTCATCACCTATCAAAATAATATGACCGGGAATGTAAAGATGCAGATTCATCTCGTCGGCAATCTTCATCATGCCGCGGTTGACCTCGGTGCGCGTCTTCCATGATTCATCGAAATCTTCACCCGTGAAATACCGTATATAGAGCTCCATACCTTCCGGCGTGAGATTATCGATCTCGATAAATTGAACGGATGTAATCGGTTCAATGGAATCTAACAACTCGGCGAGACGCTCGCGGAACTCATCGCACTGTTCTGAAGACATCTCCCACGGTAGCGTTAGCTTCATCTCGGCACGACGCCTCTCGCGGTTCGAGGAGTTGATGATGGCACAACTTGCGAGTTCCTTATTGGGGATCGTCATCTGGCCCCCGTCAAACATTCTCAATTTGCTTGACCGCATCCCGACTTTCTCGACGGTTCCCTCGCCGTGTGTCGTGATAATCCAATCGCCGACCTTAAACGGCTCGTCGAGCAATACAGCCAAGCTTCCCAAAAAATTAGCCAACAAATCCTGCGAGGCAAGCGAAATGGCAAGCCCGCCGATCCCTAAACCGGTAACAAGGCCTGTAATGTTTTTCACCCATAAAGATAGAACGACAAAAACGCCGATAACGATAATCGCGACGCGCGTCATCGACACGAGGAACTTCGCCCCCGTATCGCCGATCGGCAAACCCGTTTTTGTGGGACGGCGCATGACAATAATCCCGACATACATAGCCGTTTTGTATAACAGCCAGAAAGCCGCCACAGTCACAATCGTATCGAAGACACGTACCGTTACTTTATCCCAAGGCTCAGGAATAAACGTTGCCAAGGAAGCGGAAATCGAGAGAAAAAAAGCGGGGAACAGGCACCCAAGCGGCTTATACATTTCCTCGCGCATCGCTTTGTATGCCTCGGGATCTCGACGCCTTGTCCTCGCCAATAAAACGTAGAGTACGCCTTTTGCGATCGGTCTTCTCAACATGAACAGTACAATAGCGGTACCGAGCAAAATTGCACTGATGAGCCAATTTTCAATTGCCCATCGATCGAATGCTTCGATCACCTCTTCTTTTTTAGTGGTGAGAACGTCTACAGCTTCCAGAACCGTTCGAATCATAGGGACGGAGGCCAGTCGATTCAAAAATATGGCAAGCGGCGCCAGATCCAACATATTACTGCTCCTTTACATACTGAACAATTACTGTTCTGCGATTTACAGTATATACTAAAAGGCGCCGCCGCTTTAAAACAAGTCTAAGCCGTAAACAACTTTCCGATCGCAACCGTTCTCGTTTATCAATCGGGTATTGCGGTCATCTTGTCGTCTTGCTCTTCGTTCATCTTCCGGTCGGAGACCTTCCTTTCGATCATGAGGTGACCCGCGTCAATGTCGAGATCGACGACAGCCGTGTCCCCTTCTTCCACGATACGGTCAAGCAAAGCCTCCGAGAAACGATCTTCGACCTCAGTCTGAATCAAACGACGCAAAGGACGCGCGCCGTACTGCGGTTCGTACCCTTTGTCTGCCAACCAATCCTTTGCCGCATCGGTCACTTCAGTCATTAACCCAATGTCGGCAATGCGCGCGGACAGCTGGTTGAGCATGATGTCAACGATAGATCGCATGGTATCGCGGTCGAGCATTCTGAAGAAAATAATCTCATCGATCCGATTGATAAACTCGGGCGGGAACGTGCGATGTAATTCTTTCATGACGAGCTCTCGCGCCTCATCGAACGTTTTGCCGCCATAAATCTCCTCATCGCCGACTATTTCATTCTCATCCGGCTCTTCACGGTCAAGAGCGAATCCGATACGCCGTCCCTCCGGGCTGACAAGCATCCTGGCACCGATGTTCGATGTCATGATAATGATCGTATTTGTAAAGTTCACCGTTCTGCCTTGACCGTCTGTCAAACGTCCGTCTTCCAGTATTTGCAACATCGCATTCAAGACGTCCGGATGCGCCTTTTCAATCTCATCGAACAACACGACGGAGTATGGTTGCCGTCTGACTTTTTCCGTCAACTGCCCGCCCTCATCATAACCGACATAACCGGGGGGCGAACCGATCAATTTAGAGACATCGAATTTCTCCATATACTCCGACATATCGACGCGTATCATGGCGTTTTCATCGCCGAACATCGTTTCTGCCAAAGCTTTTGCGAGCTCAGTCTTGCCTACTCCCGTCGTACCGAGGAAAATGAACGAGCCTATTGGGCGCTTAGGATCCTTAAGACCCAAACGCCCGCGACGGATCGCTTTGGAAACGGCGGCGACGGCTTCGTCTTGACCAAGAACGCGTTTGCGGAGTTCATCTTCAAGTCGACGCAACCTTTCGCTGTCATCTTCCGTCAGCGTCCTGACCGGAATGCTCGTCCAGCTCGACACGATGTCTGCGATCATGTCGCTCGTAAGGACGGGCCAATCGTCACGCTCTCCCTCTTTACCCTGTTCCTTAAGCTGCCGAATGTTCCGCTCAAGTTCAGCTTCTTTCGTTTTAAGATCGGCGGCAAGTTCGAAAGCCTCCTCCTGTACCGCCTTTTCCTTGTCCTCGATGACCTTCTCAAGCTCGCCTTGCATGACGCGCAATTCATCAGAATCTCCCACCTGGTTGATGCGTAATCTTGAGGCCGCCTCATCGATCAGATCGATGGCTTTGTCGGGCAGAAATCTATCGGCAATATACCGTGTCGATAATTTGACAGCAGCCTCAATCGCCTCATCGGAAATTTGAACATGGTGATGATCCTCATAGCGAGAGCGCAGTCCGAAAAGAATATCGACGGTATCCGACTCGCTCGGTTCGTTCACCATGACCGGTTGGAAACGGCGCTCAAGCGCTGCATCCTTTTCAATGTGTTTTCTGTACTCATCAAGCGTTGTCGCGCCGATGACTTGCACTTCACCGCGCGCAAGCAAAGGCTTCAAAATATTCGAAGCATCCATGGCGCCCTCGGCAGCCCCCGCCCCTATGATCGTATGGAGCTCATCGATAAAGAGTATGACGTTGCCTGCCGCGACCGCCTCATCGATTCCCGTCTTGAGGCGTTCTTCGAATTCGCCTCTGTATTTTGATCCGGCGAGCATACCGCTGAGATCGAGCGAGACAAGGCGTTTCCCTGAAAGCATCTCGGGCATATCGTCCGAGATCATACGCTGCGCGATGCCTTCCGCGATGGCCGTCTTCCCGACACCCGGCTCACCGATGAGGACGGGGTTGTTCTTCGTTCGCCTGCAGAGAATCTGTTCAACGCGGCGAATCTCATCACCCCTCCCGATCACAGGATCAAAACGTCCTTCTCGCGCCATCTCCGTGAGATCGCGGCTAAATTGATCGAGTGTGGGCGTCTTTGACTCTGAAGGCGCCGTCGAACTATCTCGTGTCGAGGATGCAAATGTGCCTGAACGACCACCGACAGATTCTTGACCGCCCAATCCCGCCTGTATAGCCTGCAAAAGTATAGTAAGGAATGGACGCGGTGAAACACCGAATTCTCCCAATATTCTCACCGCGACACTGTCGCCTTCTCGCAAAATTCCGAGCAATAGATGCTCCGGCTCAATCACGCCAATCGGTGAGAGCGCCTGAGCGTCGCGCGCCGCCAGATTGAGCACCAGACGCGTGCGAGGAGTCATCATCGCAAAGATCTCATTGCCGTCCAAACTCTCCTCCGCCGGAGCTTTAATCGCGACAGGTTCCTTGTGGTTCAGCGCCGTCAACTGACGTATAACGGTAGAATGGTCTACACCCGCACTCTTGAGCAAATCACAGGCAAGACCATCTCCCTCCGCCAAAATACCCGTGAGTAAATGCTCCGTCCCTATGTATGCCGTTTCAAACGATTTTGCTGTAGCCCATGCTTGTCCGAGGGCTTCACCGGCTCTTCTTGAAAATCTGATCATCATTCTATGATCCCCCTATTTTTTCCTTTCCATTAAGCAATCTAGTTTTTCTATTGCTATATTTATTCCAGTCGCCGTCTACTCGACACAGATATCCTATAACTTCAATCACATGGATGATCGAAGCGCTTCGCGAATTCGCCTTGCGCGCTCTTCGTCACGATTTCGCGGATCGAGCGGTTTTCCGGCTGCCTGCTGCAGAACACCCTCTCCAATACCGATAAAGAGCTCTTGCAACGTCGAATAACTCGGCATTTCCGGAAGTTCGAGCTCTTTCCCGAGTCGCACAAGCGACAGCAGGCGCATCGCCTCCTCCGTCGTCATCAGACGCGAGAACAGGAGCTTGCCCTTCGCGCGCCCGATTTCGTCTTCGAGAGCCGGCGGGTCATTTTCGTATAAGGCCCTCCGTGCCTTTCTCTCTTCCTCTGCGACGTCATGGACAAGTCGGTCGAGATCGGTGAGTATTTGTTCTTCCGATACGCCCAATGTCACCTGGTTCGACAGCTGGATCATATCTCCATATGCATCGCTGCCTTCTCCTTCTGCGCCACGCAATGCATAGCCGGCTTTCGTCAGCCTGTCGGCAAGCCGTTTGATGACGCCTGCACGGATTAAACCCGGTACGTGGAGCATGGCGGATGCCCGCATACCAGTCCCCGTATTCGTCGGGCACGCCGTTAGATACCCGAGCCGGTCGCTCTTTGCGAAGGAAAGTCTTTTTTCCATATCCGCTGCACATTTGATCACGCAACCGGCAGTCTTAAACAGGCATAATCCTGCACCGACGGAATAGAGACGCAGGTGGTCCTCTTCATTGACGAGAATGCCGTCGGACTCTCCCGGGTATAACAATAATGATTTACCTCGTGTATCTTTCAACATGGCTCGACTGATGATGCGTTTTTCCGCCAGAGCGCATGACTCGATATCGCCTAGTGTATTCAATTCGACGATGACAGGTCTTTCGCTCCCCATATCGCGTACAACATCGCGAAATGCACTCGTCACGCGATCTCTGACGCTTTCCAACTCTACGGGCGACAAACGCCACGGGAAAGATACATCCTTCAGATTCCTCGCCAACCGTATACGAGTCGAAATGACGACATCGTTTTCCGGACCTTCCTGCAGATACCACGTCATGTCGAGCTCTCCCTCTCGAGTTCATGAATGGCGTCGCGTAAACGCGCCGCCTCTTTGTAATCTTCTCTTTCGACGGCAGTACGCAACTCACTCCTGAGCTGCTCGATCTCCGATGTCGGCTTGTTCTCTTCCTCTTTCGAGGCACTCTCTGTTATCGCGATCCATGACGCGCTGTCATCCGGCACCTGTATGTGTTGCGTGTGTCCTTGTGCGCGACGAAAAACGGGAATCAAAAGATCTAAGAATGTCTCATAACATTGAGAACATCCGAGCAGTCCCGTATCGCGAAGTTCACGTTCCGACTCGCCGCATTGTGGACAAACGGCCCTTTTCGGAGCCGCTCTACGATCGGGACGGGAAAATGGATAGCCGAACAAGGAGGGACCGGGCAAAACCGGCTCGAACAAATCTCCCCACGGCGACTTGGAACCCATCTCTCCGTTCTGAAGTGCCGAAGCACACGCGCGACAAAGGTGGTACTCCTCTTTCACATGATTGACGACCTGCGTCATATGAATCGTCGCATCATTTTGCATACACTTTTGACATAACATCGACTAATCCTCCTCATCGCCCAATGAGGCGATGTATAAAAGCATGTTTTTGAAAATCAATGACCGCGTCTCATGTCGATCACGTCCGCTGATCAGGGCAAGGCTGCGATCCGACAGCGACGTTCTCATCAGGTTTGCTATTTTCCGTGAAATGAGGTTTTCGTATTGAAGACTGTCGATCAGAATATTGACATCATGTTGCGTCAGATAGTCATCCATAGTACGCAGCAAATGCATAATGTACTCCGAATGATCCGTATACGGAACGCGCATAATTCTGATGTAACCCGAGCCCCCTCGACGACTCTCCACAATGTATCCGTGCTCATGACCGAATCGCGTCGAGATGACATAAGTGATCTGCGAAGGTGCCACTTTCATCTCCGCGGCGAATGCATTACGCGCAATTTCACAGTACCCGTCATGCCGCTCTATCAATTCAAGTATCGCCCGCTCGATCATATCTGTCAGACTGCTCATATCAAACCTTTCCTTTCCAACGCCGTATACCTGGCGCCCCCAATAGCCGTGATCGTACTACCGTGCTGCACACCTCTTGCACACTCCCGTCACCGACGCTTCCGGAAAAAAATGATGTATCTGTCCTTAAAACGTTGGAGCGGACGACCCTTCTTTGCCTTTGACTTTCTTTGACTTTAGTATAATTGTAATCCCCTTTCTCGTCAAGCGCCTTTTTAAAGAAGTCGACACGGAAGAGCCGCCACGACTGACAAGGCCCAAGAAAGCGTGTTTTGCATGAAACGATTGCCATGAGCTGTTGTTTATGACAAATATTAGCGTGGAAAAAAAGCGGCAATATGTGTATAATAACTAACATAAGTGTTTGTATGCGAAAAAACGAAGCGTTCACCAGCGCGAGACGATGATGTGTCTTGCTCTCATCCGTGCACGGTAACATATCGCCGTGGAAACCCTTGCAAAGTTAACAAAGTCACAAAAAAGGAGAAACGATATGACTACATTGACAAAAACACTGCGACGGATTGCCGGCGGCCTCTTGTGCCTTCTGATGCTGACGAGTCTTATCTCATTGGACACAAAGGACGTCCATGCAATGTATGAAATCAAGGAGATCGAAATAACGAGCGATCGGCCTCTTCATCAGGGCACGGACATCGCAGCTTTCTTGAAAGGTATTTATTTAGTCCAACCGGAGGCAATTTACGTCAAAACCTTCCGCGTCAACTTATACAAGGATCTCGGAGGGGATAATCTGGTCCTTCTCACAAGCGGGAAAGCAGACGCGGGAGCTCATTATATCGCGTTTGCTATTGATCTTATTCGAGAAGAGGTGGAACAACATGTATTTTTCTGTGATTTCAAAGAGCTTGTCGTGACGTTCAACGGTATCAACGCGGAAGTATACGACGTCATGGGACCGGGTCATCAGATCACAGCCAGTGCAGGCTTGAGGTTTACAGCAAAACCTCGCTTCGTCGTCACGTTTAACGCGGACGGCGGCAAGCCCGTCCCCGACAAACAGTATGTACTTGACGGGGGCAAAGTCAAGGAGCCAAAGGAACCTGCGAAAAAAGGGTACGAATTTCTCGGTTGGTGGCACGATGTACCAAAGTTCTCTGAAAAGTGGGACTTTAACACCCCTCTCCATCAAGATCTCCCTCTGATCGCCCGTTGGAAAGCACTTTCCACCGCACCGCCAACGACAACCGCGCCAACGACAACTAAAACGACGACAACTGAGACGACGACAACTAAAACGACGACAACTGAGACGACAACTGAGACGACAACACCCGAGACGACGGCAGCTGAGACGACGACACCCACTGAGACTTTGCCAGATCTCACAAGTACACCACCTACAGTGATCGACGAGACGACACAGCCCCTTGATAAAGGAGAAAAAGATAAAGGCTTTGACTACATGATTCTTCTCTACATCATTGGGGGTGTCATCCTACTTATAGCGCTTGCCATCATCACGTACCTGATTGTGAGAAAGAAGAAATAAATCGACCGCCAACACACACCATAAAGTGGGGCTATCTCAAAACCGCTAAAAAGTGAGCGGGGTCGAGATAGCCCCTTTCCTTTTATGTGAAACCGAGAGCGTAAAGTCCACATTATCGAAA
>Ga0209723_1000988_pt1 | contig 47736 bp, 29 predicted proteins | sample BiotimSIPDNA_2_FD_185750 | JGI IMG/M metagenome (GOLD analysis project Ga0209723, IMG submission 185750) | Anaerobic biogas reactor microbial communites from Washington, USA - Biogas_R2 time_0 SIP DNA (SPAdes) (version 2) | ecosystem: Engineered > Bioreactor > Anaerobic > Unclassified | place... | reverse complement strand
GCTACGCAGCAAACTCTGGGACGACATGATCAACGCCATGGAAACAGGCTCGCGGAACCGCCGCGTCGGCAAGAAGCTCAAGGAGATTATTCAAATGTAGCAGTGCTAGCATTTTCACTATGAGTAATAAACATCAGTTGGGTTGCATTGAGCCGCTGATTGGCGGAAATCCAGTCGTCAAATGCCTGAGAAATCTGCTTCTCCCGTGATGGCAAAGAGGCGATCTTCAGAATGTGGCAGAGGAAGCCTTTTAAGTCGGCATCCGGCATTTCGTAGACTTCGCGAAGGCGATCCTCGGTGATGAACAAGTCGGGGCGTTGCAGCAAGTCCGAGATGTCTTCAAGTTCGTCCTCGGTTAGTTCTTCACCCTCCCGGAGCTTCTGCAAGGCGGGACTTCGATCGGACAGGTCGCGGATGTAGGCTTCCACCTGCTGACGATACGTTTCCGCAAAGGCCCCCTCGCCCGATGGTCCGAAGACAATCCAGTGGCGATCTCGAATCTCGTCACGAATAGACAGTTTGAGCAACTGGCCGCCCACTCGACGCGAGCGAAACCTCATGAGCGGTGTAAAAACCTGTTGGATGCGGCGAATACGTTCCCAGGTCAACGTCTTCCAGTAATCGGCGGCCATGACCTCGTCGAGCACGTCGACGACGGCCCGGACCTCAGGAATATCACGCGGTAAGAGCGACAGGTTTTCGATGACGCGATCACGTAACCTTTCGACCTCATCCATGTCAGACTTGAGATGCGCGACAACAAGTTGCTGAGTCAAGTTCTCGAACTGGAGTGTTACGTAACCGGTGGCGGTGGAAAACCTCAGCAGCGGCGCGATCGTAATCGCAAGATGCTGGTACTTCGATGCATCAATCGGAAGCCAGGTGGCGGTGTCAGCAATCAAACGCCGGATTTCATCGGCGTGTGGAGCGACGTTGATATTTTCCAGCGGCAATGTGCCTAGCATTGCCTGAAGCGATGCCAGTTCCTGGTTGGCCTGCTCTGTCTGATTTCGACCGATCAGGATTTCGAGTGCCTCAAGGCGTAAGCGAAAGATGCGTGTGGGCAACGGTTCGGTAGTCTCGGGGCCATCGTCTCCACCGTCGTTCACCTGCCAATACGCGAAGTTGTCCCAATGGTCGATAATGAGGAAGTCCTTCTTCTCCTCGCCTGACACCGGATCAGTCCATGTCCGAGTTCCCCGGCCGATCATTTGCCAAAACTTGACCTGACTGAAAACCGGCTTGGCAAAGACAAGATTGCGGATGGCTGGCACGTCGATGCCCGTATCCAGCATATCGACCGAAATGGCAACTCTTGGGAAGTCTCGGTTCTTGAAGTCGTCCAGTGTCTTGTCGGCTCGCTCCATGTGGCTGTCGATCACCTTGGCGAGCCCACGGCGCTGCAAATCAGGGTAGAGACGATTGAAGCTCTGATAAATCTCCAGGGCGTGGTTGTGACTTACCGCGAAAACAATGGTCTTGGCGGGCAGCGTTCCCGCAGCGTCCTTGATGGACGCATCCATGAACTCGCGCACGATCGCATCATTGGTTCCAGTGTTGCTAACGCGACGCTCGAAGTCGGTTCCTTCAAAGTCGAGTTCTGATGGGTCAATCCCCTGAGCCCTAAGCTGGGCCTCGACTTCGGGCGGCAGAGACCCCGGATGCAATCCCTCGATCTGGAACCGGGTCTTCGCCACATGAACCGGGCGGTAAGGAACCAAATACTTATCGCGAACTGCCTCCTCAAGCCCATAGTAAACGGATGGAAGTCCGTCCTCACACTCGAACAACTGGAATGTGTTGTGGTCGATGAAGTCGGTTGGCGTGGCAGTTAACCCGACGTGCATGGCATCGAAATGGTCGGGGATTGCCTTGTACCGGTTGTAGATTGATCGGTGGCTTTCGTCGAAAACGATGAGATCAAAGAAGCCGGGTGAAAGTCGCCGATAGGCCGACATCATTCCGGGATAGGTAGCCGCCAGTACGCGTGCCGCGGGATCAATCTTGCCGGATTCGATCCAGTCGCGTGGGACGTCAGGAAGATGCTCTTTGAACGCATCTAAAGCCTGCTTGACAAGTTCACGGCGGTCAGCGAGGAATAGCACTCGCCGAATCCATTGGCAGCGCATCAGCAGGTCGATCAGTCCGATGATGGTACGCGTCTTCCCTGTCCCGGTAGCCATCACCAGCAGGAACCTTCGGCGCGACTCCTCGATCTTCTCTGAAATCTTCCTGATCGCTTCGATCTGATAGCCCCGCCCGGCAATCTTCTCGTTCACGTCAGCACTTGCGGTGGATTTACGAAACTTCCGCAAGAAGCGAAGGCGTTCTAAGTCGTCCTGCGTGAAGAAACCGCTCACCTTTCTTACGGGATAAAGCGAGCGATCCTGGAACCAGATTTCATTTCCGTTTGCGAGAAAGACGAAGGGATCGACGCCATGCTGCTCGGAAATCCGATCGGCGTAATCGGCTGCTTGGCGCTCGCCTTCAAGGGCGCTTCGGCTGCTACGCTTGGCTTCCACGATCGCGAACGGCTTCCCATGATTGTCCACAAGCGCGTAATCGGCGAATTCCGTCGTTTCGTCCTCTCCGGACGGTCGCAGCACGTATTCATCGATCAGCTTCTTGCTGCCGGGTAGCCAGCCCGCAGACCGAAGTTGCTGATCAATCTGTTTCGCGCGTGTTCTTGCTTCGGTATCCATAGGATCACGAACAGCCTGAGGGACCTATCCCCATAGTGGTTCTGATGGCGAAAACGTACATATGTTGCTCAAAACGGTGCGGTAAGCCGGGCCCATCGGTTGCCACGGCTGGGACGCAGATCAGGATAGCGAACGCGATTGTTGAAAACAAGGGTGCTCCTTTGCGTTAAGCGGCTATCCTACAGGGATTTACGAAGAGCAGGGGCCGCAAGGATTGCCTAACCAGGCCGCTTGATTGCGGTTTCGGATCTGAGGCTAGGGCGGGGCCTCGCACGCAGACAGTGGCACCATCTCCGAGTTAAGCACTCCAACAACCTCGAAAGACCTTGCCAACCTGCCTGCACCGAGCCAGCACTGCTGCCGGCCGGGTCGCCGGTCGCCAGCGGCTAGGCGACCAAGGCGTCCATTCCCTGATTAGCAAGCACCAGCCCGAGACGCGTTTCCTTCTTGTGTCCGTTGCATTGTTGGTTCCTCTCCAGGCCGAAAGAACGAGGAGACCATATTCCACGGTCTCGGAATGGATTTCGCACTATTGGACGCGTGTGACGGCGGTTGATGCCAGGGCAGGAGCTTTGCTCGCAATAAGTGCCTACCCCGGCTGCGCCTCCGCGTGGGAGAAACAAGTAACACGGGACAACCGTAACCGTGCCGGCTGTTCTCCTTCTCTTTCCGGCGGCCGAACAAGTCGGCCGCCGCCCACAGCCGGTGTCCTCCGGCCACCGTCTGGGGCTCCTTCTCTCGGTAGAAAAAGTTGCCCAGAAGACGCGGACACGCGGACAGAGAGACGTAAAGCCCGGCACGGTAAGGAGAAAGGGTGTCCAGGAACGTTCCTCAGAAAAGGCCCGTGTCCGGACACTGGCGCGACGGGTGCGTCCGCGGAGCGAGAGAAAGCCGTCTTCCCTCCGGCTAGGGGCTCGCGACCGCTGCGCCTCCGCTGCGCAGACAGCGGTTCTGTGAGGCTCCGCGAGGCTTTCTGATGCTTTGACCCTTTTTCAGCGACATAGTGTTTTCGCTTGGTTCTCGAAGCGAATGTCAGTTGTGTTTGAACCCGTAAGAGAGGGCCTATGAGGCATATTGAGGTCGATTGATGATTTCTGCGGTGAATAGTAGCTGAGACCGGACTCGAACCGGTACGGGGTATTCACCCCTCGGGATTTTAAGTCCCGTGCGTCTGCCTATTCCGCCACTCAGCCATGGGACGACGCGGCGCTGGTCGGCTGCGTCGTCGGGGTGCAGGTTGGGTCATACGTTGGGACGAGGGGTCTCGGGTTCGCCGTTGCCGAGGGAGACGATGCGGTTGATGGCGTTGAGGAACGCCTTGGCCGAGGCCTCGATGCTGTCGGTGGAAATGCCGCGGCCGCGGTAGGTGTTGCCTTGGTATTCGAGTTCCACCGTTACCTCGCCCTGGGCGTCTTTGCCCACGGTCACGCTGTGGACGCGGAAGTCCTTGCAGACCACCTCGGTCTCGGCCAGTTCCTCGATGGCCAGGAAGATCGCATCGACGGGGCCGTCGCCGCAATCCATCTCCGCACTCTTGACCTCATCGCCTTTGCGGAGTTTCAGGACCACGTGGGGCACGCGGTTCGTGCCGGAGGTGACCTGGTAGGATTCGAGCGACCAGACGTCGGCCACGCCGCGGATCTGCTCCTCGACCAGGGCCGCCAGGTCGGCGTCGTAGATCTCTTTTTTCTTGTCGGCCAGGCGTTTGAAGGCGTCGAAGACGGTGTTGAGTTGTTCGCCGGTCAGCCGGAAGCCCAGGGCCTTGGCCCGCGACGCCAGCGCCGCCCGGCCGCTGTGCTTGCCGAGGACCAGGTCGCTGGTGGTGAAGCCTACGTCTTCGGGGCGCATGATCTCGTAGGTGGTTCGCTCTTTGAGCATGCCGTCCTGGTGGATGCCCGCCTCGTGGGCGAAGGCGTTGCGGCCGACGATCGCCTTGTTTCGCTGTACGTGCATGCCGGTGATGTGGGAAACGAGCCGGCTGGTGGGAACGAGCCGCTGGCTGACCACGCCAGTGTCGGCCTTGTAGTAGTCGATGCGGGTGCGCAGGGCCATCACGACTTCTTCCAGCGAGCAGTTGCCCGCCCGTTCGCCGAGCCCGTTGACGGTGCATTCGATCTGGCCGGCGCCGGCCTCGACGGCCGCCAGGCTGTTGGCCACGGCCATGCCCAGGTCGTTGTGGCAATGGACGCTGATGATCGCCTCATCGATATTGGGCACGCGATCGCGCAGCACGCGGATCACGTGTCCCATGTGGGCGGGCGTGGCATAGCCGACCGTGTCGGGAATGTTCACCGTCGTTGCCCCGGCCCGAATGGCGGCCTCGACGACCTGGCAGAGGAAGTCCTCTTCGGTGCGGGCGGCGTCTTCCGGCGAGAACTCGACGTTGGAGCAGTAACCGACCGCTCGCGCGACTCCGGCTACCGCGCGCTGGATGATCTGGCTCTTATCCATCTTGAGCTTGTGTTCGCGATGGATCGCACTGGTGGCAAGGAAGACGTGGATACGCGGGTTCTCGGCGTGCTTGACCGCCTCCCAAGCCCGATCGATGTCTTCGGTACGGCAGCGGGCCAGGCCGCAGACGGCCGGTCCGCGTACCACCTTGGCAATCTCCGAGACCGCCTCGAAGTCGCCGGGGGAGGCGATCGGGAAGCCGGCCTCGATCACGTCGACGCCCAGGTCGACCAGGGCCTGGGCGACCTCCATCTTTTCCGAGAGATTCATGCTGCAACCGGGCGATTGCTCGCCGTCGCGCAGCGTGGTGTCAAATATGACGATTTTTCTTGCACTGGATTCCGCCATGTGTCGGTAGGTCCTGATTCGTTGAGGTGGGTTGACGTTGACTCTTTGGCTTACGCGAGCGGCCGACCACTGGTCGGCAAGGGCAACACCAACCAACCCCTTGTCGGATCGACGCGGCGCCGGCCGTCTGCCCGGCTGTCGTCGGCTGGTTTCACGAGTGTCTCACACATGACCGGCTATCCACCAAAAAAAAGAACCCCAAGGCTGTTTCGGGCCTTGGGGTTCTTGTCGTGTCGAATCAGGTTGTCTCCTGCGCGAACCCTAGGGCCGTCCCCCATTAAGGGGTAACAAGAGTAAAGCGAGGCTGTTTGCGGCCGGGTTCATCGACGTATTCCCTCAGAAGACAGTCATGTCAGTCTACGACTCCTAAGTCCCCCGGTCAAGCGAGAAGGTTCGCTTGGGTCAGCAGTTTTTCGGCCAATTGGTGTCGGTGTTCAAGTCCGGCGACACTCGGCAAGTGTCGCCCAAGGTGGACGGCACCAGATCATGGTGAGTTCGAGTTCCAGATTCCCAATTCGGCCGCCTTGGCCGCCTCTTCCGCGCGGCGAAACCTTCGCTTCATCGACTCGGAATAGTCGAACTCTGTACGAGCCGTGGCCAGGCCGGCTCGGATCAGTTCTTCGTTGAGCATGCGGTCGCCGGCGAATACGTAGGCGAGGAAGCGATCGAAGCGGTCCTTCCGTTCCCGATCCATTTGCAGGCGGACTTCGCCCCCGGCGTCGTGGACGAACTGCTCGGTGTAGGCCGTCGCTTCCGGGCCGTAGGGCTCGACGGCGTGATTTGGCTGGACGGTCTCGGGGGTATCGGCGCCGATCAACCGCACGCGAGCGCCGCCTTCGAGCAGCAAGGTGTCGCCGTCAACCACGCGTTGGACTCGATAGGCACCTTCCGAGAGAGATTCGGGTCCGGACGGGCGAGAAACGTCCGACGCGAGAAGACGAAGCAGCACGAAGAGGAGGAGCAGTCCGACGATCGCGAGAGGGCGTCGAACTCGATATCGCAACGGCCGCGAGATTTTCCTGGCCATCTTCTTTCGGTGTCGCAGCGTGCGTCGAACCGTATCCGGGGATCAGTTCTTGCTGAAGTCGAACAGGTGGACAGACTCGCGTCCGAGGGGGCGCTTCACGAACTTCCGGCGGCAGTCGGCGCACAGGTCAAAGCTCATGTACTGTCGCACTTCGTCAGCGATCTCTTCTCCCTCTTCGAGGTCTTCCATTCGCTCGAGGATATTGTGAATCTCCTGCAGATGATCTCGATCGTCGTCGACGGTATCGTCGATCGGATCGAAGACGGCCGCTATTTCAATCTTGACGACATAGCGCAGATCGTTCACTGGATCGAGGTCTCGCTTACAGAGATCGCAGGTATAACGAATCATCGACAGGCTCCCCAATCTTAGCCACGCACGTCGGGATGCGAATGCATGAGGACAGAGCGAACAACTCCATACTAAAGAGATTCTTTCTTTCGACGCAAGACGTCCTTGGCCATTTTTCGCGGTTCGCTGCGTGAAAAGAGGATTCGCATGCCGCGTGCGCTTGGAGATGCCGAATCTGGGCAAGCCTTGTCGCCTCGTCGGCCCAAGAAGACTCGCACACACTGACTTCAGAACACCCCCGAAATGGCGCCGATAGTTGGGGGGGAGCGCAAGGGCCTTTGGTCTCATCCAAAACGGCCCGTCACTACCAGGGGAAGCAGACTATCGGCCAGTGCGCTGGGTCCAAGGTGGGGGAAACTTTTCCTGAATTAACAGATTATGGCATACTTGCCCGCCAGAATGAGACGCCACTGGGTTGTGAGGCGGACTGTGTCTATTTAACCGCAACCCGTTGGAATCATGAAATGGCGTGTTGGGCTTTCTGTCTGGAACGCCAAGTTTACGCTGCAACCAACCGCTCACCCATCCGCAAGCGGTTTCTTTTTCTCGGTGATGACCTCACATTGAGGGGCCATCTCGGCGTTCAGTTGGATGTACTCATGCCACTGGTCAGGAACGTTCTCGTCGAGAAAAATGGCTTCGACGGGACACTCGGGAACGCATGCTTCGCAGTCGATGCAGTCATCGGGGTGGATGTACAGCATTTGCTCCCCCTCATAGAAGCACTCGACGGGGCATACCACCACACAGTCTGTGTACTTACAGTCATAGCACGGCTTGCAAACAACGTGTGTCATCGGGCCTTCTCTCCCATGTTTTGGAGTTCTAGTTCGGGATTTGTGGGCATGGTGCGAGGATGTCTTCGTCGACACTGGGGTAGAGGGCCTCCCCACTCCGGGTGGTTTCTCTGCCTGCTGACCTGCCGTGGAAGCCGGAAAAACCAGTCTGACTATTTCTCCAGGTCAACCCATTTTGTCGAACCTCCTAATCGGGCCATGTCAGTGCCACATATCGGGGGGCGATCCCGCTGCGATCATCGCTTCAAATCCTTTCAGACAAACGATTTGAATAGCTATTGCCATTTGGAGAACGACGAAATCTTATGCCCCGTTCAGCAGGGTGTCAAGCCGTGCACTCGCCGTTGCTCCGCCCACAGAGGGGAATGTTCGCTTGCCACAGTTTTGGAACGGTTTTACAATGAAATGCGTCAGTCCATAGGGACATTATTCGCCAGCGTGCAGCTTGAGTGCTCGGCGGTCCGAAGAACGCAACCCATTATGCCAAGGGCGACTGTCACAAATCGCGGGGATTGCAGCGGTGGCACTCTCGGAAATCGATCGAAACTTGTTGGAACGCTGCTTGCAGCGCAAGCCTCGCGCCTGGGAAGACTTCGTGGACCGCTTTCTCGGGCTGATCGTCCACGTCGTCGATCACACGACGAAAGCCCGCAATATCCCCCTCGGGGCTGACGAACGGGACGACCTCTGTGCAGAAGTCCTGCTAACGCTCATTCGCAACGATTTCGCCGTGTTGCGACACTTTCGCGGACAGAGCAGTCTGGCCACCTACCTCACCGTGATTGCCCGCCGCGTCGTGGTTCATGAGATTCTCAAGCGAGTTCCGCCGCAGCAGCCGCTGTCGGAATCGGTCGAGGCGGAGGCGTCTTCGGAAGTTGCTGACGCGCTGCAGCGTATTGAGGACCGCGAGGAGATCGAGCAACTTCTCCAGGAGCTTCCCGCGCGGGACGCCGAGATCGTGCGCATGTATCATCTCGAAGGGAAGTCCTATCGGGAAATCAGCCAGTCCACCGGGGTGGCTCAGAACACGATCGGCCCCGTTCTCAGCCGAGCGCGGACGCGGATGCGTCAGGCCAGCGTCGATCAGCCAACGGCCTGAAGGGCTGATTCTCGGATTGGACGGGCCTGTACCGAATTCTGTGCTCGTGATGCTGCGGAAGGGGACAGTCCCAGTTTTGTGGCGTCCTGCCACAAAAATCGGGACAGTCCCCCTTCTGGACAGGTTTGAGACTTTGAAACCTGTCCCCGAACCGGGGCGTGGAAATCTCTTTGCGACGGCCTCGACGAACGGTTACGATGACCGACGTCCAGCCGCCCCGCGGTGATGTCCCACCCTCCCTTGCCTGAGGAAGATTGCCATCATGTCGCACCGGAATCTCTCCCGACGCCGATTTCTGCAGTCCACCATGGGGACTCCTTTGCTTGCCGCCGTGCCCTATTGGTTTCCGTGCCATAGGTCGGTTGCTGCCGAATCGCAGGCGGCCAACGACCGGCCGAACATCGGCCTGATCGGTGTCGGCGGGCGTGGGATGGCGGACTCCAAACAGGCCGCCCGGTTCGGGAACGTGGTGGCGATTTGCGACGTCGACTTGAAGCACGGCGAATCGGCCAAGGCGGCGTTCGGCGGCACGGCCGACGTCTACCAGGACTATCGCCAATTGCTGGATCGAAACGACGTCGAGGTGATCGTCAACGGTACGCCCGACCACTGGCATACGAAGATCAACGTCGAAGCCTGCCTGGCCGGCAAGGATGTTTATGCCGAGAAGCCGCTTACGCTGACGATCGACGAGGGCAAGATCCTCCGCGACGTCGTGGAGAAGACGGGACGGGTTGTGCAGACCGGCACGCAGCAGCGGAGCGAGAAGTCGTTTCAGACGGCCGTTGAATTGGTCCGCAACGGGCGGATCGGCCGGCTCCAACAGGTTTGGGTCGCGCTGCCCTGGTATAGCACCAAGGGCGGCCCCTTCGCCGCCAGCACGCCGCCCGAGACGCTCAACTGGGATCTCTACCAGGGCCAGGCGCCCGAGCGTGACTATTGTCCGGAGCGAACTCACAAGGTCTTCCGCTGGTGGTACATCTACGCGGGCGGGATCATTACCGACTGGGGCAACCACCACGTGGACATCGCCCAGTGGGGCATGGACCGGGACCTGTCCGGCCCGGCGACGATCGACGCCCGCGGCATCTTCCCGAACGAGGGGCGTCCCGACTGTTTCGATACGCCGGATCGGTTCTTCTGCCGGATGACGTATTCCGGCGGTCCCGACCTCCTATACTTCTCGGCAATTGGCGAGAAACGCGTCTACGGGACAGAACCGGGGGATGACACGCCGCAGGAGAAGCTCGACTGGCTGTTTGGCGACGACTGCCCCGACGAGATCAAGACGTACGACCGCGACGGGATCATGTTCATCGGGGATCGCGGCAGGGTCTTCGTCAATCGCGGGGGCGTTTACGGCAAGGCGGCCGAGGAACTGGCCGAGAATCCGCTCCCCGGCGATGCCTGGCGAGTGCGGCCCAGCGACGACCACATGTCCAATTTCTTTCATTGCGTGAAGACGCGGGAGGAACCGGTGGCCCCTGTGCGAATCGAGCATCGCACGGTTTCCGCCTGCCATCTGACCAACCTCTCGATACGGCTCGGTCGTCCCCTCACTTGGGATGCGGAGAAGGAAGAGTTCGTGGGTGACGCGGAGGCGAACGGTTGGCTGTCGAGGGAGCAGCGGGAGCCGTATACGATCAGAACTTGATGATCCCCTTGGCTCGCAGTTCCAAGGCGATGCGGCACATTTCGATCATTTCGGGCGTATAGCGGCAGCCGATATCGCCGCCGTCGGAGGCTTTGCCGACACAAGGGCTGCCGGGTCTGAGACGGTAGTCGAGATTCAGAGGGTCGCGGAACTGCGGATCGGCCGCCGCACATCCTCGTATTCCGGCGTCAAAACCATTGCCGAGGGTAACACAACTGATGAAGCGGTGTTCGGAGGCTGGGCACTGGACGTGAAAACTGAAGTTCTGAAGGATGCAGTCGTGCAGTTCCACCGGATCCACACCGAATGTGACGTTGCCGAGAATGGTACAATGCTGGAAGACATGCTTGCCGTAGACAAGATACAAGCCTTCTCGGAACAGGCTGTTCTCCGCTCGAATCTGCGGTTCGATCACCGGATGCGTTGGAAAGACGCAGTCAGCCAATTCACAGGGCTGGTTCGTGCTGAAGACGTGTACGCCGCCTTGTGCGTAAAACGCGCAACTGCGGAATCTGGTCCCCGACAGTTCGACTTGGACACACGATGGCTGACGTGACGCCGGCTCGCGGCACACGAAGAAGAATCGTTCCACCGTGACGTCACGTGACCTGATGACTAGCTGAACCGAGGTCTCTGTCTTCTCGATGTCGGATATGAGAAGTGGGAAAACACCCTTCTTTCCTCGAAGTACGAGACTGTCCTTGCCTGCCGGAATTACAGCTTTCTCGGTATAGGGCCCGCTATCTTGAATCTCGATCAGGCTATTCGGTGGCGCGGCATCAATCGCTGCCTGAAGAAGCACATGATCGCCCTTGCCATCTTGGCGAACCACAACCCGTTGTCCGAGGTCTCTGACCGTTTCCGTGAGTTCCGCAACCAGCGGTGTCCGATTCGAATCCGTCACCGCCCGACAATCGGCGTAGTCGGCGTTGAGTTGTTTCACAACCTCGCGTAGATCAAACAACGCTCCTTGTTGATGGAACTTCACGGCTTCCACATAGAGAGCCTCGGCCTCCTTGTCACGTACGCCCTGCTTTGCGGTCGCAATCGCTGCCTCAAACATCTCGCGGTTGGCATCGAACCAGGTCAAATCGGAGTGCTTCGACTGGAGATTCTCCAGAAGCAGAGCGGCTTTCTTGAACTCATTCTGCGAGAGCAAGTCGTTTGCCTGGGCCAGGGTCGATGCCGCCAAGGCCGCCAGTTGTGCGGAGACGTCGGCACCGGCTGCCTTAGCCAGGTCGAAGAATCGTTCGGCCGCGGCCCGATCTCCCAAGGCGGAGGCCAGCAATCCGGCGGCGACGCAGTCTTCGCCGTTGGCCGGATGCACGGCTAATTCCATGAGCTTGCCGGCGGCCTGTGTCCGCAAGTCGTTCCAGGTGAGTTGTTCGACCTCGCCGCGAATCGTCTTGGTCGCGATTCCGGCCGGACCGGCACTGGTGATCTCGCCCCCGAGGCCGCGGATCTTCAGATCACTCTTCTTCATGGGCGGATCGGCAGCGTTGATCTTGGCAATGATCCGCCGCTTGAGCAGTTCCATGCGGCGGATTTCGTCGCGGCGAGTCTCAAGCCTTGCGTTCAACTTCGGCTCCTCAAATCGAATCACTTCGGCCGCCTGCCAGGCCGCCGCGAAGTCCCAAATGGCGATGGCCGCTTCGACCGGCCCCATGGCCGCGGCGTATCTTGCTTCGGCCGCTCGCTGTGTTTCAAGCAGTTTCCGGCGGGCCTTAGTATCTGGGTCTTCTTCCGGTGCCGATGGTGCCGCCGGCTCCGGGAGCGTGGACGTCATGTCTCCTGTCGTTGGTTGTTCTTCGGGTTGGAGAGGTGGGGGGCTGTCTGTCCTCGCTTGCGCTTCGGGTTGGAGAGGTGGGGGGCTTTCTGTCCTCGCTTGCGGTTCGGGTTGGTGTGGAGGTTCGGGAAGAGTTGGTTCGTTCGAGTCGGTTGTGCCGGTCTCTGTCAATTCGATGAGACGGTCCGATTCGGGTTGCGGAGGTTGTGGTTCGATCGAATTGCCGGGAGGGCTTACTGTCTCGGCAGGCGTTTGAGCTATCTGTTCTTCGTGCCCGCCGCCTCGCAACAACAGTCCAATCACAAGCGTGAGCACTAGAACCAGGCCTGCGGCAACGGTGCCATAGAGCCACACGGGAGCGGCTTTTCTCGCGTTCGAGGTGCGTGGCACGGCAACCTGGCCGGTTTCCATGTCGACTTGCCGCCGGATCGTCTCTTCTCTTGCAGGCGAGAGGCCCTGCAGGAATGCGGTCAACTTGCTGTCGCTTTTTTCTCCGGCCGGCGGCGCGGCGCCGGGTGGACCGGCTGCCACGGCCACACGGCATGTTTCCAGCGATTCGGCCACTTCCTGCATCGATTGGTAACGGTCCTCCGGTCGTTTGGCGACCATGCGCCGGTAGACGGCGTCCAACTCGGGCGACACCTCCGGACGGGCTTGCAGCAGGGAAGGAATCGGCTGATCCCGGTGGGCGAGCAGAAGCTCAACGAGCGTGCTGCCCGAGTACATTGGTTTGCCTGTCAGAAGGCGATGAAGCGAGCAACCGAGGGAGTAGATGTCGGCCCGGCGGTCGGCGCGGTGGGTATCTTCGGCCTGTTCGGGGGCCATGTAGTCGCAGGTACCCATGACCTGTCCGCTCTGGGTCAGCCGGTCGCGATCTTCTTCGTCGAGGCCTTGCTCAAAGCGGGCCAGGCCCATGTCGAGAATCTTCACCGTGCCGGAAGCGTCCAGCAACAGGTTGGCCGGCTTGATGTCGCGATGGACGATGCCCTGTTCGTGGGCGTATCCCAAACCGCGGGCGGCCTGTATCGTGTAGTCGATCGCTTCGTCGACCGGTAAGGGCCCGCGTTGCTTGACCAGATGGGCCAGGTCCTGGCCGTCAACGTATTCCATGACGAAGTAGTGGGTGCCGTCGGCTTCGTCGGCGTCGTAGGCGGCTACGATATTCGGATGAGAGAGCCTGGCGGCGGCCCTGACCTCACGATAGAAGCGGTCGACGGCCTCTGCCGACTTGAGTGTCTTCTCGGGCAGGACTTTGACCGCCACGATGCGGTCCATTTTTCGGTGCCGCGCTCTGAGCACCACTCCCATTCCACCTGCACCGATCCGATCGAGGATGACGTAGTTGCCGAAGACGTGACCTTTGGCCTTTCCCTGAAGGAGTATCCTGGCCTGGTATTCGGTCAGGTGGCCCGCCCTGACGAGATATCGGGCAAGTCCCTTCGCATCACCCGGACGATCGGCTGCCGGCAAGTTGTTGAGAATCGCACGAAGGTCCTCTTCGGACAGAATGCCACTCTGAGCGAGACACGTGCGAAAAAAATCTGACGACATCTTGCCCCCCAGAAGGAATGCTGGTCCCTATTTTAATAGGAACTGGTGGGGACCGGAAGCGTCCAACTCAGGTCGTCAAGGAGTAGGCGGGTTGGTTCCCGGCAATCGCTAACGCGGTCGTGTCTGGCGGACGGCGTTTGGAGAGCAGGCTGCCTCCTTGGTTGGCTTGCCCACCACCACTCCACAGGCTGAAGTCTGGACTCCAACTACTTGAACCTGATAGTCGTCACCGCACCGGTGTTCGAGCGGTTTGGTAGATATCGGCGAGGCGGTCGGCCCAGAATTCGATCAGGTTGGTCTGGTGGACGTTGCGATCGATCGACTCGCCGGTCTCCAGGCAGTGGTCGATGCAGGCGGCGGCGGTTTCTGTACCGCCGAGAAGCTGAGCGGCAGCTATTTGGACGTATTGGGCCATTTCAGGATCGTCGGCGGCGAGGCCGCCGCTGAGAGAGCGCAACAGGTGGCGGTAGAAATCGACGGCCGTGTCGAGCACCTGGTGGAATCGCGCTCTGCGTCTGGGGGCCTCTTTCCCGGCTTCTTCCACCAGCGTCTGAACGGCCTCGGCGAGGCGCACGCTTTCCAGCGCGGGTCGACTCAGGGCGGCAAGCAACCGCCCGCGGAATTCGACGAGGCCGCCGCCGACCATCTGGAGCGCTCGCCCGACGCTTCCTTCCGCCAGTTGAGCCAGCCGACGCGCTTCGCTCTGGTCGCTCACGTGTCCGCCGCGTAGCAGCAGATCAGCCACCACGTCTTCCGCAAGCGGATCGAAGCGGATGATCCGGCAGCGCGAACGGATCGTAGGCAACTGTTTGGCGGGAGTGGTTCCCACCAGGATCAGGACGCTTCGCGGCGGCGGTTCCTCCAATGTCTTGAGCAGGCTGTTGGCTCCCTCGGCATTCAGGAAGTCGGCGTCGTCGATGACGGCCACCTTGCGATTTCCCATGAAGGGCTTGAGGGAAATGTCGTGGCAGAGCCCCTCCCGCATTCGGTGGTCCTTGTCACCAATGAACAGGTCGAGGGGAATGAAGGCCTTATCCGGCGGCTTGGACACGGTGAGCAGGTCGGGATGGGTATCGGCGGCAACCTGCGTGCATGCGGCACAGGCTCCGCAGGGATCGAGATCGATTTCAGGGCGCGTATTACAGAGCAGCGTCTGGGCTAGCTTGAGTGCGAACGTGTGTTTGCCGATCCCGGCGGGACCCACGAACAGAAAACTCCCGGCCATCCGCCCGCGTTGTAGTGCCGATCGGAATCGTTCCACCAGGTGATCGTGCCCTTCGATGCCTTGCCAGGCCATGTTCAATCCAGTTTGTGTAAGAGAGTCCTTGCTGTTGAGATGGGAAGTTCCCACCTCATATTGCCGTACTGGGGGCTCGCTCCGCTCGACCCCAGCCACCCGTCACACTCCGTACCATCTACTTCTCGACCACGGCAATCCATCCGTTTGCTCGTAGGGAGCCAAAGAACCACGAGTGCGGCAAGCGCCGGGTCCTTTCCAGGTTCAGGGGGACAAGTTCTCGGATGCGAAAGCCGGCTCGCCGCAGTTCTCTCACTAGTTCTCGTCGGGGGAACGTGTGGAGGAACATCTTCGGCACGCCCCGGTAGTCGAAGAACTTGTCGCCCCGTTCGATTTCCCGGTTCATGACGGTTTCGATTGTGTTTCGAACGATCCACCGGCGTCCGAGGCGATCGAACAGGTTGAACCAGTAATTGTGCACATGGAGCACAAATAGGCCACCCGGCTTGAGCACCCGATGGACGTGTTTGAGGAACTGACGTCGGTTCTGCCGCCCCCGAATCATTCCCAGCGTGCTGAACAGGCAGATGCCGTAGTCGATGGTCTGATCGCGGAGGCAATCGAGTTCCACCAAATTCGCCCGGAGCCGCATCACGTTCAGCCGGTCGATCTCGGCTTTCTCCTGAACCACGCGCAGCATGTGGTCGGACAAATCGATGCCCAAGGTGCGGAAGCCTCGCCGAGCCAACGGAATCAGGGCCCTTCCGGTACCGCAGCCAAAATCGGCCACCAGGCCGGGCTTGTTGAAGTGGCATGCGATGATTTGTTCATCGAATTCGAAGAGCTGGTTGTAGGCGAAATAGTGGTCGTATTCGGTAGCCATACTCTCGGACCGAGAGTACTCCCAGACACCGCGAGGGACCCCTCTTGGGAGTTGCCATTGTGGACGAGAAGAGAGGGGCATGAGAGTGGCGCAGGAGGTCCTTGTGGGGTCGAATTTCCACCAGTATAATGCCGGATTCTTACGAGCGGGAGCGCGACGAGAGTGGTGTGCCGGAGTTCGGCAGACCTGCCCCCCCGGTCGATTGGCGACCAGGGTAGTATTGCGGCCCCTCTATCGAGGGACAGAATTACAAAGGAGAACTAACAGTGGCAATTCGTGTCGGAATCAACGGATTCGGCCGTATTGGACGGCTCGTGTTTCGCGGCTTGATGGCCAAGCCCGAGGTCTTCGAAGTGGTTGGCATCAACGACCTGACCGACAACAAGACGTTGGCCACGCTGCTCAAGTACGACAGCATCCACCGCCGCTACCCGGGCACGGTCGAGTATGACGACGAGAACATCACCGTCAACGGGAAGAAGATCAAGGCCATGGCCGTTCGCAACCCGGCCGAGTTGCCTTGGGGCGAGTTGGGAGCCGAGATTGTGCTGGAGAGCACCGGCGTGTTCCGTGCTCCGGCCACCCCGGAAAAGGCCGGATTTGACAGCCACATCAAGGCCGGCGCCAAGAAGGTTGTGATCAGTGCCCCCGCGAAGGGCATGGATTTCACCTGCGTGTTGGGCGTGAACGACGACAAGCTGACGGCGGCCCACAAGTGCGTGTCGAATGCGAGTTGCACGACGAACTGCCTTGCCCCGGTTGCCAAGGTGCTCAACGACAAGTTCGGCATCGTGAAGGGCCTGATGACGACGGTTCACTCTTACACGAACGATCAGGTCGTTCAGGACTTCCCCCACAAGGACCTGTATCGCGCCCGCGCTGCGGCGTTGAATATCATTCCGACGACAACCGGAGCCGCCGAGGCTGTCGGTCTGGTCATTCCCGAACTGCAAGGCAAGCTGACCGGCTACTCACTCCGCGTTCCCACGCCGACCGGTAGCTGCGTGGACCTCGTTGTCGAAACGGGCAAGCCCGTCACGGCCGACGCCGTCAACGCCGCCGTCAAGGCAGCGGCCGAGGGCCCGATGAAGGGCATCCTCGCCTACACCGAGGACCCAATCGTGCTGACCGACATCATCGGCGATTCCCACAGCTCGATCTTCGTCGGTCCGTGGACGAAGGTCGTCGGCGACAACATGCTCAAGATTCTGAGCTGGTACGACAACGAGTGGGGCTACAGCATGCGAAGCTGCGACCTCATCCAGAAGATGGCCGCCCTGTAGGATTGAATCCTGGCCGGAACGGGTTTCGACCTCGTTCAACTTCTTCAAGAAACACGCAAACGGCACCGGTTCCTATGAATCGGTGCCGTTTTGCGTTGCGGGCGAAGAGTGTTCCAGGCCAGGAAAACTCGTGTATCTCGGATTCCCGTCTATTTCAGTCGATGCGCGAAGCGGCGCAGAGGTTACAGGCCCAATTGCGTACGGGGTGGTATCGTTGCTGCTTGTGGGCTACTGGTCGTGGCGGTCCTGTTTTCCACGACCTGCAGAGAGGAAGAAACCGGGCCTTCCGCGGTAGGCAACGAGCGGAACCGGGCTTTCGAGCGATTTCAACTCGCCTGGGTCAGCGGCGACGCAATCGCAGGCCATCGCCTTGCCAGAGTACGCGAAGATCGTCGGTCGTCCACTTTTCGCGTCCGACCGACGGGTCCCCGATCATGACACGGTCGCTGCCTGCTGGTCCATAGTAGACGACGGCATGTCCGAGGCCGGGCTTCCAACCCCAATCCTGCTCATAGCGGGGGTCCACGTCGGCCCCCAATTCCAGCATGACCAGTAGTATTGCCGGCGTCTCCGATTTGAGGAGTGATTCAACGTCGGTGTGGAACGCTTCGACGTCGAAGGACGTGTCTGCCGTTTTGAGCTTCAGGCCTCGGTAGAGTCCCAGGCTGGGTGTGCCGGTGGCGCCGGTGAGGCAGAGTTCCATCATCTCGGCCTCACTGGCCGGAATTCCGAAGTAGGCCAACAAGGTCGCCGCGGCGCAGGCGCTGCACGATGCCTGATTCGATTGGATACAGACCTCATCGATCCATTCGTCCCCGGCGGGCGGGGGGTTGCGTGGCATCTGGTGCAGGAGGGCGACAAGGCCGACTACGGCTATGCCGGTAGCGAAGACGAGCCGCCTCCAAAGGGGTAACGATCGCCAACCCAGGACGGCACCGGCGAGACAGGCCGCCCCTACGGCCGTCAGGTTGCCTACAAGAATGACGTTCGAGAAGGGCAGCCAGTGGGCGAGGATCAGACGCCCCTGAACCTTGATCGCGAAAGCCAGGATCGCGGCAACCAGTGACCCGACGGCGAGTGCTCGGAGAACACTCGTCATCCGATAGACAGCCAGCGCACCCAGAACACATGCGACGAGGCTGGTCAACCCGACCACGATGAAACCAACTGCGAGATCACCCAAAATCACGTCCTTTGCCTAGAATGACAAGCTCTTGTCGATCACGCACTCGCACGAGAATCATGGGCCTGTACCGAATTCTGTGCTCGTGATACTGCAGGAAGGGGACAGTCCCATTTTTGTGGCGTCCTGCCACAAAAATCGGGACAGCCCCCGAATTATGAAGCATACGTGTTTCTGCGGAGATGTCGATGGCGGTGAGGGGGTGCGAATGACTCGACATTGACCCGAACTGGTCCCATCGGTAGAGTACCGCCTCCCAAGATCAACCGAAACAGCGAAAGACCGCCCCGATTCGGAGCCCCCGCTCTGGAACGGGCTATCCCGGATGAAACGGCGTCCCAACAGGTTCACGGCATGAGTCCCACCCAACTTCAAACACGGCCGACGACGTCGCGAGCGCCATGGCGTGTTATTCCGCCTCTCATGCGGGTTCTGTTTGTGGCCAATCGGCAGCGGACGGGCGGCTGGCTTGTCGAGGCCTTCTCGGCCGAAAGCGTGTCCGACCTCCGATTGGACGAAGTGGCCGGCAGTGCGGCCGGCATGGCCCGACTTCGCGACGATACGTTCGACGCCGTCCTGGTCAGCCACGATCCGCCGGAACTCAACGCGCTCGAGCTCATCGAGGGTTACCGTGCGGGCGGCGCCGGTGAACCTATCATCGTGATGGGGCTCCAGAGCGAGCAGGAAATGGCCGCGGCCTGTTTCGAGGTGGGCGCCGACGGCTATGTCTGCGCCAGCACAACTACTTCGCGAAACCTGATCTGGGTCATGGCTCGCGCGGTTCAGCATCACCAACTGATGCGAGAGAACCACAGGCTTGCCCTGGATCAGCAGCAGCGGCTTCAACGGGAGCACGACGAGGCCGAGCGATTGCTCCTGCAACAACGGACTCTGATCGGAGACCTGGAGACGATCCAGGACAGTTCGTGGGCGGTTGTTGCCGGGGAGCGGAGTGGCCAAGCGGACCGCGAACCGCTTTCCTGTGAACGGGTCGCCCTCCCCCGTGAGTTGGTGTTTCACTATCGAGAACTGCTGCGAGCCTACGTGATCATGGGGTCAGGGAATCTGGCCTGCGAACTGAGCCGCCTGGCAAGTCTGCTGGCGACCGCTGGAATCAGCGCTCGGCAAACGATGCAACTCCACGTCCTGGTGCTGGAAGAACTTGTCAACGGGTTGGGATCGCGAAGCACGCGGCACGTCATGACCCGTGCCGACCTGCTGGCCCTGGAGATCATGGTCCATCTGGCCGACAACTACCGAGAACGCTACCGCGAGCAGGTAAACCCTCCGACGCAGCAACTCCTTCCCGGTTTCGAAGGGCTCTGTGCGACCGGATTCCGTTGATAACGCGGACCTCGATCGCAGCGCCTGCATGGAAGCAGCAACAAGCTCGATGAACGACGACGAAACCACCATTTTCCAGCTTCGCCAGGTTGTCGATCGCTTTGTGGCCGAACGGGACTGGCATCAGTTCCACACCCCGAAGAATCTGGCCATGTCGCTGGCGATCGAAGCGGCCGAATTGATGGAGCACTTTCAGTGGCTCACTCCCGAGCAGTCGTGGCAGGTGGCCGACCGGTCGGAGAAGAAGGCCGAAGTGGGTGAGGAGATTTCCGACGTCTTGTGCTATCTGCTGGCCTTGGCGAACGAGTTGAAGCTCGACCTGTCCACGGCGTTGGAGGCGAAGATGGTGAAGAACGCGGAGAAGTATCCGGTTCACCGCTACCGTGGACTGTTCGGGCCGGAGGATCCGGCAGGGAAAGGATAGTGGCAGGGCGAGATTGCTCTTCCGTTTCCGTTGCCAGATGAATTCGTGCACGTTATCGTGGTGTTCATCCACACCGCAGGCTCACCATGTCGCGAGGGGAGGCCGTCTTCCTTCCCGCACGCATTCCCGCCCCGAGGAGCCAACGCCACGATGACACGCCGAGATCTCGCGTTTTCCACGTTCCTGCTGGCCCTGGCTGCCTGCGCAGCGCCAGCGGCTCCGCTGCCCGAGACACAGGCGGAGCCCGCCTTGCCCGCCGGCGTGACCGACCTGGTCTTCGCCGTGCGCCCGTACGGACCCGACGGACACTACTACGCCAATTTCGGGTATTACAGCTTCAATCCCGAGGAGAAAGCCTATCCAATCGGCGGGCAACTCTGTCGTCTGAATCTTGCCACGGGCGAGGTTAAGGTGCTGCTCGACGATCCTGCCGGCGGCGTCCGCGATCCACAAGTTCATTACGACGGCAAGAAGGTCCTTTTCTCTTATCGGCCCGGTGGAACGGAGAACTACCACCTCTATGAGATGGAGGTCGACGGCACCGGCTTGCGGCAACTGACGAACGGTCCCTTTGACGATATTGAACCGACCTATCTTCCCGACGGGGAGATCGTCTTCTGCTCGTCGCGGTGCAATCGCTGGGTGGCCTGCTGGAAGGTGCCTGTTGCCAACCTCCATCGCTGCGACGGCGACGGCGGCAACATTCGCATGTTCAGCAGCAATGCGGTTACGGAAAACACGCCGGCCGTCCTGCCCGACGGGCGTCTCCTCTACACCCGCTGGGAATACAACGACCGCAGCCAACTCGCCTACCACCATCTGTGGACCGTCAACCTCGACGGAACCGGGCAGATGGCCTACTTCGGCAACATGTATCCGACCGGCATGCCTTCCAACATCGCCGCCAAGACCGGGAACGTTGTCAACTACAACAACGTACCCGGGGCCGAAGCGATGCTCGATTCGAAGCCGATTCCCGGGACGAGATCCGTGGTTTCAATCTTCTCGCCCGGGCACGGCCGGCGCGAACATCACGGGTTTGTCACTATCATCGACCCACGCCGTGGGCCGGATCATCAACCCTTCGCCCGCCGGCTCCATCCCGACGTGAACTGGCGCGATCCCTATCCGCTTTCGCCGGCCAGTTTCCTGGTCGTCCGCAACCGGGAATTGCACCTCATGGACGATCAAGGAAGGACCCGACTGCTTCACACCCTGGCCGACCCCCGCCCGGCCATGCAGTTGCACGAACCGGTACCAATCCTTCCTCGCCAACGAGAGCGATTGACCGCCGAACGTGTCAACCTGCACTCGGCTCAAGGCCGGCTTGTACTGGCGGATATCACCCGCGGCCGGAACATGGAAGGAGTCGCGCGGGGCGAGATCAGCGAACTGCTGGTCCTGGAACAACTCCCTGCGCCCTTCCACAACAGCCCCGGTTTCGACGGGATCAGCCTTTGGGGGCCGTTCACGATTGCCCGCATTCTGGGAACCGTTTCCGTCGAGGCGGACGGTTCGGCCTATTTCGAGGCTCCCGCCATGCGGAGCCTGTTCTTCGTGGCTCTCGACGAAGAGGATCTCTCCGTGAAGAAGATGCAGAGCTTTGTCACTCTGCAGCCGGGCGAGACGACCAGTTGCGTCGGATGTCACGAGCCCCGCACCGTGACCCCGGCGAACCCGGGCCGGGCGACGCTCCAGGCCGTGCAGCGTCCGCCCAGCCGCATCGAACCGGTGGAAGGCGTTCCCCAAATCGTCGATTTCCGCCGTCACATCCAGCCGATTCTCGACAAGTATTGCATCGAGTGTCACGGGGAGAACCATCCGGACGGGGGCATCTGCCTGACCGGTTCGCGAGGTGTACCGTCTCACGGGGCCGGACGGGTGCTTGCCTCCTATGTGGAACTGGTTCAGCGGCATGAAGAAGTGGTGGACGGCCGCAACGCACACGGGAATCGCGACCCGCGCCGCATCGGCAGTTCGGCGAGCAAGCTCATGACGAGAATCGACGGGAGCCACTACAACGTCAGAATTTCCCCCCAGGAGGCTCGGATCGTTCGCATGTGGCTCGATTCCGGCGCCGTGGCCAACGGCACCTATGCGATCATGGACGGCGGGACCGTTGAACGGCCCAGTTCCCAGTACATCCGCGAAATGAAGCGATACGGGATCCTGCCGAACGATCTCGATCCGGCCGTTACAGCGATCGACGTCTACGCCACTGACGAATCCTATTTCCGGTCGTTCTGGCATCCGGCACGGCAACGATCGCCGAGGAAATGACTGTCGCCCTTTCGCTCGGCGAAAGTGGCGCTGCTTTCGCGGAGCGAAAGGCGACAATACGACAGTACCTGCAGAAGAGCCGGGGAAGAACGGGACATTCGGCAACAAAAAGTGCCGCTGTTCGCGGGCGAACAGCGGCACATGGATGCCAATGCAGGGATTGTCGAGAGGCCCAAGCGATCAGGCAGCTTCCTTCTTCTCCTCCGGTTTGTCGGCGGGCTTGGAGGCTTCCTCAGGCTTATCAGCCGGTTTTTCTTCGGCGGCGGCTTCCTTCTTTTCCTCCGGCTTATCGGCGGGTTTGGCCGCCTTCTCCTCAGGCTTATCCGCCGGCTTCTCTTCGACAGCGGCTTCCTTCTTTTCCTCCGGCTTGTCGGCGGGTTTGGCCGCTTCCTCAGGCTTTGCGGCCAGCTTCTCCTCGGCGGGGGCCTGTTTCTTCTCTTCGGGCTTCTCGGCGGGCTTGTCGGCCGGCTTCTCTTCGGCTTTGGCCTTTTCCTCAGGTTTCGGGGCGGGCTTGGCGGCCTCTTCAGGCTTGACCGCGGGTTTGTCCTGGGCGGGCTGTTCTTGTTTCGCCTCGGGCTTTTCAGCGGTTTCCTTGGCTGGGGCCTCCGTATCCGCGGCCGTGGCCGCCGATGCTTCTTTTGCCTCTCTCTTGAGACGCCGCGCTTCCATGTCTTCGGCAATCTGACCCACCATCGGTAGGGCGCCGGCGATTTCTTCTGCCTTGAAGTCGCCGATGTGCCTCTGCTGCAAGCGTCTGGCCAACATCAGGGCACGGCGCTCGGCTCGTTGCTCGCGGTTGAGGTTCTCTCCCGCCTGCAGCTTCTCCATGCTCGCATTCAGATCGGTCACCATAACTCGCAGGGCTTCGGCCTGGTTCTTGGCGTCGATCTGCAGTTCTTTTTCAATCGCGTGTTGCAGGATCAACATCGTGTCGTCCGGTGCCGACTCACCCTTCTTGAGTTCATCGATCGTATTCTGCACAGCATCGCGGTTCTGGTTGAGGATCTCACGAAACTTATCTTCGCCGACCACATTAATCCTGGCAATCACTTCGTTCGACTGCTGCAGGGCCAGCTTCTCGATCTCTTCGCGCACTCTTGGGATCGCCTCCACGACCTGGTCGCTGGCCTGCTGCGCCCAAGTGGGTGCGTTTTGCTTCACTTGGGACTCGATGTTCTGACGGAGTATTGGGATCTGATCGTCTGCCATTTGTCCGACAAGCGACACGATCAGATCGGGATCCTTCAATTCGGAAATCTTGGCGTAACCGTAAGAGAAGTAGAACGCCACAAGCAGCAGCAAAAGACCGCCGACGATCAGCGTGATCCAGGCGCTCAGGCGGAAACGCCGGCGCATTGATCGCAGTTCGCGATAGACGGCTTCGGCACGATCGGTAAGTGATTTGTTCGAAGACATGTAGGTCAATCCTTTCAAGGAGTTATGGATTCATGCACTTTGACGAGGTCCCGCACGCTATTCAACCGACTTCTCGTCAATCTTCATCGCAGCCAGATAGAAGAGGCTGGCTACGAACTGCATTTCGAGTGAAGGCTCTCCCTCTTTCGGGTCCTCGACCATCTCGAACTTGTGCCACTTGTCGTTGATTCCTTCCACCTGCTCGCGAATCTGGTCCGAATAGTATTCGTCTGCCAAACGGTCCATCACGTCGGTCACGTTTGCATACATCTTGTCCAGGAGTTTCGCATCCTGGAGGTCGGGAAACTCCTCCCGGAGGATCGCCTGGTACTTGGCTGACGACTGTTCGAAGTGCTCTCGAAGCTTCTTCTCCAGTTCCGTTTCCAGGTTTTTGGTAAGAATACCTCCTTCTCGATTGATCGCCTCCTGGTACTTGGGCTTGTCCTTTTCCACCTGGGCGGTGAAGGCCTCCTCCAGGACGGGAAGCGAGGTCTCTTTGAGTATTTTCAGGTGCCGCAGGGCGTCTTCGGAGGTGGCTTGGGCCCTCGCCTGTGCCTTCTGAGCCAGCAAGTTCAAGTTCTCCTTCGAGGTCACGTCTCTGGCCAGGTTATAGAAACTCCAGATCGCAATCCCAATGATAAGCAGGACGGCCAAGAGCAGCGCAAGCCTCGTTCGGGCGGCGCGGCGAATCACAACCTTTACCGTTGCCACTTCCTTCTCAAGTGCCCCTACCTTTTTCTCAAGCGCTTCAATCTCGACTGTTGGGGGTTTTTCAGACGTCATGGGCTGTCTCCAAACATTCTAAGCCTGCATCAACATCGACCGGCGATCATCGGATCGCCGACGTTTGGCGCACGTTTCCCGCAACGAGCGCCTCGTCCAAGAGAGCCATCGGCAACCAAGAATGACCAGAAGAGCACGGGAATTCGCGGCGCCAATACGGCGGCTTCCGGATCGGACGACAACACCCGGCACCGGCCGGGCTCGAGAATATCCGGAATACTACTTACTACGAAATCCCTACATAAGCCGCGCAGGTCAGACTTCGATCGCCATGACTGCTCCGCTTCGCCTCATTGCGTGGGCGTTCGGCGACCTCTGTCTCTGTCGTTCGACGCCGATTCTAATTGATGGGGGGCAGAAGTCAACCTGAAGACAATCGCATTTCTCCTATCCCCCTGAAATGGCTAGCTTACCGAAACTCACACGCCGGTTTCTGGTGCCTCAGCCAATCACGAAGACTCTCCGAAATCTCCTGTGAGGTAGTCACTCGCCGCGCGAATCTGGGTCATCTAGCTGTGTGCCGTAAGACACCCCCCCACCACAGTTTGCGCGTGGGGGGGCTAACCGTTGACACCGTATTCGGGGGTCCCTAGAATTCGGGATTCACGAAAGGGAACTGTCAATTCCTACCCTTGATCACCTTTGTCACGGACCCGGAGGACGCCACAACATGGCAAACGAGAAATCAGGTCACATCGTCAACGTCATGAAAGAATCGCGACTATTCCCCCCCTCCGAGGAATTCTCCTCGAAGGCGAGGATCAAGTCGATGGAGGAATACCAGAAGCTCTGGGAGGAGGCCGCCGCCGATCCGGGCAAGTTCTGGGGGGACCTCGCCAAGGATGAGCTGCACTGGTTCAAGCCCTTCACTAAGGCACTCGAATGGAACGAACCGTTCGCGAATTGGTTCGTGGACGGGCAGACGAACGTTTCTTACAACTGCCTGGATGCGCATCTCGATACGCCGCGGGCCAACAAGGCGGCCCTGATCTGGGAGGGAGAACCGGGCGACTCGCGGGTGCTGACGTACCGCATGCTCCACCGCGAGGTCTGCAAGTTCGCCAACTGTCTCAAGAAGATGGGCGTGGAGAAGGGCGATCGAGTATCGATCTACATGCCGATGGTTCCCGAGTTGGCGATTGCCATGCTCGCTTGCACGCGAATCGGCGCGGTGCATTCGATCGTTTTCGGCGGATTTTCGGCGGAAGCCATCGCCGACCGCAACAACGACGCCCAGGCCAAGGTCCAGATCACGGCCAACGCCGGCTGGCGGCGCGGCAAGGTCCTGTCGTTGAAGGGGATCGTTGACGAGGCCCTCGACAAGTCGCCTTCGGTGCAGAAGTGCATCGTCCTGAAGCGCACGGACACCGACTGCGAGATGAAAGAAGGCCGCGACTTCTGGTGGCACGATCTGATGGCCGAGGCCTCGGCCGACTGTCCGGCAGAGCCAATGGACAGCGAAGCGCCGTTGTTCATCCTGTATACGAGCGGTTCGACCGGCAAGCCGAAAGGCGTCAAGCACACGACCGGCGGGTACAACCTCTATGCGAAGAAGACCTTCGAGTGGGTCTTCGACTATCGCGACGAGGACGTGTTCTGGTGCACGGCCGACATCGGCTGGATCACCGGCCATAGCTACATCGTCTACGGTCCATTGACCGCTGGGGCGACCAGTTTCATGTACGAGGGTGCTCCCAACTGGCCCGACGAAAGCCGGTTCTGGGAAATCATCGAGAAATACCGCGTCAACATCTTCTATACGGCTCCGACGGCTATCCGGGCCTTCATCAAGTGGGGCGATCCGCACGTCGACAAGCACGATATCTCGAGTCTGCGTCTGCTCGGTACCGTGGGTGAAGGCATCAACCCCGAGGCCTGGATGTGGTATCACAAGAAAATCGGCGCCGAGCGTTGCCCGATCGTCGATACGTGGTGGCAGACCGAGACCGGCGGCATCATGATGACGCCGCTGCCCGGTTGCACGCCGACCAAGCCGGGAAGCTGCTGCAAGCCTTTGCCGGGCATTGTTCCGGAAATCGTCGGCGAGGACGGCAAGCCGGTGCCCGCGGGCAGCGGCGGTTGGCTCACGATCACCAAGCCGTGGCCGGGCATGCTCCGCGGGATTTGGGGCGACGACGAGCGTTACAAGGCCCAGTACTGGAGCGACGTGCCGGGCAAGTACCTTTGCGGCGACAACGCCCGCTGCGACGAGGACGGCTACTACTGGATCATGGGCCGCATCGACGACGTGCTGAATGTGTCGGGGCACCGGCTGAGCACGATCGAGATCGAATCGGCCCTGGTCAGCCACGACCTGGTTGCCGAGGCGGCAGCCGTCGGGCGTCCCGACGATCTGACGGGCGAGGCGGTGTGCGCGTTCGTCACGCTGGCCGGCGGTGTGGAACCGACGGACGAGTTGAAGAAGGAGTTGAAGGCGCACGTCGGCAAGGAGATCGGTAAGTTTGCCGCTCCGGCCGACATCCGCTTCACCTCTTCCCTGCCGAAGACGCGAAGCGGCAAGATCATGCGGCGACTGCTGCGCGACATCGCCGCGGGGCGTGAGTCGACCGGCGACACCTCCACGCTCGAGGACTTCAGCGTGCTGGCCCGACTGCGGACGGACGAAGACTAGGGCCGAAGAGTCCAAACGTCCAGCCCGCTCGGCATGCAGGAACTTGCGGTTTGACGACATGCGGCCGGACCTCGAAATCTTGAGGTCCGGCCGCTACTGTTTGGCGGCTTGCCTTGCCGCACGCGCTCCCCCGAATCGGCGGGTGACGGCTTGACCCGCGGCTGCCAGGCGGCGAACATTGAGGACGGCAGCGAATCAGACCTTCCAGGAAGAACGTGAGGTGAAGAGCGATGAAACGACGCACTTTTCTCAAGGCGGTGGGTGGCAGTGCGGTGAGCAGTCAGGCCGTGATGTCCGCGGCTGCTGCGAAAGATGCGGTTGCCGAGGGCATTCCCCAACGCGTCCTCGGCAAATCGGGAAAGAAGGTCTCCGTCGTCTGTTTTCCCGGGCTGGCACTCGTCCATTACGAGCAGGAGGAGTGCACCGAGGGGCTCCACAAGGCTTTCGACCGGGGCATCACCCATTTCGACGTGGCGCCGGCTTACGGCAAGGGGGTCTGCGAAACTCGGATGGGGATCGGCTTGCAGGGCGTCCCGCGAGACAAGTACTTCCTGTCGTGCAAGACGAAGCTGCGCGACGCCCAGGGGGCTCGCGAGGAGTTGGAGCGATCCCTCGGGCTGCTCAAGACCGATCACTTCGATCTGTACCAGTTGCATTGCCTGATGGAGCCCGAGGAGGTGAAGCAGGCATTCGGGCCGGGCGGCGCCATGGAGACGATCTTCAAGGCTCGTGAGGAGGGCAAAGTTGGTTTGATCGGCTTCTCCGCCCACACGACCCGGGCGGCTCTGGCCGCGATGGACGAGTACCGTTTCGACACGGTCATGTTCCCCATCAATTTCGTGGAGATGTTCACCATCGGTTTCGGCGACGCCGTGCTCAAACGGGCTGCGGAGCAGGATGTGCCCGTGCTGGCCATCAAGGCGATGAGCCGCGGGCTGTGGCCCGAGGGCGTCGAACGGACCCGCAAGTGGTGGTACCGCTCCGTGGAAACGGAGAAGGAAGTGAACATGGCGATCCGCTACGCTCTCTCCCAAGGGACCGTCAAGACGATCGTGCCGCCCTCCTGGCTCGACCTGGTCGACAAGGCGATCGTCGCGGCCGGCGATTCTTCGCCGATCACCGACGAGGAAGTGGAAGAACTCCGCAAGATCGCCGCCGACTGCCAATCCGTCTTCCGCAAGCAGGAAACGGGAGTGGCGGACGGTCGTTCTCACAACCGGTTCTACGCCGACGTCGCGCACGAGCACTGTCCGGCATGGCACGTGTAGCAGCCGGTTGATCTCCGGCAACCACGCCAGTCGTCAGCATCCGTTACTACCCGCCTGCCTGATTCACGGTGATCGTCACGGTCGCCTCCGCGGAATCGCCGAATCCGTCGTTCACCACGTAGGTGAAGGTGTCGGTGCCGTAGTAATCGGCCTCGGGCTGGTACTCGAAGGAACCGTCGGCGTTGAGCGTCAGCGTGCCGTGGCTCGGCCCGGTCGCCAGCGCAACGCTGATCGCATCGCCGTCGACATCGGCGTCGTTGTTCAGGAGCCCGTCGGCCACGTTGACAGTCAAGGTGCCGTTTTCGTCGACTGAATAGGTGTCGTCGACGGCGCTGGCGAGCGTGTTCACGTCGATTGTCACCGTGGCCGGCGCCGAATCGGTCGTTCCGTCATTGGCGGTGTAGGTGAAGGTATCGGTACCGTGGAAGCCGGCGTTCGGCGTGTAAGTGAAGGAGCCGTCGGCGTTGAGCGTCTGTTGGCCGTTGGCAGGTCCGGTCGCCACGGAGACCGTGAGCGTATCGCCGTCCGCGTCGGTGTCGTTGGCCGCGACTCCCGAAGAGGCTTGCACGGTCAACGAGCCGTTCACCGGAACGCTGTAAGAATCGTCGTTTGCCACGGGGGCGTCGGCGACCGGGTTGACGGTGATCGTCACGGTCGCTTCGGCCGAATCGCCAGTTCCGTCGTTTGCCGTGTAGGTGAAGGTGTCGGCGCCGTGGAAGTCTGCCTCGGGCTGGTACTCGAAGGACCCGTCGGAGTTGAGCGTCAGCGTGCCGTGGCTCGGCCCGGTTGCCAATGCAACGCTGAGTGCATCGCCGTCGACATCGGCGTCGTTGTTCAGCACCCCGCCCGCCGCGTCAATGGTCAAGGTACCGTCCTCATCGACTGAGTAGGTATCGTCGTTTGCCGCGGGCAAATCGTTGACCGGATTGACCGTGACGGTTACCGTTGCTTCAGTCGAATCGTGGTATCCGTCGTTTGCCACGTAGGTGAAGGTGTCGGTACCGTAGAAGTCGGCGCCGGGCGCGTAGTCGAAGGAGCCGTCGGCGTTGAGGGTAAGGGTTCCATTCCCCGGTTGGGTCACGACGATGGCGGTGAGGGAGTTGCCGTCGGCGTCGCTATCGTTGGCGAGCACGCCGCCCGCCGCATCGACGGTCAAGGTGCCGTCCTCGTCGATTGAGTAGGTATCGTCGGCCGCACTGGCGGGAACGTTCACGACGATCGTCACGGTTGCCGGAGCAGAATCAGCCGTTCCATCGCCTGCGGTATAGGTGAAGGAGTCGGTGCCGTGGAAACCGGCGTTCGGCGTGTAGGTGAAGGAACCGTCGGCGGTGAGCGCCAGCGTGCCCTGAGTCGGTGCCGTCACGAGGGCGACGGTGAGCGGGTCGCCGTCGGCGTCGGAGTCGTTGGCAAGAGCGCCGGCGACGGCGTCCACGGTGAGTTCTCCGTCCGCCACAACGGTGTAGGAGTCATCGACGGCCAGCGGGGCGTCGTTGAGGGAATTGACGGTGACGGTTACCGTGGCCGCAGGAGAATCGGCGGTGCCGTCGTTCGCCTTGTAGGTGAAGGAGTCGGTGCCGTGGTAGTCGGCCGCCGGCGTATAGAGGAACGAGCCGTCGGCGTTCAAGGAGACGGTGCCGTGAGCCGGCTGGGTCACGACGACGGCGGTGAGCGGGTCGCCGTCCGCATCGGTGTCGTTGGCGAGCACGCCGTTGGCGGCGGTCGCGGTCAGCGGGGCGTCTTCGTCGACCGAGTAGGCGTCGTCCACGGCAACGGGCACGGTGTCTGCGTTCCACAGACCGTGGAGTTCGACGAAGTCGGCCCCGTCGATTAGCGCCGTGTTAAGGCCCGTCGTTCCGTACGCGTCGATCTCTTCGACGTCGACGAGCTGATAGAGCATCCGCCCGAGGTCGTCGGGGGTCCAGAACTGTGCCCAAGGATGGTTCTCGCCGTCGTACCAGCATCGGAGCAGGTCGTCGAGAGCGGTATCGTGCAGTTCCGCGGTGTCGCCATCGCCCTGGTGGAACGATGTGACGGCAACCTCTTCGGCCTTGCGAACGGTGAAATCGAATCCCGGGCCGGTGAACGTACTGCTCTCCGGGTTGCCGACGAAGTGGTCGCTACCGGACGAATCGGTGAAACGAGCCTTGTCGTACCCGCCGTTGACGAAGTCTACGGTCGCCGCATCGAAGTTCCGGACGACCAGGTCGAATTCGTTACCCTCGATGAGGCAATAGAGGTTCGCCTTGCCCGGCCGGGCCACGAACTTGTCGTTCTGGCTGGAATCGACGAAGGCCGCGGTGTCATTGCCGCCTTCATACTGAGACTGAACCAGGATCTGCGAGAAATCGCTCGCCGCGCACACGAGCCCCGTCTCGGTTGTCAATTGATAGTCCCTGGTCTCGGCGTCCGCCTCGAAATGGTCCGATCCCGGGGCGTCGAAGAAGACGACCTGGTCGTCGGCAGGATTGTTGGCGCCGACAAAACGGACCTCTTCGAACAACTTGGCCCGCCGATAGAAGCTCGCGTAGCCGCTCATGCTCCGGATCAACGACAGGTTCTGGCCGGGAAGGGCCTTGACTTTGTCGCGGCCGGGCGAGTCCTGGAACACCGCCGTGTCGGCCGCTCCGGAACGCGACCAGGCGAGCAGTTGTTCGAAGTTCGTGGCCGTGACGACGAACGGTTGAGACGCACCGGGATTCGTCTGAAAAACCATCGTCGGCACCAGTTCCGCACCTTCAAAAGTGGTGGTCAGCGTTTCTGCCAGCGCCGAGCCTTCGATTCGGACCATGTCGCTTCCCGCGTCGTCGACCGACTTGTCGGCATCGAAAGTCACAACCGACACCTGTTCGTCGCTGAAGGCATACAAGACGCCGTTGATCGTGATGTTTCGCGACTGTTCGGCGCTGAACAGAAAATCGTCGGCCTGGGCGGTGCCGTACACGGTCACCGTCGTGCCGTCGTGGTTCAGGAGATTGGCGATCCGCAAATCGACGTCGCCTGCACTTCCGCTCATTATCAGCGTGAAGGAGGTGCCGGCCGTCGTCAGCCAGTCAATTCGTTGACTGCCGCTTGCGGACTGCGAGACGGCCAGTTCCGTGCCGCTGCCGTCGTAGAGCGTCATGGTCACGGATTCGGCCGCCGAGCCAAGGGCCTCGAAGGTCAGGTAGCCGTCATGAGTCGTTTCGAGCGTGTAGGTGCGATCGGCCAGCCAGAGATCGTCGACGGGCAGCAGGAGGAAGTCGACGGCTCCGAGATCGATCGGTTCCTCGGCAACCGGGTTGACGGTGATCGTCACGATCGTCACGGACGACGTGGCAGTGCCGTCTGACGCCCGGTAGCTGAACGTGTCGGTGCCGTAGAAGTTGGGGTCGGGCGTGTAGACGAACGCCCCGTCGGCCACGAGAACGACGGTGCCGTGATCCGGCTCGACGGAGAGTGTTGCGCTGAGGGCGTCGCCGTCGATATCCGTGTCGTTGCTCAACACGCCGTCGGCCGCAACGACTTCCAAGGTGCCGTCCTCGTCCATCGTGTATGCGTCGGCTGCCGCCACCGGAGCGTCGTTGACATTGGTGACCGTGAACGACACGGTGACGACCTCCGAATCGGCGGTTCCATCGTTGACCTTGTAGGTGAACGAGTCGGTGCCGTTGTAGTCCGCATCGAGTACGTACGAGAACGAGCCGTCCTCTCCCAGGGTCACCGTGCCGTGGGCCGCCTGATCGACGAGCGTTGCCGTCAGGTCGTCGCCGTCGGCGTCCGTATCGTTTGCCAGCACGCCGGCGGCTGCCGGCACGGCGAACGTCGTGTCTTCCGCCATGGTGTAGGCGTCTTCGGCACCGACGGGCACATCGTTGACTGCGTTCACCGTGATCGTCACTTGCGCCACGTTCGATTCGTCATCGGCGTCGTTCGTCGCCTTGTAGGTGAAGCGGTCGACGCCGTGGAAGTTCGTGTCGGGCGTATAGGTGAAGGAACCGTCCGGATTCAGGACAAGATCTCCGTGGGCCGGCTGCTCGACGACCTCCACGGTGAGGGGGCCGGACGCGGTGCCATCGTTTGCAAGCACGCCCGCCGCAGCGTCGACCGTCAATGTCGTATCCTCATCGACGGTATACTCGTCCGGATAGGCGGGAATCACACCCAGGACGTACAACTGGACGTTCTGGGCGGTCGCGTTGCCTGCCGCGTCGGCGAGAACGACGTCGAACGATTGCGGCACGGCCTGGTCGCCGGCCGGAGTCCAGTCGATAAGGCCGGTCGCCGCATCGACGGTCATTCCGGCCGGAGCGTCCACGAGCGAATAGGATACGGCGCCTTCCTCGGGGCTATCGGCATCGAACGAGTACGCCACGCCGACCTGAGCCGTATCCGGAGCCTGGTTGGTCAATCCGGCCGGCGGCGTCGTGTCGATCATGATCGGCAGTGCTGCCGACGCTTCGCTGGTACCGCCGAGCGTCTGTATGGCAGTGATACCGTGCACTCCGTCGCTGAGCGTGTACGTGCCGTCGGTCGTGATCGTGACCTCGTCGGTCGAGGCCACGGCACTGCCGATGAGCGTGCCGTCGGCGAAGATCTGCACTTCTGCTCCGACCGTCACTCCGGTGACCAGGAATTGCAGCACAGACGTTTGGTCGGCGTTGTTCTTGCCGGTCAAGTTGTCGTCGTCGGCGTCCCCGGTATCGGAAGCGGCCAGAAGATCGATGCCGCCGGGTGCGGGCAGGTTCTCGCCGAAATCGATGCCGGTCTGTTCGCGTCCGATTTCCACCACTACGGTGTGGCTGTCGGGATTGGCGGGAGACGTTGCGATGCGTCCCGAAGTCAGTTCGGAACGTACCACGTAGGTGCCCGCCGGCACCTGAAGGCGGTACGAACCGTCGGTCTCCGTAATCGTCCAGGTTTCGCCGGAATCGAGGACTCCGTTATCGTCGGCATCCAGGTAGACGGTCACACCGGCCAGGAGTTCCTCGCCGTCGTCGTAGTTTCCGTCTCCGTTTTCGTCGAAGAACTTCTTTCCGGAAATTTCGCCCTGGCCGGCGATGCTCTGGATGACGACGAGTTGGTTGCCCGTGCCCAAAGGCAAGTTGGAGAAAATGGCTTCGTCCTCTGCGCTGATCGTGGTATCGATCGTGGAAGCGGGCGTGATCGGCAGATCGGCGATCGTGTCGACCGTCGTCATGCCGAGAATCTGGCCGAAGACGGTGAAGCCGCCGTTCTGGGTGTCGAGATTCGAACTGTTATCGGTGAGATTGACGAAGAATTGGTTCGTGGCGCTGTGGGGTAGGCCCGTCAGTTTCGCCATGGCGATCGTGCCGCGAACATTGTGGAGTCCCGGTTCGTTCTGGATCTGGGAATCCTCGGGGACATCGGAGAACTGGTCTGTGTCGGTGAAGGTGGTCGAATCGGTGCTGTAACCACCGCCCTGGATGACAAAGTCTTCGACGGATCGGTGGAAGAACGAATTGACGTAGTCGCCGTCGTTGACGTAATTGAGGAAATTGTTGACCGTGATCGGCGTGTCCGTCTCGAACAACTCGACGACGATCGGGCCGTAGTTCGTATTGAGCGACAGAACCGCATTGGAGCCGTAGAGGAGCACGATCTGGTCGCCGTCCTGGACGGCGTAGTTTTCGAACGCGGTGGAGACCTGGCCGTTGACGAACATCTGGACGGTCTTGTCGCCGACTTCGATATTGCCGAGAAGTTGATCCTCGGTCAGGACGGCGTCGGCCCGGTTGCCCGCCATCCCGGCGTTGTTGTGCCAGACGTCGAAGAGGTCGCCGAGTTTCTGGCCGCTGGGTGCATCGAGGTAGATTTCGCCGCTTGCGTCGACGGTGAACAGCGACTGCGTGCTGTCGTCGGACGCGACCCCCAAGTTCGCGGGGATCTCGACCTCCGTGCTGTCGGCGAAGATGGCCAGGCGGAAGCTGTCGTCGGTCGGTGTGGCCGAGAGGAGGGTCCTCGACTCGAGGGGTTCCAGCCGAAGGCCGCGGGATCGACGCTGAAGAGTCCGGCCCAAAGCAATGCGTCGTCGCGAGAAGGCGCCCATGAATGGTTCTCCCATGCTGCACAGAGGTGTCGAATACTGCGAACCAGTCGCGATAGTTTCGAGTCTATCATGGCGACCTGCGCATGTCATTCAGAAACCCGTGCATCGTGGGATTTGCGGGCCGCGTTTTCGGCACACTCGTCAGAATCCGCAGCCAACGTGAATCGGGCCGCCGGGCCCGCGAGAGGGAGGCCCGATGGCCCGATCTGGAGTAATGGCAAGACCCCCTCGATCAAGGGTGATCGGCTCCGACGCACATTTCCTCGCCGCCAAGGAGCTGGTCGACGTCGAGCAGAATCAGCAGTTGGTCTTTCAGCCTGACCAGTCCGGTGAGGTAGTCTTGTCCGAGGCTGGCCACGGTCGGTGGAGGTGGAGCGACGTCCTTTTGGGCAACGCGAAGCACCTCGTCGACGGCGTCGACGATGATGCCAATCGTCCGCGAGCCGACCTGCATGACCATGATTCGGCTATCGGAGTCGAGCTCGGTTTCGGAAAGCCCGAAGAGGGTCCGCAGATCGACGACGGGGATTACGTTGCTGCGCAAGTTGATCAGCCCCTTCACATAGGGCGGCGATTGGGGTACGTGGGTAATTTCGCACATCAGGTTGATTTCGCGGACCTTGGTGATCTCGACGCCGAAGGTCTCGTCGGCTAGTCGAAAACTGACCAGTTGGATCGTGCCGGTCGATTCCGGATCGCCCTGTGCCTGCGAGTGCTCTTGCAAGTCGGCGGCCATGATGAGTTTCTCCGCGTGTTCTTGAACGGCTTATGCCGTGATTTCTTGTTGGGGGAAGGCCCGGGCCGCTGCGAGGGGAGGTGCGGCGGCCCGGGCACAGGGGAGTGTAACGTTTGAGCGGATTCGGCCGGGGCGCTTCGAAGTGAATGCGGCCCCGGCTCTTTTCGCATGGGTTCCTAGACCTTGAAGCGGGCAACCAGTTCCTTGAGCGTTCCGGCCTGAGCTCCGAGTTCTTCGCTGCTGGAAGCCATTTCTTCGCTGCCGGCGGCCGCCTGTTCGGTAACCTGGGCGACTCCTTGAATCGCCTCGGAAACCTGCTGGGCGTTGGTGGCTTGCTCGACGGTGGCGGCGGCGATCTCGGTGATCTTGGCGACGGTGGCCTGGACGCCCTCGACGATTTCCTTGAGCGCCTTGCCGGTCTCGTCGCTCAATTGGGCTCCTTCCTGAACGCGGTTGCTCGATTCCTTGATCAGCGAGGTGATCTCGCCGGCCGCCTGGTTGGAGCGTTCGGCCAGCTTGCGGACCTCGTCGGCCACGACGGCGAAGCCCATGCCGTGCTCGCCCGCCCGGGCGGCTTCGATGGCTGCGTTCAAGGCCAGCAGGTTCGTCTGGCTGGCGATTTCCGAGATCACCTGGATGATTTCGGCGATCTGATCGGAGCTGGTACGGATCAGTTCCATGGCTTCGGTCGACTTCTGGACCGCCTGTCCGCCCTGCTCGGCCAGCGTGTTGGTCTTCTTGGCCATGTCGTCGGCCTCGTGGGCGTTGTTCTTGACCCGATCGATCGAGGCGCTGAGTTCTTCGATCGAGGCTGAGATCTCTTCGACGCTGGAGCTTTGGGTCTGGGCCCCGGCCGCCAGGGACTGGGAACTCTCGGCAATCACCCGAGCACCCTCGTTGAATTGGGCTGCGCTTTCGGTCACCTGGCCGATGATGCCGGCCAGATCTTGCAGCATTCGCTTGATGCCGGCCGCCAGTTCGTCGACCGGCTCGTCGCCTTCGACGGTGATGGTCTTGGTCAGATCACCTTCGGCCGCCGCCCCCACGACGCTCAGCAGGTGATCGACCTTGCGTCGGAGCGTTTCGGCCTGTTCCTTTTCGATCCGAGCGGCCTCGTCGGCTTCCTCTTCGAGCTGCTTCTTGTTGGCGAAGAAGTCACGAAGTCCGTCACCGAGTTGGCCGAGTGCGTCGTCGCCCGTGACTTCCACTTCTCGGGAGTAATCTCGCTTGGCGACCAGTTCGGCGACCTCGAGGATGTGACGCACTTTTTGCTCGTTTTCTTCGACTTCTTTGCGCTGTGCTTCGGCGCGCCGGCGTTCCTCCTCGGCCTTTTCGGCTTGAGCCTTCTGCTCGCGCTCGGCGGCATCCTTGACGTCCTGCATTGCCTTGGCAGTCGCTTCAATGGCCTGATTGAGAGATACGGCCATGACGCCGACCTCATCCCTGGTCTTCACGTCGAGCCGCTGGTTGTAATCTCCGTCGGCAAAGCGTTGAATGACGTCTACGGCCTTGTTGATATTCTTGACGATGCTCCGAATGATGACGAATGCCAGAACGCCGGAGATGAGAATTCCGATGGAACCGACGCCGTACATGAGCCACGTCGCGCTGGCATACGCTTCATCGGTGGCTTTGCCGTCGGCGATCATAGCGCGATCGGCGCTATCGGCGATGCTTCGCATGACTTGTGCCGCTTCGTCGAAGGCGGCACGACCTTGGGTGCACGACATCTGCCGGGCTACTTCGTTGCTGTTCTCGGTTGAAAGTTCTTGAACCCGCTTGTCCGTAGCCAGCCATTGTTCGTAGCCCTGGAGGAAGGCGGCCAGATCCTGCTTGCCTTCTTCGTCGGCGGTCGCCTCGAGCTGAGCGATCTTCTGGCGGAGACTTCTGTCCGTCTCGCTGATCGTTGTGGAATAACCTTCCATCTCCTTGGGATCCATGGCGAGAATCAGATTCTTCTCGGCACGCTGGAGCGAAATCAGGTCCTGGATGCAACGTGCAGCGAGGAGCGCCCTCGTGGCTGCTTCGTCGGCCATTTTGCTGCACTTGCCCAACGATTGATCGGTCGAATCGACAAAACGTTTCAAAGCAGCCTCGGCGACGTCGAAGGCCTCTCGTCCTTCGCCCGTGGATAGTCGAGTGCCCTGGTCCGCGTCGTCCTTTGCGGCGGCTTGGGCCACCCGATCGCTGATGCGTTCAAATTCGGCGGCTTTCTTGCCGAAGTCGTCGAGTAGTGCGACGTCTTCCGCAACAGCCTCTTTCCGGAGTTCAGCGACCGCAGCGTGCACCTGCGCCATCGTATCCTTTCGGACGCCGTTGTATTTGTCGCGTTCCTGGTCGTTGGGGGCCAGGATCAGATTTTTTTCGGCCCGATGAACTCGCAACAAGTCCTGCACGAGCCTCGCCCCCTTGAGTGCCTGGGCGGCCAAGCTCTGGGCCGACTGGTTCATCTCCGTGCTTTGTTTGTCGTTTCGATCGGCGAGTTGCTTGAGCGAATTCGCTGCCGCGTCGAACTGTTGCCGTCCCTCTCCTCTGGAAAGTTCGGCAGCCTGATTGTTGGTGTTCTTGCGGCTGTTGGCCTGAACCTGGGCGGAAACGGCAGCAAACTTCTCGTAGATCTTGTTGAATTGATCGATCTGCGATTTTTCTTCCTGATCGGAAAGCTGAACCATCTGCTCCAACTTCTCTTTCATCGACTTCTCACCGTCGGCCATTTCCGCGGCGTAGCGATCCATTTCGCCCGTTTCATTGGCGAGGATCAGGTTCTTCTCGGCGCGATGGATCGCCAACATGTCCTGCTGCACTCTGGCTGCCAGCAGGCACTTGGTCGACGTGTTGTCGACAATGAAATTCAGGCGGCCGTTGATCTCGCCGAGTTTCGTGATTCCAACGGTCGTGGTAACGATCGCCACCAGGGCCAAGATTGCCATGACTGCGAACAGTTTGGTTCGGATCTTCAAACGGTTGAACATGATTTGGTTCCAATTGGAGAATAGGGTATGGCGAAAGCCTACTTGCAGGCATTAGGGTGCCCTGCCGGTTGACGAGCGCCCTGTCGACGACAAAGCAACGTATTCGGTACGCGGCAGAATCCCGGCGGCGAACGCGTCGGGTAAGACTCGTGCCGGATCATGATTGTGTTCATTGCCATTTCGGGCTAGCCCTCGCGATTGTTGATTGAGACTGCAGCTGGACTCCCGTTCAGATTCGTGATAATCCTGGCCAATGATCTGGGGTTGCCTTTGAGCTGGTCGGGGGTGGCGAATTCCTGCACCACCTGGTGCCGGGCAAGTTGCTTGGGTGTCGAAAACTCCGTGACCAGATGGTCGTCGGTGTTGAGACGAATTGGAGACTCGAGGTCTCCGTACAGGAACATTCCGAGTTCGTCTTCATTCATTACAAAGGTCTCGAACGTCAGAAGGAGCGGATCCTGGCCCGTGCGTTGGATATCGGTGAACACCACAGGCCGCATCAATCTCTGCTTCAATACTTCGCAGTCGATCTGCAGTTCCGAACCGTTCTTGGCAATCAGGATGACGTCCCCCATGGCGCCGCTCGTCCAGACGGTGGCATTGGGAAACACCACGCGCATGGTGTGCATGACCACTTTGAGATCCTGCGGCGACATGTAGTAGGCGGGAAGCCATTGAGCGAACAGCCCGCCGCGATTCAGCCGTTTTGCCACCAGTTGATACCATTCGAGTGAGAACAGGTTGGACTGGCCGGCAATCCATGGGTTCGAAGGTTGGGAGATGATGACGTCGTAGCAGTCCGCCGTCGTCAGGAGGACGTTTCGGGCGTCGCGCTGGATGATCTGCGTCCTGTCGTCGTCGAGCGGAGAGTGGTTCACCTCGTCGAAATAGCGCGAGGCCGCCATGACCTCGCCGGACAGTTCCGCGCAATCGACGACGCGTACGTCGTGAGTGAGCACCGACCCGACCGTCATACCGCTTCCGAAGCCCACGACGAAGACCTTGTCGGGGCGCGGATGGAACAAGAGCGGAAGCTGCCCGAGAAGAATCTGCGTCTTCATGTCGAGGGACCCGCCGGTACTTGCATCGGTTTTCCCGTCGATGGTCAAGAACCGTACGCCGTCGCTGCGTTGCATGACGGCCACAGTGGCCGTCTGCCCCGTGCCGTAGTAGAGCAATTCGTATTGCTTCATCGCCATTTCCCAAAGCTCTCGTGCGTTGCGTCCCCTGAGGTCCAGTTCACCTTGGGTAGCCGCTTCGACGCGACTGAGCATCTGTTGATAACGGTCGGCGTAGACGTAGACTCCGCTGTTCATCACCAGAGGAGACCAAGGACGCAGCGACGCGATCCCCAAGGCGAATGTCGCCGACACGGCCATTGCCGGAATCAAGCGACGTTTGAGTGAGGCGTTCGGGTCGGCCAAGATCACCAGGACTGCCGCCAGCGCGTTGGTGATTGCGCCGGCGATGATGGTTGCTTGCATTCCCAGGGCCGGAATCAGAACCAATCCTCCCAGGGTCGCCCCGAGGACCGTTCCCACGGTATTCATCGCGTAAACCCTACCCAGTTGCCTGCCAATCACGGTCGTGTCGCCTACGAAGGCCGCGCTAACGATCGGGAACGTCGCCCCTAGGGCGCAAGTCGGGACCAACATTACCAGGGCCGCCAGCGCAAAACGGAGCACTTGCACGGCCATCCAACTCCCCGGCAGGAATCCGTGCAAGGTCAGATAGATCACGGGCAGTTTCTCGAACAGCGGGATCGTGAGCAGAACGGAGAAGGCGGCTAGGCTTTGAATCCAGACGAACAGGTTTTTCGGAGTTCCAAGACGCTGCAGAGCTCCGAAAAGGAGGCTGCCCAGGGCGATTCCCAGCAGGAACGTCACGAGCATCGTCGTGAAGGAATAAGTCGTCGTACCCAGGATCATGGTGAGCGTGCGCGTCCAGGCGACCTCGTAGAGCATGGAGGCGAACCCGGAAGCAGCAAATGCAAGCACCAAGGCGCGTTCGAGGGCACTGAAACGCGGCGAGGGTCCCGCAGCGACTCCGACCGGTCCCGAGGATTGGGTGAGCGACTCAATCCCTGGGCTTGTTGCGGCCAGCCGGTGAACGAGCCAGAAGCCGGAGCCGACAGCGAAGTTGACGGCGACTGCGATTATGCCTGCCGCGTGCGCCCCGAGGGTCGGAAGAAGAACATAGCCCGCCAGTCCGGCTCCCACGAGAGCGCCGACCGTGTTCACACCGTAGAGCCAGGAAACTGTGACAGGAATATGGGTCTTGGTGCGGATGATGTAACGGCAGGCGACTGCAGCAGGCTCGGGACGAGCTGGAGCAGCGGGTTCAGGAACGCACCGCGCAACTCCGCCGCACCAACGACGAACTCCGGCAGGAAATCGCCCAGCGCCGGCTGGCTGAGGCGGCCGTCGAATGTCAGCGCGACGTCGCCTTGATTCTGGCCGAGGCCGACGCCATCGAGGCGGCGCTGCGCGCCTGTATTTCGCGTCTGTCTCAGATGGGCACAATCGACGCCGGCGGGGTCTACCTCGTCGACGACGAAGGTGGAGTCGGTCTCGTCGCCCATGCAGGGATCAGCGACGACTTCGTGAGAAGCGTCTCCAGATATGGTCCGGATTCCCCTAACGCCGCAATGGTGAGAGAAGGGAAACCGTGCTATTTCGGCCTGAACGAACCGTTGGAGGGACTTCTCGATCATCGGATTTTGCGGACGGCGGGTATTCTCTCCTTGGCGGTAATCCCGTTCCATCACGGGGGACGTGTTATCGGTTGCTTCAACGTCTCCTCCTACACATGTGGCCACATCGCCGACACAACGCGGCAACTTCTCGAAACCGTAGCGAGCCAGGTCGGGGCGGCCGTCTCGCGGCTCAAGGCTGTGGAGGTCGAGCGGCTCCTGGCGGCCGTCGTGGATCAGAGCATTCAAGGAGTCTCGGTCACCGATCGCGACGGTTACTTTACGTACGTCAACGGGGCCTGGGCGGAGATGCACGGCTATCGGCCGGAGGAATTGATCGGAAGGCATTTTGCGGAACTGCGACCTCCCGAAGACCGGGAACTCGTCATGGCGAATCGGACGCAGGTGTGGGAAACCGGCGGCTTCCGCGGCGAAATGCGAAAGATGAGATCGGACGGCAGCCATTTTCCGGTGATGAAACAGATTTCGCTGGTCCGCGACGCTCGCGGCGTGCCGACCCACGTGGTGGCGACCTGCTACGATATCAGTCGCGAGAAGGAGGCGGAGCGGGCAATTCGGCGGGCGGGAGAACTGCGTTTGGAGGCCGAGAAATGGATGGCGGCCGGCCGTCTGGCCGCGAGAGCGGCCCACGAGATCAACAATCCACTGGCCGGCATCGCCAACAGTTTCCAATTGGTCAAGGCGGCCGTGCCCGAGGCGCATCCGCACCGGAGGTTCGCCGAGATCATCGAACGGGAGATCGACCGGATCGGTCGAATCGTTCGCCAGATGCTCGACCTGTCGAGGACCAGTCGGGACGAGAACCAGCAATCGGCCGTTGCGGAAGCGATAAGCGACGTGGTGACCATGCTGGCCCCGGCGTCCGACCAGTATGAGGTAGCGATCAAGACCGATGTTGAGGGCAAACTGCCGCCGGCAAGGGTTTCGGGCGACGCACTGCGTCAGGTTCTGTATAATCTGCTCACGAACGCCGTCGAAGCTTCGAAGCCGCGGACTTCTGTGCATCTCAAGGTCTGGACGGCGGAACATGCGTTGTGGATAACCGTTTCGGATCATGGGCGCGGGATAGCCGAGGAAATCCGGTCCAGGATTTTTGAACCTTTCTTTACGACCAAAGACAAAAGCAGCTCGGGAGGTCTCGGGTTGGGATTGTGGATTTTGAGGACGATCGTCCAGTCCGCCGGAGGGACGATCGGATTTGATTCCAATGTTGGGAGGGGAACTACCTTCCGAGTCTCGCTTCCGGCAGCATGAGTTTCGTGCATCCCCACAGAAGGCGGCGTTTTTGCTCAAGCCACTAATCGATCGCGAAGGAATAGAATTCGATGGTCTATGCTTCATCAATCCTGTTGGCAGACGATGAATACTCGTTTCGGGAATCGACGGCAGAATTACTGAGGGGCGACGGCTATCGTTGCGATGCGGCCTGCGACGGGCACGCGGCGTTGGAGTTGCTGCGTGCCGGTTCCTACGACCTGGTGATCGCCGACATCTGTATGCCTGGCAACCTGAACCTGGAATTCGTGGAAGAAATCGCAAAGACGGCTCCCGGGATGCCCGTGGTTCTCGTCACTGGTTACCCGTCGACGGAAACGGCGATTTCTTCGATCCACTTGCCGGTCGCGGCTTACATGACCAAGCCGTTGCCGTACGAGGGGTTGCGACGCCGCCTGGAGACAATCCTGGCAGATTCGCAACCGTGGCGGACGCTTGCTCGGGTGCGCGAACAACTCCGGCAGTGTGTTGAAGAGCTTGATCGACTCCAGCAGGGGGGCGATCCAGGAACGGTGAGACAGCGGAATGCACGTCCGCGAGTACCTCTGGTCACGCTTCGGGCCTTGGGCGGCTGCGTTGCCGAGTTGGTGGCGATGGAGGCAGCCGCCGACCCCGGTCGATCAATGGCTCGCACCTGCGAACTGCTGGAGTGCCCTCGCCTGCCCTATCAGCGCAACGTGCTTCGCGGCGCCGTGCAGCTTCTGAACGAGACGAAACGAAGGTTCAAGTCCAAGGAGTTGGCGGAGGTGCGCGGAATGTTGGAGACGCTGCTGAAGGAGAGTCTCTGATTTTTTTGATAACGACACGGGTTGTATGCTATACTTGCTCAACCGGAAAACGCCTCCTACGGGGGCAAGCCCTCGCGATGAACGCGGGCGGCCTTAGTTGACAGGTTTCGGATCTGTCACTTGAAGGCACAATCGAAGCGGTCTTGCCGGAACAGGGAGACCCCTTCGGTTGTGTCTTTTTTTGTCGCCTTGTTGTGGCCGGCGGAGCCGCCTGGCGAGGGCAATCACGGCCCCGCTCGTGCGAGCCGCCGCCGGTCGTTTGCGAGGCAAACACCAGAACTTCCCCGCCAAGCGATCTGGCCTTCGGGTTTGGCATACGAGTCGACGCCGCGAAATCGGATTTCGCGGCGGGCGGCTCGCTGCCACGCAGCGGCGACGAAACCCTGCCCCTATCGTCGCTGTTTGCGGCGGCCAAGGCGCCGCAACCCAAGGCAGATCGCGACCATTCATTCAGTTCCCATCATTAAGACACTAGTCAAGACGGAGAGTATACGAACATGGTAACCTCTTGCGAAACCGACGGTCCCTGCCAGAGCAACCCACTCACGCCGCTCGCGGGCGCGGCGATTGATAGTGCGATCGCCGATAGCTCCAATCAACATCTGCCGGCGAACGACAGGCCGCTGGTGACGATTATCTGCTCATGCGGAAGGCGCGTTTCCGTAGACGAGAGCGAGATTCGCCGGGCGATGACCACGATTCTCGGTTTTGGCGAGATGCTTGCCCAGGAACTGAGCGAGTCGGAACATGCGTACGCCGCCGAGGCGATCCACCGCAGCGGGCGACAACTTCTGCAGATGCTCTGCGGCGTGCGGGGGTGACAATAGACTCGCGAAACACGTGGTTAGTACGGAGTTTTGGCGACGGAGTGCCTGAGCCGAAACGATGCTTGTTGTTCTTTCCCGCCTTACATTTCCCGCCTCACTGCCGCCGCGTAACCAGCCAGCCATGAAGCAAACTCGATTGAATCTCGCCCCGACCGTCGCCACGTCTCCGTCCCCTCAAATTCTCCTGGTCGACGCTTCGAAGACATTTCTGAAGGCTGCCTGCCAGACGCTCCAAGAGGCGGGATACGCTGTCGACACGGCAAAGAGCGTTTGTTGCGCGGAGGTACTTTTAGAGAGGCGTCAGTACGATCTGATGATTACCGGCATTGAAGCGGAAATTGGAGAATGGTTTGATTTGATTGAATATGTCAGGAAGAAGAAGACCGGTTTTCCCATCGTCGTCATGGCAGCAGAACCGTTGCTGGAAACCGCCGTCAAGTGCATCGAACTATCGGTAGCCTGCCTGCTGCCGAAAACGGCTCCACAGACCGAAATTCTCGAGAAGATTGAGTCGATCCTGTTCGATACGCATCACTTGCGAGCCGTGCTTCGAATTCGCCGTCAGCTTGAAATATGCGCCGCCGATCTAACAAACGCGGTAGCGGCGGAACCATTTGGCAGAAGGGACCGTTGGGGCGGCACGCGGTGGATTCCGGCCGCCACGCTTCAAGCGCTCGCGGGATGTCTCGAAGAACTCGTGACACTCGAATCGGAGACGACCAACACGAATCGGGCAGCGCGGTACTGCGAGTTGCTCCAATGCCCTGTATGGCGTTGCCATCGCAACGCCATACACGACTGCATTCTGCTGCTCCACGAGACGAAACGGCGTTTCAAGTCGAAGGAACTGGCCCAAATACGTCAGACGCTCGAAGAACTCATGCAAACCTTTCGCTGAGGCTTGTTGCTACTTCTTCTCGCCGGTGGCCTCCGGTTTTGGGGCCTCTTTGGCCGGGTGGGCTTTCGGGGCGGCCGCATCGGGCTTGGGCTGGTTGCCAGCGGGGGGGTGCTTGCGGGCGTCCTCAAGGGCCTTCTCGGCGGCAGCTTTCTGCTTCTCGGCTTCGGCCATTATCGTCTTGGCCTTTTGCTGTTCCGCCTGGGCCTCGAGGTGGGCGGCCGCGGCGGCGGCCCGCTCTTCGGCCGCTCGCTTGGAAGCTTCGGTGGCTGTGGCTTCCGCCTTTTCGGCAGCCGCCTTCGCTTCGCGGAGTTGGGCCATGACCTCGAGAACGTAGGTTTGCTCTTTCGCCGCGTCTTCCTGGGCCTTCCCGCTGGCGGTCTTAGCGGCGTCCGCGGCAGCCTTCTCGGCCTCCGCCCGGGCGCGGGCCTGCTGGGCGGCGTCGCGGCTGATCTCGGCGGCCTGCTTGGCGGCATCGATGATCTTCTGCTGTTCGGCCAAGGCCACCTGCCGGCGAGCCGCCTCGGTCTGGGCGTGCTTCGCCTCCGCCTTGGCCTGCTCGGCAGCCGCCGCGGCTTCTTCGGCCGCTACCTTCAACTGGCAGAGGTTCTCCTGCTGGATCGCCAGCTTGTTCCGTTCATCGGCGAGCTGCGTCTTTTCTCGCTCGATGACGGCTTTGGCGAGTTTGGCAGCGTCGATGGCGGCTGAAGCCGCTTCCTTCTCCGCTTTGGCCGCTGCCAGCGAGGTGCCGGCGGCCTCCTGCTCTTTCCGGGCCGCCTCTTTCTCGGCGACGACCGCCTGGAGCGTTTCCTGGGTTTCCTTGAGTGCCTTCTCTGCGGCATCCCGATCGGTCTTGGCCTGGGTCGCTGTACGCTGAACCTCATTGACGATGTTCTCGGCCTTCGCCCGAGCTTCGTCCGCCTCGGCCTTCACTGCGACCGATTTCTCGATCGTCGCGCGAGCGTTGTCCAGGTCGCGCTTCAAATCTGCTTGCTGTTTCTCGACCGCGGTGCGAGTCGCCTCGGCCGCTGCCAGTTTCTTCTCGGCGTCGGCGAGCATGGCCGCCGCGTCGGACTTGGCCTTCTCGGCGGCCTCGAGCTTGTCGGCCGCCTCTTTGTTTGCCGCCTCCGCCCGGGTCTTGAGCCCTTCCGCCTCGGTCTTCATCTTCTTGGCATCATCGGCCGCGAGTCGAGACTCGGTCAGCGATTGCTCGGCAGCCTTCTGGGACTGCTCGGCGGCTGCGCGCGCGGACTGGGCGGTCTTCGTTTCGGCTTCCGCCTTTTTGAGGGCTTCGTCGGCCTCGGTTTTGGCTGCTTTGGCATCGGCCGCTGCTTTCTCCGCCGCTTCGCGCTGTTTGGCGGCCTCGGCGAGAGCCGCCGCCGCCTCGCGTTTCTGCGTATCCGCCTCTTCCTTCAGCTTGTTCGCCTCTTCCGCCAGCGATTCGGCTTTCGACAGTTGGTTCTCGGCATCGGTGCGGGCTTCGTCCGCTTCGGCACGAGCCGCTGCCGCAAGTTGCCGCTGCTCACCGGCCACCGCCTTGAGCTCTTCGAGTTCCTTCGAATTACCGCAACCAGAAATGGCGATGACGACTAGAACGAAAAAGATGCTGCTGATTCGGTCCATGGCTTCCTGCCTGTCTTGTGGGCGTGCGTCAAGAAGTCACCGCGATGCAACGTTGACTCGCTACAATCGAGGCAACACGAATCCTGTGTAATATAGATCGACAAGGAAATTCAGGCAGGACACAAAAACAGGGAAGCCATTTTCAGACTTGTGTTGCCCAGTACCAACTGTCCATTCTCCACAGACTCACTTTGTCTCTGCAGATTTGCGGGAATCCACAGACTGAGGGGATCGGTTCTGCGGGCAGAGCAAAGTTTGCTTCGAGCGGAGCGGCAGTCATGTGCGGAAGATCCGTCGGTGGCTGCGGCTTCGAGCAAGTTTTTCGGACGGTCGAAAGAGTCACTGGCTGTCCAACCAGGCTAGAAAATCTTCCTGAAATTCGGCGGGCGCTTCACTGCCGGGGGGGAATTCCTTCTTGAATCGTTCGATCGCCGCGGCCGGCAGGCCTTTGGCTCGCCACCAGTTGCTGTCGCCGAAGAAGGTGTCCTGCATCGAGGCCCCCTCCAAATTGGCCTCTTCGAGGTTGGCGCCGGTGAGATCGGCCGCATCAAGATTGGCCCAACTCAGATTGACCCGGCGGAGGTCGGCTCTGGTAAGAACGCCGAGCAACAGATTGGCCTCCGTCATGTCGGCCCGCTCGAAATTCGCGTCGACCATGTCGGACTGTTCCAACGACGCGCTGCGCAGGTTGGCGCGGCTGAGGTCGGCACTCGTCAGATCGACCTTGCGAAGGAACGACTCGGAGAGGTCGGCGCGGGAGAGATTCGCCCGGAGCAGTTTGGCAAGTTCGAGATTCGCGCGGCGGAGGACCGCGGACTCGAGATTCGCGTCGGTCAGATCGCAGCCTTCCAGATCGACGCTTTCGAGGTTTGCGCCGCCGAGTTCGGCTCCCCGCAGCTTGAGGTGTTTGAGCCGGGCACTGCGCCATTCCTTGTTGCCGGCTCGAACCAGGGCGGCGAAGGCATCGCGACGCTCGTCGGCGGTTGCACCGGGCTGGCTGACGATCCAGAACTCGTGCTCGAGTCGCCCCCTTCCCTGTTCCCGGACCGCACCCCACAGCACCCAGAGATTGGCCGTCAGGAGAAGCAGCAGCAACCACCCGACGGTTCCGCCCATGACGCGGGCGTTCGGTCGGGAAGGCGCCGGGTCGCGGAGTCGTTGCTCCAGCGTGCTGACGCGGGCGGCCAGGTCCGGTTCCGGCTTCATGCTACTCTCTGCGCTAGGGGGGAGTTAGACTAGATGTCCGTTTCGTAAGTTGACAAACAGTTATAGTTGACCTGGACAAGAAAGGGGACATGGGGTAGCAAAGGCGAATTGGTATTGAGAATCAGGGTTCCAGAGCAAGGAGGCTCGCCATGCCCC
>Ga0209723_1000985_pt1 | contig 47881 bp, 43 predicted proteins | sample BiotimSIPDNA_2_FD_185750 | JGI IMG/M metagenome (GOLD analysis project Ga0209723, IMG submission 185750) | Anaerobic biogas reactor microbial communites from Washington, USA - Biogas_R2 time_0 SIP DNA (SPAdes) (version 2) | ecosystem: Engineered > Bioreactor > Anaerobic > Unclassified | place... | reverse complement strand
GTGTGGATCAATGGTGAAATGAACCTAATGATAGCGAACCTTAATGATAATCTTGTTAGGATTATTCGATTGTTGGGGCAGGATTGTGAAAAATACTACGGATTGGAGGGTTGATGCGGAAAGCCGGTTAAATCATATAAATACGACTTTAAGTATGGCTGGAAGGATGGTAGCTGATGAATCGATTGGCCTTTGGATTGGTGGTGCTGGCTTGCGCGATGCTGATCATTATGCCCGCGGTTGCGTCGGATTACACGCTGGGCATCTTCGGAAACGCGAATATGGATGACACGATCGATGAGTTGGATATAGAATACGTCCGGGGTATAATCGCCGGGACCGATGAAGCTACAGAGCTGGCGGATGCGAACTACGATGGCAGGATCGATGAGGATGACATCGCTCAGATCGAGCTGATCATAGCAGGTGAGGAAGCAGAGCTTACCATTATTGACTCGTCTGGAAGAACTATTACCGTGACGTACCCCATCGAATCCATAGTATCACTTAGTCATACCTCTGCTGAAGCCATAAAAATACTAGGGGCGGAAGATAGAGTCGTTGGGGTGGAACAGAATGTGGTGGACAAAGCGGTATTTTTCCCGGATTTAAGCAAATTACCAATTGTAAAATCGGGAAGCGAGGCTGATTACGAGAAGATCCTGGAAATCGGGCCTGAGTTGGTCATAGCTTACGAATTCAGTGCAGCAGAATACGCTGAAAAGCTCGAGCCTCGTGTGGCAGTTGTTGGCTTTGGATTCTACAAGCCCAAGATGATGTCCCAGGAGATAGCAACGCTCGGTTATCTTCTTGGAAGGACAGAGGAAGCTTACGAGTTCATTGATTTTTATGATGGATATCTCGACATAATCCAGGAGCGAGTCAGTGAGCTACCTGAAGAGGATAAAGTCAGGGCTTATCTGGAAGGGAACTCCGAGCTGAAGGCCGCTGGCAACGGTTCAGGTGGAAACGACTTGTGCAAGCTGGCAGGAGGTTTGAACATAGCGGTCGGTCTCCTTGGGACTTATCCAATCATTGATCCTGAATGGGTAATAACCGAAGACCCGGATATAATGGTAAAATCAGTAAATCATGGCAACAAATATGCAGGCTATGAGAAAGATACTACTGAAGACATTGAAGAGCTGAGGTCATCATTCATGAGCCGTGCTGGATGGGAGATGACGACAGCGGTCCAGAATGGACAGGTTTTTCTTTGGTCGGATAGCATCAGTACGAAACCATCATTCTTTGTTGGCGTTACTTATCTTGCCAAATTGTTCTATCCTGAATTATTCGAAGATCTGGACCCGCAGGCAATCCATCAGGAGTACCTGACCAGGTTCCAAGGATTGGCCTACGACTTGGACGAGCATGGGGTATTTGTATATCCGGAGGTGAGATGAGATGAAAGCATCCGCTATTTCTTTTTTGATGATGCTGATTGCATCATCTACGCTGCTGGTCGTCACGGCAGTGGATGCTTCTGATTATACGCTTGAAATCTTCGGGAACGCGAACATGGATGATGCGATAGATGAGGAGGACATATCGTACGTAGAAGGAGTAATAGACGGAACGAACGAGGCTACCGAGCTGGCTGATGCCAACTATGACGGCCGAATAGATGAAGACGACATAGGTCAGATTGAACTGATCATAGCAGGTGAAGAAAAAGAGCTTACGATTAAGGATTCTGCTTATGCTGACGCACCAAGTAGGATAGTAACTGTTAAAAAGCCGGTAGATCGGATTGTTGCCCTCAACCCGTATGTTCCTGAGCTGATTCGATCGCTCGATGCGGATAAGGATAAAATAGTCGGTATTTGCGATAATATCGCAAAAGAATATGAGTTCTTTCCAGAGTTCAGTAATTTGCAGAACGTTGGAAAGTCAACGAACCCCGACTATGAGGCGATACTCAGCCTAAATCCAGATTTGGTGATCGGATATACACGTGCGGCACCAGAGCATGCTAAGACGCTCTCAGGCGTTCCAGTAGTTGCTTTCGATTTCTACGTGGCAGGTAACCATATAGACGAAACGAGAAAGCTTGGATACATTCTTGATAAGAGATCTGAATCTGAAGTTTACATCGATTTCTATGAAGGGGTGTTGAATACGATAAGAGAGAATGTCGATGAAATCTCAGAGGATGATAGACCAGAAGTCTACTGGGAAATGAGTGAACCTTACACTAGCAGCGGTAAAGGATATTCCTATGATGAGAAAATCACAACAGCCGGCGGGAACAACATTTTTGGCGACATCCAATATTTATGGGGTTCAGTAGATCCAGAGTATGTGATTGAACGCAATCCTGAGATCATAGTCAAACAGGGAAGTACTTCCAGCAATGTGGGCGCTGATATAGCTGAACTGTCTGATTCAAGATACGAGATTATAAACCGTCCAGACTTGGCAAATGTTATCGCAGTGGAAAACGGAAAGGTCTATTCGATCGTTTCTGGCTTCTTTGGTGGATTGCAAGGAAACTTTGTGGGCGTAGCATACTTGGCCAAATGGTTCCATCCAGAGCGTTTCGATGATTTGGATCCAAGGGCGATCCATAACGAATACCTCACAAGATTCCAGGGATTGCCTGAGGACTTCTTAGATACTCACGGCGCGTTTGTGTATCATCCAGAGGTGCATCCAAATGGACACTAAAAATATTGTGATGCTGGGTCGGATAAGTGACGCGTGGAACGTGAGACTCTAGGATCAAGTTCGAGATGGCAAAGATGATGGCAATCTTTAGGGATGCTTGCTGATCAAAATAATCAAATGATACATCGTTGAAATCATCTCATTTTTATGGCGTTTGATTCTTTTATCCCACATTTCGCAGTAAGACTATGCCAAATCTATAATTTTTTACTTGCTTTATCGATTGCTAATTTAAGTCCAAATCACACTTTTCTGAAATAATAATTTAGATTATATCTGTTAATCTGATATTAACAATCATATATTTATAAATATACACACATACATCAGTTATAATGATTGCGTGGATCTAAGCTGGGTTCAAGTTACAGCATTGATGCATATCGATTTCAAACAAACCGATAGCAGGAAAAATGATGAGCGTTCAAACCGCTAATGCGAAATGCGGGTTTTATCTGAGTTGGTCGGGATTGTTGAGTATTTAAAGTCAAAGGTTTCGGGACGATACACCCACCAACAGCGCCGGAAACCTTGATATACGAGTTTCCCCCTCCAGAAAGCCGTTGTGGGCGTGTAGCCTAGCCAGGACAAGGCGGCAGCCTCCTAAGCTGTAGATCAAGGGTTCGAATCCCTTCACGCCCGCCAACCAAAAGCTTCCTTCTTCCGCCGACCTTCGATCGTCTCGTCTCCGTCCTTTCTCTTTTCGGCACTAGCCATCTCGTCAGGGCACGATCTTCGATATGGCGACCTCGATGATATCCTCGGCCCCGGCCTTCTTGAGCAGTGGGATCAAGAGGTTGATCCCGGACCTGTCGACGACGGACTGGACGGCGTAGTACCCGGAGTTGTAGAGCTTCGAGACCGTCGGCCTCTTCATGCTCGGGAGGAGGGCGATGACCTCCTCGATCCTATCCTCAGGGACGTTCAGAGCGATCAGCACCTTCCCCCTCGCCCTGGTCACGGCGAAGAGCATCGTCTCGATCGCCTGGATCTCCTCCCTCTTCTCCGGATCGGCCCAGCTCGCCTTATTTGCGATCAGCTCCGAGGTCGACTCCAGGATGACGTCGACGATCTTGAGGCCATTTTTGACCAGGGTCGAGCCCGTCTCCGTCAGGTCGACGACGGCGTCCGCGAGCTCCGGGACCTTCGCCTCCGTCGCCCCGAAGGAGTTTTCGACCTCCACCGGTATTCCTAGACCGTCGAAGAACTTCTTTGTGATGCGGGGGTACTCCGTCGAGATCCTGGACCCGGGGGTGACGTCCCTCGCGCTTTCAGCCTTTTGGGCCTCGGGGACGGCGACGACGACCTTTACCTTTCCTGGGCCTTGCTTGCCGTAGTCGAGCTCCGCCACGGTTACGACGTCCGCCCCCGACTCCATCACCCAGTCGGTCCCGCTGATCCCCAGGTCGAAGTATCCCCTGGCGACGTAGCTTGGGATCTCCTGGGGCCGGAGGATCTTCACCTTCCCCACCCGGGGATCGTCGATCCGAGCGTTGTATTCCCGCTCCGTCCTTCTTATCTCGAGCCCCGCCTGAGCGAAGAGCTGGAGGGTTTGGTTCTGCAGGCTCCCTTTTGGAATCGCGATATTGATCATGGATCAGAACACCTTCCTCCAGTGGAGGCCTCTGGGGCTTTTATCCTTTGCCATTCCGGCTCCACCTGGATCCATCACAACTTTTAATATACCGCAGAGGCGATCGATGGTCGATGAACCTCAAAGACGCCCTGGCGGGCAGAAGGTCCGTGAGAAGGTACGCCGACCGCCCCGTCGGCCGGGAGCTGATAGCCTTCCTCCTCGAGGCGGCGGAGACCGCCCCTTCCGCCGGAAACCTGAGGGCGAGGGAGTACTATGTCCTCCTCCGCCCCGAGCTGAAGCAGGCCCTCTCCGCCGCTGCCTTCGGCCAGGAGCACGTCGCTTCTGCCCCCGTCGTCATCGTCGTCTGCGCCGACCCGGCTCAGTCCGGGAGGCGGTACGGCGACCGGGGCCAGCTCTACTCGATCCAGGATGCGGCCTCGGCGACGACCTGTCTCCTCCTTGCCGCCTTCGATCTCGGACTCGGATCCTGCTGGACAGGCGCCTTCGACGAGTCGATGGTGAGGGAGATCCTGAACCTCCCCCGACGCCTCGTACCCACGGCGATCGTCCCCATCGGCTGGCCCAATGAGTGGCCAGCACCGCCGCTGGGACGGGATATGACGGAGGCAGTCCACTGGATCGAGGGGTGAAGGCGGCGCTCCGGGAGATAGTCGACGCCGTCCTATCCGGGGAGATCTCCACCCAGGCTGATCTCGAGCGGTGGAAGAGGAAGGCAGGCAGGGAGTTCTGCCTATCGGACCTCCCGAAGAACGCCGATATCCTCGCCGAGGCCGGTGAGGGGGAGAGGGAGCAGCTGAAGCTTCTGGTGAGAAAGCCGACTCGGACTCTATCAGGGGTGGCGGTGGTGGCGGCGATGACCTCTCCCGCTCCGTGTCCCCACGGCGTCTGCGTCCCCTGCCCCGGCGGCGTAGGTCGGAGGGACGGCCGTCCCACCCCCCAGAGCTACACCGGACGGGAGCCGGCAGCCCTGAGGGCGATCCAGCAGGGCTACGACCCCTACCGCCAGGTGAGGGCGCGCCTCCGGCAGCTAGCGGAGATCGGCCACCCCCTGGACAAGGTGGACCTGATCATCATGGGGGGGACGATCACCTCGCGGCCCCTCGGCTATGCGAGCTGGTTTGTCAAAAGGTGTCTTGAGGCGATGAACGATCATCCCCAGGGGAGCCCCGATCTGGGAGGCGGCTTTCTTCAGAAGGCCCGAAAGAGCTTCCAGCAGGTGGCGTTAGAGAACGAGTCCTCCCAGGTTAGAAACGTCGGCACCACCTTTGAGACGAGGCCCGACTGGTGCGGTCCGAGCATCATCCGAAATATCCTCCATCTCGGCGGGACGAAGGTGGAGCTGGGGGCCCAGTCCACCGATGACGAAATTCTCAGGAAGATGTGCCGGGGCCATGCCGTCCGGGATACGATCGGGGCGAATCGAGCCCTTCGGGAGGCGGGGCTGAAGGTGGGGTTTCACATGATGCCTGGCCTCCCAGGATCAGACCCCCAGCGGGACCTCGCGTCCTTTCGGGCCCTCTTCGATGGCGAGGATTTCAGGCCCGACTATCTCAAGATCTACCCCGCTCTGGTGGTGGAGGGGACCGAGCTCTACGACCTCTATCTCCGGGGCGAGTACGAGCCCCTGGGGGATGACGATGCGGCAGATCTGATATCGAGGATGAAGGAGCTGATCCCCCCCTACACCAGGCTCCAGCGGGTCCAGAGGGACATCCCCGCCCCCGCGATAGCCGCCGGGGTCAAAAAGAGCAACCTCCGCCAGCTGGCGAAGGAGAGGCTCCTCTCGAGGGGTGGGGCCTGCCGATGTATCAGGTGCCGGGAGGCGGGGCTGCGGGGGGTCTCCGAGGAGGCGGAGGTGTTCCTCAGGGATCTCTCTTACTGGGCCTGCGGCGGTGAGGAGCGGTTCCTCTCCTTTGAGGGGGACGACGGGACCCTGGCAGGCTTCCTGAGGCTCCGCCTCTCAGAGGGGGCTTCTGTCAGGGAGCTTCACGTCTACGGGCCGATGACGCCCCTGGGGAAGAGGGGCGGCTGGCAGCACCGGGGCATCGGATCGACCCTCCTCACCGAGGCTGAGGAGATCTCCTCTGACCGGGGTTACGAATCCCTCCGGGTCACGAGCGGGATCGGGGTGAGGCCCTATTACCGTCGCCACGGCTACGAGCTCCGGGTCCCCTACATGGTCAAGGACCTCTCCTAGAGCCTATAGGCAGTTCGCTGCCGGGCTCTCTCAGGGGGGAGGGCATTCGGGGATGCAGTGGATCGCCTGGAGGAGAAGGATGGAGGCAGCTGTGACCAATATTATGTGGTTTCGAAGCTTCTTCCACCGCACATCTGAGATCGCGGCCTCGATATTTGAAGCTTCCATGAACGGCATCACGTTCATCTCCTCTTTCGCCACCGATCCGGGAAAAATGGTCGGCTCACGACGACGTAGGTCGAAAGGGCAAAGTCTAGACCCAGTCCTATATTAGAGGATCTGATCCTAAATAAACCTCGCCGACGAATTAAAAAAAATGCTCTTTGAGCCCCCGATCATTGGTCCATCCTTGAACCGTCCTCTTCGGTTACATGCGGTAAATGCCATCGATTGTGGTTATTTTAAGCCCATTACCAGTATGATTATCTCAGAGGTACCATCCGATCTCCGGAACCTCTTCTAGCAGGTTGTCATCAGATCTTCGAAGCTTTTATTAAATCATCATGTTTAAATATGATGTATGGGGCATGATTTTACCAACTGCAAAAAGCCGTCTTCGCGCAGGTCAGAAGGATCGAGCACCGCCAACCTCTGCTCTGCAAGACCTATCCGGGTGACGGCCCGGCAGAAGAAGATGTCGAAGGAGGGAGCCCTGCGGCTTCCAAGTTGTTCAGGGGCACTGGTTTAAGCCGACGATCAGGTGGGCTTCATATCTCCCCAGGGGCCGCCCCGAAGATCAGCGGGCGAGTCTTCAGATCGGACGATCGATCTCGTCCTTTTATCCGTGGTGCGTCAATAAATTGGTATCTGTATACTCTGTACATATCGTTATTACGGATTTTAACCGCAGTGCGAAAGGATTAATTATGGGGATTTAGATAATGCCGGGTGAAGGTGATGAACCGTGACAGATTGGCCCGTCCTCCTGTTGATCATGGAAGGGATACCCTTCCTGGCCTTCGTATATTATCTCGACCACAAGAAGAAGATGTACCTCCTCGAGCGGGGCGTGGTGGATCGGGTCGGGGAGGAGCCTCTGGAAGTCAGGCTCGAGAGGCGTCTATCCTGCGGCCTATTCCTATCCCTGGCGGGAGCATCCCTCGTCTTCTCTCCGAACCTGGCCAGGTTTGCCGGGATCGAGACCTTCCTCAGCTTCGAACTTCTGGTGATGGGGATCGTCGTCCTCTCGTCTGGCCTCGCCATGCTCCTCGGATACGGGATCATGAGGGGTAGGAAGGTCTACTCCTCCGAGGGGATGCTGGAGTTCAAGTGAGCCTTCCTCGGATCCTGATAAAGTCCTTCCTCCTCAAATTTGCAAGAGACCCATCCGATCTCCTTAGTGATAGAGCCGTTGATCCTTTAATAGTCAATCCCTCTTCCTCCCGGTCCCGGAAGCGGGAAAAAAAAGGTTCGAGGACGGGGTCAGAGGAGGCGCTCTATTCGGATCCCGTCGATCGATTCGGGGCGTGGAGTAGGCGGATCAGGTCGGGTCGATCCCACCTGATAGGGTCATTATATCAGAGGTCCAGGAACCAAGAGAGGACCTTCGACCCTCCGCCTCGTCAGTTGGGGCGGGAGACGCCCCGTTCCAGACCTTCTCTCTCACATCATCCCTGGGGGCATGCCCATTCCCATGCCCCCCATCCCGCCGGGCATACCACCCATACCGCCCATACCGGCGCCAGCTCCGGCGGGAGGTTGCTCCGTCCTCTTGGAGGCGATGACGTCGTCAATCCGAAGGATCAGGCTTGCGGCGTCGGTGGCGGACTTGATCGCCTGGGTCTTCACCCGGAGGGGCTCGACGACCCCCATCGCCCACATGTCCACGATCTTGCCGTCGAAGGTGCTGAGGCCACCGGTCTTCAATCCGGCCTCGTGGCTGCTCTTCATCTCCGTCAGCTTGGAGATGGCGTCAAAGCCCGCGTTCTCGGCGAGGGCCTTGGGGATCTCGGCCACCGCCTCGGCGAACTTGGCCACGGCAAGCTGCTCTCTCCCCTTGAAGTTCGCCGAGTACTCTCGCAGCTTGAGGTAGAGCTCCACCTCGGGCGCACCGCCTCCAGCGACGAGGGTCCCGTCCTCGACGGCGGCGGCGACGGCGTGGAGGGCATCGTCCAGGGCCCTCTCCAGGCTGTCAACGACCTGCTGGGTCCCGCCCCGGAGGAGGAGGGAGACCGTCCCCTCTTTGGCGAGGCCCGTCACGAAGGCCATGTGGGCTCCTCCGACCTTCTTCTCCTCCACCATCTCCGCCCGGCCCAGGTCTGCTGGGGTCATCTCGTCGAGGTTGGTAACGATGTTTCCGCCGGTGGCTCTGGCGAGCTTCTTCAGGTCGGTCTTTCTGATCCTTCGGAAGGCCATGATCCCCGCCTTCGCGAGGATGCTCTGGGCTAGGTCTTCGATCCCCTTCTGGCAGAAGACGACGTTGGCGCCGGTGGCTATCACCTTATCCACCACCTTCTTGATCGCCTCCTTCTCCTGGTTTGCGAAGATCTTGAACTGGTCGGAGGAGGTGATGGAGATCTCGGCCTTCGTCTCGGTGTCCCGGGCCTCGATGGGGGTTCCGAGGATCGCGATCCTGGCGTCCTCGACCTTCTTCGGCATGTTGGGGTGGACCCTCTCCTTATCGATGATGATCCCGTGGAAGAGCTGGGAGTCGTCCGTGCTCTCGCCGGCCTTCTTCTCGACGATGACGTTCTTGAGGGAGACGACCTTCTTGCCCTCCTCCGTCTCCTCGGTCACCGCCAGGACCATGTCGACGGCGTGCTTGGAGATCTGAATGTCCGGGGTTCCTGCGAGCTTCCCGGTCATGGCGGTGAGGGCGATCTTCTCCAGGAGGTCCCTATCCTTCTCGGAGACCTCCCTCGCCATCCCCTCCAGGACCTCGATCGCCTTATCGGCGGCCATGCTGTAACCCTGGACGATCATCGTCGGATGTACGCCGAGATCGACCAGCTCCTCCGCCCTCTTCAGAAGCTCGCCGGTGAGGATCGCCACCGTCGTCGTCCCGTCGCCGACGGCGTCGTTCTGGGCCTTCGCCGCCTCCACCAGCATCTTGGCGGCGGGGTGCTCCACCTCCATCTCCCGGAGGATCGTGACCCCGTCGTTGGTGATCGTCACGTCTCCGATGGTGTCTACGAGGAGCTTGTCCATCCCCCGGGGGCCGAGGGTGGACCTGACCGCCTTGGCCACAGCCCTCGCCGCCATGATGTTGTTGGACATCGCCTCTCGTCCCCGCTCTCTTCGAGCGCCTTCTCTAAGAATCAATATCGGCTGTCCACCTAAACTTGCCATGTAATGCCTCCTTCTCGGGATCAGACTATTTGACCTTCTATAAAAGGGTTTTCTAGCATGGTTCTGTTGCGTTTGAGGGTGGTGCAGGTATGGTGTTGCATTCGTGGTGGTGGGGGCGCGGGGCTTCCCTCGACGAGTGTTACGAGACCACAATATAGATAATATATATATCTGAAGGTATTCTAAGATGGTTAGCTATAAATATAAAGACACGAAAACTTCAGATTCAATGGAATCTAGGGATTTCATTGGGCTGAGAGGGCTAATTCTGAAATTATTCGAAAATAAGGGTATAGGTACACCAATCTATAAAACTGCCATACATAAGATATTATATAAGTTATACACTGTTTTGCCTGATGATAATAAAATTCGCGATCAGCTTCCATTCTATTGGTATAACTATGGTCCGTTCTCAGAGGTTGTTGCGGGTGAATTAAGCGCATTGGCGGAGTCCGGTATTTTGGTAGAAGTGACTGCCGATTCAGGGAATACTATGCTCCAATTATCAGGACCTGGAGAATACCCGGACACATCAGACTTCGAAGAAGCATCATATCATTTAGAGAATATAACAAAAAATGTAGATCTATACAACATCAAACCGTTTATAAGCGAAATGTATAATAATAGCGCCCCAGTGAAACTGTATCCTTTATTTAAGTTGGGTTTTTTAGACCCTCTTACAAAATTGGCCGACAAACCTATAGTTACCCGACGCGAAATCAGCTCATTAGAGCGAACACTTTACAAATGCGAGGCGTTCTTACCATCAGATAACATATTTGATGATTTCAATGAATCCTTTTCATCCTTTGTTACAAGCACGGCTAGAATATTTGACGAGATTGATGATGGGGAGGACACAGGATATTTAACAGATATGTGTTCTGCTAGAACAGAACAGACATGGATGGCGTTCACGAAGGGAGTTAGAATTCTGCATCATCATGATTACTACAATCAAAAGGTACCGCACTGGAATATCCTATACGAGAGGTCCTTAAAAACGTATATAAGAGATATTGAAATATATTATGAAGACGTGTTGGCGGATATAACAAGAGAACGATTGAAGGGTGTCTTTGTGTTGAAGGGCGGTAAGGAGTTATTAATTGCCTAATACATCTTTCACATTTAATAAACATTTTCTCGATGCTAATATTTTAGTTGGGGCGTGGCTGGAATGGGACGCCCAACATAATATAGTAAAGAAGTATATTGACTGCAATAGTCATGAAAGATATACAAGCAAACGCGCTTGGATGGAAGCTAGACATGTCTTGGAGAAATATAGGCGGTTGGTCAATAATTATTTATGCAAATTTGAAGACGACTTTGGCATGGACTTTAATCTTAATTATATAGATAGGGAAATTGCAAGATTTAATCGAAAATATCTAGAAGGCATCGCTAATAAAAGTGACAAGACAAAAGTAGAGTCGTTTATAAAAGACCATTTGTCTGAAATAACGAATTGTGTGTTGGGAGCAGGATCTATAGAGCTACTTTTGGAAGACGCCGTAAACAAGTTTAAAATTGCTTTAAATACATTAGACAACGAGTGCCGAAATGACCATACAAGCAGCATTTTTAAACACGAAACTTGCCCACTAAAATACGAATCGCATTACCCCTTTGAAAAATCAGAATTAATGAAGACGGTCATCTATGATAATGACGTATATATTATATTAGATGCATATTATATTAAAGAGACATTTGTAAAATCGGATATGTGCCTCATAACTACTGATTATGAGCACATTCTGTCAAAGAAATTGGATATCGAGCGGATACTTGTCGGGATCAATGTAGAGTCGCCCGAACTCATTCATAGCTAATGCTTTTCTTCAATAGCTCAGTCCACTTATTCTCCCCAACAATACCTATCCCGGCCATCTCCGCTGGCGTAATCCCGTTAAGCCCCATGTGTGGCCTGATGAAGTTGTAATAGATCTGGTTCATGGGGATAATGGGTGTGTCATCGACCTTGATGCCCCTCATAACCTTCTCCCTCTCCCTGATGGAACCATTCATCCTCTCAAGGACGTTGTTTAGGCTCTCACGAAGCGCCACGTCCGCAACGTGCTTGCAAGACTGGTGGTGGTCGTAGAACTCAGCGTTAAACGCCTTCTTGTAGGACTGGAGACCATCAGTTACCATGATCCTGGGCTTCTTGTTGCCTACCTTCTTGGACTGCCTGAAAGCCCTCTTCGCGTCCTGGATCTCACGAGTCTTGGTAACGACGCTGACGAGGTGGAACCTGGTGCGCTCGTCCATCACGTTCCAGAGCCAATGCCATTCACCGCCTATCTTGAGCTTCATCTCGTCGGTATGCCAGATGTCGCCCAGTTCAGGCTCCAGCGTCGCGACGTAGGCTTCGATGATCTCGGTGTACTTCGCGATCCAACGGTAAACGGTGCTGTGGTCGATGCGCAAGCTGTAACACTGCTTTAGATGGTCTGCGATCTTACGCAAGGATACGCCCTTGAAGTAAAGGTCTAGGGTGGTCGTGACGATGCGCGGATCGTACTTCATGCCCTCGAATCCCTGGTTTGGAACGAACTTCCTCGCGCACGCCTTGCACTTGTAGACCTGCTTATTGTTGGCCTTACCGTATTTGATTACCTGAGATGATCCACAGAACTTGCAGGCAATGCCGTTATCAGGTGGGCGGAGGAACACGCATCTCTCCTTGTATTCTTCTTCAATCTTCTTATTAAGTCGTTGCCACAGAACGACCGCGTGAATGTGTTTGCAGGTAACGTGCCTGAAGCGGTGGTCGGGACATGTACAGTTCCAAGTATTTGCATAAGATGTTACTATATAAGATATCTCTTTACTTTGGGACGGGATTTCGAACTTGTTTTGTGATAACTGCTTGGGCTCAATACCTCCCTCGATCATCTGGTGCCCACGAAGTATACGTTTACCGTATTCTGGGTTAGCGGATTCGTCCCAAGGCATAATCCTATATATGTAGATAACTACATATATAGTTTGTGGTTATGTAGTTTAGTGGAAATCTTTATATGTAGTCAGCGTGTTCTTTAATTCCATGGGGCAATTAAATGTCGTAATCGACGATGATTTAGATGGAGAATTTCGCGACGCTGTTGCTAAACGGCTTGGTATGAAGAAAGGGAATCTTAAGATCGCTATAGAACAGGCTATTAGGAATTGGATTGACCAAAAAGAGTGATTGGATATGATATCACCTTCTTTCCATGGACGTCTTGTTAGTCAAGACATCTTAATACCACGATCCAAGAATGTTGTTTCGATTGACTGCGCGCTACTCAACAATTTGTTTTTGAAATCCGAATCCTTGGTAACTAAATCCGAAAGCAGAGTAGAATACTGATTTAGTGCTTCGTTTCCTGTTAATACTGAGTAACGAGATATGTCGAGTACAATCGAGGATAGATCTTCTTTAGCAACCCGTAACCCAGATACGTCTTTCTCAGTTTCGACGAATGGAGAGAGATAGTCAGACAGAAGGATCATTTTCCTGGAGAATTCTCTTCCATATTCATCGTCTAAAGAATCAAATTGCACTGCTTTGTCTCTTATCAACACCTCGATCGTATTTTGTAATGCAGCTCTGTCCTCCTCGGTATACATCGTCTCCTCGATCTTAGCAAGAAGAGAGGGGTTCACTCCCTTTAATATGGCATTGATTTCGTTTTTTTGCATTGAATCCTTTTGAACAATATAAGGTATTTGAGTGAACGCGTAAAGCCGCGTTTGGTTCCCAGTGGCAGCAGTGTGTATAAGTCCCTTACCAACCAATTGACGTATTGCATCAGCAAATTCCTCATGAGTGATGAAAATCCGCTTGTCGTTAGTGAGATTGTGATATAGCTCATCCATGGTTACTCCTGGTTTCGCAGTAATTATGAGTAATAAATTTGCAGTGGGATTTTTATCCGTCGCCAAGCTTAATAGACTCTTAAACGCTTCTTGCAAATCTTTTGCGTCTTTTAATCGTCGGAGAATTGTGCGCGGAATAATCCTTCCCGTCTCGGGATCTTCTATCATTATGTTTGCATGGTCTACCATCACTTTTAGAGTATCAGATATGATGTCCCTGTAGAGATCTTTATTGGACATAGATCCATGGACATATTCAGCCCACTCTAAATCCACTCCAGATTTATTAGGATTCAAAAAATCCTCTCGTGTAGGGTATGCAAAACTTTCTCTGAATGTCAATATAGCAGCTTTGGGGATGTTTGGAACGGCATTTAGAAATGTCGATATGGTTTTACTCGCTAACCACTCTATAGTCCCGCTTGTACCTGGTTTACATGACTTTATAATCCCTTTACCTATTTCAATTAAGCCCATACTACTGGACTCGTCGACGTATCGATCAATAGTATTATCATTTACAGTTCTAAACCAATGCCAACTATGCTCCAAGTTAGCTGCTACCTGGTTCGCTGACATCTGACGACGAAGCGCCACAGGAATAATCAACGAGGCAATCCGCCCGTTCCTTATTGGCAGGTTTAATTTAGTCCTAGATAGCTCAAGATAGATATCTCTATTGGATTTTGCCAGCAACCCGAGTTGGCTGTCGAGTTCGGTATACATGCCTATGCTTGAAATCACCGGTTCGGTGGGATTCTCTATGATCAATTTATTGAACGCATCCGAAAACTCGGACTTTCTTACACGCCTCAATCCATGATACGTGGGTTTTGTTTGATCCATGGATCTGATTTTCTTCAATGCGCTTATCCTTGATTGGTTTGGGTCGATATTAAGGTCCTTTGTGATTGTTAAGACAGCATCTTCTCCGTCCGCGGTCAAATCTATAATTCCATAATTATTCTTATATCTATATGTTGGAACCAGGGTTCTGCGATTTACGTATGGCGACGGCGTGATCATCCCCCTCTCGGCCAATGCGTCAAGATGATCGGCTAATGTAAGGCTCGCTACTCCAATATCCCCTACTAAGTCGATGAATCTAGCGGACCCATATAGGTGTTTTCTGAGATGGATACAAGTCAAAACCTCGATTTGCCTTCTACTTAGCTTCGTGCTTACTCCTCTTGCCATAGTATTCCTCCGATTTCCATGGATCATACGTGGGATCTATATGTTTGATCCATGGAAAACCCATGGTTAATCCACGGTGCTTCTCTGATATATATAGTTTTCTGTGCCGCCGGGATATAGATAGAGATAAAGAAATGGCACAATGTTAAACTAACTTCTTGTGGCAATGTGTATTATTAGAGTGAAATAATTTGCTACTCGCCACCACACCTGCACCACCACTAGCGAACACCCGCAGATGCAACAGAACCTCTAGCATTTCGGATGAATAGGCAATCAGAGGGGCGTCATCAAATAAGTTCAGAGGATCTCATCACAGATCGAGATCGGATCAATCCGTCCCCTCGCCACCCGACCCGCCCCCCGAATCGTGATCGTACTTCATCTTCGCCACGCAACCCCGGTCGCCGTTGTAGAGCCAGAGGAAGAGATTCTCCCAGAGGGCGATCTCATCGTCCAGGGTCTCGGGGAGAGGCTGGTGGAGGGATCTCAAGAGATCGAACCGGTAAAGGTCCACCGCTGACCGGATCCTCTCACCGTAGCTCTGAGCCTGGGCGACGGCCGCCCTATACGATATGAAGGCGAGGACCACCCCTCCCGCCAAGACCAGAGCCCCTTCTCTCTGGAACCCCAGACCGCCCAGATATAGGGAGCCTCCAATTGAGACGATGGCGACGAGGGACGTGAAGTTCAGCAAGGCGACCATGGGGGTGAGAGCCTCCTCGACCTCCTCCTGGACCTTCTCCGGGAGGAGGGGCCAGAGCCGCGGCCACCAGAAGACGGTGTCCATCCCACCGCCGTAGGCGTCCTTGGAGTAGTCCTCGGCGGCTCGGAGGGCGTTGCCGAGACGAGTGGGCATCAGCCGCTCTCTCTTAGGATAGCCGTAGAAGAGCTCAGCCTGAAGCTCGTTGAACCTCGGCCCGTCGTCGTCCTCCTCAGCCTTGCCAAAGTCCTCGTCCATCCTCTCATATACGGCCCTCTCGCCCCACCTCGGCATGCCGGCGAAGTGGCGGTACAGCCACCGGGGCCAGTAGCCCTCGTAGAAGCGGACCGTCGGCCGGGTGAGGGGCATGAGGAGGTAGGCTAGGACCGTGATCAGGATCAGGGCTCCGACGAGGATCAGGATCTGAGCCGAGAGCCCGCCCTCCTGCCCTTTGACCATCCACTCCTGCTGCCAGAGAGCCAGGGCCTTCCCAAATCCGAGGGGCCAGGCACTTATCAGGACGGCGATCGAGGCGGCGATGAAGGCAGGAAACCAGTAGGCTAAGAGGAAGTTTCGGTCCAGAAGGCCCGATGCCTTGTCCAGGAAGTTTCCGAGCATGGTTTGCCCCTGAGAAGATCTGGTCCCGTCCTATCCGCCCTGGACCTCAAGCACCGTCCCGCATTTGGGGCAGTGGGCCCTCGTCCCCCGCCACTTTATATCCCGGGTTTTGATATTTTTATCGCAACGGGGGCATCGATAGCTATTGGCCTTGCCGCCCCTGATCTCGGACGTATCTGGGGTTCCGAAGACGTCGGCGCACTGTCGCGTTTCATCATCATTTTTATAGGCATTCTTCCAATCCTCATTCACGAATTGTCACCTCTCGCTTTCTCGGTGATCCCCTGGATCACCTCATCGCCGTCGGCGTCCGGACCTGCCTGCCGGCACGCCACCTTGCCGGAGACCTTGGAGCCGATCCAGCGGCTCAGCTCGTCGATAAGCCGCTTCTGTTCAGCCATCCGATCGCCAGGAGAGGAGTGGCGGTCCAGATGGCCCTGGAGGTCCAGGATGGCAGTGGTGTTAGGATCTTGAAGGTCGAGGTTCACCTCCTGGTCTGCAAGGTAGTCTCCTGAGGCGTCCTTCAGCACCCAGCGCCAACGCTGAGGGTCTTTATAGTCGACAACTTCAAGAAGCAGTCCGTCTCCTCTCGCCATGAGACCATCTTAAGAAGTTGAAATAATTATAACTTTCGGTATTTATATTCCGGCTGAGAAGGCGGGAGAATGCAATCGGATCTTTGTTGAGTGGTAAAAAATGCAGCCACCCGGAATCGAGGGGGAGCTTCCTCCTCCTCCTCTTCTAATCTCCGGGGACTATCAGCTCTCAGGGCAATTTCGAGACTTCAGAGCTCGATCCCCAGCGCCTCCTTCAAGGCCTTGACGTCGGTGGTCGCCTCCCCCCGCTCAGCCGAAACGTTAGAGAGGGAGGCGAGGGTCGCCTCCGTTGCGTTGGTTGCTGCCACCGTAACGTTCCCGAGGGTGCTGAGGGCCCTCACCTTCTCCGCTGGTGGCGCCACCAGGACGTTCCCCAGGACCCTCACGTCCATCGGCTCCGAGGCGTTGGAGGTGCTGGTGGGAGCTCCTACCAAGCCGATGGTGCTGAGGTCGGTGGCCCCCTCGGCGGTGGCGTTCAGGCCCCCACCCAGGGTCGCCGCCTCCATCGGCTCCGTTGCATTGGTCGTGCTGATGGGCGTCGCCTCTGAATCGATGGTGCTGAGCCCCGTGGCGTTCCCGGAAAGCCCTTCAAGGCCGCCTCCCAGGGACCTCAGCTCCGTCGGCTCCAGGGCCCCGGGCCCGACCCCGATCACCTCAACCTCTGCCACCTCGGAGCCGTTGCCGAGCGAGCCGATGGCGGTCTCATTGGCGTCAACGGCTAAAGAATCGTTGGTGAAGTTGGCGAAGTCGGTGGTGTTGGTTCTGTTCATGGTGTCGTTCAGGGTGGCGTTCGTCACGATCTCGTCGCCGGCGACCGGATCTTCATCGACCAGGTTCATGTTGGTCGGGTCCTCTCCGACCTCCGCCGCCGCCGAAATCGGGGCGGCGGCTGCGAGGATGGAGACGATCGCCATGGCCATCAAATACTTGGACATCTTGTTTCGGATCATCGTAGTTAACCTCCTATCGAGGACGGACCCCCTCGGACGGAGGGTCCGATCTGCTGCCTTCCTGCGGCCTTAAGATAAAGATCTCATTTGAATATAAGCTGAATGCAAGTCCGGACCGCCGCCATCTCGGACCCGCGTGCCCGGCCCCCGGCGAACTCTGGAGGGATGTACTGAATCGGGAGGGCAGATCGCCGAGGGCTCTCGGGGCGGGTCCGGGCGTGGATTCAATCTGTATTTTTTATAAATCTATATATATGGTACCGAACACGGCAGCCCTATCCTTCCCACCGGCCTCCTTCCGATGGGCGTAAAGCTCCCGGCCTCTCGTTCCCGGCCCCCTGGCAAGGGAGAGGTGGTAAACTGAAACTCTTGCGTTTCGCCAGTGGGCTCTCGGGGAGAGGCCGAGCCGTCTCTTGATGCCGATATTCTCGGCGGCCCCGTCCCACGAGGCCGGCCTTCCGCAGAACCGGCACCTCGGGCCGGATCGAATGAGGGGTGCGGGAGGCCGGTCCTCCGCTCCAACGCCGGATCGCCTCCTCCTTCGAGGTGGTGGCCTTCCAGACCATCCCGCCGGTGCAGAGGCGAGTTTTGACCATCACTCCCCCCGGAGGGCCACGATGGGGTCGAGGACGGCGGCCCTGTTCGCCGGATATATCCCGGCGACGGTGGTGATCAAGACGCCGAAGACTAGGCCGAGGACCACCGACTGGACCGTCACCTCCTGGGGTATATTCGCCACCATTCCCACGAGATCCGAGACGAGGACCCCGAGGACGATCCCCACGACGCTGCTCACAAGGCCGAGCATACCGGCGTCCAGGAGGTAGAGGGTCCTGACGTCCCAGGCCGTCGCCCCGATCGCCTTCATCACCCCGATCTCGGAGGTCCGCTCCCTCACCGTCAGCATCATGACGTTGGATATCCCGATCGCCCCGACGACGAGAGATATGCCGCCTATGCCGGCGAGGGCGTACTTGATCATGCTCAGGACCTCCAGCATCGACTCAAACCTCGTCGTCATCGCCTCGACGTTGTAGGCCTCGTTCCTGTGAATCCTGGATAGCTCCTTCTCAATCTTCTCAGCCAGGTCCTCCACCTCTGCCGAGTCCTCGGCCCTGACGGTGATGCTGTCGTAGTGATAATCCCCGGCGTCGAGGAACTCCTCCATCGCCCTGTGGGTGATGTATATGCCGGCGTTGGAGGCGTAGGTAGGGTCCTCGTCCTCCTCCAAAACCCCCACCACCTTGAAGTCCATGTAGCGGTCCTCGTCGTCCGAGTACAGCCTTATCTGGTTCCCGGGGGAGATGTCCATCCTGAAGTACTCCTCCGCTATCTCGTGGCTGACCACCGCTGCCTTGTAGTCGGACCCGGTCAAAAACCGGCCCCGGGCCACCGCCTCCTTCAGATCGTCGTGGTTCTCAGGGGATAACCCGACGACGGTGGCGGAGGTGTTGTCCCCCCGGTAGGAGAGGAGAGCTCTTGAGGTCTTGAGGGGGTATGCCGCCTCGACCCCCAGGACGTTCTCGACTATCTTGACGTCTCTGTCGTCGAACTCCGCGGGCTCCTCAGGGGTCGAGGCGGGCCGCTCTCCCGGCCCCATCCCCATCCCCGATCCGGGCCTAACGGTGATGAGGTCCATATCGAAGTCGCTGAACCGCTCGGTTACGCCGCCGTAGAGCCCCTGGCCCACCGACAGGAGGGCGACTATCGAGATCACCCCAATGATGATCCCGAGGCTCGACATCAGGGCCCTCCTCCGGTCGGCCCGGAAGCTCAAGAGGACGTACTCCAGCATGTCCTTCGGCTTCAAGGATGCTCATCCCTGAAAGTCCCTCTGAGCTTCGACGACGGGGTCAATGTCTCTTGCTCCTCTTCCGCCAGAAGTAAGCGCCTCCGATAACCGTCGGCAAGAGGACCGCCGCCGCTGCCTTCGTCATCCCCGTCCTCTCCTCTCCCGGCGGGCCCCTCCCACCGCTGGCGGCTTCTGCCCCAGGCTTGAGGGTGGTGGTGTAGACCTCCGACTCGTGCCAGGTGTCACCATTCTTGAACCTCGCCCGGAACAAAAGGTCGACGGCCTCGGCGGGAGACGCGGCCGTGAGGTCGAAGTCTATGGTGAAGATCTCGTCCGCCTCCATCGTCCCGATGTAGTACTCTTTGGGCGAGAACTCCACCCCTTCGGCCTCGGGAACGACCGTCACCGCGTTGAGGGTGTTCTGCCGGGGATTTGCGACGTCGAGGCTCGCGCTAGCGGAGGTCGGAGCCTCGGCCTGGATCAGCATGACGTCGGAGGAGTCGACCTTCACCGGGACCTTCCGGTTCATCTCCGACGGAGCCTCCCGGTATCCGCTGACGATGTGGGCGTCGAGGAAGCTGGTTCCATCGGTCGTCGTCTCGTCGGCCTTGATGTTGAAGTAGACCGTGATCCTGTCGCCGGGCCCGATGGTTCCGACGTCCAGATAAGGAGCGGTCAGGACTTCTATCCTTTCCGTCCCGTTCAGCTCGACCCGGTATATGGGCACGGTGAAGGAGAAGTCCTCCCTCTGGTAGGAGACGACGTATTGATCGGCGGAGTTCTCGATGACTATCGATACGATCCCGGTGTCACCGGGCATCAGAACCTCCGGCGAGACCGAAGACTCGATCACGATCGTCGGCTCGGGGACGCGGTACATGTAGCTGTGGGTGTAGGCTAAGGCCCCGGGGGCGAGGGCGGAGGCCAAGATCAGGATCGAGGCCAGAAGGGCGAGAGCCCGATTCGATATCATACAGTCCTTCGGCATCAAGATGGTTCCTCCTGAACCCGACCGTCTATCATCCAGATGACGCGGCTGCAGTATTCCGTCGTCTCAATATCGTGGGTCACCATGACTATGGTGCGACCGTCTCTGTTAAGCTCGTTCATGATCTCGATGATCTCTCTTCTGCTCTTCTGATCGAGGTTTCCCGTCGGCTCGTCGGCGAGGATCAAGGAGGGGTCGTTGGCGAGGGCCCTGGCGATGGCCACCCTCTGCCTTTCCCCTCCGGAGAGGTTGGTGGGGCTGTAGTTGAGCCGGTGCCCGAGCCCCACCGCCTCGAGGAGCTCCTCTGCTCGATCTCTCCTCTCCTCCCTCGGCAGCTCTTTGAGGGTCATCGGAAGCTCGACGTTCCTCAGGTTCGAGATCCTGCCGATGAGGTTGAAGCTCTGGAAGACGAACCCGATCTCGTCTCTCCTTATTCTGGCCAGATCGCCATCGGATAGACGTCCGAGATCCTGGCCCTTCAGGAGGGCCCTCCCCCTGGAGGGGCGGTCAAGACCGCCAAGGATGTTCATGAGGGTGCTCTTTCCGCAGCCCGAGGGCCCCATCAGGGCCACAAACTCCCCCTCCTCGATCTGGAGGTCGATCCCCCTCAGGACCGGAACATCCATCTCACCGACCCTGTAGCTCTTCTCCAGCTCCGCCACCTCTACCAGGGGCATGGTTCACCTCCGGCCGTTTCGGCGGGGCGGCCGTTATCTAACGCCTCGGTCTGGGGGGATGGGAAGGTGAGCCTGTAGCTCGTCGTCTCTCCGTCGGTCAGCGTCAGGTTCCCGCACCCCACCTGGACGCCGTTCTCCTCACAGGTTCTGATGGTGATGTGGCCTGCCGTCCTCCCCTCGGCGGACCTCTGCCTCTCTTTGAACTCCACCAGGTCGGCGTCGAGGATGGTGCAGTTCTCTTCGCTGGTCTGGTTGATGTGGACCAGAACGAAATGGTTCTCTCCCAAGATCATCCCTCCCAGGGTGGTGCTCGAGCCTTCAGACTTTGATATCTCATCCCTGATCTCATCGAGGCTCCGGTTCTCCCTCAGCATGTCTCTGGCGAGGGTCGGGGGGATCCTTTTCGTATCTATTAGCCATATCTGAAGGAAGTAGGTCTCACCCCTCTCCAGGGCGAACCCCCCCGCCCGGAAGGGCCCGCCAGGTGAGCGGCCGTCTCCGCGGGGCTCTGGCCCAGGCCACACCCCCTCCGGCGGGATGGGTTCGGGAGGGATGGACCCTTCGGAGGCCGAGATCGGCCGGTCCGCCGGGGCCAGGCCCTCTCCGGAGGGGGATGATAGGGCGGTCGTCATCATGGAGACGAGGATAGCGAGGAAGACCGGAATCTGGACCATCTTCACAGGGATCCTTCCTTGGGGGGGGGGTCCAGGCGGATCCTGTACCTGCCTCTGAGAGCCCCCTCTTTTATCACCAGGTTCCCGAGGCCCTCTCCGCCGGCGCCCAACGGCTTCTCTCTCGTCTCTATCCGCCCGACGACGTGGCCCATCATCTCAGATGATCGGATCCCACCCCGACCTCCTATCTCGGCGACGTTGGCTCTGAGGACCGTCTCGGTCTCTTGGTATCCGTAGTAGAGGTCCACCAGCCGGAAGTCCTTGCCGTCGAGGCTCAGATCGCCCTGGTATATGAAGGTGGGGTCAGCCTCCTCCTCGATCAGCATCTTCACCTCCTCGATGCTCCTTCTACAGGTGAGGAGCTCCCTGATCTGGGTGGGGCTGAGGAGCCTCAGCCCTTCGATCTCTATCTTCAGGGGCAGAGCGGCCGCGAGGGATGGCCCCCTCGGCCCAAAGGCTAAGCCGCACTTGACGGCCGACGTCTTCCTAGGGAGAGCGGATGAGCCGATCTTCAGTTCGGGAATTGTCGCGTCTTTCATCATCTCCGGTCACCTCGGGTCCTGGGCAGTGGGCCTTCATCAGACCCCCGACCCATCAAGACGCCGGATTTGGATCCGTCGGTGCCCGTCGGGGCTGGGGTGGTCGGGCCGCCGAGCCCCTCCAGCCCCGATCTCCGCATCGGATGTATCCGGAATCCTCCCACCGAATCTCCGGTTATGCCTCACCGGCTAGGCCGGCCCTGTTCATCTTGCCTCCAAATCCTCCCCTACCCATATCGTCCATGCCAGGGGCTCCCATTCCGAACTGGTTTACATGGCACCCCTGACCAATGGAAGCACCCGCCATCCTGAACTCTCCACCGTGGCTGGCCCCAGGCCCTCCCATCCGACCGTTTCCCAGGCCCAGAGCTGCGCAGACCTCCATCCTCTCCTTCAGCTCTGCGATGGTCATATTCTCCATCTCGGCTCTCATCTGCTCGTTCATCTCTTCGATCTCGGCGATCGTCATGTTATTCAGCTCGGCTAGCTTCTCTTCCTTCAGCGCCTCGATCTCGGCGATCGTCATCCCCTCCAGCTCTTCGAGGGTCATCTCAGAGGCCAAGAAGCATCCTCCGAGGAAGGGACGGTCTACCCGATCCTCTTTCAACTCCCTCAGCTCTGCGATGGTCATATTCTCCATCTCGGCCCTCTTCTCATCTCTCAGAGCCTGGATATCCTCGGCGGTCATGTTCATCATCTCGTTCTGTTTCTCCTCTCTCAGCGCTGAGAGTTCGGCGAGGGTCATCTCCTTCATCTCCTCCTCGGTCAGGTCCATCAAGAGGAGCGCGCCTCCCCATCCCATCGCCATGGGGCATTCTTCCATGGCGGAAGGTCCCATCATCCCCTGGCCCATGGGACCCCGGATCATCCCCTCCCTGTTCATGGGGCATCGGGTCGTATTTTCGTCGCCTCGGGGACAGGCGGCCATGTTGGCATCCTGTTTCATCTCCCTCAGCTCCGCCAGGGTCATATTCTCCATCTCTTCCTCGGAGAGGTTCATCTCCTCGAACCCCCCAAAGCGCCCAGGGCCCTTATTATCCCAGGGCATCGAGAGGGCGGGGACCGCGATAAGAGTGGCCACCGCCAGGGTCATCAACAGTCTTGTATATCTCATCGTTGATACCTCACTGTCGAGGACGGACCTCTCGAAGCTTCGAGAAAGCCTTCCTCAACAAACCCCCATGGGGCCGAACGATAGTTAAAATTAGAGCCGAACGGGACCGAACTATAACCGTTCAGAAAAGGTTCCATCGGTCTGAAATCGTTCAGATTCGAGCAAGAGGGTTTTAAATAGTTCAATATAAAGGAATAGTCGCAATTAATATCATTTTTCTCCATCAGAACCATTATAATCGATATTCTGAGATGCGGGCCGGGGCATCCCGCGCAGATCGGTGGGGACCGGGCCCCGCCGGCGCGGCGGGAGGGCCTGGTCAAAGGCCTCTATCTCTGCCGCCTCGGTAGGGCTCCAGGTGGACGACGACGTCCACCACGTCTGAGACGTAGTCTATGAGCCTCCGCTTCACCTCCTCGGAGATCTCATGCCCCTCCTCGACGGTGAGCTCGGGATCGACGAGGACGTGGAGGTCTACCTCGATCCCTGAGCCGATGTGGCGGGTCCTGATGGCGTGGACCTCCTGGACGCCGGGGGTGGCGCGCGCCAACTGCTCTATCCCGCGACGGATCTCCTCGGGCGCTCCCCGGTCGATCAGCTGCTCCAACGATGGCCGGACAATCTTCCAGGCGGCCTGGAGGATGAAGATCGAGACGACGATAGCTCCCAGGTGGTCGAGGATGGCGAGGCCCGGAAGGAGGGCGGCGCCGGCTACGGCGAGGGCGGCAGGGACGGAGCTGAGGGCGTCGGATCGGTGGTGCCAGGCGTTGGCGATGAGGGCGGTGGACCTGATCTCTAACCCCACCGAGATAGTCCATCGGTAGAGGAGCTCTTTTGTGAAGATGGAGAGGATCGCGGCGAAGAAGGCGATAGGACCCGGAGGGCTGCGGTGGGGCTCGTGGAGGGTGTCTAGGGCGTTGTAGACTAGCCCCAGGCCGACGGCGGCGAGGAGGAGGCCTATGAATATAGTCACCAGAAACTCGATCCTCCGGTGGCCGTGGGGGTGGCATTCGTCTGGGGGCCTCGACCAGAACCTCACCCCCACCAGGACGGCGACGTCGGTGACGGTGTCGGTGAGGCTGTGGACGGCGTCCGCCACCACCGCCTGGCTGTTTCCGACGATCCCCGCTGCGAGCTTCAGGGCTGATAGGAGGACGTTGATGGCGAGGCCCGTAAGGGTCACCCGCCTCACGGCTCCGACGACCGTATCGGGGTCTGCGACGGAGCCTTCGAACCGGGGGATCTCAGCCCTTGGACGGGTCCAGGACGTTTCAGATGCCCCCAGGTTCGGGTTCCCTTTCTGCCATGAAGAACATCTTCATCCTCCTTCTCTAGCCGTTCTTATTCAAACCGGGACGCCTGCCCGGTACATGAGGATTATGTAGACGAGGAGGGCGAGCATCAGGATCCAGAGCGCCATCGCCAGGATCGAAGCCCTCTTCGCCCTCTTGGCATCGGCCCTCTTCTGGGGCCTGATCCCCTGGGCGAGGAAGGTGGCCACCCCCGAGAGGTTGACGGAGATGAAGTTCGCAATGAAGAGGAGCATCGCCCCCCAGGCGAGGCTCTCGTGTCCCGATCCCATCAGGAGGCCGAAGGCGACGAGCGGCGGCAGGAGGGCGACGGCGACCATCACCCCGATGAGGGTGGCGGATAAGCCGGTGGTGAAGGCGAGGGCCCCCGCGCTCCCCGAGGCGAGGGCGAGGGCGACCTCGCCGAGGCCGACCACAGTCCTGGAGGCTACCTCTGGAGCCCCTGGGTCGACGGGCAGAAATGACCCCAAAGCGTAAGAGATGGCGATGGCGGTCCCCACCCCGACGAAATTCGCCTTGAGGGACCTGACGGCCAGGGATCTGTCCCCCAGGATCGTCGCCAGGGAGAAGGATACATTTGGGAGGAGGAGGGGGGCGATGACCATGGCCCCGATGATCACCGCCACGTTATTTTTCAGGACGCCGAAGGCGGCCACGATGGAGGAGAGGATGACCATGAAGACGTAGACCCGGGAGACCCCCACCGGGGTTACCTCCGCGTAGAGCTCCTCTCTGCCTATCCGCTTGCTCCCCTTCTTGTTCTTATCTTTCGAGACGAGAGCTTTTGCCTCTGCCCTCTCCTCCTCGATGGGGGGCCTAGGGAGGGTCGCCGTCACGGGAAGGACGACCATCCGGTAACCTTCATTCCTCTGGAACCTCGCCTCCAGCATGTTGATGACATTCTCCGACGCCTCTGCCGATACCAGGATCCGGACCAGGATCCGCTTTTCGTCGAAGCTCGCATTCCAGACCCCCTTCACCGGCCTCCCCCAGACCCCCAAGACGGGCTCTATCCATATCCCCAAGATCTCAAGGCCGCCCCTGGTCAACAACCTCTCCAGACCCGTCCTCTCCTCTTCCGGGATGACCATCTCGATCAATCGAAGTATCACGATCTCACCCTAGCCAGATATTTAATGTATAAGTTACTGAGACCTGGGGGACGATCGACCGTTGGAAGTCCGGTCTCAGATCCATCTCTTCCTCCTGAAGTAGAGGAGCATGACCGCTCCCGAGAGGAGCATGAAGAGGAGGATCGCCGGGTAGCCCCAACGCCATCGGAGCTCGGGCATGTATTCGAAGTTCATCCCGTATATCCCGGCGACGAAGGTGAGGGGTATGAAGATGGTGGCGATGATCGTCAGGACCTTCATCACCTCGTTCATCCGGTTGCTGATGCTGGATAGGTAGATCTCCAGCATCCCGGAGAGGACCTCCCGGAAGGTCTCGATCGCCTCGATGGTCTGGACGGTGTGGTCGTATACGTCCCGGAGGTAGACCTCCGTCGGCTCCTCGAAGATCTCCGACTCTCCCCGGGAGAGGCGGCTTATCACCTCCCGGAGGGGCCAGACCGACTTGCGGAGGAATATCATCTCCCGCTTCATCTGGTGGATCTGAGAGGAGGCGTCGGGGGTGGGGCCTGAAAGAAGCCTCTCCTCCAGGACCTCCAGCTCCTCGCCCACCTCCTCCAGGATCAGGAAGTAGTTGTCGACGACGGCATCGATGAGGGAGTAAGCGAGATAGTCCGCCCCCCTCCTCCTGATCTTCCCCTTCGACTTCCTGATCCGGTCCCTGACGCCGTCGAAGACGTCTCCTTCCGTCTCCTGGAACGATATGACAAAACCGCGGCTGACGATCAGGCTCAGCTGCTCTGACCGGATCTCTCCATCCTCTCTCCCCTCCCTTGCGCCGTTGAGCATCTTCAGGACGATGAAGACGTAATCCTCGAAGTCCTCCATCTTCGGCCGCTGGTCGGTGTGGACGATGTCCTCCAGGACGAGGGGGTGGATCTCGAAAGAGCCTCCGATCCTCTCTATCACCTCGGGGCTGTGGACCCCGACGACGTTTATCCAGGTGACGGTGGGGCTCGTTTTGAACTCGGCCAGCATATCGAGGGTGGCCGGGCAGAGCTCCCGGAGGTGGTCCTGGTCGTAGTCGACGACGGTGACCCGGACGGGCCCGGTCCTCTCGTCGCCGACGTGGACGAGGGTCCCTGGGGGGAGGCCCACCTTATTTGTCCTCATCTTTAAGCGCCGGGCCATGATCATCCGACCTTGACCGGTTCCGTCTCGCCGGCCTCAAGCCTAACTTCGGGAAATCCGACGATATCGATGGTGGTGGAGGCGAGCTTGATCTTCTCGGACCTCTCGATCTCTTCCAGGATCATCTGGCTCAATTTGCTCTTGGTCATCCTCCTCTCCCTCACCGCCGTCACGTATCTTATGTTGAATTTGATCCAGTTGTCTGTCATGGTTATGAAGACGGCGGGCTCCGTCACCTTCCTTGGGAGATAATACTTCTCTTCGAGGGTGGAGAGGCTAATTTCGGCCTTGTTGCCGACCTCTTCTGTCTCCCTTCTGACGATGGAGATGATCCTGTTGACCGCTTCCTTCCAGTCGCTGTCGTAGGTTATGGGGATGCTGATCTCGTCCCATAGGAAGGGGTGGTCTTTGGTGTAGTTGTTGACCGGACCCGAGAGGACGTAGCCGTTAGGCATCATCGCAAGCCTGCCGGTGGCCTGATCTCCCGACATCCACTCGCCCATCTCCATGAGGGTGGTGTATAGGATGTCGATATCGATGACGTCCCCCATCATCGAGTTCATCTCGACCCTGTCGCCGACCCGGTATATCCCGGTGACGAAGATGACCACACCCCCGAAGAAGTTTTTGAATAGGTCCTGGAGGGCGACGGCGAGGCCGGCGGCGATGATCCCGTAGGAGACGAGGAGGCTCTGGGTGTTCTCTACCCATATGTTCATGACGACGGCGACGAGGACCACCAGATAGACTATCGAGACCGTCTTTTTGAAGGAGTACCTGGTCTTGGAGACGGTAATCTTTCCGATGAGGAGCTCCTCGAAGAGGTGTTTGAAGAGGATGTGGATCGCGGCGACGGCGACGGCGGTGATGAAGGCCTTCTGGAGGTGCGGGTTAGGATATAAGTGATTGAGAGCCCAGAGGGAGGCCGCGAGGGCGATTAGGGATAAGAGGGGGAGGAACCTCTTGAGCATATGGGGGTACCTCTTTCTTCAAAACATTAAATATTTTATCCTATCTATCGATCGCAACCTCAGAAGAGGGCGAAGAGCTTTCCCAGGAAGAAGGCGTAGAATATCACCAGCAACCACCCCTCCCAGTGGGTCATCTCGTTCTCCCAGATCACGACGAAGTAGAGGAGGGTGGCGACGATCATCATGGGCATGACGAAGGTTGTTATCGTCGCCGGGATCGCCACCGTCCCGAATAGCGCCGAGATCCCCATGATCCCCAGGGCGTTGAAGATGTTCGAGCCGATGATGTTTCCTATGGCCAGCTCTGGCTTGTTCGTGGCGGCGGCCTTGACGCTCACCACCAGCTCCGGGAGCGAGGTTCCCAGGGCGACGGCGCTGGCGGCGATGATCTCGGTCCCGATCCCGACCATCTCCGAGAGCCTCACCACCGAGACGACGGTGTAGTTTGCTCCTATGTAGAGGAAGACGATGCTGAGGAATAGCTTCAGGTAGACCCGGGGATCGAGCCTCCTCTTTTTGGGGTGGACCACTCCAGAAGCCTCCAGCTCCTCCATCGACCTCGCCCTCGCCTCGTCCGCCACCCTCTCGACGCTGACGGCGTAGAGGAGGTAGACGAGGAGGCAGGCTAAGCATAGCAGCGCCTCGGGGAGGCTGAAGGCGCCGTCCCAGACCATCAGGGAGAGGAGGACCGCAGAGCCGACGAAGAAGGGGAGGTCGACGTTGACGAGGCTGTAGCTCGTCACCATCTTCTTCCCCACTATGGCGGAGAGGCCCAGGATGAGGAATATGTTCGTCACGTTCGAGCCCATGACGTTCCCCGTCACGATCTCCGAGGAGCCCTTCACCACCGCCAGGACCGACGAGACCAGCTCCGGGGTCGAGGTCCCCACCGCGACGATCGTCACCCCGATGATGAAGGGGGATATGCCGAAGCCGATGCCGATCCTCTCGGCGGAGTCGGTGAAGACGTCTGAGGCCTTCACCAGGACGGCGAGGCTCCCGGCGAAGATCAGTGCCCAGAGGAGGACGGAGAGCATGCTCCCCCCCTCAGCCGCCCCGGTTAAATCGTTTTCTGAGATGCCGGCGGGTCTGCCCTCCCGGCGGAAGGGGCATAGCCGCCGTCACTCCACGTCGCTCCTCTCGAAGAGGTATGCTCCCAGGCCCAGGGCCCCAGCGCAGCAGGCGGCGAGGATCGCGAGGTCCAGGGCCGGGGGGAAGGAGCTCGCGCCGACGAGGGACCCTCGGAGGCCGTCGACGCCGTAGGTGAGGGGGTCGAGGTAGGAGAGGGTCCGAAGCCACGGAGGGAGGTTTGATATCGGAAATAGGGCTCCGGAGAGGAGGAATAGCGGGAAGACCATGAAGTTCATGATCAGGGAGAAGCCCGACATGTCCTTCATCCGGGAGGCGAAGGCGAGGCCGAGGCTGTTGAAGGTGGTGGCGATGAGGACCATGAAGACTAGGGCGAGGAGAAAGCCCGGAAGGCCCGTGATCTCCAGCCCCATGGCGACGCCGGGGACGAGGATGATCAGCCCCTGCATCACGGCGGTGGTGACGCCGCCGGCCGTCCTCCCGATGACGATGGAGAGCCTGGACACCGGGGCGACCATGATCTCTCGGAGGAAGCCGAACTCCCGGTCCCAGAGCATCGAGAGCCCCCCGAAGGTGGAGGAGAAGAGCAGCGTCATCCCTATGATCCCGGGGGCGAGGAAGCTGATGTAGTCTACGCCTTCAGGGATCTCGGAGATCGCCGCCGACCGGAAGCCGAAGCCGAGGAAGGCGAGGAAGAAGAAGGGCGGGGCTAGGGAGCCGAAGACCCGGCTCTTCAGCCTGAAGAAGCGGATCATCTCCCGCAGCCAGAGGCTGTAGATGGCGTAATAGTTTAGCGAGATCATATCAGGGCGTCCTCCTCATCAGCTCCTCCTCAGCGCCTTCAAGTTATCAGTGCCTCCTCGTCCTCATCCTGCTCTGGACCGCCGCCATCCGACCGGCGCCGGCCGACTCCGTCTCCCGGATCTTCTTGCCGGTGAACTTGAGGAAGACGTCCTCGAGGGTAGGCTCGTGCATGCTTACGGACCTGATAAATAGCCCGGCCCGAGAGGACGATAGGACGATCTCTGGGATCCGGGCCTCGGACCGGTCGACTCTGAGCTGAAGGGTCGAGCCCGCCCGGTCGACGGCCTCGACCCCCTCGAGATCCGAGAGGGCCCGGACGGCCTCGTCGCCGACCCCGTCCTCCACCTCCAGGGTGACGATGTCGGCGCCGATGAGGTCTTTGAGCCTCTCCGGGCTGTCCAACGCGACGATCCTCCCCTGGTCGATGATGGCAACCCTCTCGCAGAGGTGGTCCGCCTCCTCCATGTAGTGGGTCGTCAGGACGACGGTGACCCCCTCATCCCCGTTCATCCTCCGGATGTACCGCCAGATGTACCTCCGGGTCTGGGCGTCGAGGCCCAGAGTCGGCTCGTCCAAAAAGAGGACGGAAGGGTGGTGCATCAGACCCCGGGCGATCTCCAGCCTCCTCTGCATCCCCCCGGAGTAGTCCTCCATCAGCACATCGGCCTTCTCCGTCAGGTCGACAAGCTCCAATACCTCGGCGATCCTCTCGGCCCGGGTCTTTCGGTCCATCCCGTACATCCGGCCGTGAAAGTCGAGGTTCTCGCGGCCCGAGAGCTGGCTGTCGACGGATGGATCCTGGAAGACGACCCCGATGGAGCTTCGGACGGCGTCCCTCTCCCGCGTTACGTCATAGCCCCAGACGGCAGCCGACCCGGCCGAAGGCCGCAGCATCGTCGTCAGCATCTTGATGATGGTGCTCTTTCCCGCGCCGTTGGGGCCGAGGAGGCCGAATAGTTCACCCTTCTCGATCCTGAGGTCTACCCCGTCGACGGCGAGAAAGCCGTTGAACCGCATCGAAAGGCCGCTGGCGGCGATGGCTGGACCATCCATGGGAGAGGATGAGGGAGGGAGGGGGTTTATAGGTTTGCGTCGGCCTCGGGGGTTGGCGCCCGTTTGAATGGAGGCGGAATCGCAACCTTAATCTCCGATCGGAGGGCAAATGCCGATTATGCCCCCCAAGGTCCTCTTCACCACGGTTTACAAGAACGACCCCGAGCCCTATGACTACATAGGCTCCAACGCCCGGTCGAAGTGGTTTCGGTTCCGCTGGCCCCGGATCCAGTCCTTTGGCCTGCGGTTTCTGAAGCAGAACATCCCCGAGATCGAGATCTTGGAGTACCCGACCTTCGAGGAGTATAAGAAGCGGCTCTCTGAGGGCTGGGACGTCGTCGGCTTCTCCTTCTACCTCAACGAGACCTGCGAGATCCTGGAGATGGCCGACGCCGCCAGGGCCTCTGGAAAGGTGGGGGAGATCTGGGCTGGCAACTACGGCGCCCTGACCCCCCAAATTCAGGACAAATTCGATCGGATCTTCGAGGGGTACGCCGAGGGGGCGGTCGCCCCCTACTTCGGGCGGAAGATCGAGCAGAATCAGGTTTTGCACCCGCCGCTGATCGAGTACCTGGGGACCCCCTTCAATAAGAAGCTGAACATCTACGGGATCATGTTCACGACGAGGGGCTGCGGCGTGGGATGCAAGTTCTGCCAGACCCCGAAGTTCTGCAACAGGCCCCATCCCGTCCCCCTGGAGAGCCTCGAGAGGGTGATCTCCTACTACAAGGACCACGAGATCAACGTCGTCCTGATCGAGGACGAGAACTTCGGCGCGAACCGCAGGCACGCCGACAAGGTCGTCGACCTCCTCGACGAGTACGGGATGGTCTGGGGATGCATGGCCCGGGCCGATTATCTGCGGAAGAAGATACCCGAGTGGGTCGAGATGAGGACGAGGCCCGATTCCGCCACCGGCAAGAAGAGCCAACGAGTCCAGGGGTTTGCGGGGGCTGCGATCGGGATCGAGAACCTCCACCAGGATAAGCTCGACGACATCAACAAGAAGGAGGGGACCGAAGACGTCCTGGAGACGGTCAGGCTCCTCCAGAAGTATGGTCTCGGCACCGTCGGCTACTACATGGTCGGGTTCCCCGAGGATACGAGAGCATCCCTCAAAACGGATATCAGGGATCTCGCCAACCTAAAGCTCGACATAACCCAGATCTGCATAATGACGCCACTCCCCCAGACGAAGCTGTGGGACGAGCTGGACGGAGCCTACGGCATCTTCGAGGAGGACTGGCACAAATTCGACATGAAGCACCTCGTCTGGAACCACCCGAACATCCCCCCAGCGGAGATGGAGGAGATCCTCAGCTGGTCTCTCAAGCGGGTTTACAACCGGCTGACGCCTCTCCGGACGTCATTTAGAGTTTGGGCGAACGCCTACCGGTACGCCGGCTTCGCCGGGATGAAGGAGGTCGCCTCTTACGTCTCCCGGGCGAACCGGTTCGACTTTAACCCCGAGAAGCCGTGGCTTTTGGAGCCGGGGGCGAGATGATATCATGAAGGTCCTCCTGCTATCCTCGCCGGTCGTCCAGCCCGACTTCGACCGGATTGCGCGGATCCCGAACTACGGTATCGCCTCGATCGCGGGAAATGTCGACGACCTCTGCACCGTCCACGTAGCCGACCTCCACGGACTGAAGAAGCCGAAGGAGTTCCTCGAAGGCGTCTTGAAGAACGGATACGACCTCGTCGGCCTCAGCTGCATGAGCTTCCAGTACTCCGCCATGCTGCCCCTCGCCCAAATGGCGAAGGAGAGCGGCGCCGAGACGGTCTTCGGCGGCTACCATCCGACCCTCAGCTACGAAGAGATCGGCGACGGCCCCGAGGCGCGGCTCGCCGACTACGTCGTCCGGGGCGAGGGCGAGGCGACCTTCCGGGAGCTCGTCAGCGCCATCGACGAGGGGCGCGACCTCGGAGGGGTTCTGGGCCTCTCGTACTGGCAAGGCGATCGAATGGTCCATAACCCTCCCCGCCCCGTCTTGGACCTCTCGGATATCGAGCTCCCCAACCGCGACTCGCGGCTCGTGACGAAGGGCTTTGAGAGCTTCGACCTTCCCATCGACTCCGTCGAGACGAGCCGGGGCTGCACCAATGGGTGCAAGTTCTGCTCCATCCAGCAGATGTACGGTCGCTCCTTCCGGAAGTACCCCTTCGATAGAATACTAGACGACATCCGGGACGCCGAGGCCCACGGCGCAAAGTCGATCTTCTTTCCCGACGACAACATGACCCTGGACGTAAAACGGATGGAGCGGCTCTGCGACGCCATCGTCGAGGCCGGCCTTTCCCACCTGAAGTACAAGGTCCAGGCCTCGGCCCGGGGGATCGGGTCGAGCAAAAGGCTCGTCGAGAAGATGTCACAGGCCGGATTCGACGGCGTCTTTCTGGGGATCGAGAACACGAGCAAAGAGAACCTGAAGTTTTTGGGGAAGGGAAAGATGTCGGACAACGCCGATAAGGCGATCGAGTACATGCACAAAAACGACATCATCGTCTCCGCGGGGCTGATCGGCGGAAACCCCGAGGACGACGCCGAGGACCTCTGGTCGAACTTCGAGCTGGCTCGAAAGCTCAAAGTCGACATACCGATCTTCTACATCAGCACCCCCTACCCCAGGACCGAGATGGCTCAGGAGCTTCGGGAGATGGGGCTCGTAGCCTGCGAAGACTACCGCCTCTATGACGGCCTCCACGCGAATTTGAATACGAAACACCTGACGGCGGAGGAGGTAGCCTACATCACCTGGGAGATGAACGCGAAGTACTACGACCTTGAGTGGTTCCGGTACAACAAGATCAAGAGGCTCTATCCATGGTGGTTTTTCAAGGAGACCCTGAGGCTCGTTCCATTTTACGCCAAAAGGAAGCTCGGCCTCCTCTTTGGCCTCAAGACCCCCCGGGACTACTTCCGAGAGGACCTGGAGCGGGGGGAGCTATGCAAGGGGGTGGCCTGAGGGAGAGGGATAGCATAATAAATTAATCAGAAATGTCGACGGCGGCGTTGCACGCCCCGTATAGGCTTACGTCGTAGTTCGTGATGACTTGAATTGGGGTTCTCTCCAATATCTGCCGCTGCTTCTCGGCGTTCAGAAACTCTTTGGAGAACTCTGGCGACGCGAAGACCTCCCGGTTCTTGGCGGCGATCCCGCCCGCGATGTACAAACCGCCGGTGGCGAGGCTCTCAAGAACGAAGTTCTTCGCGCACCTCCCGAAGCACCTCGCGTAGACGGCGAAGGTCTCGCGGCAGAGGGGATCTATTTTCCTGTATTTTGATATGATAGCGGCCCCATCTTCGGCACCGATGACCTCGGCGGTCCGATCCGTCCGACCGCGCCTCTCCCTCAGAAAATCGTAGATCCCCTCGATCCCCCGTCCCGAGAGGAGGTCCTCGTAGCTCGCTGGGGTCTTTCTTTTGCCTCGGAGGTGGTCCGCCAGACCCAGATCGAACTCGTCGAGGACCGGAAAGTCGGCGTGCCCCCCCTCGCTGGGGATGGGAGCGTACTTTTCTCCGTCGAAGGAGAGGATCGCCTTGCCCAGGCCAGTGCCGGCGCCGATCACCGCCCGTCCGTCTCCGAAGGCCGGCTCTCCCTCCTTCGCACAGAAGAGGTCGGCTTCGCCGAGGGAGTCGATCCCCCGGCCGATGATCAGAAAGTCGTTCTCTATCCTGAACTCCTCAAAGCCGAACTCCTTCCTCATCTCCTCGGCGTCCACCGCCCAGGGGAGGTTCGTCGGCTTCGCCTTTCTGGGGTTTGTGACGGGACCCGCGACGCCGACGACGCCCCGGCCGACCTCGATCCCATACCTATCCATCCCGTAATCGAGGGCTTCCCGGATCGCCGGTGCGAGGGACGAGAGCCTTCGGCTCTCGAAGTGAGCGGAGTAGAGGAGGGTTGTCTTTCCGGCTTTAGCCCCGGCGACGCCGATGTTGGTGTTCGTCCCGCCGACGTCGCCGCCGAGGACGAAGCTGTCGTACTCCTCCCTCTCGATCCTCTCCTGGTGTACTCTCGTCTTCATCTTCCTCCCCCCGCAGACCCAGCCCTAGGGTCCAGCTCTTCCATCATGCTCCTCCTGTTGCAAAGAACCTTCCGGGGATGCTTCCGCCCTCTATCCAACGATGCCTGGCATCTTCAAGGCCATATCAAGGAGAATGGCATCGGAGGATCTCGTCGGGGGCGCGGATATAAAAGGATGGGCCTTCGAGATCGTTCCGGCCCCCACCACGTCGGGTTTGCGGGACTGTCGCGATCCGCAATCCCTAAATCGTGGTCCGTCAAAGAGGTGTTGCCATGACCCTCGGAGACAAGCCCCTCAACCTCCTCGACGAGCCGGAGATCCGGAGACTTCTGGAAGACGGGGTCCAGGAGAGCAAGATCATCGACTACAAGAGGAGGCTCCCCGGCCCCTCGGACCTGGAGAAGAGGGAGTTTCTCCGGGACGTCACCTCCTTCGCCAACGCCTCCGGGGGCCACCTCGTCTACGGGATCGCCGAGGAGAACGGGGTCCCTGTGAGGATCCCGGGGCTCTCGGGAATCGACCCGGATCAGGAGATCCTCCGCCTCGACAGCATGGTCCAGACGGGGATCGCCCCCCGGATCCCGGGCATTTCGATGAGGGCCGTCCCCCTGAAGGGGAAACGGTTCGTCATCGTCATCCGGATCCCCAAAAGCTGGGCCTCCCCCCACATGATCACCAAGGGTTCCTCCAAGTTCTACTCCAGAAACTCCGCTGGAAAGTATCCCCTGGACGTCTTCGAGATAAGGACCGCCTTCAACGTCTTCGGGGCCGCCGCCGAGAGGATGAAGAGCTTCCGGGCAGAGGCCCTGGCGAGGATCGTCGCCGGGGAGATGCCGGCTGCCGTCGGAGCGGGGCCGAAGATGGCCTTGGCAATCGTCCCCTTGGGGGCCTTCGAGCCGGCCTCCAGGTTCGACGTCTCCGCCATAGTTCAGAGGTACAGGAGCGGGAAAGGGACCCTCCCCCTCCCCCTCACGGGGCTCTTCTCGGGCTGGAGGTACAACTTCGACGGCCTCCTCACCTACGACGACCGGGGCTCTTACGCCCAGGTCTATGGGAGCGGGATCGTCGAGGCCGTCGACTCCTTCGTCCTCGGCAACTCCGGACCTGGGAAGGCTATATCGGGGGTCCGGTACGAGGAGGCCCTCCTGGAGGCCCTCCCCCGGTACACCCGGGTCCAGGAGGACCTGGGGGTAGAGCCGCCGCTCTTCGCCACCCTCACCCTCCTGGGGGTGAAGGGGTGCTTCATCCAGGTTGAAGGGCTGGAGGCCGCCGAGGAGGTCCAGATCGACCGGGACGCCCTCCTCGTCCCTGAGATCATGATCGAGGGCTTCGATTACGATGCCGAGGAGGTCCTGAGGCCCGCCTTCGACGCCGTCTGGCGAGCTGCCGGCTGGGAGAGGTCGATGAACTACGACTCGAAAGGTCGCTGGATCGAGAGGTGATGAGCCGGTCCGAACGGTCCCGGCTTCGATGAGGTGTGTGACGGTTTTTGGACCTTCTTCTCTCGAAACTGTCGGCCTTCCCCTCTCGATGGAGGATTATCTGAACGATGATTGATATCGGATCCAAGGCTTCGGATCTGCCGCCGGTTTTCGGAGTCGGCCACCAGCCTCATCACCTATAAATAGTTTGAAATGCCACCATCCTACCGATGACGACGGATTCGGATAAACCGGAGGTCGGTCCCTGCGGGATCGTCTGCGGCTTCTGTCCCCTGGGAAGCGGGGCGGTCGCCGAGACCGCCGAGAGGGCGAGGGGGTTTCTCGAAGGCTGCAATATCCCGGATTGGGCCCCTCTCGTCTCAGAGGAGGGGTGCGGGATCGACTGGCACCAGGTCGTCGAGGGGCTAGAGTGGATGAGGAGGTACGCCCTCTGCCCCGGATGCGAGAGCGGTGGGGGCCCACCCGACTGCCCCATCCGGGTCTGCGCCCGAGAGAAGGGCCTTGACCTCTGCAGCTTCTGCGGCGAGCTCGAGAGCTGCGGAAACTTCGGCTGGCTGGGGGATCGGGGCGAGGAGATGAAGGATGCCATGAGGAGGGCGAGGGGGGTCTCCAGGGAGGAGTACGTCAACGCCCTCCAAGGAGGTAAGTCCGGGGAGGGCTGAGCTCCCTCGGGCGATCGCCTCCAAGGGCGGTCATCTCACATGTAGATGGGAACGTCCCACCTATCCTGCCTCTCCTTCGGCGCGTTCTTCTTAGACCAGACGGGGTACGTTATGACGTTCCCGAATTCGTCTTCCTCTCGGATGATCTCTTCCTTTTCTTCCTTCTCTTCATCGCTCATGGAAGTTGCCCCACCGAGCTCTTGCCGCCCGCCTACGAATAGTCTTCTGGGCCACCGGATCTGGAGGAGGTTAAACTAGGTTCAAAGAATTTAAGGTTTGCTCCGATCTGATCTCGGGACCGACGGCTTCGTCCTGGCCGAATTCGATTCATATTCGGGGATCGATAACATATATATCTTATTTCTCGCAAAAGAGGAGAATGTCAGCAGAGGGTGAAGTGAGATGACGGAGACTACGATCGAATCGATATTTGGGGCGAAGGCGGGGCTAGTCTGGGATGTCCTGAACGCGAACGGTCCAAGCACCATCACCGAGATCATGAAGGGCACCTCCCTGAGGAGGGAGGAGGTCTATGGCGCCCTGGGGTGGCTGGGGCGCGAGAACAAGATCGCCGTGGAGATGCGCGGGAGGGCGAGGGTCTTCTCCCTTCGGGCTTGGTGAATAAAGACCGGATTGCAGAGGTCCATCAATAATCCGGGCGGGGGCTGCCAGTCGCGGGCCTCGCCCCGCCCATCCTCCCAGCATGGTCGGTTGGAAGCTGGCGGGATCGAGTAGCTGTGCGGGAGAAGCGGCAGCGTCCTCCCCAAGCGGCCGGCCTGGGGATGGCTTCTTTCGCCTCAGGACCGTTGATACGTTTTTTTGGGCTGCGCCAATATTTGCTACCGTCCCGGCGGCATTTGTGATGATGGCTTATTCGAGCCAGATGGCCATGCCCCCGGCCTCGGATACGGCGCCGTTTATGTCCCGAGGGCGATCGATTGCACCATTATGGAGAAGTCAGCCAGAGGCGTGCGCGAGGGGCAGGCCCGGAAAAAGAGGCTCGGGTCCGGGGATGATCATCGCAATCGCCCCCAATCGTGGCCCCCGCGCGAGATCGCTAGTAACGCCGCCGCCGAAACCTATCCTATTAATAAATCATAAAAATTGGATTCTTTTAATACCCATTATTCGATTAAATGAGATTAAGTAAAATTAGTATGTCTGAATTTCCCCATCTCGGCTACGAAGATCTCCCTTTTCTCCCCACAAAATGCGTTATTTTTCCGGATATTGGTCACAAAAAGGATTTTATAGGCGGAGCCAAGAGGAGGGTATAGTGCAGTATAGAATGAAGGAGGTGAGAATCGAATGTGTTGCCATACCGGAGATAAGCACATCCACGCCCACGACCACGACGGGAAGGTCCACACCCACGAGCACGTCCACGACGCCGACCATCACAAGCACACCCACAAGTGCTGCCACAGCCACTAGGCTCTGGACCGGCGGCTCATATTCTGGCGAACGAAGCCCTGTACCCTTCTTTCGGGGATCGGGTCTGCGGACCCGAGCCGCCAGGGCTGCCGTTCTTTAATTCTAGTAAAATTTTGTATTCATCACCGTCGAGTTCTTCCAGATTTCTCTCGCGACTCTCAGGGATCGGGTCATGAAAAAAACCTCAAACGCCTTCTTTCTATGAAGATCAGCTATCTTGAGGGAAATTATTAATAAGGATCCGATAAGAGTTTGATTATAGATATATACAATACGTCCTAAGAACGCATTGACGAACTTTCCGGTGGCTCCAGAGGGGAGACGTCAGACAAATACAGGAATTATAAAAATATGTACTGGCATCTCTTCTCTCGAGAATCGAGGGAGATTTGATCTTGAATGTCGAGATCATCAATCTCAGATTTTTCTGCCAAGAAGTTATGAAGATGGGATGAGGTGGCTCAGATGGAGGAAGAGAGAATGGGGAGGCTTGAAGGAAGGACGGCGATAGTGACCGGCTCAACTTACGGCATAGGGGAGTCGATAGCGAAGATCCTCGCCGGGGAGGGGGCGATCTCCATCGTCACCGGTAGGTCGGAGGATGAGGGGGAGCGGGTAGTCGAAGAGATCAGATCAGGAGGTGGAGCCGCAGAGTACCACAGCCTTGACGTCACCAATGAGAAGAGGGTCGAGGAGGTGGCGCGGGCCGTCTACGAGGATTATGGGAGGATCGACATCCTCGTCAACAACGCGGGGATCGCCGGCCCCAGCAAACCGACCCACGAGTACACCAAGGGAGAATGGGAGCGGGTCTTCGACGTCAACGTCACGGGAGCCTTCCTCTGCACCAAGCACGTCATCCCCTACATGAAGAGGGGCGGGGGTGGAAATATCGTCTACATCTCCTCTATATATGGGATCGTCGGGTCCCAGGACAACCCCGCCTACCACGCGACGAAGGCTGCGAACAGGATCATGGCCAAGACGGGCGCCCTCATTTATGCGAAGGACAATATAAGGGTGAACTCGGTCCATCCTGGCTTCATCTGGACGCCGATGGTCGAGGAGTTCCTCATTGAGCAGTCGAAGGAGCTGGGGGTGGCTCTCGAGGATCTGAAGAGGGAACTGGGGGCAAGGCATCCGATAGGCCACCTCGGAGAGCCGGAAGATATCGGATACGGCGTACTATACCTCGTATCCGACGAGGCCAAGTTCGTCACCGGCTCGGAGTTGATCATAGATGGAGGCTACACCAGCAGGTGATCCTCAGATCCGGCGAGCGGATGACCTTCGAGAAGAGGTTCGGGGTGGAAGCTATCCCATGGTATGGAGGATGAGCATGGAGGCTAAAAGGGGCTTGCGAGGTTCGTAGAGGCGAAAGGGGCTGAAACGCCCTTTCCGTCGATTTAACCCCCCTCCAGAGGCGCAAAGGTCCATTTCCATATGCTGCCATTCTTCGAAGAGGAGATGAAGAGGATTGAGGAGTCGATAGAGGACTATCGGGAGGGCATACGGAGGAACGTCGCCATCATCTCTGACCCCTTCTACGGTGAGGCGGATCTCATGGCCCGAGCCGCCTCGATGGCGGGACCCGACGGCCTCAGGATCGACGGTCGAAGGCTCAGGCACGACTTCGGGATTCTGGAGAGGGCACCCCAGAGGATCGTGGTGGTGGATGAGGCTCATCGGCTCAGCCTGCGGAAGGTTGGGGGTTTTGACCTGATGGACCGCTTTTTGAGCTTCGTCACCTCCGAGGAGAGGCTCTTCATCACCACTTGGAACAGCTTCTCCTGGAGGTACCTCGAGGAAGTCCTGGGCATCGGACGGCACTTTCCCCGCCAGATCATCTTGCCCAGGCTGGATGCAGGCCAGATCCGAGAGATGCTCCTCGCCGGCCGCGAAGAGGGCGAGCTGACCTTCGTCGAGGAAGAGGCTCCGGGAGGGGATTCGAAGGTCTTGGAGTGGCGCGTCTCCAGAAGGGCTGTGATGGGCCACAATATCGATCTCCCCTACCCCTCGGTGGACCCAGGAGTGATCCGGTCGCGCCTAAAAAGGAACCGAAAAGAGAAGAAGTCCGGCGAAGATGCCTTCTTCGAGAGGCTCGCCCAGATATCCGACGGCAACCCCGGCGTCGCGGAGCATCTCTGGAAGGAGGCTCTGAACTATCCGGAGGTGAGAAGCTCCCTGAGGGATCCCCCCACCATCGACCTAGACTTCGACGAGTCCTTCGTTCTGGGAGTAGTCCTCTCTTCGGGATCTCTGGAGCTGGACGAGCTCTCCGAGGTGCTGGGTCCCATGGACCTCTCCGCCGAGACGATGGCGGCCCTCCTGGAGGAGAAGGGGCTCGTCTCCATCGATGGCGGGGTCGTCACCTTGAGGGCCGAGGCTCTGAAGAGCGATATTGAGCATGAGAGAAGGCTCAGGCTGGTGTGGTAATCATGGGCGAGGAGATGGCCACGGTGGCCCCGGAGTCGTCCTCCAACCTCTCGGCATCAGCTACCTCGGAGGGGGTCAGCGAGGCCTCCGCCGGGATCTCCTCGGCCCTCCAGGCCTTCGGGATCGACTCCTCCACCATCGTCCACGTCATCCTCGTCCTGGTCCTCGCCTACGTCTCGACCCGGATCGTCGCCTTCCTCCTGACGCGGTTCAGTGAGAGGTTCCACTGGCTCCGCCTTGGGATCAAGATGGAGATCCCTCTCGCGAAGCTCGCGATCTACGGCTTCGCCGTATACCACATCCTCGGCTCCATCTTCCAGCTCTCAACAAATCAGCTCATCGCCTTATCGGGGCTCGTCGGCGCCGCCGTGGGCTTCGGGCTGAAGGATCTGGTCGCCGAGATCGTTGGAGGGATCGTCCTCGTCCTGGACAAGCCCTACCAGATCGGCGACAAGGTGAGGATCGACGGCCACTACGGCGAGGTGACGGACATCGGCCTTAGGGCGACGAGGCTCGTCTCCCCCGACGACAGCCTGATCGTCGTCTCAAATCAGCGGATGATCACCCAGGTCCTCGCCAACGCCACCGCCGGGAGCCTGGAGATGCAGGTCGTCATCGACCTCTTCATCGACTCGAGCTCTGATGCCTCAAGGGCTATGAAGATCCTGAGGGATGCCGCGGTGACGTCCCGGTACGTCTACATCTCCAGCAAGCGGCCGGTGACGATCTTCCTGAAGGACTACCCCTTCTACAAGAGGGTGAGGGCCAGGGTCTACGTCAACGATCTCAGGTACGAGTTCAAGTTCGAGTCGGACGTTACGAAGCGGGCCTGGGACGCCTTCCTGGAGGCGGGGATTGAGCCGCCGAAGGCGATGGTGATGGACCCGGTGTCCACCTCCCCGGCGGCGTAGGCCGGCCGGATCCCGGCTGAAGAGGCGGGCCGGAATCACCGCCAAAGGCTTTCGAGGATTCTTTTGGGCTTTCTATTCCATTGGTCTAGTTGGAGTTCCCATCTCGGCGGGGGCTGCCGGAGGGAAGATGCGACGTCGGCGCCGGTCCGGGAGCTGGCCGGGGTCGGCCGCTAGGGGTCCGCCAGGGCCAGGGGCCGAGCGGCCGATCCCGCGCCCTGCCAGCCGTCCGGACGCGGACGTGTCGAATCAGGATCACTTCGCTGTGCTTTGCCCAGTATCTGATCGGATCATCGGGTCAACACTCCTCATGATCTCTCTCCTTTGCTCCGGCGATCCACCACCGTCCTCCCATCCCGAAAGACCATTACCACATTTTTGGCATCCCGGATATCCCGGAGCGGGTCGCCGACCACCACCACCAGGTCTGCAGCGCGCCCGGCCTCAACGCCTCCGATCCGATCGGTTCTCAGGACGCCAGCCGCATCACTGGTCGCCGCTCTGAGTGCCTCCTGGGGGGTGAGAGCACCATTCACCAGCAGCTCTAGCTCGCGATGAACGCTGGCTCCGAAGGGAAGACCATTTATTGGCGCGTCGGTTCCGAGAACGATGCGACCCCCAGCAGAATGAAATTCTCCCGCCCGTTGCCTGAGCTTCGAAGCTACCTGGGGCGGAAGGACCGCATCGGTGACCGCCAGCGTCGGCGAGAGCGGCACCTCCTCTTCCACCAGCAGGTCCAGGATATCCTCGGGCCAGCCATCCAGAACACCCCTCGATTCGATATGCTCCAACCCGTCAACCTCGGCGGCGAGGACGTCCTTCAAGTCGTCGAGGGTGCCCCAATGGGCGGTGACGGGAAGATCGTGCTCGTGCGCCTCGGCCACTATGGCATCAAGAACTGCGGGCGCGATTGGTTCAAGGCTGCGACCAGGCCCGCCTCGCTCCTGCACCACCTTGATGAGGTCCACTCGATTCTCACCGCTAGCAACTTCCCTCACTGCCCTGCGGGCATCTTCGGGGGTGCTGGGAAGTCGGACCGAGTCGGATGCCGGATCGACTCCGAAGGTAGCTACTGGATGGCCCCCCTGCGTTGTGAAGATGGGGCCCGCGGCAAAGAGGCGCGGCCCTTCCAGGGAACCGTCTTGAAGCTGTCGGCGAAGCTCCATGATCCAGACGTATTCGTTTCCGAGGTCCCGCACCGTGGTGACTCCATTCTCCAGAAAGGCGCGCCGCGTTCCGGGGTAGAAGCGCGCCCAGTCAATGACCAGTTTCGAGGTCGCCAGGATGCCCCCCACGCCCTCCTCCTCGAAGACCGGATCCGACGGTCCCATGTGGACGTGCAGGTCGATGAGGCCGGGCATCAGGGTGTACCCGCTCAGGTCCAGAACCTTCGCCCTCGAAGGAACCTCTACATCCCCGTCATCTCCCACCTCCACGATCCTCCCGTCCCTGATCAGGATCGTGGTGCTGTGGCGGGGTTCCAGGCCTTCGCCCGCCAGCACGGTGGCGCCGGTCAGCGCCAGGTATCCCTCCTGCGCCTCATCGACCGTATAAAGCGTCGCATAGTAGTAGGCGATGCCACCTGCCGTCAGGATCGTGACGATGGCTAGCGAGCATAGCAAGATCTGCCTCAATCGAGAAAACCTGATCAATTGCCGATCCCCCCAGGTCCCTTCGGAATCATCAGTTATTCCTCAGAGATTATACATTCTTTCTTACATCTTCTCGTTTTAAATGCGGCCAGGGAGAGCAATGCAACAACGCCGAGGAAGAAAACCGTCCTCTGAATCAGCTTGTCGTTGAAGGTGACATCGCCAAACGGCAGTAAGAGGAACGCGATCCATGCTCTGGTCAATAGAGCGCCGCCTGCCAGGGCAAGGGTATGGGAGGCGCTCCAATCTCTGCTCTGCGACCATAGCCATGTCAGGGCAGCCAGCAGGCCCGCTGTGAGGATGTTTATTATGAAGCCTGGCCAGTCGATCATGAAGATCGAAGGGATGCCAAGCATTTCGCATGCTATTTCTATGATGTTCGGCAGGCTCAAGAGCATAAAGGCAGCAGTTCCAACAACCCATGGTTTGGGCAGCCGTCGAGCTGCAAAGGGCCGCTCTTCTAATCTGACGGAAAACGCCAGGGCTATCAAGGTCATAACGACGATGGATGTTCCGGCCATCTGAGGTGCAGATGGCAAAAACTGGTCATCTATAGCTATGCCCCAGCAGAGGATTGAGGACGCCAGGATGTAAAGGAGCGATATAATAGCTAACCCGAGGTTGCCCAACCACGGCATCGTCCTGCGGCTGGAGACAAAGGTCTCAATTATTGCGATGGGCGCACTTATGCTCCAGATCACATGCCCCAAAATGAAATACAGTGCATCCAGATAGCTGATGCCGAGTGCCGGGATATAAGTGGGATTTGGCATGTCATGCCACAATTCCGTGGTCTGATAAGATGGATCGAACAGGCTGTGGTCGATCAAGCCCGCCTGGAACACACCGAATGCGAGGGAGAGCAGAATGATCGTCGGCCAACCACGGCCTGTGCGGCGAGCGCTCTCGCGGATGATAATGGCTGCGCCACCATAGAGCGGCGCTAAGAGCCATAAGCCCACCAGCATCTCCGTGAAGGTCTCAGACAAATAGCCGATGAGATACTCCGCGGTCAGAGGCGCCAGGAAGAATAGCCCGAGCACAGGTGCGATGCTATTCCAGAAGCCAAATCCCTTTTGAGGCCTGCTCAATCCGATTGTTTGGGATGTCGCATAATCCATTAATCTCACCTCTGATCCGCTCTGGTTGCCCTGTCAAATATCTCAAAAAGCTCGGCACAGTAGGTTTCCAGGCTGACGATGGCCATGAGGTACTGATTTGCGAGATACTCCCCAATGGCCCCCTGAATGGCGCTGGCCATGGCATGGACATCGAACTCGCGGAACTCGCCGCTGGCTTGTCCTTCGGAAAGGAGCTGTTCAAGTGCGCATGTAACCGGATCCTCCTCGTCATCGGACAGCTTATAATAGGGAACGTTGTCGGGCGTCCTGGCATTGAAAACGATCTCTATCAGGGCGACATTATGTTGGGAATGTGTTCCCTGGTATGCAAGCCTTGACTCGATGAATATGCGCAGCTTTTCCCGCGCTGTTTTTCCTTCTTTTAATCTCTCTGTTACATACGCGTTAGCCTCAGAGAGCAGCGTCCTCAGCGTATGGTTCATCAGGTCATTCTTGTTACTGAAATGGTATGAGATCAGAGCCGTGCTGATGCCAGCTCTCTTGGCTATCTCCGCAAGGCTCGCGTTTACGTACCCAATTTCGTCGAGGGTAGCAATGGCAGCATCGACTATTTGTGCGCGTCTTGCCTCGGCGATGAACGATTGCTTCTCGCCTGCGATATTATCGTCCGTCATGCCTTTTCACCTTCTGATCTTCCGGTTTGCTGGCTTCGCCCGACCACGATTTATGTCGCTGGAGGGGATCCCTCCTTTTTGTATGCCAGCTCAAATTTTTGATCGATTAATCAAACAACTGATCATCCCATCAAATATAAATAGATTATGCGCAAGCCTTCCGCGAAGGAAGGGTGATGGGTCGGAATGGGCCCGAGATGGCCAAAGACGAACGCTGCCCTCACTTCGATGGATAGCCATCCAGCATTGTGCAGAGCAGGCGGACGGGCGGCGAAGGCCAAAGCATCGGCCTCCCCACCATATTATTTTTCAGTTAGTTTTATAAATCAACATTAATATAACCCGGCGGCGCCGAAGGCCCTGCAGGCCAGAGGCCGCCGCCCGTCGGCCAGGACCACCAGGGTCTCGGCCCGCCGGATCGGCGCTGGCCCTGGTGCCGACCGGGATCGGACGCATGGGGTCCGCCAGGGCGAGGAGGCGAGGGAGGGGCTGGCCGCCAAACGCGCCTCTGTCAAGAGGTTAAGATCACATTCTGCCTCTAGCAAAGAGCTTATATTCTCGTATCCGTAAAACTAAGTTACAACTTTGGTGATATAAATATGAAAATTAAATGCAGAATAACGAGCAAGATCATAAAATCGCCTCTTTTCGTCATTTTGGCGATTTCTCTCTCCCTCGCTGCGCTTCCAGCTGCGGCCTACGAGGTGATAGTTCCCGGCGACCAGGACGGCGACATGATAGTCTCGGACGAGGAGCTTCAGGCTGCAATTAAATCAAACGAGGATGGAACGATCTCCTCCTCCGCACTCGAGACCATAAGAGAGATCCATGATCAATATCCTCGAGAGTTCACTGATGGAGCGGGTAGGCAGATTACCATGTACAAGCCCGCAGAGAGGATTATCACCACAAGTCCGGATACTGCAAGGATGGTCATTGCTCTGGGGCTGGGAGATAAGTTGATCGCATCAGAGGAATGCGTGAAGAACTGCATCTGCCCGACGCCGTACGGGGTCTCAGATCAGGGATGCATGAACTGCTACGAGACCATTCTCGATGGCAGATTGGCCGAGCTTCCTGTGATCGGCACCAGCTCCAATTTGCAATATGAGCTGATCGCCTCGTTGCAGCCGGATCTGATCGTCGCATCGAGCGAGTCCCAAGCAGAAGATCTTGAGAGCAAGATCGATTGCCTTTGTGTGGTGGCAAGCGGCACTGGCTGGAATTACACCTACGAAAATGGCTTATACGGTTTGATTCAGGTCATGGGTCTGACGCTCAATCGAGAGGAAGAGGCCGAAAACCTCATAGACTTCGTCGAGTCGAAGGTGGATCTCGTGAGGTCGGTCACCCAAGGCTTGGATGACGGCGAAAAGCCGACGGTCTACATCGCTCCCAGGGGCGCAGTCCTCGGTTTTTATGATCCCAAGCAGGGAAGGGACTTCACAAGGACCGAGCCGAATTACCCGCCTGTGGATATAGCAGGCGGCCTGAACGTGGCCAGTGGGGAGCCTGGAAGCTCGATCAATGTGGCTCTGGAGCAGATCATCGCCTGGAGCCCGGAATACATCTTCGTCGGATGCATCGATCCGGATGCCATGAGCGGGCTTGATAACGTTCGCACCGCTCCTGATCTCCAATCGGTGACGGCAGTAGAGGACGATCACGTCTACTACTTCTTCTATCCCCACTGCCGGGGATCTCCTCCTGAAATGAGCCTCTTCAACATAATCTATCTGGCGAAGGTCCTCCATCCCGATCTCTTCGGGGATCTGGATCTCGAGGAGGAGGGGAACGAGATCTTCAAGGCCTTCCTCGGGATTGATGGGGTCTTCACCGAGTACGCCGATTACATGATCTGGCCTCGGGAGTATCTGGAGAGCCAGTGAGGCGGACGGCGGTGGAATTGTAGCAGATGGCCGGGATTCTATTCCTGTGATCCGCCAGCGGCGACCGAGTTGGCCGCCGGTCCCGCGCCAACGAAACGCCTTCCGAAGGCGGGCGTGGAGGATTGGATTTGGGTCTCAGCATCGTGCAGAGTAGGCGGACGGGCGGCGAAGGCCAAAGCATCGGCCTCCCCGCCATACTAATTTTCAGCTTGTTTTATAAATCAACATCAATATAACCCGGCGGCGCCGAAGGCCCTGCAGGCCAGAGGCCGCCGCCCGTCGGCCAGGATCACCAGGGTCTCGGCCCGCCGGGTCGGCGCCGGCCTCGGTGCTGGCCAGGATCGGCCGCTTGTGTCCGCCATGGCCGGGAGGCGAGCGAGGAGATGGCCGCCGATCCCGCGCCCATATATTTAACTAAGCTCTGATTCCGGTTTTAGCTCTCGATTGAAATCAAGCTGCTTAATGATTCTTGAGAAAGTTACTTTAAATTTAATTGTGGTATCTACCAGCCAATTGAGATAATCGTCCCAGTTCTCTTTCTGTGCTAGTGCTATGGAACATTAATTTTGCAAATTAAAATAATGCCTTTGAAGTTTTTTCCTGGCATCGCTTTTATCGAATCGCCATCTCACCGTTGCTTTTGCTGAGTTTCGCTCTTTTTCCCATGAATCAACCTCTACCGCCAGCTTTTCCATAGTTTCAATCCTGCGAT
>Ga0209723_1000983_pt1 | contig 47944 bp, 34 predicted proteins | sample BiotimSIPDNA_2_FD_185750 | JGI IMG/M metagenome (GOLD analysis project Ga0209723, IMG submission 185750) | Anaerobic biogas reactor microbial communites from Washington, USA - Biogas_R2 time_0 SIP DNA (SPAdes) (version 2) | ecosystem: Engineered > Bioreactor > Anaerobic > Unclassified | place... | reverse complement strand
AGAGATCCTTGCTGCGCAAGCCTGCTTCGACAGTCTGTTGCTCTTCGGTTGTTAGGTCTCGGATGTATAGTGGTGCTCTCATGCCGCCTATTTTACCACCATACCGAGATTCTTGTCTGTGTTTGCACTAGACATAGCCCTAATAATAAAAAACTTTCCCGTTCCCCTTTCTTTAACCCACGCATCAGGTAATAGAATGCCCATGCGCTAAACATAGGAGCAAACGATAATCGCAGCCCAGTACGGTTCAGAATCACCAGCCAACTTGCAATCGCAGCAAATCCCATTGCCCATAAACCCGTCGTGCGGCCATATAGCTCGCGTGCCAATAGGTATACGCCGGGTAACGTAAGCAAACTGGGTAAAATAGTTCCTACCTTGAGAATTGCAAAGTCTATGGGATGTTGGGTCAGCCAGACAAGGAAAGCAGTCCAATAAAACAGGAGTGGTTCACGCCCGGTATTACGATTAAAGAAAAACGGGCGCAACCCACCTTCTACAATATCACGGATGTCCAACAGATTTTGTGTATGGTCTAGTGTCATCTCCGGTGGAACTTCCTGCAAGCGCCATATTCTACAAAACACGCCTAACAAGATGATAACAATGAAGGCCAGGCCGTGCCAGGTTAAGTGTATGCCGCTGGAAGTTAAGTGATATCCGACCACTTTCATATGTGACCGTTTTTGCCAGAAAGCAGCCATAAACGCGCTAACGCTAACTCCCCAGGCAATCACGCCAATCCATGTAAATCCCTTATACCCGAGTGTGACACCTATGTTAATGTATGTGGCAAATATGCTTAAGTTAAGCAAGAATTGTCGCGCTCGCGACAATTTCCACGACTGTATATCGCCTGCGCTCCCGCCGGTTTTATCCGACCGTAATGAATATATGGATTTGTTGCATAACCACAGGCCGACTGAAACCACATACAGACCTAAACCCGGCCAAAGACGGTTAGTGCTCAACATAACTTGTGCCAGGATTGCGACAAGTATTGCTAAACCAGGATACCACCAAGTATCCACAAAGATCAAGATAGGGGATTTTCTCATTTTCCTGGATACCTCACCACAAATCGTCGATATAATGGATAGGCATAGCGATATTATAGTCCGTCCACAGGAGGGTGACAAATGAAAACGGACCGCCGAGAGGTCTATCCTCTCGGCGGTTGTGGAGGCGCTGGATCTTTTCCAGCGAAAGCGGAGGTGCCAGCCAGTTATTGAATGATGTTGAAGACGACCTGGACTTCCACTGTGACGTTATAGGCACCGGTGACGATGGGCACCTCCCCCCCGCCGCCCATTCCCATATCCCGTGCGACGACCGGAACGGGGTTGTTGCCGGAGACGTACTCGCTCACCTGGCGTACCTTGCCTACACGGATGCCCAACCCGGCGGCCAATTCGTCGGCTTTGGCGCGCGCATTCACGAGAGCGGCTGCGCGAGCCTGCTTTTGCAGCTCCGTGGCGTCGTTCACGCCAAAGGTGATGCTGCCCACGTTGTTCGCGCCGGCCGCCAGGGCGTTTTCCAGCAGCTTTCCTGCCTGGGTGAGATCGCGCAGCCGCACGCTGACCTGGTTGGTGACGTGGTAGCGCACCTGCCCGGTTGGCATACCGGTCTCGTGATTGTAGATTTGCTCCACCCACATGTTGTAGTTGACCGTTTGGATGTCCTTGTCCTCGATGCCCAGCGCCTTCACCGCGTCGAGCACCGCCTTCATCTTTGTAGTGCTCTCGCTGATGGCCTGCGCCGCGTCATCGTTGACGGTTTCCACACCGAGTTGAATATCGGCGATGTCGGGGATGTTGCTTGCCATACCCGAACCACTGACATTGATAGTATAGAGCGCTTCGCCCCCAACTGCGGCGTATGTCCCACCGCCGGCCTCCACCTGCGCGCCGCATCCCGACAGTAACCCGAGCATCCCGGCTGCGACCAACACCAATAACCCTGTACGAACTTTCTTGCCAAACATTGTATTGCCTCCCTTTGTGATTTTTATGTGTGAGTTTGCCTCTCACACTTATGATGACGCCGAAAGACTGCGAGAAGTTCCCAAAATCGCGTGGAGATTGCAAAAGTCTCACGTGAAGTCGGTTGGGCAGATGCGCGCACTAAACGGCAGGATTCCACGTACGGACCTCTGCTGAGACTTTTGTAATCTGGGTTATTTGGGCTGTACTTGTGGTTCGGGGAAATAGGTGTCGAGCAACGGGGTCAGGTCGGCGCCGGTGTGGGCGCGGACGGCGGCGAAGAAGTCGTCGCGCGTGGCAATGCGCCCTTCGTTGGCCTCGCGGTAGGCTTTGACGAAGGCGAAGAAGTCCGGGTCGCCCATCAGCGCGCGGAGATCCTTCATAAAGCGCGCTCCCTGCGCGTAGAGTTGATCGATGTACGAGGCCGTGTCGGTGAAGTCGTAGATACTCCTGTCGAGCGCGCCGCCACGATCGCGGTTGCCGATGTGGTGTTTCCACCACCATTCGACGAAATCCGGGTAGTAACGTTCGTAGAAGAGCACTTCGCTGTATTTGGCGAAGGATTCATCCAGCCATGGTTCGTGGACTTGGTCGTTGCCGACTGCACCGTACCACCACTGATGCGCGATCTCGTGCGCGGTAAGGCTGACCAATCCCGCGGCGGGGGTTTCCTGATACCCTTCGTAGGCCCGGCTGCTCATGCTGACCAGACCGGAGTACTCCATCGCGCCATAGTAGGCGTTTTGGGCGATCGCCAGATTTTTGTAGGGATAGGGACCGTAGAGTTCCACATATAGTGGAAGGGCCTGTGCTGCCGTCTTCAGCACGGCCTGTGCCGCCGTGCTGTATTCCGGCAGAGAGTAGACCTGCACCAGCGTTGATCCGGCTACCGCCCGGATTATCCGGTATTCGGGGCTGGCGAGGAAGGCGAACATGCGTGCCTGGTCGAGCCGGTAACGCCGCTCCTGTCCCTTCTGGCTGACGAAGCCCGGCGCAGCAACGACGACGGCAGTATCGGTGCGTAGCGTCACATTATAGGCAGCAATGCTGTAGATGTTGGGATCGCCGATCAAGATGTATTCCCACGTCTGCCAGCCTTCCCCGGCACGATAGGGTACGAGCGTGGGATGCCAGTCGCCAGCCTGAATCAACCGCTCGCCCGCGCCTAGATTGCCTAACGGCAGCCAGGTATCAGCATCTACGGGTGGGATGCTGACACCATAGACCAGGGCGACGGCAACGGCTTCTCCTGGCGCGATGGGAACCGGCGCTTCGACATGTAACATGGTGTTTGAGAGCACTGTCGTCGTGAGAGAGCTTTCCCAGGGGGTGGTGAGGGTCGCTGTGCGCAGTGCAAAGACGCCCGGACGGTAGGCTGGTGGAACGGCGAGGACCAGTTCATCCCAAGCATCTGGGCTGTCGTTGACAAGCGTGACTTGCTGTGTCACCGTCATGCGTTTGTCGGCGTAGTTCAGGACGATGAGCATCTCGACCTGCGGGATGCCGTTTGTCGGCGGCGCGACGAGTGGCGTAGGGGTGGGGGTGAATGTAGGGGAAGGAGAGGGTGAAGGGGAGAGGGTAATCGTGTGTTGGCGCGTGCGGGTGGGGACACCTGTGCGAGTGGCGAGTGGCGTTTCTGATACAGCCGGCGACTGGTTCCCGGCAAGCGCGCAGGCTGTCAGCAGCAAAACGGCAAGCAGCACTACTGCTACCAACAGCTCTTTGAACGAAGATGCAAGCATTGCTCACCCCGTCAGTAAATAGATGGCCACGAGCGAAAGGAGGATGCCGCACACCTGCCGCAGCGTCAACGTTTCTTTCAGAATGAGGACCGCCAGTAGAATCACGCCAATCGGATATAGTGCCGTCACTGGCACGACCACCGATGCCTTGCCCTCGGTCAGCGCCATAAGCAAGAATTGTGTGCCTACCACACCGGCAATCCCCGCGAGCATGGAGAATGTGATGCCTTTGATTTGCATCGGCAGTCGAAAGCGCATCGTCGCCAGAATCACCAGCGCCCCTACGATAGTCCCCAGTGATTGGTATACCATCGCGCTTTTAGGGTCCAGATACTCGCTGGCGAGTTTGGGGAAGAATCCCCAAAAACCGTAAATGGCTGTTGCTATGAGCGCGTAGATCAACCACTTGTGCATAGAAAACTCCTTGTCGTGAATCCTTGCCTCTCTTGCGGGCAATGGTATAATCTCAAAGTTGATGCAGTTGATGTTGTTGTTCGACATTCTGTTGAATTGACTCGATGCTGTCATTATATACCAAAGATTCAGGGGTAAAGTGGAACTTTGTGGCTGACTATAGTCCCACCTACAACTACTTTGTTGATAACGACGTTCAGCGTAGTTGATGACTACTTCTAGGAGACGAAAATGATCGATGATCTATTAAAACTGCTGCCGCAGGTCGTGACGGTTTTGACGCTGGTGACGGCGGTCTTTGTCACCAGTGTGTGGATTGGGATGGTGCTCTGGACCTTCCGCGACATTCGCTCGCGCACGCGCGATATTATCGTGCAGTTGCTGGCGACTATCATGGTAGGGATTCTGACCATTCCGGGGCTGATCATTTATTTTCTCATCCGCCCGCGGGAGACGCTGGCCGAAGCCTACGAGCATGCCCTGGAGCAGGAGGCGCTGCTGCAAGCCATCGAGGAGCCGGAAGCGTGCCCTTCATGCGGGGGCAAGGTGCGCAACGACTTTCTCTATTGTCCGTATTGCCACACGCAATTGCGGAAGTCCTGTATTGTCTGTGACAAGGTCCTGCAACTGGACTGGAACTTGTGTCCCTATTGTGGTGCTCCGCAGGGCAGCCAGGTGGTTGAGCCGGTGATGGATCGTGAAGTGGAGATGCCCGTCGCCCCGGCCTCGCAATTGTAACTTGGCTAAGAACCTATCCGAAAATTCGCCGTTGACGCACCAGAAACACTCGCCAGCATAATTTTCGGATAGAGACTAAATCACAAAACCCCCGATTTTGGCAAGAGATCGGGGGTTTTGTCTTTGTGTCAAGCCCCTAAGGGACCTTTTCCGTCTTGAGGGTGCACGTCCTCCGGTCGTACGGTGTGAACCTTGATCATATTGGTGACGCCGTGGAACGTGAAGGGGATGCCCGCTGTCAAAACCACGTTGCTGCCGACGGAAGCATACTTCTGTGTGACTGCGCCATAGACCATCGTCTGGATCATCTCGTCGGTATCGTTGAAAGGGATGACCACAGCCGGGGTTACGCCCCAGACTAACTGCAATCGCCGGGCAGTGGTCTCGAAGGGCGTAATACCCAACAATGTTGTTTGGGGTCGATGGCGTGCCACCATGCGCGCCGTGCGCCCGGATTCCGTCGAGGTGATGATGGCTGTCGCGTGTGCTGCCTCGGCCAGCGCTACCGTTGCCCGGCTGATCGCGCTAGAAATGATGACGGCATTGGGCGCTTCGGCAGCTTCCTTCTCCATATCCAGCAGTTGATTGTAGGGGAAATACGGGGAGCCTTCCGCACTCTCGGCGATTTTCGCCATCATGCGCACCGATTCCACCGGGTATTTGCCCACCGAAGTCTCTCCAGAGAGCATCACGGCATCGCTGCCGTCGAGGATGGCGTTGGCGACGTCCGAAGCCTCTGCGCGTGTGGGACGCGGGTTGTCGATCATCGATTGCAGCATTTGTGTGGCTGTGATGACCGGCTTGCCCAGGCGATTGCACAGATGGATGATCTCTTTCTGCACCAGCGGCACCTGCTCGGGGCGGGTTTCCACGCCCAGGTCACCACGCGCGACCATAACGGCATCAGCGGCCTGGGCGATGGCTTCTAAGTCACCCAATGCCTCGGGCTTCTCGATTTTGGCGACGATGCCGGGAGTGTAATGCGGATTTTCACCTGCCTGCCGTTCATCAGGGGTGTCTGCGTGCGCGTTGAGATAGTCCTCCAACGCCAGCACATCATCCGCCCGGCGCACGAATGACAGTGCCAAGTAATCCAATCCCAGCTCTAGTGCCAGCAGCGCGTCCTGCTTGTCCTTCGCAGTGAGCGCCGGAATCTTTAGCGGCGCGCCCGGCAGGTTGACGCCCTTGTTCGAGGTGAGCAGCCCGCCCACGTGCACGCGGCAGTGCAAGCGCGTGAGGGTGATAGCAAGAACCTCTAATTCCAGTGTGCCATCGTCCAACAGGATTTGATTACCGGGTCGTACATCGGGAATGATGTCAGCGTGTGGGAAGGGGATTTCCGTGAGCGGGTCCTGTACCGGGTCTGCTGTCAGCGTGATTTCTGTACCTTCCACGAGCCAGACACCTTCCGGCGGCAACGTGCCCACGCGGATTTTGGGACCTTGTAGGTCGCCCATCAGTGCTACGTGGCGGCCTTCCTCGGCGGTGATGCGGCGTACCAACGCGGCGGTCTGGCGTTTGTTTTCGGCGCTCCCGTGCGAGAAGTTGAGCCGCGCCACCGTCATGCCCGCACGAATCATCCCGCGCAAGACTTCAGGGGATTCGGTCGCCGGGCCGAGCGTACAGACGATCTTGGTCAGTGGCATCGTGGTCTCCTTTCAAAACAGTCAACGGATTGAACGGATGAAACAGATTGTTGTGATCTCTAAAAACAAACCCGGTACATTGGGTGTACCGGGTTTGTGATGGACGTGACTTTGCTTGCAGCGCCTCGCTGCTGGTAGCGTCTCTTACTTTGTCTCGCGGTAAATGACGTGCTTGCGCACAAAGGGATCGTAGCGGCGCAGCTCCAACCGCTGCGGATCGTTGCGGCGGTTTTTCTCCGTGAGATACATGTGCCCGCTTTCAGTGCTCTTCATTTTAATCAAAAGCCGAACGCCCTTTTTCTTTGCCATAATGCCACCTCCTGACTTTGTCCCACAAGCCTTATCAAGCTTGCCTGCATCGAATGTAAGATTTATCGCCATCATTATAACGTGGTTGCACACACTGTCAAGCTGAGTTGCACATACTTCTGCGTTGTGATACAATAACTCTATCTGACATAAACTACTATTGGTGAGTGATGCGGCGAATGTCGCAAAGCAGATGGAAGGAATACTCGATGGAGCATGAACGGGGCCTTTCAGAACAGGTCGCGCGCTGGGCAACCGTGATCCGAGAACGCGGTCTCACGGATGTGGCGCTTCCGTTCTTGGATGTGCTTCAGGTGTGGGGATTTGTCGGTGGGCAGATGCTGTGGATGTTGGCCCCTTTTTTCGGTGAGAACCTCGTGCCGTTCGCTGAGGCGTTGGAGCAACCGGAAGTGCTACGCCAGCTTGAAGACAGTTTACGCGCGGGTGAGGTGCAGTAGATGATGAACCAGACCCTAATGCAGTTGATGGCTTTCGGCGTTGTCCTTGTGGCTGCGATTGCTTTCGCGGTCTACGGGATGCGCTCTCGCAAACAGCCAATGGCGACGCGCCAGGTCCCCGTCTTTCGCTCTCTGTCCGACGAAGTCGGGCGTGTGGCCGAGGAGGGTGCGTCCATACACGTTGCGTTGGGCAACGGCAGTCTTATTGGCGATGATGCGATGACGTCCGTGGCAGCGCTGCAAGGGTTGAGCGGGCTGATCGATTTGTCGGCAGTTTACGACACTCCTCCGCTCATCACCACCAGCGATCCCACGCTCTACTTGCTGGCAGGAGACTGGTTGCGCCGCGCTTATTCGCGCCTCGGCAGTGCTGACCTGTACAGACCGGCGGCAGTGCAATTTACGGCTGCCTCCCCCATCACGTATGCGGCGACGGCGGCGACCTATCTTGCCGATGGCGGGATCAGTTCGAACGTCGTCTTGGGCGCATTCACTCAAGAGGTCACTTTGTTGACGACCGCGGCGGAAAAACGCAGCATCCACTCTTCTGGCGGGACGACGTCTCCACAGGGCTTAGGTGCGCTCTACCCGGCTCTGGACCAGGAGCAGTTAGTGATAGGCGAGGACTTGTTTGCTGGCAGTGCGGCTGTATCGTCGCTTTCCTCGGCGTTGGCCAGCCTGAAAGCGCAGGATATACTGCGCTGGTTGGCGATCCTCGGTATCATTGGCACGGCGCTGATCTCGCTCGTCAGGTCAGGAGGGGCCTAGATGTTCAAACGTTTTCTCCCCACGGTTGTAGCAATGCTGGCAGCTATTCTGGTTCTGCTTGGCTACTTGCTGCCGGTTGAACTCTTTGCCATGCTGCGCGACGTGATCTTGCTGCGCTGGGCCGTGGTTGTAGCCGCTTTCGCCCTGTTCTTAGCTTATTGCAGCTTGCTGGGTGTCCACTTCTTGCGGATGACCAGCGCCGGTAAGAAAAAGGTTGCCAGCCTGTTGATTATCCTGTCGGCGCTTGGTACGCTGATATTGGTGGTTGTACAGGGCGTCGAGGGGGTGTGGACGCGGCAAGTGCTCAACGCCGTGTTGATCCCTGGCGAATCGGCACTGTTGGCTTTAACTGCCGTGACGTTGATTGTGGCGGGGATGCGTGTCCTGCGCGCCCGACGGACCGTCGGCGCGATAGTTTTTGTGGTCGCCGCGGCTATTATCCTGCTGACCACCATCGCTTACAGCGTGTATCCGAGCGTTCTTGCCGTGCTCCGGCAGGGCGTTGACACTCTGGCGACGGCGGGAATGCGCGGACTTGTGATCGGAGTCGCTCTGGGTGTCACATTAACCGGCCTGCGGGTTCTCTTAGGCATTGACCGGCCGTACAGCGATGAGTGAGTGTGAATATGGTCCGTTGTCCTAAATGTGGCAAGATGAATCAGGATAGCAGCCGCTTTTGCAATCAATGCGGCGCGACGTTACCGCAAACGCGTATTCGCTGTCCCAACTGTGGTGTTATGAACCCAATCGGCAATGTTTTCTGCAGCCGGTGCAATACGCGTCTGCTTTCTACCGAAATGCAGTTGCCCGAAGAGCCTAAACCTGTAGAGGAAACATCGGTTGGGGTGAAGGGTATTTCACTTCCCACCCTACCGGCGGCCAAAGAGGGCGTCCTCGAACCGGAGGAACTACCGGACTGGCTGGTGGAATTGACGGAGCAATCGCCCGGCAAATCGGCCGGCCTCCCCGATGTGGCAGAATCGGCAGAACAGTTCCCGGATTGGCTATCAGACATAGCCAATGAACCTGAGGACGTTTTTACGGCAGAATCTGTACCCGTGGCAGCAGCGGAAGAGACACCGGTCGAATTACCCGATTGGTTTTCCGAACTGGCTGCCAGTGTGGAAACACCAGCGGTGGACGAGCCGAAAGAACCTGTCGCCGGCGCGGCAACAGATTGGTTCGCAGACTTGCTTGAGGACGGAGCGCCTGACCTCGTTGGGGCAGAAGTGCCAGTTGTAGGCAGTATGGTTGAAGTCGAAGAGGAACCGGCCCTGGAAGCATTGCCGGATTGGCTCTCTGATGTGCCGTCCGAAGAACCTGAAGCTGCACCGGCGGTGGTCGAGCCGGAAGAAGCGACAGTATATTGGTTCACGGACTTGCTTGAAGACGAAGCGCCTGACCTCGCCGGGGCAGAAGTGCCAGTTGTAGGGGGTATGGCTGAAGTCGAAGAGGAACCGGCCCTGGAAGCATTGCCGGATTGGCTTTCCGATGTGCCGTCCGAAGAGCCAGCGGCCGCACTGGAAGTAGATACCTTCGCTGTGGAACCATCGCCGTCGATGTGGGAGGTTCCCGCGCCGACAGCAACTGTAGGCCGCGAACCTGATTCCGCTATACCCATGCGCGCCGGGATCCCGGACTGGCTGCTCGCTTCCGCTGTGCCCACGCCGTCCGACGAAGTACCCATTTCGCGGCCTGTCCCCGATTGGTTGCTGAAAAACGCCGAGGAACCTACGTCAGATCGGGAGGCCGGTGAGCAAGTGATTCCGGCCTGGTTGTTGCAGAGTGCAGAACCGGGCGCACCGGTTGCAGAAGCTGAACCTTTTCCTTTACTTGTCGAAGAACCGGAGGAAGAGCCAGCGCCTGAGGCCGATACGCTTGGGGCCGACGCGTCCGATTGGCGCGCAGATCTGTATCCTGAAGAAGAACTTGGGCCACAGGCTATGATTTCGGCAGCAGAATCGGAGGAAGAGCCAGTCGAGGTGACGCCTGATTGGCTCTTGGGGATATATGCCGAGGAAGAGGTCGAACCACAAGCTACTATGCCTGCAGCAGGTGCGTCTGAGGTCGTCACCCCTGATTGGCTCCTGGGATTGTACGATGAAGAAGAGATTGAGCCGGGGGCTGCTGCTCCCGCTATCGAATCAGAAGAAGTGACAGCGTCTGGGGTAGGCGTGTCTGAGGCAGGTGTGCCTGATTGGCTGGCGGGCATCTACAGTGAGGAAGAGGCCGAACCAGCGTCGTCTACCCTCGCCAAAGAGCTAGAGGGAGAAGAAGCCGCGCCTGGTGCAGGCGTGCCGGATTGGCTGGCAGGTATTATGGCCGAGGGACCTGTTCCGGCGCAGCCGCAAGTGCCTTCTGAGGAAGAAGTCGCCGCGTCTGCGGCGGATATTCCCGACTGGCTCGCGGGGCTGGCGACGGAGGCGCCGTCTGCCGAGCAAGAGCCGCCAGACCCCTTTGCCGCCGACCGCCCTGTCTTCACCGAAGTGGCTTCAGAGGAACCGTCGCTTACGATGTCTGCCACACCGGACTGGCTCAAAGGTATGGCGCCGGTGGATGAGGACCTGCTTAAACCGGTACAGCCTCCTTTTGTTGCTGGTGAGGCGGCTCCTGAGGCTTCGGAGGAAGAATACGAAGAACCGGTACTCGAAGAGGGTGAAGTACCGGACTGGCTCAAGGGATTGTCTCCTATTGGGCCGAGCCCGGTTGAGGGAGAGGCTGCCTTCATCGAACGCGTGTCTGAGGACGAATCCCTGGTACGGGCGGAAGTGCCGAGTTGGCTGCAGGGCTTGCGTCCACCCGGTACAGGACCTTTGCCACCTTTACCTGAAGTAATGACGCCTGGCGCGGAGGTTCCCCTGCCGCAAGAAGGTGGGCTGGTTCGTGCCGAAATTCCCGATTGGGTGCAGCAATTGCGACCTGCGCCTTCTGCTGAGGGTGAGGCCGGCGAGACACGCGTTCTCGAGCCGGCGGAAACAGAAGGCCCGCTGGCTGGTTTGCGTGGTGTCCTTCCGGCGGAGGCGCTGGCGGATATGCCCGTGGATTTCGAGCCTGTGCCACCGCCGGGAATCCCAGATTCGATTGTAGCTCAGGCGCAGCTCTGGCAGCGATTGCTCGAACAACCCCGCAGTATACAGCGTCCGGTCGCACAACACCACGTCCGTTCGGGTCGGGGGCAAATGGCGATGCGCTGGATTGTAGCGGTGGTACTGCTCGCGGTGACCGCGCTTGGACTGCTCTGGAGCAATGCGCCACTATCGCAGGCTCTCAATTACCGGCACATGGAGGCTTTCAGCAGGGCCATTGACGCGTTGGAGGATGAGGACACGGTGATCGTCGCTGTGGAGTACGGCCCGGCGGAAGCGGGTGAAATGACGACCCTGGCCCAGGCTGTAGTGCAGCACCTTGCGGATCAAAATGCGCAGGTGATGATGGTGAGCACCTTACCCGAGGGCGCTGGTCTGATTCACGATTTGCTCGCGCCAAGGGCGCTTGCCAATCGCTTGCCGGTGGGGCAGAACACTTATTTGTCCGGTTCGTCGAGCGGCGTGGCCCAATTCCTGGCCGAACCAACGGATGCTAAGATGATTATCGTTCTGGCCGGCCGCGCCGAGCGTCTGCGCTGGTGGGTGGAGCAGAACAATGCGCAAGCCACTGCGTCTGCACCTGCGCTCCCGATGAATGTGGCCGTCAATGCTGCGGCTGCCCCGTTGGCGCTGCCTTACCTTGAGACGTCGCCGGTCGTGGGCTGGATCGCGGGATTCTCCGATGCGGTCGCCTATCAGGAATTCAGGGGATTGACGAGCGACCTCAACAGCGAACTCAACGCGTTGATGTTGACCCATTGGGCAGCACTGGCTTTGCTGCTCTTTGGTCTGTTCTACTATTTAGCTTTGGGTAAGAAGGGGGCCTCATAACACCATGGGCGATATCATCGGTTTGGTTGTGGGCGCGGTGGTGACGCTGGCCATCTTCAGCTACTTGCTTGGCGATAACGTGCTCTACCGCTGGATGCTGGCTTTGCTGGTGGGCAGTGGCGCGGGATACGTGATGGGCGTCGTCATCAATGTAGTGCTGCTCGATTGGTTCAAGGAAGCCCTCACGGCAGATACGGTACAGCTCCAGATTTACCATCTCGTCCCCATCTTTTTGGGCGTCCTGTTACTCTTCAAAGGCCTTTCCTCCTTCAAGCTGCTGGGCCGCCTGTCGGTACTTGGCAATATCTCCATGGGGTATCTGCTTGGCACTGGGGCGGGCGTGGCGATTGGGGGAGCAATGCTTGGGACGCTGTTTCCGCAAATTGGGGCGACCGGTGCGGCGCTCACGTTGGATAATTTGCCGTGGGGAATTCTACGGGGTGTTGTGATGGTGCTGGGCGCAATCACGGCATTGCTGGTTTTCTCCTCACGCCCGCTTGGCAAAGACGGCGAGACCAAACCGGCTGTGCTTGCCCGACGATTATGGTTGCGCCGTATAGGCGAATTTTTCATCATTGTCGCGTTGGCGGCTGCTTTTTCCGGCGCCATCACAACGGGATTGACGCTGTGGGTTGAACGGTGGTCGACATTGCTCAGAACGGCGCTTGATCTCATAGGGGGCTGATGGATGGCCGAAGAGCGTACCATTGAATCTATCCTCGTCGCGGATTGCGGCACAGTCTTCACTAAATTGCTGCTTCTGGAAAGTGTGGAAGGTGGGACAGCCGGGCGATCTTATCGTTTTGTGGCGCAGGCAGAAACACATACGACGATCAACCCACCATGGAATGACCTGAGCGTGGGTGTGGTCAACGCCATCGAGGAGCTTGAGCAAATTACGGGGCGCACGTTTTATGGGGCGGGACGCCTGATCACGCCGCAGCACGGGCTAAGCGGTGTGGATGCTTTCGTGGTCATTTTGAGCGCCCCTGAGCCGTTGAGCCTCGTTATCGCCGGTCTGGTACGGGAAATGAGCCTGGAAAGCGCGCGCCGTGCGGCCAGCGGAACCTACGCCAATATCAAGACAATTCTTTCACGGGAGGGGAGCCTCAATTCTCCGCAGACGACTTGGTCACGCACTCTGCGCGACATTTCGCCCGATGTGGTGCTGTTGGTCGGCGGCGTCGACGGTGGAGCGCGCCGCCCAGTGATGGAGCTTGCCGATGCCGTCGCGTTGGCCGCGTCGATGGTGGAACGCGATCAGCGTCCGGTGATGCTCTATGCCGGTAATGCCGGGTTGCGTCCGCAAATCACCAAGCTGCTGGGCGATATCACACAGGTCGAAGTCGTGGACAATGTCCATCCGACGGTCGATACGGAGCATCTGGGGCCGGCGCAAAGTGCGTTGGAGCAGTTCTACATCGATGAACGGATGAATACCGCACCCGGTGCGGAAACGTTGCTGGCCTGGAGCCGTCTCCCGCTGCTGCCTACGGCGACCGCTTTCGCGCGCGTTGTGAGTTATCTCTGTCACCGGGAGGGTAACACCGACCGCGGTGTCCTGGGCATCGACGTGGGTGCGGCGACGACGACGGTAGCCGCTAGCTTTGAGGATCGTTCGTATGTGACGATTTACGATAAGGGTGTCGCTTATGGCCCACTGGATTGGGTCCAGGAGCATGGCACCGCGCCGCTGTTGCAGTGGTTGCCCGAGGAAATGGAAGAAGAAGAATTGTTGGTGCTCCTGCACAACCGCGGGTTGCGCCCGTGGACCATTCCACAGGATCCGCGCGAATTGTGGGTGGAGCAGGCCGTAGTGCGGGAGATGCTGCGCTCGGCGCTGGACGTGGCGTTGCCAACGTGGGATGCCGGTAAGGTCAGTACCGAACCGGGAACGTTGCCGGGTGTTGATCCAATCCTGATCTCCGGGGGTGGGCTGGTGCACATGCCCCGTCCCGGACAGGCGCTGCTGATTACGCTGGACGGTCTCCAGCCAGCCGGCATTTCCACTATCCTGCTCGATGTCAACCGCGCCGCGCCCGCTTTGGGAGCGGTGGCCGGCCTCAAGCCGTTGGCTGCGGCTTCGGCGTTGGAGGCGGGAACGTTGATTTCTTTGGGGACCGTGATTTCGCCCATAGGCAAAGCGCGCCCGGGCGAATTGGTGATGAAGATGCGCATCGCGTATGAGGATGGCGGCACATTGAACGTCGAAGCGCGCTACGGTGAAATGGAAATTTGGCCGTTGTTGCCGGGGCAGAAGGCGACTCTGGAATTACGTCCTACGCGGCGCTTCGATGTGGGCAAGGGATTTGGCCGTCCTGAGAAGGTGCATGTCATCGGCGGCCTGGTGGGGCTGGTCGTAGACGCCCGTGGGCGGCCCCTGGTCCTGCCTGAGGATCCTGATCACCGCCGGCGACTGCTGCACGGATGGATTTGGGACGTGGGAGGTTAGGATGTTCATCCCTTACAGTATCGTCAATCCGTTGACAACGGTGCGCATCCCGCGGCGACTGCCGCGTCCTGGCGAAGTATTAGTACGTCCCGGTGAGTCGGTCGAACAGGCGCGCGTCGTCGCGCAGACGGTGGAGCCTGCCGATTTCTGCATCATTGATGTGGCACGCGAGTTGAATGTGCCGCTCAAAAAGGTCAAGGACTATATAAAAGTTACGCGCGGTGCGGCGGTCGGCGAGGGCGATGTGTTGGCTTCGCGCGGCGGACTTGGCGGGCAGGTGTGCCGCGCGCCCATCAGCGGCGCAATTATGGGCAGCGGGCGTGGGCGACTGCTGTTGGAGGCCGAACCGCAGACGATTCACGTCGCGGCGCTGGTTCCCGGCCTGGTTGTCGAGGCTTCGCCGACGGAGGGCGTGGTCATCGAGGCCAGTGGCGCGTTTATGCAGATGGGATGGGGGAACGGCAAGGAAGCTTTTGGCGTGTTGCGCGTCGTGGTGCGTGCGCCACGCCATCCCATCCGCACCAAGAACATCGACGCTGCTGCTCAAGGCGCGATCCTGGTCGGTGGTTCTTATTTTGATGAGGAGACGTTGGAGCAGGCCATTGAGATGCAGGTGCGCGGGATGATCGTGGGCGGGATTCCGCCTTCCATGATCCCCCGGCTCGAAAACGTTGATTTCCCCGTCGTCACCACCGAAGGCATCAGCACGGCGCCGATGTCCCAGGCGTTCTTCGATCTGTTGCGCTCGCTGGATGGGCGCGAGGCCTCAGTCTGCGGGCGGATACGGTACCGTTGGGGGACTGAGCGGCCTTACGTGATGGTGCCCATGCCGGCGCGCGGTGCGATGCCTGTGAATCCAGAGACCCCGGTCGCTGTCGGCAGCCGGGTGCGCGTGCTGCGCGGACCTTACACAGGGGCCTCCGGGGTCGTGTCTGACATCCCCAAAAGCCTGATTCAATTGGAAACCGGCGCGCGCCTGCCGGGGGTGCAGGTTGACCTGGGCGGTAAGGAATTTGCACTGGTACCGTTCGTAAACCTGGAACGGTTATTGTGATACACTGACGTTTACGTCGTTTTCAAATACACTTTTAGCACGCGCGATGGCTGGCGAAAGCAACGGCCATCGCGTTGTGTAATCTGGCGATAACGTTGCTGCCAGTTCATCGAAGCCCGAACAACTTCGGGCAATCAGGTCGAGAATTTTGACCTCGGAACATGCCGGGCTATCCCACGCGAATTGTTCCACCCAAGCATTCCCCCATCCCCCTGTGCGGTGAATTGTAGTGCGCAACGCTTGATCGCGCTGGAGCATTTGCAGCAGCAGACAATCCCGCGCCAGGTCCAGTGCCAGGTGCAGCCCGATCAACAGATCGTTCCGCATCACTTTGGTGATGGCGACCGCGGCTTTGAACCAGAAGTGCTCGGCGATGCTCACTATCGTATCGCTGGTAACGTCTGGGTAGGCAATGGATGACACGGATAGCGCGATGTGCTCTTCAAGCCCCGGCATCCGAGACCAGACCACGACGCAGGGTTGGCGGAAGAGAGATTCATTTTCCACAGCAGGGGACTGCAACGCCGACTCAGGAATGAACACGAGATCGAACCTCTTGAATCCCTCCAGGCATACGCGCAGGGTTTGGGTGTATGGACCGGCGTGTCGCTCCACCCCGATCAGTTGTCCAAAGGGTTGCAACCACGTGAGCGAGGTGTAGTAACGGTCGATGGCTTGATCGGCCAGGATGATCTTGAGGTCGATGTCGCTCCAGAGGTCTGTTTCAATATCCGCCGCGGCAAGAGAGCCGGTCAACACCAGAGCCATTGCGTCCGGCTCGGCGGCAAAGTATTGACTGAGTTGTTCGAGCGCGCGTGTTTGCCAGGGGGGGGTAGTGTTCATAGCGTTTATGTTCTCCGGTTAAGGTTGGCGCAGCGCACTGCACACGGTTTGTGCTGCAAGGCGCCCATAATGCACAGGGGGGCCGGGATTTTCGGCCCCCCTGTGTGTCGAGAAGAGCGTCAAGGATGGGCGCGCATTACGAGCGGAAGGAAGAGTGTGTACGTAGGTGGTATCCGCGCGCTTACCGTGACTGTTACCTGATCCGTAACCGGCTCAGTCATAGCACAGTTCCACACCGCAATCTCAACGGTGTAGGTTCCGGTGACGGCAAAGGTGTGCGTGAAGGGGATTGTGGTGTTCGCTGTGAGCAGCACGTCGCCCGGCCCGTCGCCGAAGTCGAGGGTGTAGCGGTAGGGTATGGTAGCAGCAGCGGGAGAGACGGCGGCAGAGAAGTGCACGACCGTATCGGTGTAGACGTCGCCGGTGGTGATGAGCATCAGTCCAACACTTTCCACGTCGTAGCAAACCGCCGGCGGTTCAACCGTGACCACGGTTTCCTGCGTATCCGTCCCGCAACCATTCGCCACCGTGAGCGACACGGTGTAAGTCCCTGCCTCATCGTAGATGAAGGTCGGGTTGGTGTCCGTGCCGCCCCGCACGCCTGCGCCGCCGAAGTCCCAGGCGTAGGTGATTGGCTGGCTGCCTGTCACTGTCGCGGTGAAATGTATCGTCGTGCCGAGCACCACCGGGCTGTCGCTGGTCAGGCTCGTGATCTCCACCGGGATGCATGGCACAGTCAACGTCACCGGGATGGTGATCTGCGGGCGGGCGGGATCGTTGCTGGAGACGATGAGCGTGGTGGTGTAGACGCCGGGAAGCAGGCCAGAGGCGTCGAAGAACGTGCTCGCGGTATCGGTCTCGCCAGGGGGCGTGAGGATGGGCAATCCAACCGTGGTTTCCCAATCCACCTGCAACCAGTCTACATTGGGATCCTCGAGTAATTGCCAGATGAGGTTAGCGCCGCCGGTGTTGCTCACAGTGAGGATTTCGGCAGCGGTCATGCCCGCGTTCAGCGTCACGTCAAGGGCGGATGGTATGACATTGATGATGGGGATCGAGTTCACAAACACCGCCGTAGTGCGAGCCGGCACAACGAACGCGCCGGTTGCCGGGTCGAAGGTGGTCGTCTTGACCACCGGATCATAGCCGTTCACTTGTACCGGGTGCAGTTCGAGGGCCATGTCCACCAATGAGGCCTCGGTGAAGGTCTGCGCCTCGTCGTTGGCGTTGAAGAGGACGACAACCAGGCTATAGAGCGAGCCGAGCGAACGGTCCGCATCGGAGAGGCTCATCACGATCAGGCCAGGGATCTGCGCCGGGCCGGTATTGTGGAAGGCCAGTCGCGCCTGCACGTCTTCCAACGTCTGCAAGCGGAAGAGCGGCGTACTTTGGCGGATTGTCAGCATATCCTGAAGATGGTGGGCGCTGCTGAGGATGTCGGTGCTGGTGGGTTTGAGGTCGGGGTTGCCGAGCAGCGGGGCCATAATTGGCCAGTTGTCGGATTGTCCACCGACGGCAGCCGAGGGCAGACCGGCGCCCCAGTTGTTGTCCTGGTAGGTGAAGTCGAGTTTGTTGAACCAGTCGCCGGAGTTGTAGCTGTCGCGGTCGAGCGATTTGGAGCGCAGCATGTCGCTGCCGGCTTGCAGGAACGGGACGCCTTGCGCCAAGCTGACGAAGCTCAGGCCCATGTTCTGGGCGCGGACGCGCTCGTCCATTGCGGCATCATCGGGCAACTTGTACTGGTTGTTGTCGTAGAGCGTCTGGTTGTCGTGCTTGGAGACGTAGATGATGTTCTCGACAGGAAGCGCTGTATAGCCGGCTGGCGAGCCGTTGTAGTCCACATCTTTACCGCTCACGAGTGTCCCGCTTGCGTCGATAAAGGCGTAATCGGCCAGGTTCCCGGCCAATCCTACGCGGATCAGATCGGCAGCATTGTGCAGGCGCGCCAGTTCTGCTGGGGAACCATTGTTCCAGGCGTTGGGATCGTAGTACAGGCCGTTGATGAAACCCTGGTTGCTGCGCAGGGATTCACCGCTATCGAAAGGCCCGCCGCCGCGCACGGCATCGCGCGCCCGGTCGTTGAACGTGCCGATGCCCGTCCCGGCCATATTCGCCTGCGTCGCGTTGACGCCGCGTGCGTTGTCCTGTACCTCGCCGAAGTTCCAGCCCTCGCCGTACATGTAGATGGCGGAACCGTCCACGCCATCGTCCGCCAGGGTCAGGTCATCCAGCGCCGCGCGCACGTTGAGCATGTTGGATTTCATGTGGTGGCCCATCAGGTCGAAGCGGAAGCCGTCCACTTTGTAATCCCGTGCCCATATCAGGAGCGTATCTACCATCAACTTCTCCATCATCGCGTGCTCGCTGGCGGTGTTGGCGCAGCATGTGCTGTTTTCCACCTGCCCGCTGGCGCTGAGACGGTGGTAGTACCCCGGCACGATGCGATCCAGTACGGCGTTGGGCGATTGGCCGCTGGCGTTGGTGTGGTTGTAGACCACGTCCACCACCACGCGCAGGCCCATCGCGTTGAGCGCCTGCACCATCTCGCGGAATTCGACGATGCGAGTCGTACCGTCGGGATTCGTGGCGTAGCTGCCTTCGGGCACACCGTAGTGCAGTGGATCGTAGCCCCAGTTGAAGCCGTCGAGGTCGCGATAGGGCGCGAGGGCCGCTTGCTGCTCCGTGGAGCTGGGCGGATAGGTCGCCAGCAAGTTGAAGTCGGCGTCCTGCCAGGTGGATTTGTCCTCGTTGATGGTGGCGATGTCCATGACGGGCAACAGGTGCAGGTGCGTCAGGCCGGCGTCCGCCAAGGCTTGCAAGTGCTGCACGCCGTTGCTCCCCGGCAGCGTGAATGCCTTGAATGTGCCGACGTAGTCTTCCGGCACGGAAGCGTCATTCGCGCTGAAGTCACGGATGTGCATCTCGTAGATGACGATGTCCTCCGGTGCGATGAGTTCCGGCTTCGCCAACGTGTCCCATCCCGCCGGGGTGAGGGTCGGATCGGTCAGGTCAACGATCTGGCTGCGCGTGCTGTTCATCGAAAGACTGACGGCGTAGGGGTCGGTGACGAGGTTGTGGACGATGTCCTGCGCGGCGGGCGCGTAGACGACGACTTCGTAGAGGTAGTATTGGCCCGTCCAATCCGGCTCGCCGGTGACGCTCCACACGCCAAAGTTGGCGTCGTAGGCCATCGGGTGGGTGACGCTGGTGGTTGCGGTCAGCGCATCGTCAAACAGGTGGAAGACCACGTCCTGCGCGGTGGGCGCCCAGAGGCGCAGCGTGGGCGTGAGGTTGTCGTAGTTGATGCCCAGGTCGCCGGTGTAGGTGTAGAGGTCGTCCAGCACGCCGGGGATTTGCAGGCTGGTAGCGTCCACCAGCGCGCCCGCGCCGTCATAAGCGGCAATGGCGAACTGGCTCTTGAGGATGTCCGGCACGAGCGCCAGGTCGGCGGCGTCAATCAATAGCGTGGGCAGCCCGGCCAGGTGCGGGAACTTGGCCGCAATCGCGCCGGTCACGCTTTCGCCCACCGTGAGGGTGATATGGTTGCCGCCGCTGATGCCGTCCGCGTTCAACGTCAGACCGGCGTCCGCGTCGTAGTAGAGGAAGAAGTCGAGGGCGGGGTTGGCGGCGATGCTCCACGCGAGGGTGTCCTCGGCCAGCCAGTACGCCTGCGCCTTGCTCAGATCGCCGGCAGCGACGCCCTTCATCCGCGCCATGGGGATGGCGGGGTGATGGTATTGATCCTGAATGCCGGCATCGCTGGCTAACCCTTGCCCTACCCAGATTTCGTAGCCGGTGTTGACCAGATCGAGGGATTGGTCCGGTTCTGGGTCCTTCTCGCCGCCGCGATGGAGGATGTAGCCGAAGCTGTTGTGCCCGGTCAGTGGCAACTCAAAGACGACGCCAAAGTCATCTTGCCTGACCGATTTGTAGGGCGTGGCCCAATCGGGGCCAGGCACATCATTCCACGTGTGGACGCCCCAGAAGTCGTTGAAGTCGCTGCTGGCGTAGTCGCCGTAGTCCCCTACCAGACGGCGGTAGTGGATAACGGCGAAGTCCTCAATGGCGCCGCGATGCGCGTAGACGGTATCATCGCCCGCCTGTACCCAGACGTCCGCGTGTTCGGTGGGGAGGAAGTTGAGATCGCCGCTCTGGGCGCCCGCGCCATTGTGGAAGAGGAAGCTCAGCGGCTTGGTGAAGTCAAGCTCGGTGTAGAGCGTGTCGCTGATGATGAAGACCGCGCCGAAGTCATCGTAGCCATCGGGCATGTGGCGGTCGGGCCAGGCGGTCATCCCGTAGCCGTCCTGCCACAGATGCAAGCCCCAGTCGGTGAAAATCCCATCCGTGCGCGTGTAGTGGATGGTGACGTAGCCCTGCGCCTCGGCGCGCGAGCCGTAATTCGCTGCATCGCCCTGCACGATCCAGAGTTCCGGCATCGCGGCAGGATCAAAGTTGCGGTCGTTGGGGGTATCCTTGTCATTGCCCCGGTGGACGATGTAGTTCACTGGCTGCGTGGTGTCCTGCAAGCGGATCGCCACATACGCGCCGAAGTCGTCAATCCCGGCGAATTTCTTGGGCTGATCCCAGCTTGTGCCTTCATCGGGATGAATCGCATTGCCCCAGAGGTGCAGGCCCCAGAACTGACTGGAATCGCTGCTGCTCCAATCGCCGTAATCGCCGGCGGGGCGGTGGTAGTGGATGATGGCGTACTGGTCGCCCGTGACCGGCGCGACGTATTCACCCACCGTCACAGACACGTCGGCGAAAGCGTAATGCCCGGAAAGGTCGTTGACGATGGCCCGGATGTGTACCGGCGTGCCGAGCGCCAGATTGCTCACGTCGAAGAAGACGCGATAGGGCGCGTTGTTGTCCACGCCGATAACCTCGTATTCCAGCGCGTCGCCCACCATCACCGCGAAGGTGACTTCGGCGAGCCTATCGGCGTCGAGGGTCACGGCGATTTCGGCCAGGTCGTTCTCACCGGCGAGGTCGTCGCCATCGGCCAGCGCGCTGAAGGCAATGCCGGGGGCGGCCAGCGTGTCGGTCAGGGCCGCATCCGCCCGGTAGATGACGAAGCCGAGGGCCGGGACGGTCACGGTGAGTTGCCGGTTGGCGTCGGCGGTCAGCGTCGCCGGGACGGTCACGTTTCCGCCCGTGTAGATGGCGGTGAAGTCCATCTCGGCCTCGAAGGTGGTGAAGACGGCCGTTTGCGCGACTTCGGCGTTGTTGAACGCCAGGACGTACTCCATCTTCTCGGCGCGATCAATGCGGGAGAAGGCGTAGACGCCGGCCGTGTCCACCGCGTAGCGATGAATCTGCGCGCCAGAGCGCAGCGCGGGATGCGCCTGGTAGAGCGCGGCAAACTCGCCCAGAGTCACGTACAGCGGATGCGTCGCGTCGAAGTTGTCGTCAGCGGGGGTGTCCGTCGTGCCGATCTGATCGTCATCCTGGTAGGAGGCGACCTGCGAGGGGAACATGTCCTGCCGCGCGCCTTCCGTGCCGCCGTCGCCGGTGAAGCCCTGCTCGTCGCCGTAGTAGACGACGGGGACGCCGCGCGCGAAGTAAAGCAGGCCGTGCGCCAACGTGTCGCGGGCCAGAAGTTCGGCGTCTGCCGCGCCGGTGTTGTTGCTCACCAGAGAAGCGCCCAGACGGCCAATCGCGTCGTGGTTGCTGAGGAAGGTGGTGAGCTGGTAGGCATTGCTGTCCGCGTCCGTGAAGTAGTCGTCATCGGCAAACAGCGATTGGAGGGTGACGGCATTCGCGCCGTTGGCGAAGTTGGTCGCCTGACCCTGGAAGCGGAAGTCGAGGACGGCGGGGAGCATCCCCTCGCGGGTATAGCGGCTGAGCACATAGCGGTCGCCGCTGTACACTTCCCCAAAGAAGAAGAAGTCGGGGTTGCCCCGGGTCTCGGCGTAGTCCAGGATTTCGGGCGCGAAGGCCTGCCAGAACTCCAGGTTGACGTGCTTCACCGTGTCAATGCGGAAGCCATCCACGCCGAAGTCCACCCAATCCTTGTAGATGTCAATCATCCCCTGCCGGACAAACGGTTGTTCGGTGAAGAGATCGTCCAGACCGGAGAAATCGCCATAGACGGATTGCTCCGCGTCGTCCCAGTTGGCGATGTTGCCCCGGTTGTGATAGTAGATGGGGTTGTTGAGCCAGGCCGGGCCGCGCAGGTTGGTGGTGGTGACGGGGACGTAGGGGAAGCTGATGCCTACCTCTAATGGCGGAAACACGCCATTGATGTAATCGCGGTCATCAAACGGTATCGTCGTTGTATCCCGGTAAGGGAAATCGGTCTTATTGCGGTAGTTATACACGCCGCCCTGATACTCGTTAAGATCGGCAGTATGGTTGATCACAATATCCAGGAAAACCTTGATGCCGCGCGTGTGCGCCGCAGCAATGAAGGCGGTCAGTTCCGCGTCACTGCCCAGGTGCGCATCGGTGGTAGTGAAGTTGCGGATCCAGTAGCCGTGATAGCCGGTGTAGTTGCCCTGCACCGGGTTGTTGTCGAAGACGGGCGTGACCCAAATCGCCGTGACGCCCATCCCATCCAGATAATCCAGCCCGGCGATGAGGCCGGCGATGTCGCCGCCATGATAGTAGGCCACGTCGGTGGGATCGTAGCCGTGGACGGAGCGGTCGCCGGTCAGTCCGCCCTGGTTGTTGGTCGCGTCACTATCCTGGAAGCGGTCGGTCATCACGAAGTAGAAGAGGTCATCCTGGATAGTATGCGTCACCGGGGCCTGCGCCAGCGTCGCGCTGCTCTGCACGAGGTGGCTGACGTTGGTGGTGGCCGAGTCCCAGGAGATGAGGACGTTTGCGCCGTCTTCGGGCACGTTCAAGGTGACGTTGTCGCCAGGGTAACTTGTCGTCCACCCCTCGTCCAGCGCTACCTTGAACTCGTAACTTCCTGCCGGGATGTTCATGGTCTGGAAGCGATAGACGCCGTCGCCGTCCACATCGGTCAGCAGCGTGCGGACGCACTCCGGCTGCCAGTCGCCGGAACATCCCAACTCGCTCTGGAAACCGCCCGCCGCCACCGCGATGAAGTCATTGACATCATCCAGCACCGCGTGGGTCTTGTGGTCGTAGTAGAAGCGCACAGTGGTAGACGTGTCCGTGAGCGGGAGCGCGACGTTGTTTGCCGGATAGGCTTCCGTCCACGCCCCATCCAGGGCGATTTTGTACTCCCAGGTATAAGGGACGGTGGTGGTGACGATCTCGAACTCGCCGCGCCAGACGCCGTTGCCCATATCGGTGAGCATCGTGTTGGTGCAGGTCGGCGACCAGTCACCCACGCAGCCTAGCTCGGATTGCAGATTGCCCACCAGCGTGATCGTGTAAGGGCCAACGGTGGCCTGCACCTCGGCGGTGGGGATTTTGGAGACGGAGTCCCAGGTGATGATAAGCCGGTCGGTGGGATCGTTGATGGTGAAGGGGATATTGTCGGCGCCGCCGCCTACGCCATAACTCTCGGTCCAACCCTGGTCAATGGCGACCTTGAACTCATAAGAGGCAGCCGGGATACCCGTGGCTTCTAACGTATAGATGCCGTCGTCGTCGAGGTCTTGCAGCCACGAACGGAGGCAGCCGGGATCCCAGTCGCCGCTACAGCCCAGTTCGCTCTGTAGATTGCCGGCCGCCGTAGCGATGATCGCGTTCACATCGTCAATGATCCAGTGGCTCTTGTGGTCGTAGAAGAAGCTGACAGTCATCTCGGCAGTGACAGACAGGGGGATGTTGGCCCCGCTCGCCGCACCGCCCACGCCATAGTTCTCGGTCCAGCTATCGTTGAGGGCCGCCTTGTACTCATAGCTGCCGGCCGGGACCAACCAGTTTTCCTGCCAGACGCCATCATTAGCGTCGTAGGTCAGGTGCGTCACGGCACAATCGGCCTGCCAATCACCGGGGCATCCCAATTCGGATTGCAAGTCGCCCGCCACCGTGACACTGTCAGGCTCGGCTTGCGGCGCCGCAATGATGGTCGCCGCCAGCCCAGAAGAGGATACCTGCTTCGGTTGCATCAGAAGCAGAAAACCCGCCACCATCAGCAAGGACAACAAGCCAACGGTCGCCGCCAACAGATAAGGGGAACTTTTGACCCGTGTACTCATAGCAACTCCTTTCAATTGTAAAGGTAAATTATATAGAAACATCTGGTAGGGTCAGCTATGAAGCATTAATTCATAAAAACCTCCCTCAAACAGTCTGTGACGCTGCATCGTACCCTCCTTGCAAAGAGATTCACAGGACGTCGAAAGAACGTCCCTATATGCACAAGGCTTGTATCGTTAATCTGATGGGGCTGGTCTGGTAGGGATAGGGGAGCGGGATATGGGGTCGGGGTATAACCTCCTTATAACTAATTCGTCCCACGTCCTTGGATACTTTTGTGTTGCTTAAACAGTATAGAAAGGAAATGGAAAGTTGCAAGTCGCAATTTGTGTCAGATGGGAACGTGATGACGCCGGTTTGCTTGATTTGTTGCAAAGTTTAATTTTAGGGATAGAATAAGAGAGACAGATTAGCAAAATAACGGAACTGCATACATTTGAGTTACACAAGGAGGAAAGCGCATGGCGGATGACCTGTTTGATACGTTGGGAAGCGATAATCTGTTTGAGGAAGAGGAAGAAGAGCAAGAACAGGATACCGGGGAACAGCAAAACAAGACTTTCCTCATTGCCATTGTGGCTATGGGTGGGCTGCTGGCGTTGGCGTTGATTGCGTTTGCTGTGTGGGCGCTGGTCATCAATCCGCGCATGCAGGCGCGACAGCAAGCCGCATTGGCGGTGCCGACAACTGCGCCCATTGTAGAGGTCGAACCGCCGGTCGAGGAGGAAACACCCGTCGTCGAAGAGCCACCTGCCACAGAGGAGCCGACTCCGGAGCCCACGGCTACGCCGAAGCCGACGGCTACGTTTACGCCTACACCCGTCATCGGGCCGACAGCTACGCCAGACGCAGCTGCGGCCGCAGTTGGCGAGGGTGAAACTGGCGAAGGTGAGGCAGGTGAGGGCGAGACCGTTGACGCGACACCGACGTCTGCTGCCGTGCGCCGTACGCCAACGCCAGTCCCTACGAAGGTTCCAACCCCAACCCGCGCGGCGACGTCTGGAACAACCGGGGCGACGCCTACACGCACACCCGATACCGGTTTGGGCGAGGTTGCTTTGGTCGCCGCAGCGTTCTTGCTGATGGCCGTTTTCTTTGCAGCGCGCCGGCTCCGTCAGGCCTGAGCACAAGGGGCTGGCGAAGCATTGCGTGATCATTGATATGCGGAGATGAACAGAGAGGGCGCGAAGTCCTGAGTACTTCGCGCCTTCTCTGTTAGATAGGACCTATGGTGCGATATCGTCAAATGTGCTTCATACCGGCGTGGCGTTGGAACTGGTTGTGGATTGGCCTGATCCTCGTGATTGTTACGGCGTGCTCCGTGGAGTTGCCGTTTGCTGCGGCGCCGACCGCCTTGCCGACCGTCACCGCGACCGCTATACTCGTCCCCACGCCGGTGCCTCCTACCCTGACGGCCACACCGACTTCCACACCTACGCCCGTCCCCACCCTTGATGTGACCGTCATCAACAGTCTGGCAGGTGTGGGATTGGCGACAGTGGGAACAACCATTGGCGAGGCGACGTTAATCTGCCTGCGTTACGAGGATACCACCGGAGACGGCACGCCTGAATGGCTGGCGGTGGCGCACCAAAATACTACCCCGTCGCGTCTTAGCGCCTACGTCTTGGCTGCCGACGCGCATTATCCACTGGAACCGGCATCTCCCGAAGATGATAAGCCGGATGTGGGCCTGGGCCAGTACCCGACATGCGAGGTTGAAGTGCGCGACGTCAACGCCGATGGCAAGCCGGAAATCGCTATCTTCGGCCATGCCGACAACAACGAGACGCTTTTGCACCTCTTCACCTGGGATGGGAGCGTTTATCGCCGCCTGGGTGCCTTCTCCGGCGATGCCGGAGTCCATTTCATGAACGTTGACGGTGATCTTGAAGACGAAATCTGGGAAGGGTACCGCGAACGCAGTGCGCCGAGTCTCGCCTGGTATGTGATTTTCACCTGGGAGGAGCAAGCCTACGGCTGGACATCCGATCGTTACGGCTGGTATGCCCTGAATCGCCCGCAGGCGTACCCCACCCATAAACCGGAGTATGCCGTGATCGCCTTCTACCTGGCGCTCAACGACCGCGATTTGCCGGGCGCTTACACCCTCTTGTACCCGCAAGAAGGCCGTACTTACGAGACGTGGGCACATGGCTTCGCCACGACGGCGCAGGTCGGCGTGGGCAGTGTTCATGTCATCCCCGGCACTGAGACAGAGAACAGCGCGCGCGTCGCGGCGATGGTAACATCGTGGGATAATGAGGGCGGGATGATCATCGGCCGCCTCTGGAACACCGAATGGGCGACGGTGCGTACTGCCGATGGCTGGCGTCTCACCCGTGCCTCGTCGGAATTGCTGGAAGAGTGGACGGCAACGTATTGGCCGTGAGGACGGCTTCATGAGCAGCGGAATCATTCTGGGACGTTTTCTGCATGGGCTGAGCTTTTTCACGTTGGGCCTGACGGTGTTCTATCTCCAACATCGCAGCCGGCGCATCCTGTTAGCACGGCGCCTGAATTGGGTCGGCCTGTTTGCCATCTGCGAGGCGGTAGTCGCCTGGTACGACCTCTTTGCCGGCATCGTCTCCCCGACGCCTCTCCTGCTTACGTTTGCTCGACCGGTGCTGCTCGGTGTGGGCTATATTTTCCTCGTCGCCTTGGGTATTCAAACCTTTCTGTCTGAAGAGAAAGCGCACATTTATGGACAGCGCTGGCTTATTGGGCTGAACGTACTGTGGATTGGCAGTTACGTTGCCGCGTGGCTGATCTGGCCTGCACAGCGTGTGAACAATAATTCGTCTTTGATCATCGAATGGGGCAACACCTTCGCCCATTACCTGTTGGGTTTTCCCGGCGGCCTGCTGGCAGCGATTGGGCTGCGACGGCAGAGCCATCAAACGCTGGATGCGACGCTGCGCCGCCGCATCCGGGTTTACTTGCGCCTGGTTGAAATTTCGGCAGGCTTGTTGGGTATCTTGCATGTGATCCTGTACCTGCCGACCCCGGCGTTTCTTGCCCCATATCACGATTTGCGGGTGATGGCAATTGAGTGGATGTGGGTTCTGGTGGGGGTTGGATTGACCCTAGGCCTCAATCGTGCATTGAACACGGTGCAACTTGAAATCGAGCGGTGGATCGAAGGGGTGGAACGTCTGCAGGCATTGGCCGTCGACCGCGAGCGGATTGGGCGCGACCTGCACGATGGCATCATCCAGTCCATCTACGCTGCCGGTTTGCTTTTGGAAAGCGTGCAGCCCGTCATCCCCATTGATCCGATGCGCGCGCAAGCGCAGTTGGGCCGCGTGATGGATAACCTGAACGAGACGATCCAGGACATTCGCCGCTACATCTTCGATCTACGCAGCGATATGCCCGACGACGACCTGCAATCGGGCATCAAACGCTTGCTGCGCGATTTCCACATCAACACGCTGTTGGAAACCGAGTTCGAGGTCGAGGGCGCGCCGGTAGAGATCCTGTCGATGGAACGGCGGCGACACATCTTCCAGGTCGTGCGCGAGACCCTGGCGAACACAGCCCGCCATGCCCGCGCGCGTTGGGTGAAGGTTGTGCTACAATATGATGAAGACACGTTGGACCTCACCATCTCCGACGATGGCGTGGGGATGGAAACATTGCAAGTGAGCAAGGGGCACGGTCTGCGGAACATCCGCGAGCGCGTGCGTTTGTTGGATGGCACGCTGCGCATCGAAAGCGCGCCAAACGAGGGTGTCACCTTTCACTTGACGGTACCGTATTAAACTGAATGATACGTGATGCGTGATCCGTGAAAACTCGCGGATCACACATCACGCATCACGTTTCTGGTATGAGAAGGGAGAACTATGACATTGCGGATTTTGATAGTAGACGATCACGAAGTCGTGCGATTGGGCTTGCGTTCGCTGCTGAGCAACCAGGCCAATTTTGTGGTGGTAGACGAGGCCGCTTCGGCTAAAGAGGCGGTGGAGAAAGCGGTACAGCATCGCCCTGATGTGGTGGTGATGGACATCCGTATGCCCGGCGACAACGGCATCGAGGCGTGCCGCGAGATCAAGATGCACCTGCCCAACACCGAGGTCTTGATGCTCACCTCTTACGCCGAGGATGAGATGCTCTTCGACGCCATCAGCGCGGGCGCGGCGGGATACGTGCTCAAGCAGGGCGGCGGCGACGAGTTGATTCGCGCCATCCAGCGGGTGGGCCAGGGTGAGGCGCTGCTCGATCCGGCGGTCACACAGCGCGTGCTGGCGCGTGTCCGCCAAGCTACTCGCCAGGAGCAAGCTGCTGCTTTCAGCGATTTGACCGAGCAAGAATTGCGCGTGCTCGGCCTGGTCTCTGAGGGACGCACCAACAAAGAGATCGCCAAATCGCTCTTCCTGGGCGAAGGGACGGTGCGCAACTACGTGAGCAGCATCCTCTCCAAGCTCGGGCTGACCAACCGCGCCGAAGCCGCCGCCTACGCCGTCCGCCACAACCTGCACGAATTCCTGGAAGAACTGTCGTAAATGGTATTGGATCAGCCGATTACGAAAAAACAGCTCGGACTTTTCTTTATCATTGCTGGCCTGGGCGCAGATACGCTTTTGTTGATCGTCGGGCGGCTGGGCGCGGGGGCGTGGTCGGGCATCGGTCCGGTTGAAGGTGCAATGCTGGCGGGGGGCGTGTTGCTCGCGCTGTGCGGCATTCCGCTGCTGCGGTTGGAAGATGCGCCTGCTGCCGCCGAACGCGAACCGCAATACCGGCGAGCAGCGCGGTCGGAGACCGGTCACAGCGCGACAGTTTGGGTTGGGCGAGTCTTGGCAGCGCTGGCGCTGCTAGCGTTCCTGGCCTACCTGGGCGTTTACGTCGCCTACGCCATCGAGCTTTTCCGCTGGCCCTACGACTACGACCAGGGTGAGAGCTTCGAGCTGTACGACGCCGTCCTGCACAGCCGGGACGAATGGCCCTACCGCGACAGCAGCGTTTACCCCTTCTATTCGTCGAACTACCCGCCGGTATTCCACATCCTCAACATCCTGCTCTTCCCCCTCTTCGGTCAAACCCTGCTTTCCGGGCGCGTCCTCTCGTTCGTCATCACGCTGTTGACGGCGTTTGCCATCGGATGGACGGTGCGCCGTCGCACGGGCGGGGTCTTCATCCCGCTGATGTGTGGGCTGGTGTACACGGCCTCGAACTTCGTCTACCACATCGGTCCGCTGTGCCGCCAACACCTGACGATGGTGTTCTTCGAGACGTTGTGCGTTTTCTTCATCGCGGACGCGGAAAACCCGCGTCACGCTAAACGCAATCTGGTGCTGGGTCTGGCGTGTTTATTTCTGGCGGGATACGCCAAGCAGTTGGCGGTCTTCACGGCAGCGGCGGCGTTCGGCTATCTGTTGCTGCGCAATCCCAAACGCGCGCTCGTGAGCGTCGTCATATTTGGCGCGCTCTTTGGGCTGGTTTTCCTGGCCATCAACTGGGCAACGGATGGACAGTGGTGGCTCAACACGATTTCGGCCAACGTGAACGAGTACATGCTCCCACAGTTGATCGGGTTGACGCGTTCGTGGCTCAAAGTGCACACCATCTTCATCATCCTGGCGGTGGGCATAGTGATCTACGAAGCCTACTTCGGATCGCTCTCCGTCTATGCGCTGTGGTTCGTCTTCTCACTCGGCACCGGCGTGATGTCCGGCAAATGGGGAGCGGGGGAGGCGTACTGGGTCACGTCGGTGGCGGCGGCGATCATCTTGGGCGGGTTCGCGTTGGGCAAACTGCGTGACCAAGTGGCACAACAGCGGCCACAATGGGACGGCTCCCTGACGATATTGATTCCCCTGCTGTTCCTGATACAGTCCACGCGGATGCTGCACCTGCCTACGGACGGCCTGTTCTGGGGACCGGTTGCGCGCGTGTTGGGCGTCGCCGGACAGTCGGCGTATGCCGATTACCCGTACTACGATTCGGTGGGCTATACGCAGGTCGGCCATTTCATGCTGCCGCGCGACTACGAAGGTGGCGCGCGCATCATGGCCTACGTGCGGGGCACGGATTTGCCGGTCTTCAGCGAGGAAGCGGCATTCACGATGTTGGCGGACAAACCGGTGATCACGAATCCCACACAGTTGCTCAATCTGTACAACAACGGTCTGCTCGATACAACCGAGCTGGAAACGATGATCCGCCGCGAGGCGTTTGGACTGGTGGTTATGCGGGCGCAATTCTACCCGCCGCCGGTGCTGGTAGCCATCGGGCAGCATTACGGTCTGGTGGAGCACATCCCGATGAACGGCTTCAACTACATCATCATGCAGCCACTCGGCCAACCGGAAGCGCCATAACTGTATATCAACGACCTACTACAATCCTGCCACGACTCTACCAAAGTATCCGACGTGTATAGAACGGCTGTCCCTTTCGACAGGAGGAATTGGGCGATGAAACCTTTACGCGTTGTGAATCTGATCCTTTTGTGCGTAGTATTGACCGTTGGGTTGCCCGCGCGGCCCGCACCAGCGCAAGCGACGCAGACGGCCTACGATTGTTCCACGGCGACCGGCCTCCCGCAAACCGAGTGTGAGGCTCTGGTGGCCCTCTACAATGCCACGGGCGGCGACAACTGGCCCAGAAAAACTGGCTGGCTGCAAACCACCACGCCCTGTACCTGGCACGGCGTCACCTGCGAAGCGGGGCGTGTCCACTCGCTTGTCCTGGGTAGCAATCACCTTGTGGGCACCCTGCCGCCGGAAATCGGCAATCTTACTGCATTGATGTCTCTTGATCTACCCGGCAATGCTCTAACCGCCCTCCCGCTGGAAATCGGCAATCTCACTGCGTTGACGTCTCTTGCTCTGAGCAGCAATGCCCTGACCATCCTACCGCCGGAAATGGGCAGTCTCACCGCGTTGACAGCCCTTACTCTGAGCAGCAATGCCTTGACCTCCCTGCCGCCAGAAATTGGCAATCTCACCGCGTTGACGTTCCTTGCTCTGAGCGGCAATGCCCTGACCACCCTCCCGCCGGAAATCGACGGCCTCACCGCGTTGACGTCCCTTAATCTGAGCGGCAATGCCCTGACCACCCTCCCGCCGGAAATCGACGGCCTCATCGCGTTGACGTCCCTTGATCTGAGCAGCAATGCCCTGACCACCCTCCCGCCGGAAATCGGCAACCTCACTGCGTTGGGGTTTCTTTCCGTGGGCAACAACGACCTGGCAGCGCTTCCGCCGGAGATCGGCAATCTCACTACGTTGGGCTCCCTTTATCTGGGCTACAACGCCTTGACGGACCTTCCGCCGGAGATCGGCAATCTCACTGCGTTGACGTCCCTTTACCTGGGCTACAACGCCTTGACGGACCTTCCACCGGAGATTGGCAACCTCACTGCGTTGGAAGGGCTCTACCTGTACAACAACACCCTGATAACTCTCCCGCCAGAGATCGGCAATCTCACTACGTTGGATTACCTTGATCTCCGCGACAATGCCTTGACCACCCTTCCGCCGGAAATCGGCAACCTCACTGCGTTGCACTTCCTTCATCTGAACGACAATGCCCTGACCATCCTCCCGCCAGAGATCGGCAATCTCGCCAATTTGGTGGATTTTGGCCTGTCCAACAACGATCTTATTACCCTCCCGGCGGAGATTGGCAATCTCACCACGTTGAATCGGCTGGGTCTTTCTAGTAACGCGCTGACCGCCCTCCCGACGGAGATCGGCGGTCTCACTGCATTATCGGAACTTAGTCTATCCAACAACGCGTTGACTGCCTTGCCGCCAGGAATCGGCGGCCTCACTGCGTTGGACTGGCTTTATCTGTCCAACAATGCCTTGACCACTCTCCCCCCGGAGATTGGCAATCTCACCGATCTGATATGGCTTTCCCTGTCTCACAACGCCCTGACGGCTCTCCCCCCTGAGATCGGCAACCTCGCCAGGTTGCAATACCTTTATCTGCACAACAACACCCTGACAGCCCTTCCGGCGGAGATCGGCGACCTCACCGGTTTGTGGACGCTTGACCTGCACAACAACGCTCTCACTGCTATCCCCCCGGAGATCGGCAACCTCACCTCATTAAGGCACCTTTACCTGAACGAGAATGCCCTGACCGTCCTGCCGCCGGAAATCGGCAACCTTGGCGAATTGATGCTTCTTAACCTGAGCGGTAATGCCTTGACCATCCTCCCACAAGAGATCGGCAACCTCGCCACATTGGGGTACCTTTACTTGAATGACAATCCTCTCAGCGGTGCAATGCCAGAAACTCTTACTACGTTGGACTCACTCTGGTTTTTTGCTTTCTATAACACCGCCTGGTGTGTGCCGGAAACGGGGCCAGTGGCTGCGTGGCTGGACACGATCGAGTATGTCCATGGCACTGGGTTGATTTGCGGGCGGGCGCCGGGCAGCCTGCGCGGGACTGTGGCAAACCCTGATACCACACCCGCCGCTGGTGTGCACGTGAACCTCTACCGACCCATTGGATGGCCCGAATGGCACTACGTGACCTCAACCTACACGCTGGCCGATGGCGCGTACCGGTTCGACGGCCTGGGGCAAGGCATTGACTATCGGGTGGGGTTCAGCGATCCCACGCACGTCTACGCGCCGCAATACTACAACAACCAACTCACGCTCGAACAGTCCACGCCGGTCACCGTCACCTTGGGGATGACCCGCACGGGCATTGACGCCACCTTGTCCCCCGCCCTCCTCAAATCGGCTACCCCTGCTGTCACGGTTCTCAATGGCAAGACATTGGTTTACCGGCTTATGCTTCACACGGACATTGATACCGCGCTGCGTCTCTACGACCCGTTGGACTCTCACCTGACGTGGCAGGGCTTCGTCGGCATAGCGCCGGATACGCTGGCTTACGCAGACGGCGCGCTTACCGGCACCGTCGCGCTTACGGCTATGACGCCTCTTACCGTCGCCTTCGCTGTGCGGGTCAACGTGCCCCCCGAATCCTTTGTCAGTGAGTACGCCCAGGTCAGCAACACAGCCTACTACGCCTTTCCCGATGAAACACTGCTGCTGGCGCATCCGTCGAACACGCAGGTGAATATTGTGCGCGATGTCGTCGCGAGGGTTTTCCTACCGTTGGTGCTACGCAGTTCCTAAACATTCGGGCGTCCCCAACCAGTGAGGACGCCCGTCTTCTGTCTACCGTCTACCACAATCACTGCCCATTCGTGTAATCCGCGCCTAGGATGACGACAATATCGTGCGCGGCAGTGGGGTTATTGCCATGGACAATCGCCGATTGCGGCAGCTTGAGCACCGAAAGGATGTGCTGCGCCGTCATCGGCTTGTCGCGGTTGAGGATCACCAGCGAGGTGTCGTAGTCCTGGCGGTCGGCATTGTCGTAAGCGGCGACAGTCAGCCCATTGGCCTCGAGGAATTGGCCGGTTGTAGAAGCCAATCCCTGGGTTTGGGTCCCGTTCAGCACAGAGATGGTGGCCGTTTCTACGGCAAGGGTTTCGATGTCCCCATTGGTCAGCCGCAAGCCGAACACCTCGTCGCGCACTTTGCGCATCTCATCGCGCAATGGGATCAGGATTTGCATCTGGTCAGGCGTCGTTTTGAAGAGCGTGCAGGACTCGTCAATCACGCGGAAAGTGACGTCCTCATCCATATTCACGCGGCGCGCCAGGTTTGCCAGCGCGATGATCTCGTCCAATCGCAATTTGGGGTCGATTTTGATCGACTTTTCCAGAATTTGCAGCATCTCCGGAGCCTCAGCTGCCAGTTTCGGGAGCATATTGGCCCCTGTGACCCGCTTGAAGATCGCCTTGATCACTTGCTGTTGGCGGCGCGCCCGGTCGAAGTCGCCGCCATTGGTGTGACGGGTACGGGCGTACTTCAGCGCCTCTTCCCCGTAGAAGTGGTGCGGCCCGGCATCGACGTGAAACACCTCAACCCCGTAATCAGGGGTCGGATACTGGGTGTCGTGGATAGTTTCCGGCACGTCGATGTCGATCCCGCCGATGCGGTCCACCAATTCGATAAAAGCCTGAAAGTTGAAGCGCACGTAATAGTCGATTTCGATGCCCAGGTTATATTCCACCGTTTCCACCGCCAGGGCAGGTCCACCGCCGGGATGATCGTAATAGTCGCCGAGACGGTGTGCCGTGTTGATGCGTTCCTCGGTGTAGCCAGGGATATGGACCCACAGGTCGCGCGGGATCGAGAGCACGCCGCCCTTCATCGTCACCGGATCGAGTGTGCCCAGAATCATCGTGTCGGTGCGCCAATAATCCGTTTCCTGAGCGCGCTCGTCGATGCCCATGATCAGCACCGTGATGCGGTCGGTGTCGGTCCAAACCGGCAGCGTTTCACCCTCGACATGGCCGACGTTGGGGCTTTCTTGTTCCGTTTGCTGGATCGTGAACTCTGGCAGCATCTCCGCAACCGAGACGCCTTGTCGCACTTTGACAAAGACGGCAAACCCGGCTACGGCGGTTAAGAGTACGTAAATCAGCAGGATGCCGAGGTTGATTAGCAGCTTGTACGGCAGCTTATTCAGCGGGGCATTGGTTTGTGTCGAAGTCATAGGTCTTCGGGTCTAGTCTTGCGGTGGACCGGCGTAATCGTTGCCGAGGATCACGATGAGGTCGTGCGCGGCGCTCGAATCGGTGCCTTTGACCACGGCCGTGGCGGGTAGGTGCAGCAGGCTGGCGATGCGGGCGGCGGTCAACTGCTTGTCGCGGTTCATCACCACCACCGATTGCGCGTAATCCTGGCGGTCTGCATTGCCGACAGTAGTCACGTCGAGACCCTGCGCCTTCAAGTAGTCGGATGTGGTCCCCGCCAATCCGGCGCGCGCGGTGCCGTTCAGCACGGAGATCGTCGCTATTTCTGGCGTGGGTGTGATGCCGGATTGTACCGGATTGGCCTGGTTCGGCGCGGGCGTGGGAATATCGGCGGCGAAGACGTAGTCTCGCACTTCGCGCATCGGGTCGCGCAGGGGGATCAAGACCTGCGCACCATCAGCCGTGACCCATTGCTGCGTACATGTCTGGTCGATCACGCCAAAGCGAATGGTGGAGCGATCGATCTGCGTTGCCAGGTTTGCCAGCGCCAACATCTGATCCAGGGCCATATCCGTTTGCACGGATGCTTCGAGCATCTTGTAGATTTCGGGCGCTTGCTTCGCCAGGTCGGGCAGTAAACCGATGTTGGTCACTTTTTCCAAAATGGCCGACATCACCTGCTGTTGGCGGCGCGCGCGGTCGAAATCGCTGCTGGTGTGGCGGGTGCGCGCGTATTTGAGCGTCATTTCCCCATCGAAATGATGCCAGCCGGCCGCGATGGACAGGGGATCATAGCCATAAGCGTAGTCAGGGTAAGTGGGATCGTAGATGTCCTTCTCGACGTAAATATCGACGCCGCCGATCATATTCACTAGACTGACGAAAGCCTGAAAATTGAGGCGCACGTGGAAGTCGATGGGTACGCCGAGGTTGTATTCGACTGTTTCGCGCGCCAGCATTGGGCCGCCGCCGGTATACTTGTAGAGATCGCCCAGGAAGTGCGCGGTGTTGATACGTCCATCGTTGTAGCCGGGAATGGGCACCCACAGGTCGCGGGGAATGGAGAGCACGCCCGCCATCTTTGTGACCGGATCGAGCGTCAGCACCATCATCGTATCGGTGCGAAACGGCCCGGTCTCCTGTGAGCGCTCATCGATACCGAGCAGCAACACGGTCACGCGCTTCGTACCTGTCCAGTCCGGTATAATCTGGCCGAATTGGTATTTGACATTCTCGCTGGGGCCGCTACTGGCAGGCAATCCCGACGCAATGCCTGGCCTGGCCAACATCCCGCGCACCCACGACATAGCGGACATCGCAATACCCCCGACAATAACCAGGAAGACGATGACCAACATCCCGGTAATCAACGCCGGAACGGTATTTTTCCGCTTTTGCCTTGCCATGGAACGACTCTTCTGTTGCATCGTATGCAATTATACCATACCTGTACCTGTAGAAAACCAGACTATAAAAGTCTCACAAGGCATTTGGTTGAGCCAATATCCGCGCTAAACAACAAGTTTGCAAAGCGCAGTACGTGCTCAGACTTTTTTAGTCTGTAACCCGGTTAACGCGGCATTCCACTGGGTGATAGCGGCCTCGGTATCGTAGCGCGTCTGGATGAAACGTTGTCCGGCACTGCCGAGACGGGCGTGCGCTTCAGGATCGCGCAGCAGCGAAAGCACCGCCACCGCGAACGTTTCCGCCGTGTCCGCCGTGAGCAAGTGCTCGCCCGGCGTCGCGCCGAGGCCGTGGTTGCACACCGAGGTCGCCACCACCGGCACGCCGAACGCCATCGCATCCACCACCTTTTGCAGCAAACCGCCTGCCACGAGCATCGGAGAAACGAAGATCGTCGCCGCCCGGTACCAGCGCGCCAGATCGTCCACAAAACCGGTGACAAAGCACGATTCGTCATCCGCCCGTGCGCTGAGTTCCGCCGGGGGACGTCCGCCGACGATGTAAAAACGCGCGTCGGGCCGTGTTCCGTGGATGCGCGGCCACACATGATCGAGAAACCAGGTCACACCCGCGAGGTTGTGTGCCCGGTCCATCGCGCCGACGAACAGCAACACCGGCGGGCCGGGTGGAACAGCAGGCAAGGCAGCCGAGTCGGCGGGTGCGGCAGGAGCCAGCGGCAGCAAGAGCAGAGGCCGTCCTCCACTCACTGGGGCCAGCAGCGCCCGGTCGCCTTCGGAGATAGCGAGGATGAGATCGTGGCGGCGGCAGAGTGCCGGTTCGAACGCGCGAAAAGCCGCGACCATCGTCTTGGCCAACAGCCGTTTGAAGCCGCGCGCGTGAGTCGCCTTTTGCTGCCACATAAACCAGTTCACGTCCTGGGTGCGAAACGACGACGGCGGCAAAGACAGGCCAAGCAACACCACGGCGGTCTGTGTCGTTTCGACGTGGACAAGATCGGGATGTAATTCACGCAGCGCTTTTCTAGCAGCGTGTCGTAGTCCAAGGTAACTGCGAACCAACGCCAGGGGCCGCCATCCCGGCAGGGAACGGTGATGCGGGATCGTGATGACGCGCTCGCAGATCGCTTCGACGGCGGGGAGCAGCGTGCGCTCCTCCTCACGCATCCGCGCAACCAACGCCAGACGGTGTCCACGGCGCTGCAGGGCCTCCATCAGCCCAAACAACGATTCTCCCCCGGCGTGTCCGACCGAGGGAGCGGGGAATTGCTTGTAGATGAAGAGGATACGCGCCATGTCAGCCGAGCGGCACGGCCACGACGATCATCTCCGGGCGGCTTTGCACCTGTTCGTAGAAGAAGTTGGACACCGCCCGCTCTACGGCGCGCTCCACCTCGTCCGGCGCGGCGCTGCCACGGGTGGCCTGCACGGTGGTGCGCACCACGGGCTGCGCGCGCGTAGACAAATCCTCAAGGACTTCTGCCGTCGCCAGCCCGCGCATGGTGATGCGCGGTTCTCCGATCACCACGCCCTGCCGCCGGTTGTACGAAAAGACGACGCTGCACACACCCGCCACGGCCAGCGCCTCGCGGTCTTGAATGACCTGCGGGCTGACGGCATCGCCCACCAGCGCGCCATCCACGAAGACGTAGCCGCCCGGTATACGCTCGCCCACTTCCAGGCTGTCTGAAGAGAAGCGTAGGATGTGCCCGTTTTCCACCACGGCGATGTTCTGCTTGGGGATGCCGGTCTCTTGCGCCAACAGCGCGTGCTGCTTGAGGTGGCGTAGTTCGCCGTGAATGGGCACGAAGAACTTGGGCCGCAGGATATTGAGCAGCATTTTCTGCTCCTCCTGGCTGGCGTGCCCGGAGACGTGAACCGGCGCGATGGGGTGATAGACGACGTTCGCCCCCTTCTGGAAGAGACGGTTGATGACGCGATGTACCACTTCCTCGTTGCCGGGGATGGTGTGCGAAGAGAGCACCACCGTATCCCCAGGCGTGACGCGCAGCGAGGGATGCCGCCCGATGGCCAGCCGCCCCATAATCGAACGCGGCTCACCCTGCGCGCCGGTTGCCATGATCGTGACCTGATGTGGCGGCAAGCGGTTGATGTCCTGCAAAGAAAGGATGAGGTCATCGGGCACGTCGAGGTAGCCCAGACGCCGCGCCATCTTGACGTTTTTGACCATCGTAGTACCGGCGATGGCGACCTTGCGTCCGGCGTTGCGGGCCACGTCCATCACCTGCTGGATGCGCGAAATCAACGAGGCGAACGTGGCGACAATAACGCGCCCCTTCGCCTGGCGGAACACATCGGCGAGCGCCGCGTTCAGAGTGGACTCCGAAGGCGTAGTTCCGGCCTGATCGGAGTTCGTGCTATCGGCGAGCAGCGCCAGGACGCCGCGTTGGTTGAACTCCGCCAGTTTGGCGATATCGCTCGGCCAACCGTCCACTGGCGTGTGATCCATCTTGTAGTCGCCGCTGTGGACGACGAGACCGAGCGGGGTGTCGATGCCCAGCCCGACCGCGTCGGGAATGCTGTGGCAGACGTGATACGGCTCGATGGTAAACGGCCCCAGGCGCACAGTGTCGCCGGGTTCCATCGGTTGCAGCTTGACGCGCTTCTGCAACTCGCGGTTGAGCTTGACCTCGATCAAACCGCGCGTCAACTTCGTCGCGTAGACCGGCGCGTCGAACTCCTGCAAGAAGTGCGGCAGCGCGCCGATGTGATCTTCGTGCCCGTGCGTGATGACCACACCCCGGATGCGGTCTTCTTTGCCCTTGAGATAGCGATAATCGGGGATAATGTAATCCACGCCCGGCATATCGCTCTCCGGGAACATCATTCCCACATCCACAATCAGAATATTGCGCCCGTATTCGAGCGCCATCATATTTTTTCCAACTTCCCCCAGTCCACCCAGGGGAACGATTTGTAACTTTTCCATACCTTTAACCTTATTTCAAAAATCTGTGGCTCTGTGTTGAGCTAAGTTCAGTATACCCTTAACGCGATTGTGCGTCAAGGTTAGGTTTTTTCCGAACAGCCGAACAGCGATCAGCCGAGAGGCTGACAACGCAGTGGCTGAAGGCCGACTGCTGCACTCACATTGCCTCCTGCTTCATTCACGATAGAATGTAGCATGATGCCAACACCATTCCAGCATTTGGTCTACGCGCGCGATATACTCGCCGACGCCCGCCTGCCCGAAACCATCCGGCAAGCGATGGGCGAGCATCTGGGCGCGTTTCTTCTGGGGAACACCGCCGTCGATGTGCAATCGCTCACCGGACAGCAGCGCTTCGCTACGCACTTTTACCACGTCCACGGAGAAAATCCCACGCGTGCCAGCGAAACGCTGCTGGCAACGTATCCCGAACTGGCGGACCCCGCCCGGCTGCATCCGGCGCACGCCGCCTTCGTTAGTGGATACCTGGCCCATTTAGCCTGGGATGAATGTTGGCTGTATGACGTCTTCCGCCCATTTTATCTGGAATCGGACTTGTGGCCTGACCGCCTGGCGCGCAACATCCACCACAACGCCTTGCGCGTCCTTATGGATCGCCAGGCCGAAGCCACGCTGCGTCGTTGGCCCAACCCGCTGCTGCTTCTTCTCCGCGAAGTGCGACCGGACCACTGGCTCCCATTCGTCCAGTCGGAGGCGCTCTATCGTTGGCGTGATTGGGTCACAGATCAGTTAGCCAATCCAGAGGCTGTGGAAACCGCGCTTGTCTTCGCCGGGCGTATGGGCATCTCACCGGAACACTTCGAAGCTGTCATCAGCGCCGTGGATCAGGATACATACCGGCCCCCCGTCCTCGGCCTGCGCGATGCGCTGTCCACCTTCGAGGCCGACGCACTCACGGAAAGCATCAAGGTGCTCAAGAGATATTGGGGAGTAAGGAGTAAGGAGTATGGAACAAAAAATGAAGAATCCAAAAACTAAAAGCAAAAATCCGAAATCGAAAGGTCGCCGTCTTTTGCTCACACTCTTGTGCTGTATGGGATTGTTGGGACTGCCCACGGCGTCAATGGGACAGGCGACCATCCCACCGTCCGACGTGGCCTCCTACAGCATCGACGCCGCCTACAACCCGGCGACGCACACGCTCACCGGACAGCAGGTCGCCGTATACCACAACCGCACCACCGCCCCCATCTCCACCCTGGTCTTCCACCTATACCTCAACGCCTTCCGTAGTGCGGACACGCTGTGGCTGCGCGAATCTGGTCTGGGGATGCGCGGCTACGGCTTCGATCCCAACGCCCCCGGCTGGATTCGCATTGACCAGATCGCGCTCGCCGACGGGACAACGCTCACCGTGAGAGCGCTCGACGATGACGAAACGCTCGTCGAAGCCACGCTGCCGCAGCCGGTTGCACCCGGCGACAGGATCAGCGTGAACATCGCTTTTACTGCGCAATTTCCCCAAGCCTTTGCCCGCACCGGCTGGGCCGACGGCGGGGACTTCATCTTCGGCGGGCAGTGGTTCCCCAAGTTCGGCGTCTGGGAAGAAGGTGACGTGAACGCGGGCGCATGGAATGCGCACCCCTTCCACGCTAACAGCGAGTTCTACGCCGATTTTGGCCGCTACGACGTGGCGCTTACACTACCGCAAGGCTGGATCGTCGCGGCAACCGGCACCGGTGCTCCGACCGTCACTGCCAACACAGACGACACCGCAACACACACCTTCGTCGCCGAACACGTCATCGACTTCGCCTGGACAGCCTCGCCCAAGTACCGCGAGATGACACGCCAGGTCGAAGGCGTCGATGTGCGCGTCGTCTACTACCCGCGCCAACGTGCGATGGCTCGGCGCGCCCTCAACGCCACGGCAGACGCGCTCCCGCTCTACAACACCTGGTTCGGCGCTTACGGTAAGGGCCTTTACCCACATCTCAACGTCGTCATTGTTCCGCCGGACGCGGGCGGGGCGGGCGGAATGGAATACCCGACGCTGTTCACCGTCGGTGCGATGGGCGGCACGATGCCCGCGTGCGTGCGTCTGATCGAAGTGGAAACCGTCCACGAGCTGGGTCACCAGTGGTTCCAGTCGGTTGTCGCCACGAACGAGGCCGAGGAACCCTGGCTGGACGAAGGCTTCACCGACTACACCACAGTGCGCGCGATGAATGCCCTTTATGATGGTGCGCTCATCGATTGTTTGGGATGGAATTTCTCCTACCTGGCGATGCACCGGCTGCAGTACACGATGTTCGCCGAGACACCGATGACCGGCGCAGCCTGGGATTTCGGCTCGATGCAGTACGGGATTGCGACGTACTCCAAGCCCACGCTGGCGCTCACTGCCGTCGAACGCACCGTCGGCGAGCCGGCTATGCAGCGGTTTTTGAGCGCCTACTTCGACCGCTACGCCTTCACCCATCCCCGCGCGGAGGACGTGCGCGCCGTGATGGAAGAGATGCTCGGCGCGGAAGTGGCCACGTGGTTTTTCGAGCAGCTCGTCCACGACGATGGCGTGCTAGATATGAGTGTGATTGCCATCAACGAACGGGCCACGCTGGAACGCAAAGGCGACCTCTGCATCCCGACCACAGTGGAGGTCACCCGTGCCCGACGGCGAGCGCATGAGACCATCGCCTGGCCCTGCGATCAACCCACACTGACCATCGATGGTGCGCCGCGCATGGTCAAAATCGACCCCGACGGCGCTATCGTGCTCGATCAGGACCTTGCCAACAACGAGTTGCGCCGCGCGCCTGATCCCGCGACAGGATTGGGTATTGCTATAAGGGGATTACGCTTTTGGCAGGACTTCTTGTGGGGAGGTGCGGTATGGTAGACACAAACATGGATAGGACCACTTCGGCATCGCTGCGCGCCTACATGCACCGCGTTGTGCAGCGCCCCCGCGCGTGGACGCTTAGCTACGTACTGACGACACTCCCGGCCCTATTGTTGGCACTGCTTACGGCGTTTGGATGGCTGCCGCTCACACGCTATCCGGCTTTCGTGCAACTGCTCGAAACACGCTCGCTGGACATGCTGCGGGACTTTGTCACTGTGGGAACGAGTCATGGTGGCGGACTCTGGAGCACTTCAGCGCTGCTGTTGGCTTTACCCCTGTGGGTACTCGCCCGACTGATCTGGACGTGGCTGGAAGGTGGGACGCTGGCCGAATACGCCGCCGCGCAAACCCTCTCATGGCGTGAATTCTCCCAGGCCGGATGGCGGTGGTTCGGCGTCTTTCTCGCGCTCAACCTCACCGGCGCAGCTTTCGTCGTTGTGATCGGCGGCGCTGCGCTGCTGTTGGCGGTCTTCGCCTATATGCTTGCGCCCGCGCTCGGCTGGGCCGTTGCCGGCGTAGGAGTGGCGTTGGCGGGCCTCGTCGTCACATGGATCGAGATGGCGCGCGCCGTCGCCCTGACGCGGAACCAACGCGGCGTTTTTCAGGCGCTTGGCAGCGCTGCTCGTGCGATGGTCACGCAAGCATTGCCCCTCGCGGTGCTCGTCGGCGGCGGGTTGTTGCTCTATGGCCTGCTCTACCTGGTGCACCGCTGGTTCGTGGATGTACTGCCGTTACACTGGTGGCTACTGACTTTGCTCATCCAGCAAGCGTACCTTATCACCCGCCTGGGCATCCGCCTCACCCGTCAAGCCGGGCAGGTTGGGTTGTTGAACAGGATTCTTAGCCGCGAATCCACACGAATTTAAGAAGATCAGCGGGATTAGCAGCTTGGCTTATCCGGAGGCAAGGATGATCGACCCAGTTGTGAAACACACGCGTTTGGCCGATCCGGTGGCCACAACCGGGGATCGCGTGTACGTCGTCTGTTCGCAAAATGGGCTGTTCCCCGATCCGTGGGGTGGGCACGTGCCGCACGAGATGTGGGGCGTGTGGGATCACCCGATCAAACTGCTGGATGGGTTTTGGTTCGCCCTGCGCGATCGACGTACCGGCGTCATCCGTTGGCTGCTGGAAGCCGACGGATGCGCGATCGAACCCGGCGTCACTACCTTCAGTTACCGGCTCGACGAGATCGCCGTCACGCGGCGGGATTTCATCCCGGATGGCGTGGAGGCGTTGAGCATCACGCTTACGGTCGATGTGCCACAAGCGATGACCCTGGAACTGGTGGCATGCTTCCGCTCAGACTTGCGCCCGGCCTGGCTCGGAGAAATGGCCGGGATGTACGATGGCCCTGATGCGGCGACCACACTTAACGACAGTATCGTGCTTTTCCGTGACATGCAGAATCCCTGGTTCTGTGTGGCCGGCAGCGATGCGGCCTGTACAACCCTCGAGACTGCCGGGGTGCTCCACATCCCACAGCCGACGGCGGGACAGGGAGCAACTGCGCGCTTCGTCGTGGCGTTCCCGGCAGACGAGGATCGGGTCACCGTCACCTTCTTCGTGGCCGGTTCGAACACGTCGGAGCAGGATGGCCTTGCGACGTATCGCTACATCCGGGCGGAGGTGACAGCATTGTTGGCTGCCAAGCGCGCGCGCTACGCGCAAATCGCGGAAACGAGCCGCTTCACGTCGCCGGATGAGGCGGTCAACGCGGCGTTCCATTGGACCAAACTAAACTGCCAGATGCTCGCCCGCGCTACCCCGGCACACGGGATAGGCGCGGGCGCAGGATTGCCTACATACCCGTGGTGGTTCGGCATCGACAGCGAGTACGCGGCGCTGCCGATGGCGCAAACCGGCCAGTTCGATCTCCTCAAGGCCACCCTCACACTGCTCAAGGAGGTCAGCGAGCGCCACAATGCAGCCGAACCGGGCCGCGTCATCCACGAGCTGAGCACCACGGGCGTGGTTTACCATCCCGGCAACTTGATCGAGACACCCGCGTTCGTGCGCGCTGTCCATCAACTGTGGCTGTGGACGGGCGACCGCGCTCTCCTGGCGGAGATGTATCCCTTTTGCAAGGCTGGTCTTCTGAACTACACGTTAGGACACTGCGATCCCGACGGTGATCTGTGCGCCTCCGGGAGCAGCATCATCGAGACGCCGGAAATGGCCACCGACCTGGAATACATCGATGTGGCAGCCTATACGTGGGAGGCCCTCGCGCGGCTGACAGATATGGCACAGGCCGTCGGCGATTCAGAAAGTTGTGCGGACTTTCAGGTGAAGGCGCAGGCGTTAGGGCGCTGCATCCAGCGCGAGTGGTGGGTGGATTACGAGGGTCTGTTTGCCGACATGCGGGCTTCGATCCACGAGGTCCGCGCTGCCCTGGATCACATCGCGCAGCAGACCCGCGTATCCGATGCGCCGGACTTTCACCGGCAGGTTCAAAAGGCTTACGATGTGCTCACGCCGGCACTGGAACGCTACACCGATCAAGCGCCAGATGTAGACCTGCCCTGGCTACTGCGGCACTGGATTGTACTGTGCCCGGTGGAGGTGGGGCTGGCGACCCGCGAACAAGCCACCAAGGCACTGGCCCGGATGATCTCGGCGGAGTTCTGCGACGCCTGGGGGATGCGTCTGCACCCGGAGCGCGCCGACGTGATGAGCATCAACACGGGTCTGCTCGCGCTGGCACTCACTCGTTATGGCGACGTGAACACAGCGCTGCGCTTCGTGCAGCAGCAGGCTGCCGCGCTGCCATTGCATATGCCTGGCGCGATCAGTGAAGCGCTGCCGGACCGTTGGTGCTTCCTGCAATTGTGGTCGGCGCTCGGCGTCATCTCACCGGTCATTGAAGGCTTCCTGGGCATCGCGCCGCGCGCCGCCGAACGACGATTGGCCGTTATCCCCAACCTGCCCACAGGGTGGAATCGTGTCACACTCGAGGCCGTGCGCGTGGGCGAGGCGCACTTTGATGTCGCTGTGGAGAGATCGAGGACCCAATATACGGTAAACGTCGAGGGCAACGCGGCAGAGTTCCGGCTCGAGGTTGGCGCTTATGTTCCCGCAGACGTTCGCGTCACGACGGTGACCGTCAACGGGGAGCCTGCCGCGTGGCGTTCAGAGGAAACCCTGGCAGGACGCTGTATCGTGTGCGAGACCAGTGTCCCGGCGAAGTGCTGCATCCGCTGGATGAGATAAGGGGATATGGAAAGCGTGTTTTTATTTCCTCTGGCGCAGCTTCAACCCAGCCAGTTGTACATCAGCAAGGCGAAACTGGCCGACGTGCTGGCGTGGTGGCAGCCTCCCACCCTCGAAACACTGGAACCGGTCCCCATCAAACGCCTGAACGGGACGGATGGTCGCATCCGCGTCATCTACACCGATGGGCACACGCGCGCGTTCGCAGCGCACCGGCTCGGCTTTACGGAAATCCCGGTGGTATGGGACGAGGATGAATTGGATTGGGAGGCTTACCAGATTTGCGTGGATTGGTGTTTGGACGTGGGCATCCACACAATTGCTGATTTGGAAGGCCGCGTCATCTCGCCGGAGCAGTACGAGGCGTTTTGGCACGACCGCTGCCAGGTGATGCAGGATGAATTGGCCCGGCAGCGGGCAGATCAGACGGGGATTTCGTAGGGCGGGGTCATCAGGGGGACCAGGTACGCCGCATCCACACGGCGCGCGGCCTGGATTGCCCGCCGCTTGCGTCGCATCCTGGGGATGCCCACTATCCCCGCCGTGAGGCCGCGCAGTGTCGCCCGCGCAGCCGGGCCACGCCACAAGTGCAACGCCTCCCGCGCCAGCTTGACCTGCGCGCCGAGCACGTCACGCCAATATACGCGCCACAAAACGGCGGGGTAATTCTTCACCAGCGTGTAGATGCGGTTGCGCCCGTCGTGGAACGAGGCGGTGACGCCCCCACCAGACGCCTTGAGCTTGTGGTAGACGACGGCATCCGGCGCGTAGAGACAGCGCCACCCCGCCAGTTGCGCCCGCCAGGCCAGATCGACATCTTCGAACGAAAAGAAGAAATCGTCGTCCAGCAGGCCGATTTCGTCGAGCATCGTCTTGCGGTAAGCTGCGCTCCCGCCACATGCGCTGAAAACGTAAGCCGGGTGGTCGTACTGCCCCTCGTCCTTCTGCCAGACGCCGCGATTGTGCGCCAGCCCGTCTGGTGTGACGTAGTCTCCCGCTGTGTGGAAGGTGTCGCGCTTATCGAACAGCAGCATCTTCGAAGCCACCAGTCCCACTTCAGGATACGCGTCGAATGCGGCGGCGACCGCTGTCAGCCAGTCTGGACTAGCCTCCGTGTCGTTGTTCAGCAATACCTGGGTGTCACCTTGCGCGGCGCGGAAGCCGGCGTTGCACGCACCGGTAAAGCCATGATTCTCGCCAAGCGCGAGCGTTTGCACGTCGGGATAATGCGCCAGCACGTCAAGAGACTCGTCGCGCGAGCCGTTGTCCACGACGATAACTTCCACGTGTGGATAGGTCTGCCGCTGTAAACTATCCAGGCACACCGGTAAGTGATGCGCGCCGTTCCAGTTGGGGATAATGACAGAAATCACTTCGCATACCCCGTCTCTTGCAAAAATTCGGCGAGCGCTTCTTGCCAGGGTCGCAGGCGAATGCCGAGTGCGGCGGCGGCGGTGTTGGTCAGAGGGGCGTAAAGTGGCGGCGTGCTGGCCCGTTCAAATTGATCCGACGTGATAGGCTCGACCGGAATGGTTTCGCGCCCGCTGATCCGCAGGATTTCACAGGCAAATTCGTAGCGCGAGGCTTGTCCCTCGTTAACCAAGTGATAAATACCGTAGGCATGAGTCGTGATGAGTTGGACGATGGCTGTGGCCAAATCATCAACATACGTGGGACTTCCTACCTCGTCGGTGACCACACGTAGTATTCCACGCTCATCAGCAAGTTGGATGATACGGTGAGGAAAGTTACGTCCTCCGGCTGCGTAGAACCACGAAGCACGCACGATGTAGAAGCGCGTCAACAGTCGTTGGGTGTACCATTCTCCCGCCAGTTTTGAGAGGCCATAGGCATTGATGGGGTTGGTTGTATGCCATTCGTCATAAGGCTCGGTAGCGCGACCATCGAAAACCTCGTTGGTGCTGACCTGGAGCATCTCCGCCCCAACGTCTGCTGCCGCAAGGGCCAGATTCTGCACCCCCAGGCCGTTGGCGCGGTAGGCGGCAGCTGGGTCGCGGGCGCAACCATCGACGTCGGTCATCGCAGCCACATTGATAATCAGATTCGGTGCCAAATCGCGTACCAGGGCTATAATGCTGCCCCGGTTTGTTATGTTGTAGTCCGGGAGGTCAATGCCTATGACTTCGTGTGCAGCAAGTTGTGACAACAACCTGCGTCCCAGTTGACCTTTGTGCCCGGTAAGCAAAATGCGCATGGATAGCTCCTTGTCGGATTTGTAGTAAAAGCTTGTAAAAACTAAAAACCACTCTGTTGATACATGCCTCAGCTTTTGTACACGTGGCGGCTTTTTGGTTATACATGAGCTGAAGCAACCAGATATTCATTATACTCCCAGGATAGACTTTACGGAAACCAAATTTTTATATATACTATATACGCAATACCGCATAAGTTGCTACGAACTATCAATCGGTGGCAGCGTTTTCCATCGCTGCGCGAGTTGATTGAGTTGCGCCTGGGAGCGTTTCGGGGAACGCGTGTGCAATCTAAAACGCGCGCGATGG
>Ga0209723_1000980_pt1 | contig 48080 bp, 44 predicted proteins | sample BiotimSIPDNA_2_FD_185750 | JGI IMG/M metagenome (GOLD analysis project Ga0209723, IMG submission 185750) | Anaerobic biogas reactor microbial communites from Washington, USA - Biogas_R2 time_0 SIP DNA (SPAdes) (version 2) | ecosystem: Engineered > Bioreactor > Anaerobic > Unclassified | place... | reverse complement strand
GAAGACAGCCGACAAAATCGACGCAATTCTGAGGACGGTCCCGGGCGTTGGCTACTGGGTTACCATCGGCGGGTTCTCCATACTGGACGGCGCGAGTCTCTCGAACTACTCCACCACATTCGTGGTTTACAAAGACTGGGACGAACGCGGACCCGATCAGAGCCAGGAACGATTGATCGCGAATCTCAACCGCAGACTGGCTGAGATCAGGGAAGGACAGGCATTCGTCCTGATTCCTCCCCCGATACGGGGCCTGGGCCAGACCGGTGGATTTCAGATGATGGTAGAGGACCGCGGAAATGTCGGACTCCCAAGGTTGGCCCAGACAGTCCAGGAGCTTGTGCAAAAAGCAAATGCAGGACACGAAATCCAGCGGCTCGAGACCACTTTCAGCATCACGAGCCCCCAGCTATACCTCGACATAGACCGCACCAAGGCCGAAGCGCTTCAGGTGCCCACACTCAATGTATTCAACACCCTGCAATCCTATCTCGGTTCCTCATTCGTCAATCTGTTCAACAAGTTCAACCAGGTCTTCCAGGTCTACGTGCAGGCGGAAGACCGGTATCGTCTGCAGCCCGAAGATATCAGGAATCTCTATGTGCAGAACCAGCTGGGGCAGATGGTTCCGTTAGGTTCAGTTCTTGATGTCCGGCGCACTCTCGGTCCGGAAATAATCACTCGATACAACCTCTACCCTGCGGCGGCAATTTTCGGAGCCGCGGCTCCAGGATTCAGTTCGGGACAGGCGATCAGCAAAATGGAACAGCTCGCCGCTGAAGTGCTTCCTGAGGGCATCTCGTATGATTGGACCTCAACGAGTTTCCAGGAGAAGAAGCTCGGCGGCCAGGCGTACTTTATCTACGCTTTTTCCATAATACTCGTGTACCTGGTCCTGGCTGCTCTTTACGAAAGCTGGACATCCCCTGCCGCCGTAATTATGGTTGTGCCTATGGCCGTCGTAGGAGTTTTGATCGCGCTGGTGGCGCGCGGCTACGAGTCAGACCTGTACACGCAGATCGGACTCGTACTGATGATCGCTCTCGCCAGCAAAAACGCAATTCTCATCGTGGAGTTTGCGCGGGATCTCCACATAAAAGGGATGTCAGCCACCGATGCCGCCGTCGAAGCGACACGCCGCCGCTTCCGTCCCATCGTGATGACTTCGATCGCCTTCATTGTGGGGGTGGTTCCGCTGTTGATTGCGTCCGGGCCCGGAGCGGCCAGCCAGCGCGCGATCGGCACCGTGGTGTTCGGCGGCATGATCGCCTCCACCGCACTAGCAATTCCGTTTGTTCCGGTTTTCTATGTTTTCGCCCAGAAAGTCAGCGAATGGCGGAAGCGATAAGTTTCAGAGTCACGCCGTCTGACTTGAACATCGTGGTCGGACGTCCCTCCGGGACTTCACGCCGTGGTTCCTGATCCGCACCGGTTACATCGGTTGATCTGAACGAACACCAATTCCCGACGACGTAACGAAAACCCCGCCCACGCGTCCCGTCAGGGACGACCGACACGTTGGGCGTGCGTGACACAACGTCAAAATCAAAAAAACTACTTGACATTCCCGGGAGATCCAACTACAGCTATAGTAGATTCAGCCACTGGAGTAGTAAATGCGTCAAGCCAGACTGACACAACTCGAACTTGGAATCATGGAAGCATTGTGGAGAAACGGAGCCTCCTCTATCCGCGAGATCCAGGAAAGCTTTCACGAGGAGTCGAGGCCCGCGTACACCACGGTGCAAACCATCGTCTATCGGCTCGAAGCCAAACGAGCGCTCCGCCGGGTGAAAAAGATCAGCAACGCGCACATATTTGAAGCCGTAATCACGCGCGATGCGGCACACCGGACGTTGATCGACCACCTGCTCGCCTTATTCGGCGGCAGAACGCAGCCGATCATGGCGCACCTGATTGAATCCGGCAAGCTTACGCTGGAGGATTTGGATGAAGCCCGGAAGCTTGTAAAGAAGCTCTCTAAAAGCAGGAATTAGAGATCTTAGCCGCGGCCAGGAATTGGAGGTTTTGATGATCTCTGATTTTCTGTTGAACCACCTGTGGCACTCGACGCTGTTTGCGGCAGCGGCGGCGTCGCTTACTGTCCTGTTCTGAAAGAACCACGCCCGGGTGCGCTACGCGCTTTGGCTGGCCGAATCCATCAAGTTCCTCGTTCCGTTTTCCCTGTTCATCGCGATAGGCAATTCCATCGATTTCGGTGAACGGCAATCCCCGCCGGCCGTACAACCTGCAATTACATTTGTACAAGAGATCAGCCTCCCCTTTGACTCAACTGCTGCTTTGACTGCGATTCCGGTGGCCGAACAACCACATCGATCGAGTCTACTCTGGAATATCGGGTATTTGGCTTGGATCTGCGGCTGCCTTGCCGTTCTGGTGACTTATCTGGCCAAGGGCAGGCGCGTTAAAGCCGTGGCTCGAAATGCTTCTCCAATAACACAGGGGCGCTCGTTCGAGGCGCTGCAACGAATCATGGGGGATCGAACGCAGGTCCGGCTGGCATACTCCGCGTCCTCCATCCAGCCTGGCGTATTCGGAATTATCCATCCTGTGTTGCTGCTGCCCGAAGGCATGTCGGACCGCCTGAGCGACGCAGAACTGGAAGCGATCATCGCACACGAGCTGGCTCATGTCCGCCGCCGCGACAATCTCTTCTCGGCCATCCACATGTTCGTCGAGGCTCTCTTCTGGTTTCACCCGATGGTCTGGTGGATCGGCGCAAAGCTGATCCAGGAACGGGAGCGCGCCTGCGATGAAGATGTTCTGAGCATGGGCAAAGATCCGCAGGCGTATGCCCGAGGGATTCTGAAAGTCTGCGAATTGTATCTCGAATCGCCGCTGGCCTGCATTGCCGGCGTCACAGGAGCGGACATGAAGAAGCGGATCCACACAATCATGTGTCAACACATCGTCAACAATGTAGGCTGGACGAAAAGGATGGTTCTGGCGGCAGCGGGCGCGACGGCGCTCGCTGCTCCAATAATGTTCGGGCTCTTCAGGGCACCTCAAATCCGGGCTCAGTCGCAAAGCGCTTTGAAGCCTTCCTTCGAGGTGGCATCCGTCAGGCCGACCGACAGTTGTTACGACACAGGGGGATCAATAGGGCTGGTGTCCGGGCCGGTGGCGCCGCCCAGACCGATACCATTTGCGCCAACGGGTTTCGAAGGCGGCCGGTATAGCGGGTGCGATTCGTTGAAGAAATTCATGGAGGAAGCGTATCAGACAGAGGTTTCAATGATACATGGCGGACCTGCCTGGACCGGCAGCGCCAGGTATCGCATTGACGCGAAAACCGACCCTTCAACGCCCAGGAATCAGATGCGCCTGATGCTTCAGTCTCTGCTGGAGGAAAGATTCAAACTGAAGATTCACCGGACGCCGCGGGAAATAGAAGTCTATTGACTGACGGTTGCGAAGGACGGACCCAGGCTTCTCTCTGCGAAACTGAACGAAAACGGGAAGCCAATTGCCTCGGATGCGTCGCCCGCGGCGGGCAAGAGGAAGCAGGATTGGAAATTGCTGCCTCAATTATTCGGCTATGGAGGTACGCCCGGCGGCCAAATGGAGTTTTCCGCTACTGCAATAACTCTGAAACGATTCGCCGGATGGTTGAGCAATCGCGATGTGACGGGCCGCAAAGTAATCGACCAAACCGGCATCAACGGGCTGTACGACTTCAGATTCAAATACGCAGATCCCAGTCCGGGTCAAATAAGAGACGATGCAAACCGTGGCAATTCCCTTCCCGACCCTTCCGCGCCATCTATCACAAAGCCATCCAGGAACAGTTCGGACTAAAGCTTGAGCCTGGAAGAGCCCGGTTCGAAATTATCATGATCGATGGCGTCGAGAGGCCATCGCAGAACTGATTGGAGGTTTTGATGGTCTCTGATTTTCTGTTGAACCACCTGTGGCATTCGACATTGTTTGCGACAGCGGCGGCGGCGCTGTCCATAAAACAATGAAACGAACCGTATTGCTGTTTCTTATCGCGCTACCGTCGCTTTACGCTTCGGAGCACCGCGGAATTGTCAGGTATAACGAGCTCCCGCTTCCGGGTGCGACAATCCCTGCCGCTCGCGGCGATACAAAAACAGCGGCCGTGTCCGATCTGCAAGGATTCTACCGTCTTCCGGATTTAGCTGACGGCTTGTGGACGATCCGGGTGGAGATGCTCGGATTTGAACCAATCAGGCGCGAAATCACCGTCGGGCACCCCGTTTCGCATTTTAATAACCTCGGGATTGGGACCAAAGCGTAAAATCCCGGGGGTCTGGGGGCTGGCTCCCAGATTCATACCCATTTAAAACCCGGAATTTCCTCTTTTATTACTCAGTGAACTCTGCGCTGTCGGTGGCGTTTTTGGTCTGCGGCAGGAGCCGTTCACGATCAAGACGGAGTCGCAGCTCGTGATCGAAACAGTCATCCTCAAAGACCATGCTGGGAATCCCATCGAGGGTTTAACTGAACGCGACTTCATTGTCACCGAAGACGGCGTTCGCCAATCAATCGCAATATGCGAATTCCAGAAACTCGAGGATGCTCCGCTGCCGCCGATCAGTCCACGATCGACAGCAGGCTGGGAATCCGCTCCTGTTTCGCAAATCGCGGGCGGCAAGGCGATGCTGGATTACAACGACCTTTCTCGCGGGATCGTCGATGCCCAGCAGGACGTTTCCAGTTACTACATCCTGGGCTATTACACCACCAATACGGAATTGGATGGGAAGTTCCGCAAAATCAAAATAGAGCTGGCGGACGGCCGGCAAGCAAAACTCGAATATCGCAAGGGCTATTACGCCAGGAAGAAATTCTCGAAATTCACCGCCGCCGATAAGGAGAGACAGCTCGAAGAGGCGCTGATGTTGGGCGATCCGATTACGGATCTCACGATCGCAATGGAAGTGAATTACTTCAAGCTCAACAGCGCCGAGTACTATGTGCCGGTTACGATGAAGATTCCGGGGAGCGAACTTGTCCTTGCGAAGGAGACCGGGTCCGATCGCACCGTCATGGATTTCATTGGCGAGATAAGGGACGACTACGGGTCCGTCTATGCTAATTTGCGTGACAAAGTCTCGTTCAAACTCAAGGGAGAAACCGCAGCCGCATTGATGAAGAGACCGATCGAATACGATTGCGGTTTCACGTCAGGTTTCTGTTCTGGACCCGAACGGAAAGAAAGCGGTATTCTGGCAAGCGCCCGTAATGCTCGTCGAATAGGGTGTGAGGTAGTCATCCACACACATAAGGAGATTTTCCACATTGGACATCCCGCGAATATTCAATATCACTGAAAGCGCTCACCGGATTCACAACCCGATAACACCCGAAAAGCTCGCCACTCTCGGCAGGGCGCTGCGTCTGGAACCGGGAGCACGAGTGCTCGACCTCGGCAGCGGTTCCGGAGAGATGCTCTGCACATGGGCACGCGATCATGGCGTCACCGGCACCGGCATCGACCTGAGCATGCTGTTCACCGAACATGCGAGAAACCGTGCTGAAGAACTCGGCGTCGCCGATCGAGTCAAGTTCATCCATGGCGATGCCGCCGGTTACGTCGCCGAGGAGAAGGTCGATGTGGCGGCGTGCGTAGGAGCCACGTGGATCGGCGGGGGCGTAGCCGGCACTATTGCCCTGCTGGAGCGGAGCCTGCGCGCCGGAGGGATCATCCTCATCGGAGAGCCTTACTGGCGCCGGTTGCCGCCGACGGAAGATGCGGCGAAGAAGTGCGAGGCCAATTCGATTTCCGATTTTCTCTTGCTTCCGGAACTTATCGCGTCTTTCGGCCGCCTTGGCTATGACGTCGTGGAAATGGTTCTCGCGGACGAGGACGGCTGGGACAGATACGAGGCGGCCAAATGGCTAACGATGCGCCGATGGCTTGATGCCAATCCTGAGGATGAGATGGTGCCGCAGATTCGAGCCGAATTGACGTCGGGACCCGAGCGTTACGCCGCGTACACCCGGGAGTACCTCGGTTGGGGTGTGTTCGCGTTGATGAGGAGGGTGGAGCCGAGGGCACAATAAAAATATGGTCGGACGTCCCTGACGGGACTTGATTTCTTCTTTATCGCTATGGTTTCCCGGCACTTACGTGCCGGGCTAGGTTCAAGGCGTCCCTATGATTGTGCAATATTGCCTGTTCAGATAAAGGTGGAGCTGAACAGATAATCTGGGCTACCCAACATGGAAGGAGCCCGCAGGGCGAGTGGAAGATTGGGCAGCCCGGAGTTTTTGACGCGCTGGCGGGTGCCGGGCTTGCACAATCGAACGGAAAGGGACGAATGACCGCGACCGTTGTTCCTACGTCCCGGTAATATTCCGTTAGACCAATCCCGTCAATGTCCGTGGCACCGATCCGAGACGTTTTTCGCGACGACGTGACGCAAACCACGGCCGCGAGTCCCGTCAGGGACGCGTTGAGAATAGCCCGGCACGTAAGTGCCGGGATCCAATAGGAACCCCAAAAAAGAATCAAGTCCCGTCAGGGACGACCGACCTTGATCAAATCACGGCCGAAAAATTGCTTCCTTCAGTATGCGGCCTCGAGGCCGAAGGGGAGAAAAATATGAAAGCATTAGATATTATTACCTTGGTAATACTGATCATCGGAGGCCTCAACTGGGGTCTTATCGGACTATTCGATTTCAATCTGGTGGGCGCCATTTTCGGCGGAGACAGATCCATGCTGAGCCGGGTCATATACACCATTGTCGGACTCTCCGCCATTTACCAGGCCTTCGCATGGAAGGCCATGGTCCGCCGGTGGTCCTATGACGAAGCCCGGCGCGCAGGCTATTAGCCCCACGCCGTTTCCCGATAACACCCCCCGCCGCCCAGTCCGGCTCGCCTCGCCACCCACTCCGGCATCAAAACTGTCGCAGATGTGTGACAGTTTTTCCCTGAAAACGAAGTACCTTGAAATTGTTTTTCCGTATTGCTACATAATTCCGCTATGAAGAGTGGAATGTTCAAATTATGTTTGTTTGCTTTGCTGGCGGCGGCAGGATTGCTGTTATCCGGCTGCGGCGGGAACTCAAACCCTTCACAGGGCGTGGTTATCATCGAACCGGAACCCGACCCGGTTTTGGAACCGACCGAGTTTCCGCTGCAAATCAGTCAAAACGGACGTTTCCTGGTTGCGCAGGACGGCCAGCCTTTCTTCATCCACGGGGACTCACCGCAGGCCCTGATCGTCAATCTCTCTGAAAACGATGCCGACTTCTATCTCGGCCGTCGCGCCGCGCAGGGATTCAACGTTGCCTGGATAAACCTCATAGCCGATGAGGAGACCGGGGGGAGGGTGGATGCGAGTACGTTTGACGGAATCGTCCCGTTCACGACGCCACGCGATCTCACGACGCCTAACGAGGCCTATTTCGCGCGGGCCGACGCCATGATCCAGCTGGCGGCCAAGCACAAGCAGCTTGTCGTCCTGAACCCGATCGAGACTGAAGGGTGGCTGGATGTGCTGCAGGAAAACGGCGTCGACTCCGCCCGCGAGTACGGCCGCTTCCTCGGAAACCGCTACGTGGGGTTCGACAACATCATCTGGATGCACGGCAACAATTTCCAGACTTTTGAGGATCCCAACGATGCCGCTCTCGTTCAGGCCGTCGCGCTCGGAATCCAGGAATTCGACAACCGGCATCTGCACACCAGCGAACTCGCCTTTTACGCCAGCGGCTCTCTCGATGATCCTTCCTGGCGGCCGATTCTCGGCCTCAACGGCTCATTCACCTACTTCATTACATATGTACAGGTCCTGAAAGACTATAACCGGGCGGATTTTCTGCCCACCTTCCTGATCGAAGCCAATTACGAGCGGGAGGCGCAGGGGAACATCCCGGGAAACATCCGCCGGCAAGCCTACTGGGCGCTGCTCAGCGGGGCGGCGGGCCATATGTACGGCCACAGGTCGACATGGCAATTCCTCCCCGACTGGAGGAACGCCATCAACTCGGTCGGAGCGAGGCATATGGAAATCGTGAAGGACCTCTTCACGTCAGTCGCCTGGTTCGACCTTGTGCCTGACCAGCAACACGAGGTTGTGACCAGCGGACTGGGGACATTCGCCCAGGAGGACTCGCTTGTGCTCGGCGAGAACGACTACCTGACGGCCGCCGCGACCGAGGACGGGACCCTCGCCATCGCGTATCTGCCCAATATCCGCACCATAACCGTCAACATGGGAGCGTTTGCGGGCCCCGCAAATCTGAGGTGGTACGACCCGACCAACGGGAATTTCACCGGAATCCTCAATTCTGCACCGAATGCTGGAGACCTGGTCCTGACTCCTCCCGGGCTCAACAGCGAAGGAACGGAAGACTGGGTGCTCCTCATCCAAACCAACTGACGCTACAGCAGCGTGCCGCTCAGAATCAGCGCCGCGAGCGTGAAATAGATGATGACTCCGGTGACATCAACCAGGGTCGACACCAGGGGCGCGGAGGCGCTCGCGGGATCGAGATTGACCCGCCTGAGGATGAGCGGCAGCAGCGAACCGAAGATAGTGCCGAACAGCACCACCCCGATCAGACTGGCTGCAACGGTCAGGGCGATCGGGAGATAATGCGATCCGTACGCCTGAAACCAGTACTCCCACAGGACAATCCGCGCAAACCCGATCAGCGCCAGCACCATGCCCAGGAACAGCCCTGACGCCAGCTCGCGTTTCATCACGCGGAACCAGTCGCGCAGCCTGACCTCGCCGAGCGCCATCGCACGAATCACGAGAGTGGACGCCTGCGCACCCGAGTTACCGCCACTGCTGATGATAAGGGGAATGAACAGCGTCAGAACCACAGCGCTGGCTATCTCCGCCTCGAATCGTCCCAGGGCGGAGGCGGTAAAGCTCTCTCCGATAAACAGCACCGTCAGCCATCCGGCTCTCTTCTTGATCATGCTGAAGAAACCGATGTCCAGATAGGGGGCGTCCAGCGCCTCCATGCCGCCGTATTTCTGAATGTCTTCGGTCGCCTCTTCCTGGACTACATCGACAATGTCATCGAGGGTGACGATCCCTTTCATGCGCCCCTGATCATCTATGACCGGGATCGCAACAAGGTTGTTTTCATCGAAAAGGCGGCTGACCGCTTCCTGGTCGTCCTTTTCATCCGCCGTGACCAGATTGGTGTTCATGATGTCACGCACCAGCGTGCCGGTGGTCGCGGCAAACAACTCCCGGAACGAAAGTACTCCGAGGAGCCGCTGGTCTTCGCCGATTACGTAGACGTACTGCACCGTCTCGGCGTGCTGCCGTGTCTGCCTGCGCAGATAACTGATCGCTTCATCGACGGTCATATTCGGCCGCACCCGGGCGAAGCGCGGATTCATCAGGCCGCCGGCTTCATCCTCGGCATACGCGAGCAGCGCCCTGACTTCCTTCCGTGAAAACTCATCGAGCAGCGCAAGCAGGTTCTCGCGTTCCTCCGGAGGAGCTTCCTGGATAAGGTCTGCCGAATCGTCCGGCGGCAGCAGCCTCAACCAGATGCGCCTGCGGTGCGACGGGAACTCCAGAATCATTCTGGCCTGTTCGCGCGCCGACAGACTTATGAAGAAATCCTCACGTTCGGTACGCGACAGGCGATCGAAAAACTCATGGCGTTCTTCACTCGAAAGCGAGCTCCACGCATCGCGCAGTTCCGCAGCTGAAGTGATCTCGAAAAATTCCTCCTGCGGCTGATTCGGCATCGTTCTTCTCCACTTGTGCAACTACTGAGCATCTCACGTACCCGCCCAGAAAACATACCCTGCAATTTTACGCGATCAAAGGAATTAGAAGAACTGATACCTTGTTATTAAACAGCAGGCAAAACTCCGGGTACAATATCATTGCATTCCGAACCCCGGGAGGACTCGCATGTATTCTTTTTCCATCAGCACTCAAAACCATACGGAGTTCACGGACATAACCAAAGAAGTTCAGGCCGCGGCATCACAGCTGAAGATCGACAGCGGCCTGATTACGGTCTTTATCCCCCATACCACGGCCGGCGTCACGATAAATGAAAACGCGGACCCAGACGTGATGATGGATCTGGCTGAGGCGCTCGAGCGCGCCGTCCCGTGGAAGGGCCGGTACCGGCACTCGGAAGGAAATGCCGCCGCTCATGTGAAAGCCGCCATCGTGGGGTCGTCGGTCCAGGTCATCATCGAAAAAGGCCGGCTTCAACTCGGCACCTGGCAGGGGATATATTTCTGCGAATTCGATGGGCCGAGGACGCGCACGGTCTGGGTGCAGGGATCCAGGTAAAGCTGCAGTTCCAGTTTCGCACTACCTTGGTTTCTGGTAATATTTGCGATTCTGAAAAGGCACCTCGCTCGTGTGAATCTGAAGGAGTCATCTGATGGCAGGCATCTTCGGTGCGGTCTCCAAACAGGGGAATTGTGCAGAATCCCTCTACTACGGCATTGATTATCATTCCCACCTGGGCACCGATTATGCGGGCATGGCCGTATTCGGAGAGAAAGGGATTGAGCGCAAAATCCACGACATCCGGGGGGAGAATTTCAGGCCGAAATTCCAGCACGACTTCCCCAGGATGAAGGGGAAGTACGGCATCGGAGTCATCGGGTACGATATACAGCCGGTCCTGCTCGCCTCTCGCCACGGGGTCTTCTCCATCGTAATGAACGGCAACGTCGCCAATCTTGACGAGATAGTGGCCGAACTGCAGAGCCAGGGAGCGACTTTCGCCGAAATCCAGCCCGATTCCAGCATAAGTCCGGCGGAGGTCATGGCTGAACTCATCAGCAGGGCACCCAATCTCGAGGCCGGGATCGAATCGATTTTTGAGCGCATCAAAGGCTCTGTATCGCTGCTGGTCCTCACCCGCGACGGCATCTTCGCCGCCCGCGACCGAAGCGGCCATTCCGCCCTCGTGGTGGGCAGAAGCGAGACCGGGTTCGCCGTGACTACCGAAACCACGGCATTCCCCAATCTCGGGTTCGCACCCGTTTTCGAACTCCGGCCCGGAGAGATCGTGAAGCTCTCCGACAGCGGCGTGCAGAAGATAAAGGAAAGCAACAACGGCTCCGGCCACCCCTGCGCCTTCCTGTGGATTTACACCAGCTTTCCCGCCACTTCCATCGAAGGAATCAATGTCGAGCAGGCCCGTTACGAAAGCGGAAGGCTTTTGGCCAAGCGGGACGGGGCGGCGGGATTCACCGCCGACATAGTGGCAGGCGTTCCCGACAGCGGCGTAGGCCATGCCATCGGATACGCAAACAAGTCCGGAATCCCATTCGCACGGCCGATCGTGAAATACACCCCATCCTGGCCGCGCAGCTACATGCCTTCCGATCAGTCGACCCGCGACCTGATTGCCGGCATGAAGCTTATCGCCATCCCGGAACTCATCCGGGGAAAGCGAATCGTGATCTGCGACGATTCCATAGTCAGAGGCACCCAGCTGAGACGCCTGATAAAGGAAAAGTTGCTAGCCCACGGGGCCAGAGAGGTGCATCTGAGGATAGCCTGTCCGCCGCTCATGTTCCCCTGCATCTACAACCAGTCAACCCGCACGACAAAGGAACTCGCCGCCCGGAAGGCGATCAGGAAACTCGACGGGAAAGACACCCCGGGATGCGCAGCGTACCTGGACCAGGATGCTCCCGCACACGCACAGATGGTCGAAACCATAAGACAGGACCTCGGAGCGGATTCGCTCGTGTATCAGAAACTGGCCGACATGGCTGCCGCCATCGGTCTCCCGGCCGACAGGATGTGCACGTTCTGCTGGACCGGCAAAGCCTCCTGACCCGCGCCGGCAAACCCGCAGGGTTTTTCGCGAGTGAAATTCCGCATACAATCGGGTACGATGGTTCGCGTCGAGGAAAAAACGATGGCGGAAGACGACAGCAAGAACCGCAAAGAGGAAAAGCTTCACCCGATTTCGCGCCGCGACTTCGCACTGGGCTCCATGGCCGCGCTTGGCGCTTCGATTGTCGGAGCGGCAACTCCGCCCCTGTCGCCGGAAGCCAAAGCGATGAAGCTCGAGATCGCCGACGATCTCAGAGATCTTCTTGATATCAGGCATATAGGCGAGGACGACATCAGAAGGGTGATCGACCACGCCGAAAAAACCGGCGAAAAACTCTACGAACCCGAGACCGGGATACTCCTGTCAAAACTGCGGGTCAATGAAGTCTACTTCTATGTCGAGTATGCGCCCGCAAAGGAGGGATACCGCATCCTGACCGCCTACAGCCACAGGTTCAAGCTGGGAGAAAGCGACTGATGACTGAATGGTACTGTTTCCAGGACAAGAAGAAGATGGTCGAAACCGAAGTAAGGCTCAGCTACATGCAGCTGGCCCAGTACGTCCCCGGTTTGAAGTGCCCTGAGTGCGGAGTCGAGTACCTCACCGAAAGGACAGTCACGACCATTGTCGCAGCCGCCGAAGACATTATCGAAGAGAAGTAAGTGAGCGCATGCGGAACCTGTCCGACCATACCCTGAGCCTCTGCCCTCACTGCCTGCGAAAAATTCCCGCCCGAAAAGTGACCGAGGGTGATTCAGTATTTCTTGAAAAGAGCTGCCCCGAACACGGCGACCTGGAAAAGACGCTCATCTGGAGAAACCACCCGAGGTCGTATGCCGAATGGAGCCGCCCGGGATCGCCTCTCCAACCGCCGCCAAATCATTGTCCCTACGGCTGCCACGCCTGCAATGAACACGGCCAGAATACGTGCAGCGCAATTCTCGAAGTCACTCACCACTGCAATCTCGAGTGTCCGGTCTGCTTCGCCGACTCAGGACGTGACGCATGCCCGGATCCGGACATCGGCTTCCTGTCCCGAGTTCTGCGCAATTTTGTCGAACGGCGCGGTCCCCAGCCGATTCAGCTCAGTGGAGGAGAACCGACGCTGCGTGACGATCTCCCCCACATCGTCGCGCTCTCCCGCAGAATCGGATTTGATCACATCCAGATAAACACCAACGGCATCAGGCTTGCACTCGACCCCGACTACGCGCGCTCGTTGAAGGATGCAGGCGCAACAACGGTTTTCCTTCAGTTCGACGGAGTCACAGACGACGTCTATCGCCGAATGCGCGCAGCGGAACTGCTTTCGCTCAAGCTCGAGGCCGTCGCCCGCTGTGCTGAGCTGAAGCTCGGAGTGATTCTCGTTCCGACTCTGGTCCGCAATGTGAACGAACATCAGGTCGGAGCCATCATCAGGTTCGCCGCCCGGTGGATCCCGACCGTCAAGGGAGTGCACTTTCAGCCGATGACGTATCTCGGCAGGTATCCCGATGCCCCGCGCAATGAGGACCGGATCCTGATCCCGGACATTCTCGAGGCAATCGAAAACCAGACTGATGGTCAGCTGAAAGTGGAGAACTTCATCCCTCCCGGCTGAGAGGAAGCCCACTGCTCCTTTTCGGCGCTCTCCGTGTTGAGAGAAGACAACGTTCTGATTCCCACGACACTGTTCGGACGCACCGGGAGAAATCTCCATCCCGACAGCCGGCAGTCTTACGAACAGGCCAGGGATTACGTCCGCAGGCACTGGAAATACTGTGAACCGGCCATATCAGGAGATTCGGACAATCTCCTCGAACGCGCCCGGAGTCATTTCCTCTGCATTTCCGGGATGGCGTTTCAGGACGCATGGAACATAGATCTTGGGCGGCTGCATCGCTGCTGTATTCACGTACTTGTTCCCGACGGGAATCCAACGCCTTTCTGCTCGTATTACCTGACGGCAAGCGACGGGAGGAAGCTTTCGCAGCCAGTCGGCAGTGAATTGTTCTGACGAGGACACGGCTGTGTACATCGAAGAGTGGCTCCACAGGATCATACGCGCCGGGTTCGGCGCTGCGGGAAGAATCGGCCGTACCGATGTAGATTCCTATCGCCTCTACAGGCTGCGGGACACGGTGGCTTACGCCTTCCGCATGAGCTCATTCTATCGTGACCTGTTTAATGTGTGCGGGATCCGCCCCGACGACATCTCGAGTATCGCGGATCTGACGAAAATCCCTCTGACGGCCCCGGAAGATGTCGCCGCCACGCCCTACCGCTTCCTGTGCGTCTCACAATCGGAAGTCGCCCGGCCATACACGTTCGTTACTACGGGGACCACCGGACCACAGAAGAAAATCTTCTGGAGCGGCGGAGATCTGGATAGGATCATTGATTTCATGGCGGCCGGAATCGGCACCGTCGCGGAGCCGGGGACGACCGTCTACATACTTTTGGCCGACGGACGTCCTTTCAGCCAGGCCGACCTTCTGTCGGAAGGCGTCAGCAGAATCGGTGCCGTGCCCGTTGTCGGGCAGATTGATCTCGATGCCGAACAGCACCGGAAGACCATCCTGGATTCACACGCATCGGTAGTTTTCGGGTACACGAGCCGGCTCTTCCGCATGTCACGGGAGCTGCAGGAAAGAGGCGGGATGAAAGATCTTGGCGTGAAGGTGCTGTTTCTTGCCGGGGAATACGTTTCTCCGTCAATGCGGCGGGAACTTCAGAGCCTCTGGAACTGCAGCATCCGCACGCATTATGGTTTGACCGAAATGGGGCTCGGGGTGGCAGTCGAGTGCGAGGCGGGGGACGGCTACCATTTCAATGAGGCGGACCTGCTCGTGGAGGTAGTCGATCCGAAGACCGGGACGCCGGTCGAGCCGGGAGCGGAAGGAGAACTCGTCTTCACGACCCTTACTCGCGAAGCGATGCCTCTTATACGCTACCGTACCCATGACATTTCCCGCATCGCGACCTCTCCCTGCTCCTGCGGCGCAGCGACACTGTTGAAGATCGGGCATGTCAGGAAACGTCTCGAGACCATAGTGGCGCTCGACGGCGGAACCGAGATCTATCCTGCGTTTTTTGATGACGTGTTATTTGGAATCGAAGGGTTGATTGATTATCAGCTGCTGGTGACTCGCCACGACGGCAATGAGCACCTCGAGTTCAAAATTGAAATGTCAGGAGCATGTCCGGACGCGGTTTCCACGATCAGAACGAAGCTTCTTTCGGTTCCGGAAATCGCAGAGGTCGTAAAGAGCGGCAAAATGGGGATCCCGTCTGTAGAGTTGGTGTCGTCTGGAAGCCTGAGCCGGGTCGAGCGCTCGAAGAAGCTGATTATCGATCGGCGGTAGCCGAGTCTGACGCGTGCCGTCGATGTTGGAACGTAGTTTTCGGCCGTCCCTAGCCCGGCACGGAAGTGCCGGGATCCCACAGGAATAAAGAAAAAATCAAGTCCCCAGGGACGACCGAACGATCCCAGGGAAACACCTCAGAACGGATTCTCGGTCGGGTAATACAAACCGCGCGGACGATTGAAGAACAAATCATCCACCCCGAGCATCCGACACGCCGCAAACAACGTCCCGGCTGCAGGCCTGAACGCCACCGCCGTGTGGTGCGGGAAACGCTTTTCAATCAAAACGTGGCGATAGAACCTTCCCATCTCCCTTATTGCGAACACCCCGATGGACCCAAAGGATCGTGGATCAACATCAAGCACTTCCCCATTGGCGACGTAGGACTGTATCCTCGCGTCCGAAGTCGATTGAATGCGGAATATGGAAATAGGTCCGGGCTTGATTTGTCCTTCCAGTGTTCCTCTCGTGATGTTCGGCGCCTGATCCGCTTCCAGCAGCCGATGCATGATCAGCTGGTACCGCAGCACCGGCTCCACCAGGCATTGCGCGGAAGTGTTGCCGCAGTGAAAGCCCATCCAGAGATCGCTCAGCGCGTAATCTCCCACCATGTCACTGCACGCAGCGTACATGTCTTTGGGAACGGAGTTGTTTATATCGAGCAGCGTCGGCGGCAACCTGGTCGCACAGGCTACCATATACTCGCTCAGTGCTCCGTAGATGTCCGCCTCGCAGGCGACCGGAATTCCCCTGGCGGCCAGCCGGCCGTTCACGTAGCATGGGACATGGCCGAAGTACTTCTCGAATGCAGGCCAGCACTTATTGGCGAACGCGATGTACTTCGAAGCTCCTGCTTTCTCCTGCATGAACCTGTTGAGCGCCGATTCAAGATGCGCCATTTTCTCGAGCACTTCGGGATATGTGTTTCCCTGGCCCAATTCGGCACTCATCTCGTCGGAAATGCGCTTTATGTCCGGACTCCCCTTTTCCGCCTGGACGATATCGTACAGGTCGAGTTCACTGTTCTCCATGACCTCGACCCCGAGATCAAACAGCGGCTGAATCGGGGCGTGGCAAGTCAGGAAGTCGAACGGCCTCGGGCCGAAACAAATAATCTTCAGATTGCGCACGCCGGCGACAACCCGGGCGATGGGAATAAACTCAGCCAGCATCCGGGCGACTTCAGAAGCATCTCCGACCGGGTATTCCGGTATGTGCGCCCTGAGCCGCCGCAATCCGAGATTGTAGGACGCGCTCAGGAGTCCGCAGTATGCGTCTCCGCGTCCGTTCCTCAGATCATGGCCGGAATCCTCGGCGGCTGCGACCAGCATTACCGGCCCGCCGAATTTCTCCGCCAACAGGGTCGTCGGCCCTTCCGGTCCGAAATTCCCCAGATAGATGGCCAGCGCGTTGATCCCTTTCCTCCCGGCCTCATCAAGGGCCTTGAGAACATCGTCTTCGTTCTCAATCACGGTCTCGATTTCCACCACGGGAACTGTGGGTTCCCGGCAGGCTTCCATCACGCGCCTGCGCCGCGTCTGAGACAGTTCTATCGGAAAGCAATCGCGGCTGACCGCAACGATGCCCAGCTTTATTTCAGGGATATTCTGCATGTCGTTTCTTCCTTATAACCGTTTTACTTTTCCTACCCGACGAAATACAGGTACGCAGCAAGAATCAGAAGGACCACCACGACCGAGAGTATCACGTCGATCGGCGCCCAGCTTGCCCGCGAGACCATCTTGTCTTTCTCGGTCCTGGTTCCATAGGTCAATCCGCTGATCTTTCCATAATCGGGCGCCGCCGTCATGCGACTCACCACGATCATGACGAGCGCGGAAACCATCAGGATCAGGATGCTGTAATACTGGAAGAAGGTGTTGTTGATAATCCACAGAAGCGAGCCTTCCGGATACTGAAAGCCGGGGATCATCTTCACCGGGGTGTCCACCGCCAGACGTGCCATCCCGAGCGCGAATCCGGTTATAAGCGCCCACAGGCACCCTTTGGCATTGAGCCGCTTGTAGAACACGCCCAGGAAAAAGACCACGAAGATGGGCGGCGCGAGATACGACTGGACTCCCTGCAGGTAATCATAGAGCCCGCGGCCTCCCTTGATCACAGGGATCCAGAGTATGGCAATGAGGACCATGACACCGGTGGCAACGCGGCCGACCCACACCAGTCTCTCCTGGGAAACGCTGCGGTGCAGCCGTCCGTAAAAGTCGATGGTAAAGAGCGTGGCGCTGGCGTTGAATGCACCCGCCAGCGAGCTCATCAGTGCGGCCAGCAGGCCTGCGACGACGATTCCCCGCACCCCTATCGGAAGCACCTGCGATACCATCAGGGGAAACGCCTGCTGGGCGCTGTCCCGGATGATATTGCCGTCGGCGCCGATCAGGGTCTGCTGGAAATCGGGGATCTTGCCGGAAAGGGCGAGCGCGTAGCAGATGATTCCCGGAATGATGAATATGAACACGGGAAGCAGCTTGAAGAACGCGGCCGCAATCGAACCCCGCCGTGCTTCAGTCTCATTCTTCGCAGTGAGCGTCCTCTGGACGATGTACTGGTCGGTACACCAGTACCACAGCCCGATTACCGGAGCACACACGAGCATGCCGAGCCAGGGATAGTTGTCGTTGAAGTACCATGCCATCTGCTGCGAATCGCGCACCGGCGCCCACGTGCTCTGCAGCCCGTCAGGAACCAGGGGTTTCCACAGGTTGAACATGTCGGACGGAACTATGGCCCTCAGTTCCGCCCACCCTCCGAGAGCCTGCAGCCCGAAGAAAGTCACCAGCGCCGAGCCGATAATCAGAACGATTGTCTGGATTGCTTCAGTATATGCAACCGCACGCATCCCACCAACGATCGTATAAAGACCGGTGACTAAAACGATCACAAGGGATCCGACCCAGAAGCTGTCCAGCCCCCAGAGACTCAGTTCCGGAACGAGGACAGAGAAAACCACCCCGCCGGCGAATATCCCGACAGCGATCTTGGTCAGGACGTATGCGACCAGAGAGATGACGGAAAGAACGGTGCGTGTCGCAGGTGAAAACCGCCGCTCGAGGAATTCAGGCATGGTGAAGACCTTCGAGCGCATGTAGAAAGGAACCATTACCCAGGCGAGGATCAGAAGGCACCAGGCATGGAGTTCGTAATGTGCCATAGCAACGCCGTCGGTGGCACCCGATGCCGCCAAACCGACAAGGTGCTCCGACCCGATATTCGAAGCGAATATCGACGCTCCGATGACGAACCACCCCAGTTCCCTCCCGGCAAGAAAATACCCGTCAGAGGTCTTCTTCTGCCTTTTTGCGACCCAGACACATATGCCGGCGATCACAACAAAATATCCGAGAATGACCACCCAATCGAGAGGTTGCAGGACGCTCATTAACTGTTCTCCTTATTATTGCCACAAGTTGAAGTACGTCTGAGCATATGACTTATTACCGTGTAGAGAATTGATGAATCGTAGTCTGACGGTAGGTCCGGCCCGGGCGCAGCGTTGTTGTCGGGAAATCCGGTCTGTTGGGCGTGTCCGGAAAAGCCTGAGTCTCCAGGCAGAGGCCGGTTCTTAGGGCATACGCGATGCCGTTCTTCCCTTTTGCCTTCCCATCAAGGAAATTGCCCGAGTAGAACTGGAGCCCCGGCTGGTCGGTCAGCACCGTCATGACACGCCCGCTTGAAGGCTCATAGAGCTCGGCGGCTTTCCGGATCTTCCCAGAGTAGTCGCGAAGGACCCAGTTGTGATCATAGCCCTGTCCGAAGCGCAGCTGCTTGTAAGGATCATCGATGCGCAACCCGATCGGTGTGAGACTGCGGAAATCCATCGGCGTGTTCTCGACGGGTGCCAATTCACCGGTGGGGATAAGACCGGCATCCACCGGAGTGAACAGGTCCGATTCGATCTGAAGTTCGTGAGCGACGATCGGATTGGTGAACGACCCGGAAAGATTGAAATAAGAATGATGTGTCGGATTGAGTACGGTTGGTTTGTCGGAGGTTCCTTCGTAGTCGATACGAAGTTCGTTTTTCGCGGTCAAGGTATAGGTGACCTGCAGCACCACCGTACCAGGATACCCCTCTTCACCGTCCCGGCTGACATACCGGAGCCTGATCGACGGATCGGACGAACCAACGGGAATCTCGACGTTCCACAGCACCTTGTTGAAACCGATTCTGCCGCCGTGGAGATGGTTTGCGCCGTCGTTGACGCTAACCTGATACCAGATGCCGTCAAGCTGGAATCTTCCGTTTGCAATCCGGTTCCCATAGCGGCCGACGATGGCGCCGAAGTATGCCGTCCCATCGACATATCCCTGCAGTGAATCGCAGCCGAGCACCACATCCTGCATCACGCCGTTGCGGTCGGGGACTATCAGCGAAGTCACAGTCGCCCCATAATCGATAATCTGCGCGACGGAGCCGAGCCGGTTCGTAAGAGTGTACTGGTGCACCTCGCGCCCGTCAGAAAGTCTGCCAAACACGGTTTTCTTCATCTGGTCCCGGTCCCTTCACTCATGTTGGTATGCTCCTGCCGGATAGAGCAAAAGCACAGACAGGCATATGCGCATGAATTGTCTCATCTTGATTTAATCTAAAGTCCGCAGTCTGTCACAACCCCGTTTCAAGGGCAACGGAATTTACGCGAACGGCACTTGCTTCATGCGGCGGGGAGCGGATACCATTGACCTGATGAGCGAATTCCAGATCTTCGCCAAGCCTGTCGGAGCACGCTGTAATCTTCGCTGCAGCTACTGCTATTTTCTACCTCACCAGGAAGGACGGGTCTGCTCCATCCCGGATGAACTGCTCGAAGCCTACATCATTCAACATATCGAAGCGTGTACCGATTCCACGGTCCAGTTCTCCTGGCATGGCGGTGAACCCGCCCTTTTCGGACTCGAAGGATTCCGCAGGATCGTCGCCCTTCAAAAGAAGCACTGTCCGGAAGGACGGCACATTCTCAACGGCATCCAGACCAACGGACTGCTCCTTAATGACAGATGGTGCGAGTTCCTGGCTGAAGAGCGCTTCTTCGTCGGAATCAGCATTGACGGCATGGAGCAGGTGCACGACCTGCATCGCGTCACGGCCGACGGCCATGCCACGCACGCCCGCGCCGTTGAATCCTACGAACGCCTGCTCCGCCACGGTGTCGCCACCGAGTGCCTCTGCGTGGTCCACTCCGAAAACGTTTGTCATCCCATGGCCGTATACGAATTCTTCCGCGGCCTGGAAGTGCCTTACCTTTCTTTCATTCCGCTGGTCGAACCTCTGCCGGATGGAGGCGTCACCACGCGCAGCGTACCTTCCGACGCCTGGGGCGAATTTCTCTGCACAGTTTTCGATGCATGGCTGGAGAGTGGAATCGGTAACATCAAGATCCAGATCTTTGAAGAAGCAGCCCGATCGGCGTTTGGGCTCGACCATTCTCTCTGCATTTTCCGGAGAGACTGCAACGTGCCGGCCCTGCAATGGAATGGCGACCTGTACAGCTGCGACCACTACATGACGCCCGGTTACCACCTGGGCAACATACGCGAAACACCGCTCGCCGCCCTGATCGACAGCCCGCGCCAGCAGGCCTTCAGCCGCGCGAAGCAGGAGAGTCTCACCAGCCAATGCCGCGAATGCGCCGTTGTCGACATGTGCAACGGCGGCTGTCCAAAAGACCGCATCATCAAGACGATAGACGACAAACCCGGACTCAATTATCTCTGTTCCGGATACAGACGTTTCTTCACTCATTGCCGCCCCTTCGTCGAAGCCGTGGCGCAACTCTGGCTGAAGAGTTGCTTATAGAGAAAGGGGAAGGATTGGACCATGTCGGGACAAGAGCGCGATCATCCGGCAGAATTCGTACGTTACGAGAAAACGCTCGCGTGGATTACCAGCCAGCTTGCCAATGTACCGGAGAAACAATTTGACTCCGCCCTGACTCAATGTCTGCGAGAGCTCGTCGAGTCGCTCGACGTCGACCGCTGCACGGTAGTGCTGTTTTCCGATCGCGGAAAAATCCTGACAGCCACGCATTCATGGGCAAGGGACGGGATACGGCGCGTCGTCATAGGAACAAAGATCGAGGCGAAACTGGTATGGTACACCCATCAGATACGCCTCGGACACATAGCGCAGATGTCGAGCGCCAGCGAGCTGCCGGACGGCGCCGTGTGCGAACGTGCCTACGTGGAAGAGGTTGGGCTGAAGTCCATGATTTCGATTCCCATGATAGTCGAAGACACAGTCATCGGGGCGCTCGCATTCGAAACGTTTCAAAGCGAAAGACAGTGGCCGCCGGAATTCGTGTGGAGACTCAGGCTGGCGGGACAAATCGTCGGGTTGGCAATACTGAGTCACAAATATGCGGCGACATTGACAAACCTCGTCCAGACGGCAAGCCAGGCGTCTCCGGCCGGCATGGGAGCAGCGCTGGGCCCCGAAAGCAGGCGCCGCCGCGCGGTGGACCTGATCCAGATAGAGCACCAGGAATTACTGAAGATGAGCAATATTCTGCACGAGGACGTGATGCAGATGCTCGTAGCGGTTCAGCTGTTCATCGAGAGGCTGCGGGCGGCGGACGCCGACGAACGCCCGGCGATCATTGCGCACAGCGGCCGCCTGCTTCAGGACATATTGAAGAAGCTTAGAAGGCTGGCAATTCAGCTGCGTTCAGACAGGCCTCCGGAAACAGGTCTCGTGGAAGAGCTGCGTTGGCTCGCCGGCCAGATGGAAGAGACTCTCGGACTCTCGGTGGAGTTTCATGCGGACGATGCGGTCGAGCCGGTCAAAGAGGACGCGCAGCTCTTTCTCTGCAGCGCCGCGCGCAGACTGCTCGACAGCATTGCCGCACATCCCGAGAGCAAGCGCGTCAAAATGGAGATCAGCCGCATCGACGAAGAACGCGTCCGGCTCGAAATGAGCGATGACGGGCCCGTACCCATAGTGAGCGCACTCGACCTCTTCAGCATCCGGGAGGAGACGAAGCTGTTCGGCGGAAACCTGGAAGTAGAAAGATCGAGCGGGAACCCAGAGCGCGTGACAATTGAGATTCCGGGGTAGTGTCCCGCCACGGCTACGAAAGTTTCTGTTTGAAGAAATCCGTCGTTCTCTTCCAGGCCAGTTCCGCCGCTTCCTTATTGTAGCGGCCGGGACTCGAATCGTTGTTGAAGCCGTGCTGGGCCCCCTCATAGATGTAGATTTGATAGTCGATCCCGGCCTTCTTCATCGCTTCCTCAAACGCCGGAATGCCTTCGTTGATCCGCTTGTCTTCTCCGGCGTAGTGGCACAGCATCGACGCCTTTATCTTCGGCACATCCTCGACCGCCGGAACGCTGCCGTAATAGGGGACAGCAGCCTTGAGATCAGGACTGTTGACGGCCACCTGATTTGTCATGCCTCCACCCCAGCAGAAACCTGTACAGCCGACCTTGCCGTTTGTCTGCGGATGAGTCTGCAGATACTTGACGGCGGCAGTGAAGTTCTTTACCGTGGCCGCCTGGTCCAGGGCACGCATCTTCCCCATCACGTCACTGCTGTTGGCCGCCGTCCCTCCGAAGGGGGAGAGCGCGTCGGGCGCGATCACCAAAAATCCTTCCAGAGCCATACGGCGCGCGACATCCTCGATATGGGCATTGAGTCCGAAGATTTCATGTATCACGATCACAGCCGGCAGCTTTTCCTTTCCCTTCGGCCGGGCCAGATACGCCTGCATTTCACCCCCGTCAACCGGATACTTGATCCGCTGCGTCTCCAGTCGCTGGTCATCCGGCGCGACGATCTGGGCCTTCGCCTGCGTACCGGACAGAATCACGCAACCCGCGATACCTGCGCCCGCGATTGTCATGCAGTGTTTCAGAAATTCACGCCTCTCTTTGGAAAGCTCCGATGCCACCTGTTCCATAGCGTCCTCCCATGTTAAACCGGACAGACGCGGCATTGCGCCTGCCGCCCCTCATCGGTATTGCTATTTGCTACAGAAGAACTGAGGATGAGAATAACTCAGATCAAAGCCCGGATCCAACAAAGCTTTTGTTCTTTTGCCGCGATTCATTATGATGCTCGCGTACGGCAGCACGGGAGGATGCGATGGCGGGACTTCTGGAAAACAAAGTAGCATTGGTGACAGGTGCAGCAACAGGTATCGGCAGAGCGACGGCCCGTCTTCTCGCCCGCGAGGGAGCGAAGGTCGTAGTCTCCACCGGCTCGAATGTCGCGGGTGGGGAGGAGACGGTCCAGCTGATCAGGGATGACGGCGGAGAAGCAGTTTTCGTCAAGTGCGACGTCACCAGCGCGGCCGACATTCAAGCCATGGTCAACACTACGGCGAAAGTGTACGGGAGCCTACATTGCGCCTTCAACAACGCCGGCATCGGCCCCGACGGAGGGAAATACCCGGTCGTTCCCATCGTGGACTGCCCCGAAGAGATCTGGGACCGCACGATCGACGTGAATCTCAAGGGCATTTTCCTCTGCATGAAGTACGAGATCCGGCAGATGCTCAAGCAGGGATACGGGGCCGTCGTAAACAACTCATCGCTTGGCGGCATAAAGGCTCTCCCCGGGTTTGCCGCCTATGACGCCAGCAAGAGTGGCCTGATCGGCCTTACGAAAGCCGCGGCACTCGAAGTCGCCGGCAAGGGGATCAGGGTAAACGTAATCTGTCCGGGACCAACTGATGGAACCCGCCTGATGGAAAACCTGAGCAGCTGCCGCCCGCAGGAAAAAGCAAATATGATCAGCAGCATCCCGATGCAACGTCTGGCTCAGCCGGAAGAGATGGCGCAGGCGGCCTTGTGGCTCTGCTCAGATGCATCTTCCTTCATTACCGGCGCCACGATCGTCATTGACGGCGGAATCTCGGCGTAGCGCCCGCCCGGCTCATGTGCGGGCTTTCTTCGCCTGTTCCCTGCGCCAGGAATAGTAACCGTCAAGAGCCTTGAGCTTATCGAGGTTCGGAATCGGCCGGACACTCGGCTGCTCGTCGAAGAACATGACTTTCTGGTCGCTTTCGCTGAAAGAAGGCCATTCCGGCAAGCCCTCGCCGTTGGGGTCACCTGTGCCGGCAAAGTTCACCAGGTAGGAACTGATCATGTCCGAGAGTGCGGCGTCTTCCTTTGCCGGGGCGCCCGTCAGGGTCTGGAATGCGTAAGGGACGTCGGTTCCGTGCCCCGCTCCATCGGGTGTGGCGGCAGTATGGCGATCAAAGAAATAGACATAGGCTTTCCCTTTTCCTTTCTGCGACTGCAGCTTCGCCCATGCCCATGTATGCCATGCGAACGTATTCTCGCGCATCAAACCCTTTGACGACCTGGTTGCCTCCGCATCGTTTGAATGCGGATAGGCTTTTAGAATCGCTTCTGCCTGCGGGCCGTAGTTCGCTCTGACCTGTTTCTCGAACTCCGCTGCGGTGACCGGCTTGGGCGAGAACGTTCCGGCTTCGTCTGAAGTGGTACCGATCAGGATCGAAGTATCGTTGAAGCGACCCGCGAGATAGAGTTCATACTGATCGCCCGGGAGTATGTTCGCATCGGCGACCGGCCAGAAACGCCCTTCGGAAAAACCGGTAAGTCCTTTGTGGATCTCGTCGGCGCTCAGGGCGCGTGCGGCCTTAATATCGTTTGCGCCCAACTTCTTCAGGAACGCTTCTCCCTGTGACTCCGCGAGCTTGAGTGACGGAACCATCTGGCCCGCTTCATCAGCTATTCTCGGCGGAGCAAAGGATCCGCCGCTCATCGAAATCGCGTGGTGAAACAGACCTTTGGCTGCCGGAGAAGCGGAGAGCATGCTGACCGCCATTCCACCGGCTGAATGACCGAAAATCGTAACGCGTTTGCTGTCGCCGCCGAATTTCTCTGCATTGGCCTTTACCCACTTCAGACCCGCAATCATGTCCTGGAGCCCGTAATTCCCTGATCCCTTCCCGCTTTCCCGGCTGAGTTCCGGGTGCGCGAGGAATCCGAACGGCCCGACGCGGTACGCGATACTGATCACAACCGCGCCCTTCTGCGCCAGTTTCTTCCCGTCATACATGGGAACGCTGGTCATACCTCCGCTGAAACCGCCGCCGTAGATCCAGACGATAACCGGGTACTTCTCACGGACGCTTCTGGCGGGAGTCCAGACGTTAAGATACAGGCAGTCTTCACTGACGCTCACTGGTGCGCCCATCATCTTGGCCATCCCGGTGTCCTGCACACAGCCGGGGGCGAAGGCTTCGGCCATCCTGATGCCGGGCCAACCCTTGACTGGCTGCGGCGCCTTCCAGCGCAACTCGCCAACCGGAGGAGCGGCAAATGGAATGCCTTTGAAGATGGAAATTCCGTCCTCGACGATCCCCTGTACCTTTCCGCCGGTTACTTTCGCGGTCTTGATCTGTGGGAATGCGAGCGGTCCGAGCGACAGTACGGCCATAATCAGAAGTGCGACTCTCATTGCTAAACCTCCATGATTCGTTTGAGGAGCGATTATACAACGCGCCGCATCCCGTTCAAGGTCGGACGTCCCTTCGGGACGGCCGACCTGGTATGGGCCCGTCAGCGGCAATCACTCATGGGTTCGCTGTCGATCTCGTGTACTTTGCCGTCGCGTATCTCCACTTTCGCGCAACTTCCGACGGTCAGGTTTCCTTCCGTTTCATCGAATTCCGTATTCGCATCCGTTTTAAAAACACGTTCTCCGATCACCCATTCACCCTGAAGCGTATCGGCCGGACGCGATTTGATTATGCCGCGGATCTCGGAACGCCTGTCATCATCGCGCCCGCGCTCTGCAAATACCCCGCTCGCGGGCAGACAAACGGCCGCCGCCGCAAGGAATATAACAAATATCCTACCTGCTGACCGTGAATGCATCGGATTTCTCCCCTTTCCCCTCTACCCCGCTCAACAGATAGATTATAGCAGCCGCTCTCAGGGATTTTAGTGACAGGAGCCGAAAGCCTTTGATAGTTTATATGGATGGGCGCCAGGTCAAGGCCTTGCGCAATCGGTACCGGACGCCTTCTACCACACGTGTCATCTGGAGGGAAAAATGAAAGAACGTTATACCATTCTTTTCTGTATTCTGCTCTGTATGCCCTTAATCCCGTCTCCGCTCGAAGCGGCCATCAAAGATCCGGTGCGAACCAAGAGCGGTCTCGTTTCAGGCGTGCAGGGGAATGATCCTTCCATAACAGTCTTCAAGTTTATTCCCTATGCGGCCCCGCCCACGGGCAACCTGCGCTGGCGTCCGCCGCAACCGCCTTCGCCCTGGCAGGGGGACCGCAAGTCTTTCAGTTTCGGACCGAGCTGCATTCAGAACCTCGTGGATGAGCGAAAACCATGGACACGGGAATTCATGACCCAGGGAGAAATCAGCGAAGACTGTCTTTCACTGAACGTCTGGACGCCGGCAAAATCGCCGTCCGAACGGCACCCGGTATTCGTCTACATTCATGGCGGCGCGTTCTCTGAAGGCTCCGGGGGCGTTCCGGTTTACGATGGAGAAGGGCTTGCCAAAAAGGGACTGGTGGTGGTGACGGCCAATTACCGCCTGGGCGTCTTAGGGTTCCTGGCTCATCCCGAACTGTCCAATGAGAGCAGCCACGGAGCGTCAGGCAACTACGGCCTTCTTGACCAGATCGCGGTCCTCCGCTGGGTAAAGGAGAACATATCCGGGTTCGGAGGAGATCCGAAACGCGTCACCATAGCAGGACAATCAGCCGGCGGCATTGCAGTCCACAGCCTGATAGCTTCACCGCTGGCCAAAGGACTGTTCCACAGGGCAATCATCCAAAGCGGAGGCTCGGGAGTCGATCCCGGCGGCTTCACCTTCCAACCGCGCGACCGCAAGACCGCCGAAGCCGACGGCGTGAAGTTCGCCGAGTCTCTGAAGGTTTACTCCATCGCACAACTGCGTGAGAAATCCCCGCAGGAACTGATCGCGCAGGCTGACGGCGAATCGATGTTTCGTTTTGCTCCGATCATCGACGGGTATGTCTTGCCGGTCTCGCCCCAGGATGCAGTCGCTTTTGGAGAGTACAATGACGTTCCTGTTCTGACCGGCATCAATGCGGGTGAGTTGGGAGGACTGATCCCGGACGAAAGCCCCGTGACGGTGGACTCATTCGTCGAGCACGCGCGGAAGGAGTACGGTGCGATGGCGGATGAATTCCTCAAGCTCTATCCGGCCGAAGGCGATGACGACGTTAGGTCTGCCCGGCCCCAAAGCCGCCGCGACCGTTCGCTCGCATCGCTCTACCTCTGGGCGAAAGGACGCGCAAGTACATCGAAGACTCCGTCCTTCATCTACTTCTGGGACCACGCACTGCCCGGTCCTGACGCAGAGCGCTTCGGGGCGTTCCACAGCTCAGAGATCCCGTATGTCATGAACACGCTTTACATGTCCGACCGGCCGTTCGTCGATGCCGACAGGAGTATCGCCGACATGATGTCGACCTACTGGAGGAACTTCGCAGTAACCGGAGATCCGAACGGCGAAGAGCTCCCGAGCTGGGCCCCGGTCGGAGACAGTCCCGAGGTGATGGGACTGGGCGACAAGACAGGAGCGATCCCGCTGGCGCCGGGAAAATTCTCGTTTTTCACGAAATTCCTGCGCAGATGAAGGCCGGCAGCCGAGTCAGGCAGATAGCACAAAGAATTCGGGGGCAGGCCTCCCTCTTTTGTGCTATCAAATGACAGTCATGCGTATCGGGATTGTCCATACGGCAGGGTCACCCTGCCGCTGCGCCGAATCGGTAACCGAGGGGCTCCTCGCGCTGAATCATGAACCCGTCACGGTCGATTCGGAAGAAATCGAGCTTCATGCTTCGCGCCTGGCGGAAGAATGTGATCTCGTCATCGATCATACCGATACCTATCTTGGCCGGGGCTTGTGCCGGCCGCTGGTCAGGGTTCTCCTCGAACACGCCGGTGCCCGCATTGCCGGATCGCCTGCAATCGTGTGCTTTCTCGCCGATAACAAAGCCGCATCCAAGAAACGTCTCGCGGAATCGGGTATTCCGGTTCCTCCGGGAATAGTAGTACATTCGCCCGAGTGGACTCTGCCCGGATGGCTTTCGCTTCCTCTCGTGCTCAAACCGGCATTCGAACACATGAGCCGCGGCTTGACTATTGCAGGAACGAAGGAAGAGGCTTATCAGGCCGCCGACCGCCTGATGCAACAGTTCCGGCAGCCGGTGCTGGTCGAATCGTACATCGCCGGGCGAGACCTTGCGGTGTCTCTCGTTGCCGGCCCGGAAGGACTGCAGGTACTCCCGATTCTCGAATGGACGATCGGTGCAGACATCCTCAGCGAAGAGTTCAAGCTCTTGAACCCTGTGCAACAGCCGCACCGGGCAATCCGGGCCGAGCTTTCAAACGACTTGCAGCATGAGTTGGAGGAACTGTCGCGGCAGGCTTTCATTGCGCTCGGACTCAGGGACTATACGCGCTTCGATCTCAGGCTTTCGCCGAATGGAAGCCCGTATTTCCTTGAGGCCAATACCACCCCAAGCCTGGAACCTCTCGAAGCCCTCGCGCTATCGGCAAAATGGAACGGACTCGAATACGCCCAAATGGTCGAACGGCTTCTTGCGGCGGCTCAAAGCCGTTACCGGAACCAAGGTGCAGCCGATGCGGAAACGGTTCGTTTTGAGCTTCCTTCGGGACCGGTGTACTTGAAGAGTGCAGGCGGCGTCGCCGCCCCCGCGCAATCGACCATAGAGCTGGCGGCACTGCTCGACGTCCGTCCCGGCGAAGAAGTGCTGGAACTGGGATGCGGTTCAGGCCTTCTGTCGATCGCGGCAGCAAAGATGGGAGCCCGTCGCGTCGTTGCCGTCGATCTGAATAACGCGGCGCTGGAAGCCACTGCGGCGAACTCCCGCCTCAACGGAGTTGAACGAATCGTCGAATTGAGGGCAGGATCATGGTATGAAGCTTTGGGAACCGCACCACAGCGGTTTGACCTGATAATCGCGACCCCGCCCCAGACTCCCGGTCCCGTCGCGTTCGGACCGAAGTATGGCGGGCCGGACGGCACCAGGCCTCTGTTCAGGGTGATTCGGAAGGCGCCCGATTTCCTGAAGCCCGGGCAAGGGAGGCTGTGGCTCGTGGCTATCACGCTGGCGAATCCGCGTGCCCTCCGGAACGAACTGCAGAAACGGTTCTCCGAGGCGGTAGTGGTGCGTGAGACAGAACGGCCCTTTGAAGCGGGAGAGTACGAAGCGATGCACGGAGGGCTCTTCGATTATCTCTGCACCCTCCGCGACTCAAACACTTCCGAATTCGAGTATCACGAAGACGGCCGGGGCTCTTTCCGGAATCTGCTGATACGCGCGTCCGGACCGCGGCAACCATGAAGCGGCTTATTGTAAACGCGGACGATCTTGGCGCCGACGAAGCCAGGAACAGGGGCATATTCGAAGCGATCGATGCAGGTGTGGTGACAAGCGTTTCCCTGCTAGCCAACGGCCCGTCATTTGAAGATGCCGCACGAAGAATTCGCAATCTCGATCCCGGCCGTATCTCCCCTGGATTGCATTTCAACCTGTCCGAGGGCGTGCCCGTTGCAGCCGGATTGAAGCTGTTGACCGGATCCGACGGACGCTTTCCTGGAAAAGGAGCGGCGCAGCAGCTCCTGACACAGCAGCAGGGCCCCGAACTCGAGGCCGAGATACAACGGGAACTGTCGGCCCAGATCACGGCTTTGCGGGACAGAGGAATAAAGCCGAACCACCTCGACGGACATCAACACGTCCACATCCTTCCGGCAGCTGTGCGGCCGGTGATAGAAGTCATGCGGGAGCACGGCATCACCTGGATCAGAATCCCGTCGGAACGTGCCGGGTGTTTCAGACACGAATCCGTTTCGCCGGCGCTTGCCGAAGAAGCGCGTTTCTTCGCCGGACATGCCGAGGCGGCAAGGGCATTGCTGCCGGGATCCGGGGTCTGTTCAACCGACCACTTCTACGGCCTATATTTCAAGGGAAGGCTGCCGGCTTTCCGCTGGCTCGAATTCCTTGACTCGATTCCGCCGGGACTCTCCGAGTTGATGGTTCATCCCGGCCGCACGGCTGCCGGTCCCGTGTTCGGACCCTTTTCCGCCTTCTCCACCCGCGACAGAGAATCGGAACTGGAGGCCCTGACAGACGGCCGATTTCGCCGGGCGGTTTCCGAAACGGGCATCGAGATCGTCCCTTTTCCAGAGGCCCCGATTTGAACTCAATGCGCATCCTGATCCTGACACCCTCACGGTTTCCCGGTACAACCGGAAATGCCATCACAACAGAGCGCTGGCGCAGGTCTCTCACTGCCGCCGGAGCGGTGGTCGAAGTCCTGTCTTCTTCGGAACTGGAATCATCGGAGTTTGCAGAACACCTGCGGAGTTTCCGGCCCGATGTGATCCACATCCACCACGCATTCAGGACTGCGGTCCTGGTATTGGATCCGTTGATAAGGCCGCAGATTGAAACTCTGCCGCTCGTGGTCTCGCCCGGCGGGACGGACATCAACCTGGATATCGGGATGGCGGAAAGGAAGGAGACCGTGCTCTCCGTCCTTAATATGGCTCGGATCATACTCGTTCAGGGCGGTGACACCGCGCAAAGCGTGTGGCGGAATCTCCCTGATCGCTCTGCATCGATTGTGCATGTGGCCAAGGCATTCAGCTGGTTCGGAAACGAAGACTGTGAACTCAGGAAGGCGGCAAACTGCAGCGACAAGGATGTACTCTTTTTTCTGCCCGCAGGAATTCGGCCGGTGAAAGGCAACCTTGAATGCCTCGCCGCCATGGAAAGGGTTTTTGAAACGCGGCCCAATGTAAGGTTCGTGAATGCAGGCCCCGCCATCGACGCCGCCTATGCGGCAAAATTTGAGCGCAAGGTGAACGAGCTTGCGGCATTTGCACGCTGGATTCGCGCCATCCCCCCAGCCGCAATGCGGTCCGGATATGAAGCATCAGACGTCGTGGTTAACGCATCCTTTTCGGAAGGGCTGTCGAATTCGGTGCTGGAGGCGCTTGCAGCCGAGCGTCCTGTTCTCGCATCGGATGTACCGGGAAACCGGCAGCCGCTGCAGGGAGAAGACGGACCCTCGGCCGGGCTGCTCTTCGATCCGCGAAATCCCGACGACTTTGTCGCGAAAGCAATTGCGCTTGTCGATGATGATGAGCTCAGGAGAAGGCTCGCGCAAGCGGCCGGCATGCGCCGAAACGCGATCCCCACTCCAGAAGCCGAAGCCGCAGGATTGCTCGCAGCCTACAAGGCGGCCATGGGTTCATAATCTGCCGCAACAGCAGTACGGAAAAAGATGATTGATATCTTTCGAAAGTACGTGCCGGACTATCTCAGGCTGTTGAAGCTGGCGACGCCGCTGGTGTTGACGCAGGCAGGACAGATGTCCGTCCAGCTCATCGACAACGCCATGATCGGGCGAGTCGGCACAGTTGACCTTGCGGCGGCGTCATTCGCCAACAATATCTACGTAGTCATCATGTTGTTCGGCCTCGGGATATTCCTGGGAGTCACCCCGCTGGTGGGCCGAGCCCGCGGCGCCGGCGACCAACGACGCGTGGCGTCGATCATGAAGAGCGGATTTGCGCTCTCCGGCCTCGTGATTCCGGCAATGGCGCTTGCGTCATGGGCATTGAGCTGGGCCATGCCGCATATGGGGCAGACCGATGAAGTGGTCCGGCTGGCCGTCCCTTACTACCGCACACTTGTGATTTCCCTCATCCCGCTCCTTCTTTTCGCGCTGTTGAAGCAGATCGGCGAAGGATTGGGTAATACCCTGGCGGCCATGCTGGCGACAATCGTGGCGAATCTCGTCAACGTCGGCCTCAACTATGTCCTGATCTTCGGGAAACTGGGCTTTCCGGAACTGGGCCTTCTTGGCGCGGGCTACGCAACCATAGTCTCGCGCCTGGTCGCGCCGGTGCTCCTCTACATAGTGTTCATGTATCTCTCCCCGATCAGGCGCTATTTCACCCTGATGCGCGCAGTCCGCGCCGCCAGGGAAGAGCTGGTCAAGATCTTCACTGTCGGGTTGCCCATTGCCGGCCAGATGGTCCTCGAAGTCTCGGCGTTTGCTTTCAGCGGTGTCATGATGGGCTGGCTGGGAGATGTGCCGCTTGCATCGCACCAAATTGCGATGGGACTCGCCACGTTCACCTTCATGCTCGGCAACGGGGTGGCGCAGGCGGCTACAATCCAGATAAGCTTTCAGCTCGGCAATCGTGACTTCCGTGAGGTTAAACTGATTTCCTATGCGGCGGCTCAGATCGTGATCGCCTACATGGGACTCTGCGGCCTGGGATTCCTGCTGCTTCGGCACCAGCTGCCTTATCTGTTCACCAACGATCTGCGCGTCATCGCCCAGAGTGCTTCCCTGCTGGCCGTTGCAGCCCTCTTCCAGTTGTTCGACGGCCTGCAGATTGTCTGCATCGGCATATTGCGCGGCTTCGCCGACGTGAGAGCACCCATGTTCATCTCGGGATTCTCGTACATCGCGATCGGGTTGTCGGTCAGCTACCTTTGTGCTTTTACAGCCGGACTGGGGCCGGAGGGGATCTGGTATGGATTCGTCGCGGGACTGATCGCCGCAGGCGTATTGTTGTCTTTACGAATCAGGGCGAGGATCCGCGGACTCGAAGCCGTTTCCGCAGCGGTGCCCGGTGTAAAGCTTTCCTTTGAGTAAACGGCTTTGCCGCGATTTTTGACAGATGTTGAGTCCGGTTGCGTCCGATATTTCTATTGCGGATACGCAATCGGAAAGGAGCGGCGGTTATGGGCATCTGGAACAAGTTGCGCGGCGAGCTGATAGACATCATCCAGTGGATAGACGACACAAACGACACTATCGTCTATCGCTTCGAGCGGTATAACCACCAGATAAAGTACGGCGCCCAGCTGACGGTCAGAGAGGGACAGACGGCTGTCTTTGTGAACGAAGGCAGAATCGCCGACGTTTTTCGTCCGGGGATGTACACGCTGGAGACCGCTAACCTTCCGATTCTGTCCACGCTTCAGGGCTGGAAATACGGTTTCAACAGCCCCTTCATGGCCGAAATCTATTTCTGTTCGATGCGGCAGTTTACCGATCTGAAATGGGGGACGATGAACCCGATCCTGCTGCGCGATGCGGAATTCGGACCGGTGCGGCTGCGCGCCTTCGGCACGTATGCGATCAAAGTCAGCAACCCGCCCGTCCTGATAAGAGAGATCGTGGGAACGGACGGACATTTCACAATTGATGAAATCGTCAGCCAGCTCAGAAACATCATCGTTTCACGGTTTGCCGAGATCATGGGAAAGAGCCGGATTCCGGTCCTCGAGATGGCGGCCAATTACAGTGAACTGGGTGAGTTTCTCACCAGGCGCATCGCCACCGAATTTCTTTCATACGGACTCGAACTGACGAAACTTCTGGTCGAGAACATCTCGCTGCCGCCTGCTGTTGAAGAGGCGCTCGACAAACGCACCAGCATGGGCGTCGTCGGAAACCTGTCGGCATACACGCAGTTCAACATCGCCGATTCCATCCCCGTTGCGGCAGACAATCCGGGTGGACTCGCAGCTGCAGGCGCGGGCATCGGGTTGGGGATGGCCATGGCCGGGCCTATCGGACAGGAACAGGCACGTTCCCTGCCGGGTGCGGCGGCCGCTTACTTCGTCGCGGTCGAGGGAAGACAGACCGGACCATTCGACATAACCACATTATCGAATCAGGCTGCGTCCGGCCGTTTGACCCGCCAGTCTCTGGTCTGGACACAGGGAATGCCGCAGTGGATGCGCGCAGGAGATGTTCCGGAGCTTGCTGAAGTGTTTGCATCGATACCGCCTCCGCTCCCTCCGGAAGAGTGAAGGACTTAAACCGGATTGACGCTCCGGACCACTTCGCCGAGGATTGCAACCGCTTCCTTCAATTGACGGTCTGAAAGATAGGGTGCCGGTCCGAGGCGCAACGCGTCTCCCCGGTAGTCCGTATGCACGCCTCGCTCGAAGAGCGCCCGGCATATTTCACGCGCCGCCGGGGTGCGAAGCACGAGAAAGCCGCCGATGGCATTGAGCGGGACGTTCCTGTTTCTGGAGATAGCCGACGGAGCGAGATCGAGCGCGTCGAAAGCTTCCGCCAGAACACCGACCTGGTGCTGACCGACCTTGCGCAACAACCGCGGCGTCAAGCCATGAGTCTGAAAAAAATCGAAGACTGCAGCTGCCCGGTAGTGGCTCGTCGGATCGTAGGTTGATCCCGCGAATCTCGCGGGACCGCGGCCGTATTGAACCGTTTTCCCGGCATCTTCCTCCAGCAGATCGAACTCGCTGAACCAGCCGGTAACCAGGGGACGCATGCGGCAATGCGCAGGAATGCGCAGAAAGCAATTTCCTTCTCCCAACTGGCAGTACTTGTAGCCGCCGCCGACGATAAATGCATCGTTGAGCCGATCATCACGGAGCGAAAAGGGGACCGCATTGAGTGAATGGTAGGCATCCACAAGAAGCTCTGCTCCAGTTTCGCGGCATTTACGAAATACGTCCCCCAGACCTTGGACGATTTCTCCGGTCTGGAAGAAGACTGATGAAACCATTACGGCGGCGGTTCGATCGTTCACGGCGTTGATAAGCCGTTCGGAAACAGCCGCGGCGGGCACCGACTCCACCCTTACTACCTCGATTCCCTCTTCGGCAATCCGAGCGAGTTGCCGTCTGAGGCTGTGAAATTCTCCGTCGGTGGTGACAATCCGAGGCCGCGACACCAGCGGCAATCCGGAAAGAAAGCGGACCACAAGCTCGTGTGTATTCGCCCCGAGTGCGATGTCGCCGTCGACGTTGTCGAGCAGCCGCGCGAATCCTCTGCGCACCCGTTCCGCCATTTTGAAGGCTCTGTCCCACTTGCAGTCGAGATACTCGGCGGCGTCCAGCCAGGCCTGCTGCTGTCCGTCAAATCCACAGTCGGGCCATGCCTGGTGAGAGTGACCGGTCAGGAGCAACCGTTCGCCGACACGGAAACGCGAATAGAACTGAGCGAGCGGATTTGGGTCCTGGAAGAGAAGTTCCGGAAAAAAGATCATCGCCCGAACTCGGATCGGATAGCCCATAGATCCGGGAATGCCGGTTGGAGCAGAGTGGTCTTAAGATAGTCGATCCCGGTGGAACCTCCGGTACCCTGCTTCCGGCCGATGATACGCTCGACCATCTTGTAATGCCGGTAGCGCCACTCCTGGAAGCCCTCGTCGAAATCGGTCAGCAGCTCGCAGAGATTGGCCATATCCGCATCCTTCGAATAGACGTCAAGAAGGACCGACTGCACCTGCCGCGACGGAGCAACCGGGCGGCGGAAATCCCGGGTGAGCACATGCGACGGTATCGGGTAGCCGCATTGCGAGAGATAGTGCAGAAAGTGATCCCATAGGGTCGGTCCTTCGAAGCGTTTCTCCAGGCGCACGCGTGAGGGAGAACCTTCGGGGAAACTTTCCATCACCTCAGGCCGCTTCTTGCCAAGCGCAAACTCGAGTTCACGGAACTGACCCGACTGGAAACCGCTGGCGTTGCCCAGCAGGCTGCGAAACGTCAGGAACTGCGCAGCAGTCATGGTTTCGAGAATGTCCATCTGCGACACCAGCACCTTGAGAATCGATACCGTACGTTTCAGGGTCGAATGAGCGACCGCGCGTTCGCGCAGTTCAAGGCACATCCCAAGGCGGTCGACTTCATGGAGGATCTCCTTGAACCACAACTCGCAGGTCTGGTGCATCACGATGAAGAGCATTTCATCATGCGCCCTGCCGTGAGATTGCGGCCGCTGCAGATTCAGAAGTTCATCAAGGTTGAGGTAGGTCGAGTATGTAAGTGCCATTTGTCGCTCCGTCTCTTCTACTATTATCGCAGCGGCGGGCGAAAATGGAACCTCACTCCAGGCGCAATGCCGTCATGGGATCGACGCGCGTTGCACGCCACGCGGGCAGCGAGATTGCGGCGAACGTGACCACTACAACCAGCAGCGATATACCGGCATACACGGAAGGATCGTGCGGCTGCACTTCAAACAACAGACTGACAAGCACGCGCGCAGCACCGCCTGCACCCAACAGGCCGAGCACAAGTCCGAGCAGGGTCAGTCTTCCCCCCTCGCGCAGCACCAGGCTGAACACCTTTCCGATGCCGGCGCCCAGCGCTATCCGAACACCGATTTCCCGATGCCGTTGTGCCACCAGGTAAGCCATAACGCCGTAAATTCCCACAACCGCCAGGCAAAGCGCGAGAGCGGCAAGGAGCCCTACCAGAAATGCTGAAACCCTCGCGGTTGCAGTATTCTCCCTCAGAACTGCTTCGAGCGTCGTGAATCTGACCGGCACATCGGGCGACAGCTCGTGCGCTTTGCGCCGCATGGCTTCAACGAGCGCCGCCGGCTCGCGCGCGGATTGCACCACAAGATTCATCCTGGTTGTGAAAGACGGATGCTGCGTGTGCGGCATGTAAATAGCGGGCAATGCAGGGCCCGCCGGTCCGTATTGATGAATGTTTCCTACGACACCGACGATACGCATACCTTGAAAGGAGCGTTCGTTCAAACCACAGAAAATGGTGCGGCCGACAGGATCCTGGTTCGGGTAGGACAGCCGTGCCAGTTCTTCATTTATGATGGCAACCGAGGGACCGTGATATGCATCGGAGTCGGCAAAGTCGCGGCCTCGAATCAGCGGAACCCCCAGGGTTTGAAAAGTCCCGGGCGCTACCTCCACATACGCCGTCTTCCTCGTCATCTCCGGGGTTGTTGTTCCTGGACGAGGCCGGTGATTGACGACGTGTCCTCCGTAGCTCCAGGCATCATCACCCGGGAGCGAACGAATTGCTCCCACCGCGGTCACTCCGGGGAGCGCGGCGACCTCGGCCCGCAGTCGGCTGAAGAACCGCGTCGCCTCTATTGAATCCTCCCACCTGCCGCTCGGATACGAAGCCGTCATCACCAGCACGTTTTCAGGGCGAAACCCAAGATCCACGGATTGCAGCCGATAAAAGCTTTTGGCCAGAAGGCCGCCGGCAGCCAGCAGCACCACCGAAAGCGCAATCTCGCCCACCACCAGCAAAGCACGCAGACGGCCTGTGCCGGCGCTGCCGATGATTCGTCCGCCGGACTGATTGAGTCGGCAGGCATGCCAGGCCGGCACACATGAGAACAGCATGATGGTAAGGATTGAAAGTCCGATGCAAAACGCAAGAATCGGACCGTCAAGTGGGAGATCTCCCAGTTCGCGAATCTCGCTTGACGCCAGTGCCAACAGGATTCGTCTGGCCGCATAAGCAGTCAACAGTGAGAGAATCGTCACCGGTACCGCCAGCACAATGCTTTCGGCCATCAGCTGCAGCCACAGGTGTGCTCTTGATGCTCCAAGCGCCAGCCGCATGGACATTTCCTGGCTGCGCGCCGTAGTGCGCACCAGCACAATCCCTGCCAGATTCACGCATGCAATCAACAGAATCGTTCCCACTGCGCCGAACAGTATCAGGAGTGACGGACGGACATCACCCACCAGGTGGTCCCGCAGCGGCGTCAACACCACATCAATTCCGCGGTTTTCCGTTGGAAATCGCTTTCCGACCTCTGCAGCAATCATGCTCATCTGCGCCTGCGCAGCTTCAATGCTGATCTTGGGCTTGAGACGTCCGACAGCGCGGAAGTTGCGCGCACCGCGGCTCATGCCGTAGACCGACGCATTCATCGGGATCCAGATCTCAGTCTTGTCCGGATAGCTGAACTGTCCCGGCAACACTCCAATTACAGTCAGGGGGGCAGAGGAAACATGCAGCGTGCGCCCCAGGATATTGGGATCCGCGCCACAGCGGCTGCGCCAGTAACTGTCGCTTATCACAGCTACTCCGGCGCGGAAGGACGAGGAGGGGAAATCCTCAATACGGAACAATCGCCCCCGAGCGGCGCGCAGCTGAAAAACATCGAAGAATTGCGGAGACACCATCGTCGCGTCGGCATATTCGGATACGGCTCCGGCCCTGGTAGGAACCGGAGACTTTCCGTACAGCGCCATGGCGGCAAATGTCGTGTTCTGCGAAACGTAGTCCTGGAAATCCGCAGCGGAAACCAGCAGAAGCTCGTTTCGCGGTTTGTACGCAGCGGCGACCTCAACAATGCTATCGGCATCCCGGTAAGGCAACGGGCGGATCAACAACTCGTGCACCACGCTGAATACAGCCGTATTGGCGCCCACGCCAAGGACCATAATGAGAATCGCCGCCGCAACAAAACCCGGGCTTTTCCACAGCGATCGCAATCCGAAGAGCAGATTCCGGCCGAAACGCTCGAACCACGTCCACCCCCACATCTCCCTTGTGACCTCTGCTATCAGGGTGCGATTTCCGAATTCCCTTTGCGCCTCCAGCTCGGCCCGCTCGGGCGTCGCGCCGCGTTCGATCAGGTCATGCTTCAGCATCGCAAGGTGCGCCTCAATCTCCAGCCTGATTTCACTGTCACGTTTCCGCCAGCGCGACCAGCGGCGCCATGGACTCATCTTCATGCCGGGTTTCCGTCGTATTTCATGAGGTCCGCGATTGCTGTCGTCATCCGGTTCCAGCGCTCTTCAGAAGCGGACAGGTGTTTGCGCCCTGCAGCAGTCAGGGTGTAATACTTGGCGCGCTGCTTGTTCTCAGACTGCCGCCATTCCGATTTCACCCAGCCCTGTTTCTCCAGCCGGTGCAACGCCGGATAGAGAGAGCCGGTTTCCACCTGCAGTACATCTCCCGAGCCCGAACGAATGAACTGGCTGATGCCGTAGCCGTGCTGCGGACCCCACCTGAGTGTCTGCAGAATCAACATGTCCAGCGTTCCCTGCAACAATTCGATACGGTTTTTGTAGCTTTCTTTTTTCAGCATGTAGCGAGTCTACATCCATGGATGTAGACAGTCAACATGGTTTGTCGATTTTTCTTTCAAAGAAAGCGGGCGGTAAAATTGGGCCGATGATTTCATGATGGTGTGATATAGAATCTGCAGCAGCACCGGGCCACCCCGGTTTCAAAGGGAGGGAAAAGGCAGATGGCGAGAGAATTCAGAATGTATATTGACGGCGCATGGGTTACGGCGCTGGACGGCGATTCTTACGACGATTTCAACCCTTATACCGGGGAAGTGTTTGCGCGCGTCCCTGCCGGCAGACGGGCGGACGCAAAGCGGGCCGTTGAAGCAGCTGCGGCAGCTTTTCCCGCATGGTCGCACTCGCTTCCGTCAGAGCGCCAGAGCCTGTTCCTGAAAGCGGCCGATATTCTCGAAAAGAAGAAGGACGAAATCATCGGCTTTCTTGCGGAGGAAACGGGCTGCACCTTCGGATTTGCATCGTTCCAGGCTGCTTTCACGCCCGGATTGCTGCGTGAAGCAGCGGCCCAGGTCCACCAGGCCAACGGCGAAATCATCCCGTCCGACCTGCCGGACGCGTTCTACATGGCCATACGTCAGCCGGTGGGCGTTGTGGCCGGCATAGGTCCCTGGAATGCTCCTTTGATCCTGTCGCTCCGCTCCATCTGCATGCCGATAGCCTATGGGAATACGGCAGTACTGAAGCCTTCGACGGAAGCCTCGATATCAGGCGGGATCGTGATCGCCCAGGTTTTTCACGAGGCCGGCTTCCCCAAAGGAGTGTTGAATGTAGTCACCAATGGACCCGGAAGAAGTGCGGAAATCGGGGATGAGCTCATCGAGAATCCGAAGGTCCGCCGCATCAACATGACCGGTTCGTCCGCCGTCGGGCGGCAGCTTGCCGAAAAGGCCGGCCGCCATCTGAAGCGCGTTGCGCTGGAATTGGGCGGCCAGAATCCCATGATCATCCTGCGGGACGCCGATATCGATTACGCCGTCAACGCAGCGGCTTTCGGCGCGTTTCTCCACCAGGGACAGATATGCATGTCTACGCGCCGGATACTCATAGAAAAGCCGATCGCGGCATCCTTTACCGAACGATTTGTCAGGAAAGTCTCAGGTTTGAAGGTGGGGAACCCGAAGGATCCCGAGACAATTGTCGGACCCATCATCAACAGATCCCAACTGGAAGACATAAGAAAGAACGTTGAAGCGGCTGTCCGGGACGGCGCCCGCGTGCTGTGCGGCGCCAAAATGGAAGGGCTCTGCTACTACCCGACCGTGCTGAGCGGCGTCAAGAGGGGTACTCCGTTCAGCTATGAAGAAACCTTCGGCCCGGTGGTTTCGATCACTGAAGTGGAGAATGAAGAACAGGCGATCGAGATCGCGAATGAAACTTCCTATGGGCTCTCAGCCTCGGTCATCACCCGCGATTTCAATAAGGGCCTCGCGATAGCGGAACGTATAGAGTCCGGCATCGTCCACATAAACGATCAGACGGTGCACGATGAACCGCAGGTTCCATTCGGCGGCATCAAGGACAGCGGCTGGGGCAGGTTCGGTGGTCGAGCCGGCCTGGAGGAATTCACCGAGCTGCGCTGGATCAGCATGCAGCGCTCGCCGCGCCGCTATCCGTTCTAGTCGAAAGCTGTACGGGTTGATGCAGTGATCCGGGACAGCCTTTCTAAGACTGCAACGCGGAGAAGTCGGAGGGACCGACGAGTCTTACGTTCATCCTGAGCATCGCTTCCTGAATGGCCTTGCCGTAGTTGCCGGCGACCAGTATGTGGTGGCAGCCCGCGATCTTCTGAACGAAGGCCCCCACGTCCCTCATTCTTACTTCCAGGTGATTTGAACAATATCTGCGCATCTTCGCCATGTCTCCGGTCGCATTCTCGAAGGAAGGGCGATCGGTATCCCTGACCCTGGAAATGGTCTTGCCGGGCCACAGCACGAATTCTCTCAGATCCTTGGTGAACCCGCCCATGCTGACGTCCAGGCCTGCCGGGAACTGGACTTCCGGGGTAGCGCCTCTTCCGGTCCCATGATAATCACGGATTCTGTAAGGAAGTGCCTGCGCATCCGGGCCCATCAGTTTCGTAGGCGCAACACAATGGCGCAGCACCGCGGTCGACTTCGGTTCATCAACTGCAGAGACATTGCAGAAATAAGACGGCTTGCCGCTGATCTGCTGGAAAACCATGGAAGAGAGCATTCCGGTCACTTCCGCTTCACACGGAACGGCAAATCCTTCGTCCCGCAACCTGGTAAACGGAAGGCATGGATAGGGCAGCGTCGGGTTGTTGTTGAAGGAGAAGCTGAGGCAATCGATTGAGATTCCGTCCAATCCCTCCTTTTCGAGGAGGGAGCGCAATACGAAATAGAGCCTGCTGGATTCGAGAATAGCTCTATCGGAAGCCTCGACTACTTCGACCGCTTCCTTCTTCCATCTTTCCATCTCCTTCTTGGCGGCAGCTTCATCGACACTTGCCAGGAGCTCTTTCAATTCCTCAATCGGCCTGTACTGCAACTTCACGCCTGTGCGGCTGTAGACGTAATCCTCGTTGAGGGTGCGCGCAGGAACGCTCGTCGAGTCAAACGGCCGGCCGAAGATGAGTGCCCGCTTCCCTTCAAGCATTCTGGGCCTTGAGGCTATTCTGATCAGTTCGCGCGCGTGTGCTTCAGAATTGGCCAGCATGGCGTTGATGCCCTGGGCCCGGAACTGCGCCGCGACATCCGCTTCAAGCATGATCAGGTCGAAATTGACGGGGTACAGTATGACGGGAATATCCAGGCCGCTCATCGCCGCACCGACATTGCCGGAAGAGGTGGTCACCTGCGGCATGACCATTACCACTATGTCCGCGGCTTTCAACTGTGCTGCGGGCACGGTTTCCGGAGCTCGCTGGAGATTGACCTGAAAAGGAGATACGGTGAACTCAAAATCCTTTATCGCGCGGATTTTGTTCACGAGCGGCTCATACCGTTGCGGAGAGTCGGTCAGGAACAGAACGGTCCTCTTTGTCCCTTCAGGGCTCGGCCTGAAGGAACCCCTGAGATCGTCCTGTTTTGCAAATCCGGAGCCGGGAAGAGTTGCCGCCATGCCGGCCAGCGTAGTCACTTTGATAAAGTCACGTCTTCGAAAATTCATCCCTTTCGCATCGTTTTCCATATTATGAATAACCCCTTTCGTGAAGAACGGTATTATAGCTTCCATGCCGGCCCAACAGCATACCATTGTTCGCAAAAAAAGCTGTCGGACTCACTATTTGTTATTGGTGGATGGTTATTGGTTTTTTTTCTTTTGGGTCTGATTCGTAATTCCGGTTAATGCGTCAGAGCGAAAGAGCCCTTGAAGGGCAAAACACGTGGAGATCAGGCATGTCTATACGCGACCATATCTCGAGACTGTTCCCGTTTGCACTGACTTTTGCTTGTCTCTTTTTGGCATACGAAAGACCCAACCAGAAAGTAACCTTCATCGCAGCAGCCAACCTTTTCTTTCTGATCGGGATTGCCCGGGGCGTGGCGATTGCCAGAAGAAGAAATCGGAAGGCGACAACACCATCGGAAACTCAAAATGACGGAGAGAACGGATAACCGAGCTCTTTCTCCAAACCGCCGTCAGGTTTCACCGGAATTCCTCCCTGTGGCTCGCCGACCGCTGAAGGCTGACCGTCTCCTTCAACGCTGAGACCACGATGTCACCGACAACCGCCAGATCCTCCGCCGAAAAAGCGAGAGCGGCGTTGTCGGAAAAAAGAAACTGCGCGTTCGGCGGGAACTCTTCATCTCCTGCCCTCAGAATAAGCCTGATTCTCAATTCCGGTAGAAACGGCAGCTCGGCAGCGGCATCGCCCGAACCCACGCCGGTGCCTGCGAGGTATCGGGCCGCCATGGAGAATTCCACGAGGCGGGCTCCAAACGTCACTGCCAGCCTCCTGACGCAACGCGCATCGAAATTGCGCGCATAGACTTCTCCCCATGGGAGCTCACGGTACGAGAGAAATCTCCCAGTCGAAGGCACGCAGCTTCCTCCAATCAGATACCGGATTATCAGAATCCGCGCGGCGGCTCCATACAAAGCTCCCGGACAACGGGAAGCATCAACGGGAGTGAGCGAAAACACGGGCCATCTGACTCTGAGCGTCTGACCAAGAACCGTCAGCGAAAACAGGCCGTCTTCGCGGGTGAAAGCAACCATGCACCGCCGGGATACGTCCGCCGGATCGAGAGCTGCGAACTTCGCCTTGTAGTGCTCAAGAGGAACCCGGTCCTTCTGATTCTTCATTGCTTCACCGACGGGAAGAGCGCAGTATCGGTGTGAGGAAGAAAACACGCGGCCGTAAATGCGTCCATGTAGCCGGGTTGCGTGCTCAATTCCAGGTACGTCATGCTCTTGGAAAGCTCCTTCTAACGGAGCGCGGCCGCTTCGGAAACGAGCATCGCATAGGCTCCTGCCAGCGAGGAATTCCCGACATAGCCATACTTTTCGAGAGGCAGGTCGGGAAACATTCCTATCCTGACTGCATTTCCTATATTGATGCCGCTTCCAATCCCGCCGGCAACCGCGACACGCTCCACATCGGCTGAAGAAAAGCCGAGCGACCCGAGCAGCGTAACGACCGCGGAAAAGATTGCACCCTTCGCTCGCATGAAATTGTCTATGTCCACTTCCGTAATCGATACTTCCCGCCCCGTCGCGGTTTCTGAAGGCTGGGCGAGGATAAACGGCTGATGCCGAATTCATCAGACCTGATCAGCTCGTGTTCCCGGACAAACCTGCCCCTTGCATCGATTGCACCTGCACCGAACAGTTCCGCGATGACGTCGATGATTCCGGAGCCGCAGAGGCCGACGGGTTTCTGACCGCCGATCACAGTCATTGAGGGCTCGAGCGTACCTCTGTCGCTCGTACAGGCCTCGATTGCCCCATCAGTGGCACGCATGCCGCAACTGATGTCGCCCCCCTCGAACGCCGGCCCTGCCGAACATGCGCAGGCGACCAAAAATTCGTTGTTCCCGAACACGATTTCTCCATTGGTCCCGAGATCTATCAGCAACGAAAGTTCCGGCCGGTTCCACATCATTGAAGCAAGAGTGCCGGCGGTGATATCTCCGCCCACATAGCTTCCGATATTCGGAGCAAGTTGCAGCACGGCCTTCGGAGCAAGCGCAATACCTATGTCAGCCGTGGATACCGGTTCCAACACGAAGAACGCAGGAACATAGGGTTCCGTGCGCAATGCGTCCGCGTCGACGCCAAGCAGGAGATGGTTCATGGTTGTATTCGAGGCTATCGTCCATTCGCTTTCGAGAGCTTCCCCGCGGCCCATGCCGTGAGGACCGAGTAGCCTCCAGCCTCGGTGACGAGCAGATTGACGGGTGCGCCCGAACGCTCGATTTCCCCGGAGACGACGAAGTAGGTCAGCGCGAAGTCCACGGTTATCGCACACACGGAGTTTTCATCCGCCCCGTTGATCGGATAGATGCCGGGCACGACTTTCATCGGCTTCTGCGGGTCGGTGTAAATATTCTGCCGCAGCCCGAAGAGAGGCAACGCCTCCGCATAACTCATTCGTTCCATGATGATGATCGAGCCGTAGCGGAGAGTGAAGATCGACGCCAGCGCAGCCTGAGTCACGCGGTCCTCGGGCGCGAGGGCTGCAAGATTGACGATCGTCGGATAGCCGAAAGTGCGGTCACCGTCTTTGATAGCGGCGCGCCTGATCTCGACTGCGTTGGAAAAGGCCTCCTTGATCGATGCGGAACCGAGATCGATGATGAGACTCCGGTTGCCGGCCGATTGCAGTTTTTCGACAGTCTCGTGAATCTGACTCAAGTCCGTGCCTGAGACTCCCAGCACTATGCCGGCTTCTTTCGCCACCTCGTTCATTGCTTCCCAGTTGTCGGCATCGGCTCCGCAGAGGACAGGCTTCGCTTCCTTTGTCGCGTCCACAACGGCCCGGGCGGCGTCGGCGTCAGCACACTCCAGGATCAACACCCTTCCCGATGCAATGGCCTTCTTTGCTACCTCGACGTTACGTGCCGCATCAGCATGGTGTCGTTCTGTTCGAGCGCGGCCGCCTTCACCCTGTCCATGGTTGAGGAGAGGTATTCGAATCCGTAGCCGGCGGCGGCGGATCCGAGATTCATCGCCATGCTTTCCCGGCGGATTCCGAACTGAGTCATGAGGACGTTGAGCTGTTTGGCAAGATTTATGTCAACGGAGGATTCCGCGGCGACCCTGTGTCCATAGGCCAGAGCCGTGGCAGCTCCGACGGCCTTGTAATTCTCTTCACGTGCTGAGAGAAAGAGGAGTGACTGTCCCTGCACCGCCTCCGCAATTGCCGTAGACAGCGCACTGTCTTTCTCGATGTTCCTTGCGCCCGCGATGCACAACGGTTTCGTGCACGCCTCGGCCGCCTCCTTCGCGAGCGTGACGCAATCTGCCACAGAGCGATTCAAACCGTTCGGGTCAGCTCCTTCGAAACGCAGACAAACGAAGTCCGCGCCCTTGAGGCCGGATGCGCGCCGAGTCAGCTCAGCGACCGTCGAGCTCCGTCATAGCATGCTGCAAGCATGGGGAGTTCAGACATATCAAATCCCGTATCGATGATCTCGACCCCGACTGCCGGAAGATGATCCGGTCTGGCCTCAAAGAAGTGAAGCGGGAACGTGTTCTGACCGCCCAGCGTCAGAGTCCTGTCCGCGGCACCGAAATCCATAGTGCCGATGGACGTCTTGAAGACTCTCGGTTTTCGATTAAATGGCATGATGGCACCTTCCTTCTTTATTGCCGGCGCTCATATCCCGAGCCGGCCTATGATGTCCTTCATCGCGAGCTTTATCGGGCTCTCTCCCGGTACCTTGGAACAGGGCTCCCCTTCGCAGTCATACCGGCAGACGGTCTCGTCATCGGGCAAAACTCCGATCAGATCGAGGTGCTGAGCCGCCACTTCCGCGGTCAGGCCCTCGTCAATGACGCCGTTCCTGGCCCTGTTGATGACGAGCTTTACCAGTCCGGCTTTCAGATTCAGCTCCCCGATCATTTTTGCTATGCGGCCCGCTGCCTGGATGCCGCGGCGGGAGGAATCGCTGATCAGCAGCAATACATCGACATGTGGCAGGATGCCGCGGCTGACATGTTCCATCCCGGCTTCGTTATCGACAACGATAAAGCGGTAACGTTCTGAATACCTGTCGATCTGCTTCTTCAGGACGTCATTCACATAGCAGTAACAGCCTTTTCCATCCGGAAAGGAAAGTCCACCCTGCCGAAGATGCCCGCGGAAGGCTGAAATTCACGGTCGCGGTGGTCTTGTTTGCGCGGCTGAGGACGACTGCGGAGACCGAAATGTTTGATTTCTGCAAAGATGTTCTGTAGCCTAGCACTTCTTCGTTTCACCTCCTGCGGGCGGCTGCACAGCTTCCCCTTCCACGCAAGAAAGGAGCTCCCATGAAAAGTGGACATCTGGAACTCTACCCACCATATTTCCACCGTCTCGACCGACGCGAACTGGACCGCATACACGAGGCGTCACTCCGGATCCTGTCCCGCGTCGGGGTCAAAGTCGATGGTACGGAGGCTATTGAGCTGTTACATGGCGCCGGCGCCGACGTCTCCGACCCGGCGCGGGTGCGCATCCCTGAAGCGCTGGTCGAAAAAGCCCTGGAAACCGTTCCGCACACTGTGGTGCTGCACAAGCGTGACGGAACCCCCTTTGTCGAACTGTCGGGCAGAAGCTGTACTTTCGGGGGGACGCCCGACCAGCCCGACATCCTAGACCCGCGGGACGGGCGCAGGCGTCCCTGCCGGATCGCGGACGTGGAGGCCAACGCTCGCCTCATCGACGCGCTCCCGAATCTCACTTGGTCCTTCACCAGCGAGTGGGCCGGCTACCCACAGGGATTCCCGGCGGTTTTGGCGGGCAAAGTCTCTTTCATGATCCAACTCGTAAACAGCGACAAGCCGCTCGGATCGTCGATCGCCAACCTGCAGAATCTCAGGGACCAGCTCGAGGCATGCGCACTGGTCGCCGGAGGATACGAGGAACTGCGCCGCCGTCCCTTCTTCTTCGGATCGGTGGAACCGATCAGTCCGCTGGTCCATGGTCGAGACGCGCTGGAGAAGAGTCTCCTGCTTGCAGAACACGGACTGCCCAACGTGGTCTACTCCATGCCGATGGCAGGCGCCTCCGCCCCCGCCACCTTCGCCGGAACACTGGCTGTGATGAATGCCGAGATCCTGAGCCATCTCACAATCATCCAGCTCAAACGCGAGGGCGCGCCGATGATATACGGCGGAATGCCCAATGTTATCGACATGAAGACCACGATCTATCCCTACGGCTCACCGGAACTGAACCTGCTTGTGGGCGCTGCCACCGAAATCGCTCACTACTACGACCTTCCCATGCTGGGAACCGCCGGCTGCACCGATGCAAAGTTCATGGGGCTGCAGACGGGCATCGAGGCTGCGCTGCAATGCGTTGCCTCCGCCCTGTTCGGCGCCAACATGGTCCATGATGTGGGGCTGATGGATCACGCGACGATGATCTCTCCTGAACTGATGGTACTCACCAATGAGATCATCGACATGACCGGCGTTATCCTCCGGCGGGTGGAGATCAGTGACAAGACCCTGGCACTGGACGTCATTGACCAGGTTGGACCGGGGGGGAGCTATCTCGCTGAGGAGCATACCTATGAGCATTTCGGTAAGTTCTGGGTGCCACGAGTCTTCGACCGGAGCAGAACGGCCGGAAGCGGCACGGTGCGCCATAGCGAAGAGCTTCTGCGCGAAAGAACCCTCAAGCTGCTTTTCGAGCATACGCCGCCACCTATGGATGAGGGACTGAAGGCGGAGCTTAAGAAACTGGAGAAGACCTGGTTCGACCGTCTGGGAGTGGATCACGTCTATCCCGAGTAGACCGCTCTATAAGATATTGCATGCGTCAGTGACCACGCGGGAACGCCATGAGTGAGATGCGGGTGAAATGTAGTGCAATTTATTCGCATTTCCCCTCTCGATCTGCATTAGAATGCCTTGAAAACTCAATCATTGTATGGAGAGCCGTTCAGGAAGGATTTCT
>Ga0209723_1000979_pt1 | contig 48085 bp, 42 predicted proteins | sample BiotimSIPDNA_2_FD_185750 | JGI IMG/M metagenome (GOLD analysis project Ga0209723, IMG submission 185750) | Anaerobic biogas reactor microbial communites from Washington, USA - Biogas_R2 time_0 SIP DNA (SPAdes) (version 2) | ecosystem: Engineered > Bioreactor > Anaerobic > Unclassified | place... | reverse complement strand
GCGGCGGTTCTGGTTAAGGCACGCACATTCAAGGCAAACTCCCGACATTTGCGTGAAATAGGCCTGTTTAAAATCGGGCAAGCAAGAAAAAGGGAATGAAAAAAGGGCTGCAGCAAACTTTGCATTCTGCTACAGCCCCTTGTCTAATAATATAGAATGATTTCTTGCGCAGTTAAATCCAATTGTTGCGCTCTACTTCAAGTTCCTCAAAATATAAATCCTCTGAATAACCTAATCTATCTGGATAGTTGGTGTTAATGAAGTCGAAATAATGAGCGACTAATGAATCGTCATAATCGTTGGTATGATTGAATCCATATTTGCGCAGATATGACATTTTTTTGTTAGCAGCCTCGGAACTCATCCCGAAACACTTAATTAAAAAAGGCACATCAATTTTATATCCACGCGCAGCGATTACCCTAATAATTGCATTTGGAGCGTTTGCCTGAGCTGCAAAATAATGCGCTTCTATTTCTTCTCTCGGACCATGCTTAGAATGGTTAAGTTTGCTTGCCATGTCAGCTTTTCCATCTGGCACAACACCAAAAAGTGTCTTGCAAGGTATAAGGGTAATCGTATGCCTTTTTCTTTTTGCGGAAATATTCATACTATTTGTGCTGATAGTAAGCAAGTGCAGATTAAGAAAGTTTATTAAAAATATTAAGGATATAAATTTACCAGTACGAAAATTAAAGTTAATGTTGGGCAAACAATTAACATTTATTGCTGGATTACCGACAATGATAGTAGGCCCGATGTTGGAGGGTTATCTGAAGCCATAGAAATCACTGAGGATATTATCAAAAAGGGACTTACTATAGTCGATACTGTCTATGTAACAGAAAACAATGGCCGTTATTCTGGAAATAGTGCTGAATGGGAAGTAACGATTAGAATAACGCCACAACGATAACATACTTAGCTAATCAATCTTCTCATAACCAAGATGTTCGACCCATCATTACCTTGATTTTGGTCATTTTGCCGGTAAAGAGTGTAGCAATAACAAAGACTGCTGTTTCATCCCCGACCGAAACGGCATCCTACCCATTATGGATGAGGAATGCTTTATTAATGACATCCTTACTTACTTTGTGTATTTAAAGCGTTTTCAAGCTGCTGACGAAATACTTCTTTGATATCTTTGCCTCTCACTATCGATTTGGCAAGAACTGTGCTAAAATAGTCCATAGAGAGGTCTCCTTTGCTGTGGTTTGTTGGCTGACAAAATTTTACATGAAAAGGGCCTCTTTCGCAATCACCCTATGATACGAGATTACACGTAAGATTGTACGCTATGAGAACGAGAACAAAATGATATTTATTAATCATACATCAGTAGACAAAACAATTACGATTGAGAAAAAGGTACATATTTAATAATAGTATTTTTTGACAATATGTAAGGAAGGAGATTTTTATCATGAAAGATATAGAACAAAATTACAAAGAGTTTAATACGGATAATCTTCTTACGCTTATGAATATTTATTTGACTGAATGGTGTCATAGGGATGAGTTGCTTTGGAAGCAAGTTTACACTTATTTTTATGCTACACTCGTTGTTCTCTTTCTGCCAAACTTAACTACATTTCTTGGTTTTCATCTTCCGTTATTTCCGTCTATTATTTTTCCAAGAATTGCTTTGGTCATGTCTATAGTTTTTCTCTATGTTTCTATTGGATACACGAAACGGTTAGCTGCAATTGGGAATACTTATCAAAAACTTATTGATTATCTACCGCCTGATTTACGTCGTATTAGGGTTTCAGAAATAACTAAAAAGCATAAAAGGCTTTTTACTATGAGGATGAGCGAGGTTCTCTGTATATTAATGTTTGGAAGCTTATTTGTTATGTCTGTTGTAATGATTATTTATTATAGGGGTTTAATCTCAGCCCCTGCCACTCCATAATAATACTATGGAAACAATAGGCTAGAGGGAAGTGATATTGTTTATCAGATAACAGGGTGCAAACACCAAAGAACAACAATCCACGTATAAGCCCAAATTATATACGCAGTCCTGATACAATCATGCTAATTAGCAAGCTATCCCAAAAGATGAGGGCCGCTGTCCGTGATGCATCAAACCGAAGCATGCCCGTCCTCTTTGCTGTCGATGCCGGCAACGAGGCCATTGTAAATGCAACAATTGATACCAAGGGCGCAGACCTGACCAACTTGGAGATCGAGATGCAAAACGTCATAGGAGAAATAATACTGACTAATGGGGGCGGCAAGTTATTTGTGACACCTGCGCAAATTTACCGAGTATTTGCCGGGCTGGAAGAGAGGGAACGTGTAGCCCCTACAAGTGAAGCCATCGTCATAGAAATCGTTGATAAGATGCTGGGTCTTTCCTCCAGCATAGACTTTGAACAACACCTGACTAAGCACAAGAACATCAAGCGAGTTGAAGGAGCCGATTACAAGGGTGGTAAGCTGAAAGGACACCTGATAGAAGAGAATCTGCTTGCCGGCGGTTATCTTGTCCCGACAGGATATGTGTTCTATGACCTGCCGATGTATTTTCTGTACAGCCATCTTGTAAGGCAAATGATAAAGATTCCCAAGCGTCTACTTAACCCGACCATTTCTGACAGCAAAGAGGGAAGCAGCAAGGTTATCAGGAAAACACCGAAGAATAACCAATATACACAACATACACTAAATTGGCTCTAAAGCATAATCTTCAAGCATTTAAAATCCATAACTTTTGAAGCTCTTGCACGACTTCTGCTGGATAGATATATAATAAAAGACTCCGTTTAGGATCACTTATACTGATTCCAATCTTTATTATACACTGCCAAGAACGTTTTAACCCCTTCTGGTGGCTCATCATTCCTCATCGCTTGTAGGTGTTAGAAAATAAAATCCCGAAACAAAAATACTGATGATTCTTATTCCTTTTTCTTGACCCGCTGGGAGGAGGCGATAACCGCGCGCTGGATGATGATAAACAACAGCAGCAGCAAACTGGTAAAAATCTTGGCCCACCAGGAGTTCATCGAGCCGTTAAAGGTGATGATAGCCGGAATGGTTGCTTTGAGCAGCACCCCAAAGAGGGTGCCAATCATATAGCCCACACCGCCAGAGAGCATGACGCCGCCGATGACGCACGCGGAGATGACATCCAGCTCTGCTCCCTGCAAAGAAAGGTTCCAGCCGGACTTGACATACAACATGTAGCTGATGCCCGCCAGCACTGAGCACAGGCCATTGAATGCATACACCAGCACCTTGGTGCGCGCGACCGGCAGGCCCATGAGGGTGGCGGACTGCTCGTTGCCGCCAATGGCATATACGTTGCGGCCAAAGCGAGTCTTCTGCAAAATGATAGCGCCCAGCACAATCATCAGGATAAAAGCGATAATATTCAGGTCAATGCTGGCAACCGGCTTGATCTTGACCCATTCCCCCTGCGCGTTGGGCCAAGTCAGATAAATCTTGAACCCGGCCATGGCATCAATAAGCGAATGCTTGATGGAAATAGATTCACGGCTGATGAGGGAACATACCCCGCGTGCGAAAAACATTCCCGTCAAGGTTGTGATGAAAGGCGGGACATTGAGATATTGAATACATGCACCCATCAGAGCGCCCAGGCCCACACCCACCAGCAGCGCCGCGCCGATGCAGACCAGCGGATGAGCATTCAGCACTGTGGTTCCATAGGCCACAATCATGCCTGTCAGAGAGGCTACCGCGGCTACAGACAAATCAATCCCGCCGGTAATCAGCACCATCGTCATCCCTACGGCGGAAATGCCGATATAGGCGTTGTCGGAAAAGAACAGCATGAAAGTACGCACGCTGGTAAAGCCCTTGCCGCCATAGAGCAACGCGCCAAACAGGTAAATCAACAGGAAGATGCCAATCGTGGCATAGACCATCAGGTACTTGGGATTGGTCAGCAGGTTGCGCATCCGTCGGCCGGGCGTGATGGTCATGGTCTTAATCTCAGGCACGGGCTTCACCTCCCAGCGCTGTCCGCTTGCTGCGTTGTTTAGCAATGGCATTGCGCACAGGCTCAGATTGCAGCACAATGACCACCGCGATGATAAGGGCTTTGAACGCCATGATGGCTTCTGATACCACGCCAAAATACAGCACCAGGGTGGTGATGGTGCGGATAATCAGGGAACCCACCAATGTGCCTAGCAGGCTGAACTTGCCGCCGGTCATGCTGGTTCCACCGATGACCACTGCCAGGATGGCGTCCATCTCATAGCCCAGCCCGGCGTTGTTGGAATCGTTTGAGGAGATGCGGCTGGAATAAATCAGGCCTGAGATTCCCGAAAGCAAGCCAGTGAGCACATAGGCGATGATGATGATGGTGTCCGAACGCAGCCCGGAAACCCGGCTGGCATTGGGATTGATGCCAACGGACTCCACAAACATTCCGAAGGAGGTTCTGCGCACAAACAGCACAACAGCCAGGATCACCACCAAGGTGATGAGAATGGGCACCGGGATACCCAGCACGCTGCCGTTTCCAATGAACTTGAACGGCGTGTACTGGGTAGTGAACTGCTTGCCGTTGGTCACGATCTGCGCGATACCGCGCCCGCCGACCATCAGAATGAGGGTGGCGATGATGGGTTGAAGCTTTAGTTTGCCAATCAGCACGCCATTGAACAACCCCATCAGGGTGCAGGTCATTAGCGGCAGCAAGAGCGCCAGATAATAAGGCTTCACGGTATAATCGCCGGGCGTGGTGTAAACCAGCACATCCCAGCGCAGAAACTTTAGCGCAATCGCACCGGACACCGCCACCAACGCACCCACAGAGATGTCCGTACCGCCCAGCGCGATGACCAGCGTCATCCCCATGGCGATGATAGTAATTTCAGAAGCACGGTTGAAGATGTCCACCGGCGTGCCAAACAGCACCGTGGTGCCGTCCGACAGCGTGCGCAGTTGGATGCTCAGGAAGTCAGGACGCAGGATAAAACCCACCAACAAAATGAGTAGTTCCGCTACGATAGCCCAAAACAGTTTGGAGCGGATAAAGGCGCTGGAAAGCATGGTTTTTCTCATACCACCTCCTCCTTTGTTCCTTCGTTGGCGATGATGGACAAAATGTCCGCCTGGGTACATGCTGAACCGTCTACCTCGGCAGCCTTGGCCAGGTCACGCATCACAATGATTCGGTTAGAACAGCGAATGATTTCATCGATTTCAGAGCTGATGAAAATGACGCTGCGGTCCTCTTTGCACATTTCCAGCATCAGTCGCTGGATTTCAGCCTTGGCACCGACATCAATGCCGCGCGTGGGTTCATCCAAAATTAACAAGTCCGGGTTGGTCGCCATCCAACGCGCCAGAATAACCTTTTGCTGGTTGCCCCCGGACAGCTCCCCCACCTTCTTGTCAGCATCAGGAGTCATGATGGATAACAGCTGAATGTACTTGTCCGCCAACTCCTGTTGCTCCTTTTGAGGAAGAGGATGTAAAAAGCCGCGCGTTGCCTGAACTGCCAGAGCGATATTCTCCCGCACGGACAAATCCGCGACAATACCATCGCGCTTTCGGTCCTCCGGACAAAAGGCAATCTTCTTTCGGATGGCATCCAGGGGCGCCTTGAGGGTGAGCACCTCCCCGTGCATGGCAATGCTGCCCCGGATAGCATGGGTGACCCCGAAAAGCATCTCAGCGGTCTCAGTTCTGCCCGAACCCAGCAAGCCAGCAAAGCCGACCAGTTCACCTTCCTTTACCTGCAGGGAGATATCTTCCACCTTGCCTGGAATGCCGATGTTTTGAGCGTCTAGAACGATACTTGCATCCTCTTGGGGCTGGGCTTTCTGAAGATTGTAAATCTCGTTGATATCCTTGCCAATCATCGCAGTAACCAATTCCAGCTTGCTGATTTCCCGCACCGGGTATTCGCCTATCAGGCGTCCATTGCGTAGCACGGTCAGCTGGTCAGCCACTGCGTAAACCTGGTCAAGGAAATGCGTAATGAAAATGACGCCCATTCCCTGATTCTTCAGTTCCCGCATCACGGAAAAAAGATTGCGCACCTCATTTTCGTCCAGGGAAGAGGTGGGCTCATCTAAGATGAGAATCCTGGCGTTGATGTCCACCGCACGGGCAATCGAGGCCATTTGCTGGATGGCAATAGGATAGATCGCCAGCGGCAGCGTGACATCAATGTCCATACCCATGCGCAGCATCAGCTCATGCGCACGGTGGTTGATGGTCTTCCAGTCAATCTGCCCTTTCCTCATAGGCTGGCGGCCAATGAAGATATTTTCCGCCACAGTCAGGTTGGGGCAGAGATTAACCTCCTGATAGACAGTGGAAATGCCCTGCTTCTGAGCATCCATCGGACTGGTCGGGCGGATGGGTGTGCCTTCAAATAAAATGGTGCCGGCATCCATGCGGTGAACACCGGTCAGCACTTTGATGAGCGTGGATTTTCCAGCGCCGTTCTCCCCAAGCAAGGCATGTATCTGCCCGCTTCGCAGGGTGAAATCCACCCGACCCAATGCCTTCACGCCCGGAAAGGTCATTTCAATGTCCTTCATCTCCAGTATGATGTCCTGCAAACAATCACCCTTCCTGTTGTATTGGGAAGGATGGATGAGGGTTAAGCCCTCATCCATCCGGGTCTTGGGCTGGGGTACCGACTGGCGGTTTAGTAGAGGCGCTCGCCAATCTTGTCAGCGGCTTTCTCAGAAAGGCGTCCATCGGCAGAGTAGACAATGCCGCCTTCCGCGTCAAAGCAGCCTTCCTCAGGATGGATCAATGTCTTGTCCATTTCCTCTCCGGCAATCAGTTTTTCAAGCGCACTGACTACGAAGGGGCCGTACAGCGGGGTGCACTCAATGGTGGCGTTCATATCCCCGGCGATAATGGCGTCAAACGCGGTCTTGGGGGAATCGCAGCCAACGATGATGATATCCTTGCCCGGGTCCTTGCCCGCGGCCTTGATAGATTCAATAGCGCCCAGCGCCATATCATCGTTGTGAGCCAGCAGAATGTCAATCTTGTCGTGGGCTTTCAGGAAGGTCTCCATCACAGCCTGGCCTTCAGCGCGGGTGAAGTTGCCGGTCTGAGAGGCGATGACCTTCAGGTTGGGATAGTTGGCCAGCACTTCCATGATGCCGATCTGGCGTCCGGTGGCGGCGTCAGCGCCGGTGGTGCCTTCCAGGATGACCACATTGAGTTCCTCGCCGGACCTGCCCAGTTTCTCAACATAGTTGGCTGTCCAGTAGGCCATGCGGCGGCCTTCCTCAACAAAGTCACCACCAAAGGCAGCGGCATAGGTGATGTTGTCCAGGGTACTCTGCTCAGGCATGCGGTCCAGCAGAATCAGGGGAATCTCAGCCTCATTGACTTCCTTGAGAACCTCGTCCCATCCGGTAGAAACCACGCCGGTGAAAAGAATGTAGTCAACGCCCTGGGAGATGAAGTTGCGCAGCGCCTGGACCTGGTTTTCCTGCTTTTGCTGCGCGTCGGAATAAACCATGTCCCAGCCGGCTTCCTCGACGGCTTTGAGCACGCTGTCGGTATTGGCTGTGCGCCAGTCAGATTCCTGGCCAATCTGGGAGAAACCGATGGTAATAGCTTGCGCATTCACGGCAAGGCCCATCACCATCATCAGCGCCACAAGCAGAGTCAGTAGTTTCCTCATGTATTTTACCTCCGTTTTCTTAGCATACAAAGATGCCATTTTGCTCAGTATATTAGTACCAGCAGGAAAGACCATGTGCTCTGATTGGAAAAAAGTTAAATATTATCGGTTTTTTCCCACAGGAGAATCATTTTTCCGGGCTGAGGCTCTTGCGGAAATCCCTGGGCGAAAGACCCACTTGCTTCTTGAAAAGATAACTGAAATAATGCGGGTCGCTGTATCCGATGGCGGCCGCGATCTCTACAGAACGGCAGGATGTGCTGCTAAGCAGGTGCTTGGCCCGCTCCAAACGGACCTTGGTGACATAGTCTGTAAAAGTCATCCCCATCTCCTGGGAAAAAACGGTGGAAAAATGGTTGTTGGACAGCGCAACATGACCGGCCACATCCTGGAGGGTCATGTCCGGGCGATGTACATTGCTTTCTATGTAGTCCCGCGCCTGGCGCAGGGTCTCCCCATATCGGGAAATCGCATTGCGGTCACGGTAGGCCAGCGCCAAATCAATCATTTCCTGACCAGCTTCCAACGCACGCGAGGGGTGCTGGGCCAACTTGATCAGCTCCGTTTGCATCATCAGACGCGCGGGCAAAACATCAGCAGGTTCCCCGCCGCACTGCCGGATAATGCGCGTAGTCGCCAGAAGGATATCCATGAGCAGGTAGTTGAGCACCAGCAGGGACTGGGGCGCCAGCTCGCCCAAGCTGCCAAAAACCTCCCGGGCAATGTCCCCGCCATCCTTACGCGCGGCATACAGCAGACGCTCATACAGGGGCAGGGCACTCTCCTCAACCTGACCCAGGGTGGCAGACAAATCCACATCCAGAAAACCCACAATCCGCGGCGGCTGGCCAACAACCGAGGTCAGCACCGCGCGCGCGGAAGCCAGCGCCTGGGGCAGATCGGCCAGGCGGGATACCGGGGAGCCGATGGCCACCGCCGGCAGCCTAATCCCGCTGGCTCTGGCCTCATACTCCAACGCCTGTGCCAAGGCATAGGCACGTTCCTCCAGCGCTTCCAGGCCGCCCGTTTCCTCAGCAGACTGAGCCAGCAGCAGCGCCGGGCTTTCCAGCGCCACGGTACACCAGATATCGTTGTCCTCACCCTCCACCAGGCGATTGATGCAACCCATCAGCCCCAGGCGCGTCTCCGGTGCTACCTCTCCTAACATCATCACCAGGTAGCGAGGCGCGTCCAACCGTATGCTCAGGGCAACAGCTTCCTCCTGATCATCCGGCCCGGCCCGGCCCTCCAGCAAACGTGTCACCAGCTGCTCGCGCGCCTTGCGTTCAGTGGATGCCAGCTTGGCCTGCAGCAGCGCGGTATCCGCCTGGAGTTCACGTGCTTTTTTAATACTGACCGCCATGGCATTCAGCGCTTCTTCCAGCTTCCGCGGCGTGACCGGCTTGAGCAGGTATTGCTTAACGCCGATGTCAATGGCCTGCTGGGCATACTCAAAATCATCATAGCCGCTGAGGATGATAATATTAATCCAGGGAAGCGCTTTTGCCACTTTGCGCGAAAGCGCCAAGCCATTCATGAAGGGCATGCGAATGTCCGTAATTAGAATATCCGGCTTGAGGTCCGCAATCATGGGAAAAGCCATCTCGCCATCAGGCGCCTCGCCGCACAGTGTAAACTGGGTTTTATTCCAGGGAAAACCATTGCGGATGCCTTCCCGGATGACGATCTCATCATCCACCAGGAACACCTTGAACATGGCGTCTCCTTTCACCAGGTTTATGCCCACAGGGGGACACTGAAGCTGACCGTTGTGCCACTCCCCGGGCTGCTGTTAATCTGTAAGCCTGTTTCCTGGTTGTAATACAGCTTGATACGCTGATCTACGCTGAACAAGCCATAGCCGGTCAGGCCGGCATCGGTTTTACCACTATGCAGTGCCTGGCGGATTTTTTGAAGTTCGGACTCTTCTATGCCCACCCCGGTATCCGTCACAGTGACAAGAAGGCGATCCACCTGCTTTTGCGCTGATATCCGCACTTGGCCGCCTGAACGGCGGTTCTTGATACCATGATAAATAGCATTCTCCACCAAAGGCTGAATCAGCAATTTGAGCATTTTCTGTTCACCCAGGCCCTCGTCCAGTTCAAGCTCATAGCGCAAAATATCCCGGTAGCGGATTTTCTGGATGGTCAGGTAGCCCTGCAAATGCTCCCACTCCTCGGAAATGCTCACCCAATCCTTGCCGTTGTTGAGGGAAATGCGGTAAAAATTGGACAAGGCATTGGTGATTTCTATCACCTGGCTGGATTGTCCGTTTTCCGCCAGCCAGACAATGGCATCCAGTGTGTTGTAGAGAAAATGCGGGGTAATCTGTGCCTGCAGGGTGCGCAGCTCGGATTTTTTCAGGTTTTCCTGCTCCCTGCGGTTTTGTTCAATTTGTTGCTCCAATTTATATGCCATGGTATTCAGGCTGCGTGACAGTTCCCGCAGCTCCAGCACATCGGCCTCCTGGGTCCGTTCACTCAAATGTCCACGCGCAATGCGGTTGGCAAATTCCTCCAGGCGGCTGATAGGCACGCGAATGGCCCGGGACATGCGCTGCTGGGTGATGATTGCCACCACCAGCGACAGCACCAGCAGGCCGATTTCCACATACATGGCCGTGCGGATGCCGGCCTGCATGCTTTGGCTGGCCATCGCGGAGGCCTTTATTTCCACATTTATGGCGTTTTGAAGCATGTCAAGAAACAGATTGGCTACATTGCCAATCTCATCATTGACCGCGATTTGCTCATCCACAGTCCTGCTCTCCCCCAGGCGCAGCACATAGCTTTCCAGAGTACCCAGAATACGGCGGGATACCTCCAGTTCAACTCGGCCGGCTTCCCCGGTTTCAATCAGGCTGTCAAGCTGCTCCTTGGCCTTGTCCAGCACCTGGAACTGCTCACCCTCCTCAAAGCGCTTGCGCCCGGTCACCACATCCATCATGCTGGCCAGTAACTCGTCTTTGATGATGGGGTTCAGGCGGGTGATCTCCTCTACATGGGAGATGACCCTGTGATAACGATGGGAGTACTGCCACATCAGCCCAATGGCCAAGACCGCTGGAATCATCATCAGCACCACCAGGGAAAGCTGGGCATAATTCATGCGCTTGCGAATGCTGTCAAGCGAGGGAAACAAAAACACCTCAATACCCCCTGAGCGGGATTTGCTGCACATCCTCGTCATATTCAGAAAACACCTGCTCGACAGGGTGGGAAATGCGCGGAATTTCCTCTCCCCTGGCCAATCGCTGCGCCAGGTCCATAATCATATCGCCCAGCAGGGGCGTGCATTCCACCACACAGTTGATCTTTCCCTGTTTGAGCAGGTCTATAGCCCCTTGCTCCCCGTCAATGGTGATGAGGACAATGTCTTTTCCGGGCACCAGGCCTGCCTCTTCAATGGCCTCGATGGCACCCAGCGTCATCGCATCATTGTGGGAATACAGTACATCAATGTCCTCAACTGTTTCCAGGATGTTGCGCATATGCTCCTTGCCGCGGGAACGGAGGAAGTCCCCGGACACACTGTGGACGATCTGAAACCTGTCATCCCCTGCCAATAGCTCGCGGAATCCGATGGCTCGCTGCCTGGCCGGAGTGGAACCTTCTGTGCCGGCGATTTCCACAATGCGAACGCTGTCACGCCCCTGCGCCTTGCGCAGCAAGAACCGCGCGGCTGCACGGCCTTCCTCCAGAAAATCAGAACCAATATAGCCGGCAAACAGGCTCTCGTCAGCGATGTTGATATAGCGATCGCTCAGCAGGACAGGAATGCCAGCTTCCCGGGCTTCAGCCAGTACATTCTCCCAGCCCTCCTCCACAATGGGCGCCAGGGCAATCACATCCACCTGGTAGGCGATGAAAGAGCGGATGGCATTGATCTGGTTCTCCTGTTTCTGGTTCGAATTATTAAAAATCAACTCTACTCCCGCGCGTTCTGCAGCCGCGATCACATCCCTGGAGTTTCCTACCCGCCAGCCGGATTCTGAACCCAGCTGAGAAAAGCCTACAATGGTTACATGTTCAACCGGCGCAGACACATCCCTGTCTGCAGACGACCGTAAAATCAGCAGGATTCCTGCTGTCATGGCCGACAAAACCAATACAACAAGCAATACGGGTAAAAATTTCCTTTTCATCGCCACAATCCTGAAGTTTTAATTGCGTTGCTTGAGTTTGAGAGTGTGTCACTAAAATTGACCTGGTCGTTGGATGGAACAGCAGTCTTACACTTGGTCACGTCAAGCTCCTGCTGTATACCTTGTTAGGCACGGCTCCTTCAGTATTGCGTGCCTCTGGCAAAAAACTCAATCATTATGCCTTGATTCCTTTGAGCCTTCACAGACTCCTGATAACTATAACCAAAAGATACCACCCACATCTTAACACAAGCTTTTGATTCAGCGCTTGACCATACACGTTTCTCTGTGTCATTTAATTATAACATGTTTGTAAAGTGATGAAAAACGTCGGTTAGAAAGTTTCAAGTTTCAAGCACAAAAGATACTCTCTTCAAAAATCGCCTGACACGGAACCTGACACAACACCCGTTAACACTTTATAATTCAACGTATGGTCATCGGTTCGATTCCCCTCACCTCCACCAATTTGGGAAGCCATCATTCACATGGCTTCCCTGTTTTATACTGATGTTAAGCTTGTTTGCATCCAAAGCGGCGAGGGATATTATTGGCCTGCAAGGAAGGAAACCAAAAGCGTAGCCTGAGCTACGTTGAGGTTGACTGATACAGCAGGGCGATAAATGATCCGGCGCGACAACGCAAAAAGATTGGAATAGCGTGAAAATGCATTTTCATCCCCTATTTGTGTCGCTCCATGCGACATGAATTTTAGTATCAATATCAACGGCTGTTCTGCATTTGTCCTCCTTTACACTTCCTCCAGAAATGCAATGCCGCCTTTTTCGATGCTCTTGTAATACAGTTCGATGGCAGTAGTGGTATTGATGGTCTCCTCAGGCTTGACGAACAGCTCCGCACCGTTCTGCAGGGCATCGGCCATGTTGCGAATCAGGTAGTAATGACCGGAGAAGGGAAGACTGTCATATGGTCCGATGGCAAAAAGCCGAGGAGTGATATCCGCCTGATCTTCCCGGAAAGTGGAATAGATGCGCAGATCAGGCACCACCATACCGGCTTTGTCGCCAAGCGCGGTCAGGCGGGTCTCCGAGGGAAGGTTGGCGGCCCATGCCACCTTGAAATGGATTGATGGACCATCTGTCAGCATCAAGCCGGAGGCGAACTCCTCCACATCAATACTGGGAATATCCGGGAAAAAGCCAGTCCCGGAATCTGACAGCATACCGCATTCACGTCTGTTCCAGCGGATGTTCCTCTCGCTGGAAGCGATGCCGGAAAAGGCCGTGCCGATAACGCTCTTCACCTGAGGGGAACCAAGGATCCAGAGCATGGCGTCGATCACATGCACCCCGATGTCCACAAGAGCGCCGCCACCGTTGATGTTCCGGTCCAGAAAGTGCCCCCATGTAGGCACGCCCCGGCGCCGGATATGAGTAATCTCGCCGTAGTAGGATGTCCCCAGCACTCCCTCCTCGGTATAGCGGCGGGCGGAATAATAGTTCCTCTGAAAACGAGCCGTCTGACAGGCCATCAGCAGAAGCCCCTTCTTCTGTGCCAGTGCGTATAGCTCGCAGGCATCTTTCCGGTGAAAGGCAAGAGGTTTTTCACACAACACATTAGCTCCGCGCTCCAGCGCCAGCTTTGTCATCGGCACATGGAACTGGTTGGGCGTGACTATGGACACCAGATCCGGCTTTTCGCGATCAAGCATCTCGGCAGCGTCTGTGTAGACACGAGAGATGCCATAGCGTACGGCACATGCCCGGGCTCGTTCCGCCTCTTTGTCGCACACAGCGGAAACGGCGGCACGGTCACCCAGCGCAAGATAAGCGGGAATATGCGCTTCACCCGCGATCATACCAGCGCCGATTAGAGCAACGTTCAGTCTGCTCATAAGCATCCTCCTTTGATTGAATGCAAAACACGCCCTTTTCAGCATCAAAATATATGATCAATTCATAAGTATTATTTAATTATAGACGCTCTAAAAGCCTGTGTCAAGACTAAATATTGCCCTGTAGCAGCTGGAGAAATACATATTGTTCAATGCTGCCGAAAAGGTAAAATACAAATAATGGGCGCGACCCGAAATTGAATAAGGAGGCATTAATCCATGAAAAAGATTCTTTCTCTCTTGATGGCACTGACCATATTGCTGGCGTGCTTCGGAATGTCGGCTGAGGTTCCGGTCGTGACGGTGAACAGCTGGTCCTGGGTTGACTCCGGCTGGGCCGACTGCCTGAATGCAGTGTTCGGCAACTTCGCCGAAACACATCAGGACGTGGTCATTGATCTGGACACGTATTCCTGCGCGTATGCAGATGTCATGAACAATCTGCTGGTACAGGCCCCAACGCAGACCACCCCCGACATCGCCATGGTGAAAGCCGCATGGGTGCCTCAGCTGCTGGACCTGGGCGTGCTGGCGGATATTTCCACCGCAATGCCCGCCGAAGCGCTGGCCGATTACACTGAAGCGGCTTTAGGGGCATACCGTGTGGATGGAAAGATCGTGGCTGTGCCTTACTTCGGACAGGGCTATGCAATGTTCTATAACAAGGACCTGTTTGAGGAGGCAGGCATCACCGAGCTGCCCAAGACCTTTGACGAAGTGCTGGAATGCGCCAGAAAGATTTCCGCGCTGGGCCAAGATGATAAGGGTAATACTATCTATGGCCTGGGCCTGGTCAATTCCGAGACCGAGCTGGCCGAAGGCTACAACGTGTTCCCGTGGCTGTGGGCACGCGGCGGCGACTTCGAGAAGGACGGCTCCATCGTTCTGGACAGCGAAGCCAATCTGCAGGCCTACACCGAGATCGCCGCACTATATGCCGACGGCACCTCTCCCAAGGGCCTGAGCTTCAAGGAAATGCGCAATCTGTTCGCTACCGGCTGCCTAGGCATGTTTTGGGATCTGCAGAGCCAGACCGCATCCTTCAAGGCTGGTTCCGAGCTGGGTGATGCGTTCATCGAGCATATCGGCGCTTTCCCGATCCCCGGTGCGACCAAAGGCACCGGCGTCGGCTACAACGACGACGTGGTACTGGTCATGTTCAATACCTGCAAGAATCTCGAGGCTGCCGGCGTTGTGCTGGACTATATGACTGGTGCCACCACCATCGGCTATATGAAGGAATATGGCAAGGGTAAGATGTCCAGCCGTATGTCTGTCATGGCGCAGGTGTACAGCGATGTCAGCGATCCGATCGCTGCCGCTTTTGTGGATGCCAACAGCACCAATCACGCACTGCCTTGTATGAATCTGCACTTCTCCGAGGCCGATGAGGCGATCACCCGTTCCGTGACCCGTCTGGCTCAGGGTGAGGATCCCGCGACTGTTCTGAAGGATGTCTCCGAGGAAATCACCGAGCTTTATGCCGAATGATACTTATGGTCATTCGCTTAAGGGTACGTCTGGTCTTGTCCGGGCGTACCCCTCCATTTTATACTGGGAGGGATCCTTATGAGGAGGCAGGCTGCTGCCGCTGTTCTGCGCACAAGGGGCAGGTTCCGTCTCACTGACCGATGGTTTGGAACCTTTCTCGTAGCTCCTGCGATCATTGTTTTTCTGGTGGTCATCGCCTACCCGATCATCCGAGGGATCTGGGTCAGCTTCTGTGCCAACAAGCTAAAGAACATCAACAATCCGATTTGGAATGATTTTAAAAATTATCAAGTCATTTTCAAGAAAGGCGCTTTCTGGAATTATTTCGGCAATACGCTTTCATTCTGCTTTTTCACCGTCGGCAGTCAGCTGGTTCTGGGCATGCTGCTGGCGCTGCTTCTGAATTCGGGAATCAAGGGCCGTAAGTTTTTCCGCGGCCTTTTCATCATACCATGGACGATCCCCTCGGTGGTGGTGGCCATCCTGTGGCGCTGGCTGATCCAGCAGCAATATGGCGTATTGAATTATATCCTGATGAGGCTTCGTGTGATCAGCGGGATGAATCTGAACTGGACCAATGACCCTCACATGGCCATGCTGGCTATCATTATTGCCTGTGTGTGGAAACAGCTGCCGTATATGATGGTCATGCTACTGGCCGGTCTGCAGTCTGTTGACCGCGGTCTGCAGGAAGCCGCACTGATCGACGGCGCCAATCAGGCGCAGAGCTTCTGGCATATCACGATCCCTGCCATCCGTCCGGTGCTGGTGACCTGCGTGTGGCTGTCCATCACCCAGAATTTTCAGCAATTCACCATTATCAACAATATGACCGGCGGCGGTCCGAACTATGCCACCCAGACCCTTTCCGTGGCCGCCTACAAGGAAGCCTTCACCAGCTATAACTTCGGCACCAGCGCCGCGATTGGTGTTTTGTGGATGGTATTCCTGTTTGTGTTGACGATGCTGAGCAATCATTTCTCGGATCGTTTCGGCCGGGACATCGTGTGACGGGCGGTGATGATATGAGTATGAAGACAAAACAGGCCGTTTCATTGGTGTTGCGGTATTTGTTGTTGGCGGTGCTGGCGGTTATACTGCTGTTTCCCGTATACTGGATGATCGTCTGCTCCCTGTCCGAGTCCCATGCTCTGACAAAGCTGCCGCCACATTTTATCAATACGGATCCCACGTTTGAGAACTATCTGAAAATCGTCACCACACCGAAATACCTGAACTATTTCAAAAACTCGTTCATCTCCGCCGGCGGTACGGTAATCCTGTCCCTGCTGATCGCTGTCATAGCCGGATACGGCTTCAGCCGCTTCCCGATCCCGTTCAAGAATACCATCCTGAGCACTATTATGTCGGTGCAGATGTTTCCGCAGGTGGTTATCCTGATCTCCCTGTTTGCGTTCTACAACAAACTGGGCTGGGTCAGCACCTATCAAGGTCTGATCCTGGCGGACACAACGCTTGTGATGCCTCTGTCCATCATGCTGATCAAGTCCTTCTACGATACGGTGCCGCGATCTTTGGATGAGGCAGCCAAGATCGACGGAGCCGGCCGCATGCGTACCATGTTCAGCGTCATCTTCCCGCTGATCCAGCCGGGTGTGGTCGCCGTGTGCATCTACACCTTCCTGAATGCATGGGATGATTACCTGATGGCCTCCATCCTGATGCAGGGCACCATGAAGACGCTGACAGTGGGCATTGCGGAGACTTTTTTAGGTGAGTTCTGTTATGATTATGGTGGTATGATGTCCTTTGCCTTCATCGGTTCTCTGCCGATCGTGATCGTCTTCGTCTTTCTGCAAAAATATATGATTGCGGGTCTGACCGCAGGGGCTGTCAAGGGTTGAAAATGCACTAACAAAAGACCGGCTGTCCGCTGTGTCCATTGCACCGGACGGCTGGTTGCCCAGGGTCTTCTTTCGGATCATAAAAGGAAGAACAGGGCGCTTCGCATGCCGTATAGCATGTCGGAGCCTGAAGTGGCTCCTACTGCGGCAAGGGCCTGCACACTGGGCGCCGGATCGGCGCGGCCGTACAGGGCGTCAATCACCCGGAGCAAAACCGCGCTGAAATACCCTCCCTGAGCCAGCTTCAGGTACCGGGCGCTCACATCTGTGGTGACCGAAAGATCACGGATGCGGAACGGCACCGGGGTCCCCGTTGCCCGGCAGACGGCCATCACACCGACGCAGGCATCGTCAAAGCTGGGGGTCAGTCCCGGGCCGAGACCTGTATACAACACCGCATTTTCCGTACAGAGCGCTTTGCAGGCATATTCCCACCTGACGGGCGGAAGATGATCAAAGCCCGTGCGCAGATCCTCCGTCAGGCTGAAGAAACGTTCTTTTTCTGTAGGAATCCCCAGGCAGCGCAGAAAAAAGGGCTCGGCTGACCGCCGGACAAACGGATACCGTTCCTCCCCTGCCTGAAGCTCGTCCTCCTGCAATATACAGGGGGTGCCGGCATTCAGGCTGCCCGGCGCCCCGCTGAGCTGAATACTGTCCGGTATGCCCGGCAGTCGGGGATCGGTCAGGGTGATCATTCGTTCACCGCCAGGTAATTTCAGCATGATATTTACGGCCCATTCGAATACGGAATGCACCGTGCCTTCCGCGTGCAGGGGGATCTCCGGTGTGAAATAGGCTTCCATGCCTGATCCTTCTATCATTCCTGAAGCATCTTCATACATCCCCGGGCGACCATCAGCTCCTCGTTGGTCTCAAGTACCCAGAGCTCCACACCGCTGTCACTTGTGCTGAATTTGCCCTCAAAGCCCTGACTGTTCAGCGCATCGTCCGCTTTTGCGCCGATAAAGGTCAGCCGTTCCGCCGCCCGCTTCCGCAGCTCCGCGCTGTTCGTGCCGATACCGCCGGTGAAACAGATGGCGTCCACGCCGCCGAGATAGGCGGTATACATGCCGATGTAGCCAATGACTGTATCCAGGAACGCGTCCAGCGCCAGCTGTGCCTGTGCGTTTCCTTCTGCGGCGGCATACGCTACCTGCCGCATATCATTGCTGACGCCGGAAAGGCCGAGGAGACCGCTGCTTTCGGCCAGAAGCTTCATCACGTTTTCATAGCCGCCCAGCTGGCAGGCCAGCGCCGGAAGACAGAAAACATCCAAATCGCCAACCCGGTTATTGTGGAACACGCCGCTCTGCGGCGTGGCACCCATGGAGCTGGCGATGCTTTTGCCGTCCCGGATGGCGCAGAGGCTGCAGCTGCCGCCCAGATGCACACTGATCACTCGCCTTGCTTCCGGGGATGCCTGTGCCATCTTCCATGCAATGTAGCTGTGACTGCTGCCGTGAAAGCCATAGCGGCGGATGCCATACTTTTCGATCCACTCATAAGGCACACCATAGACTCTCCGCTCCGGCGGAACGGAGGCATGAAAGGAGGTCTCAAAGCACGCGATTTGTACAAGGGACGGATACTTTGCCTGTATGCTCCGCATCATGGAAAGATACACGGGGTTATGTGCGGGCGCAAAATCCGTCATGCGCTCCATCTCCCGCATCAGTTCCTCATTCACGGGATGCGCGCCGGAGATGTGGCCGCCATGCACCGCCTTATAGCCCACCGCGTCCAGAGAAGCAATGTGAACATCCAGCCCCTGCGCTTTCAGCTTATTCATGCAAAGCTCCAGCGCTGCCGTATGGTTGGCACAGGCGCAGGCATCCTTTACCTTCCGGCCCATGGCCGAAACGGTGCAAGAGCCGGCTGCCCCGATACTTTCCACACTGCCGGATGCAAGGCACCTTTCGTTCTCATCCATTTCGAACAGCTTGAATTTAAAACTGGTGGAGCCCAGATTCATGACCATGATCCTGCGCAAGGCAATCCCCCCTGTAATGAAAACTGCGGTGAGCCGCTGTCGTTCACCGCAGTTTTTGCTTATTTCCGGTCGCTGTACTTGGCTGCGAACGCCTTCATGGCCTTCTGGAAACACTCCATGGGCACGCGTGCCATACCGGCGCCAATCAAGCCGCCCTCGTAGCTGAACATACCGCCATGAATGGCCGGGCAAATGCCCGTCTTCAGCACAAGGCGCATGTCAATGCCCACGGGCAGGCAGTCAAAATCCAGATTCGGGATCACATAGTTCGGGTTGCATGTGATGCAGATGTTTTCCATCTCGCGGCTCTGGGCGATGGACTCCTGCAGGGTCATCCCGCGCAGATTGCACACAATGGGGCTGGCCGCTGCAGCAATACCGCCCATACCGGCCACTTCCACCACACAGCTGTCACCGATCCAGGGCAACTGATCCTTTTCTGTGTACTTGGTGGATGTATACCGTCCCTTCATCATGGGTGCTTTTGCGGTGAACCACTGCCCGGGAAGGGAAGCGATCTTGATGCCGAATTCCACGCCGTTTCCGGCCACCGCTGTCACCATGGTGGAATATTCCATTCCGTCGGCAGCGATGGCGGCAGCTCTGGACGCACCCTGACCGTAGCAGTGGAAGAATCTGGGCGTTTCCACGATGTATTTCACAGTGTGCATGATCTGCTCTTTGGGCAGATCCAGTTCAAACAGCTCAGGCAGCACCTGCTTGTCGAACAGCAGGTCTGCAGCGGTCTGGCGGGTATGGTTTTCATCGCCCATCTGCATGCTTTCAGCCAGAATAGGCTTGATGGCAATACCACCGTTCTTTGCCAGCATCTCGCGCATGGGCGGGAAAAGCTCCTCCCGCATATAACGCAGGTTTTCAGCAATGCCTTCGTTATAAAGGCCCCAGCCGCAGAAGCCGCCCTGAAAGACCGGGCCTTCCGCCGGGAAGGTGGCGGCGGTGGTGTGATTGCGGCGGTCCTCGATCACGTTCATGGCAACGGATTTTGTGATGATGCCGGTGCCGGCGCCGACGGTGTTGTGATTCAGAGCAGAATCGATCTTGATCTCTCCGGAACGGATGATCTCCACGGCTTCCTTTTCGTCCTTTGCCCAGCCTTCAAACAGCATGGCGGATACCATGCCGCGCCTGTGCAGCATCACCATGTTCTCATAATCCACGGGCGGGCCGGAATGGAGGATCATATGATCCTCAAGGCCTTCCACACATTCCCCGGCTGGACGGATGTCCACCCAGTAGGGGTTGTTTTCCGTCAGACATTCAGCAGCCTGCTGGTTGGCTTCAGCAATTCTCTGTTTCACGTCCATGATGATGCAGCCTCTCTTTCTTACAGGAACTCGTCCAGAAGTTCTTCGATCTCTTCGCTCTGCTTATACTCGGGGATCCAGTTGATCTGTACGCATTTGCAGCCTTGATCCGCCAGCGCCTGATAAAACAACATGATGCCCAGATTGGCCACGGCCGGTTTGTCTTTGTAGATGCCGGTCTTTTTTTCTGCGTTCGTTTCCGGTTTTTGATCCATCTTACTTGCCCTCCAGTTTCTGACAGATTCTGGCGCAGAGCCTCGCGCTCTCATAGTTGCTTTCAGCTACGATGACCCCGGCCTGACGCAGCTTTTCCTTGATGAGCGCCTTGTCTTGAGGATCTCCTTCGCCGCCGCATACCGCGCAGACATACACGATGTCAGAGCGCTCCTTCATGGAGGGAAGATAGCAGGAGACGGGATCCGGCGCCACGCCGGGCCCGAGGATGATGTCCATGGCAATCAGGCCTACCTCCGGATCCGCCTGCTCCTGACGGAAGCGTTGCAGGCGCTGGGCCGGATCAAATACCGTATGGGGCGCTTCGGCGGTAAAGTCCAGATCGCCCATATCCAGCAGCGTGTGTCCTTCACTTTGCTTGTGAGTCTTCAGCCGAACGGCATAACGGGCGTTGTCCCGGTTGGTGTGCATCAGTATATCGGGAGCCTGTATCCGGAAAGTTATCAGTGTCTCCTCGGCAAAGGTACCGCCGGTATACAGCCCGCGAAAATACTTTTTTTCGCCGGTAAAGTGACAAAGGCACTCCTGTGCAAGCCGGTCCAGTTCCTCCTCGCTCCAGCCGATCTTCGGCTCTGTGCCGGTCAGAAGGCGTATGCAGGCCTTGGCCGCGTCCTGCAGATTGTAAGTGCCAACGACCCTGTGCCGCTGATACAGCGCTTCATCCGCGCCAAGGAACACGGCTACCACGGGCTTGGTCAGCCTGTCGGCCTCGCTCAGCACCTCTTCCATGATCTCCCTGTCCGCCAGCATGGAAACCAGACAGATCAGCTTTGTGTCCTCGTCAGCCTCCAAACGTTTCATATCGGCCTTCATGCTGATGCCGCCCACCTGCTTTTTCAGGTCCCGTCCACCGGTACCGAGGATGCAGGTAACGCCGCTGCCCATGTCCTCAATGAGGCATGCGACCTCCTGCGAACCGGACCCGGACGCACCGATGATGCCAACCGGTCCGCGCCGCACGATGCTTCCGGCCGCCATTGCCACGCCGCCCAGCAAACCGACGCCCGCATCCGGCCCCATGATCAGACAGCCACGATCCCGGCCATACTCCTTCAGCGCCCTTTCCTCCTCCAGCGACACATCGGCGGTGAACATGAACACGTCCATGCCTTTGTCGACAGCTTTGTAGGCTTCCTTCAGCGCGTACTGTCCGGGCAGGGAAATTTGCAGCACGTCGTAGGCATGGTCTTCCAGCTCGTTCACATCGTGATATGCCTTTTCATGATTGCCTGAGCCGCTCATCATGGCGCTCATGCCGGCGTCGAAGGCAGCCTTCAACTGCTCCTCAGTATCGCACTCAAGAGCCAGCATCAGGTCATTCTTTGTGATGCCCTCGGGAAGGGCATAGCCTTCTTCCCGCAGCAGCTCCATGTTTTGCCGTGTGCCCATACCGCAGTCTGCGGAGTGCACTTCCGGCCGTTCCTGCAGCCTGACGGCAATGCCCATCAGTGTGACGGAATCCATATATCTGTTGGGGATCACGAATACCTTTTTCATTTTGCAGGATCCACCCTTTCCGCAGCAGGCATTCCCGCTGCGCTTTTCCGCAGGATGACCCGGTAGGGGGCCGTAACTTTTCCGGGATGATCGCTCCGGTAATGGCAGCCGACGCTCTCAGTGCGCTCGGCTGCGGCAGTGAGCACCATCATGGCGGTTACAAGGTCATTACGGAGCCGGTACAGCCCAAAGACCTCCCTGTTATTCTGCCCATGAAGTTCCCCGGCCTTAGCGGCCAGCCGTTTGATGGTATGATGGGCTCCGTTGAGCGTGACGCTGCTTCGGACAGCAGCGGCACCGGCGGCCAGCGCGGACTGCATGGCGTGACGAAGCTCATCAAGACGGTCCGCGACGCTGTTTCCGCCATAGCAGACATGGAACGGCTCGTCTGATATTTCGATTGCGTTTCCTCCTTCTGTCAATTCCCGCACGACGGAACGGCCCGCTCTTCTGCCGAAAACCATGGTCTCCAGTCCGGCGCTGCCGCCGATACGGTTTGCACCGTGAAGGCCGCCGGTCACCTCGCCACAGGCATACAGGCCGGGCACGCTGGTGCGGCAGCCGGCATCAATCCGGACGCCGCCCAGCGCTGTATGCGGGGCGGGGGCCAGTTCGACCCACTGCGTTTTGGTATCGATGCCCACATCCCTGTAGCGGGCTGCATACATCGGATAGTCCGTATCCAGCTTCTCCGGCGGGACACCGGTGATGTCCATCCAGACGCCGCCGTGCCTTGTGCCGTTGCCTTTGGCAATCTCCGCGGCGATGCACCGCGCCAGAACGTCCTTTCCGACCCTTTCGCCATCTTCCGAATGGGCCAGCATGAACCGTTCACCCTGTCTGTTGCGCAAAACCGCGCCCTCGTAGAAAAGCGTGGTGATCATGCTGGTGCCGATCAGCTCCGGAGGCCAGACGGCGGCGCTTGGCTCGAACTGGATGAATTCCATGTCACACAGCTCCGCACCGGCATCATAAGCCATGGCGCAACCGTCACCGCCGGAATCATGCTTGTTGGTGGAAACGGGAAAGATGCCGCAGAAGCCGCCGCAGGCCAGCACAACCGCTTTTGCGCGGATGGTGAGCCACCGGTCCTTCTCCCGGTTATAGATCAGGGCGCCGGTGACGCGGTCGCCGGTCATCAGCAGCTTCAATGCACGCGCATTGGGAAATTCGGTGATCCGGTCCCCAAGCTCCGCGCTGAGCCGGTCGATAACAGCCGTGCCTGTCTCATTGCCGATGGAGACGACCCGCGGGAAGGAGGCGCCCAGCGGACGGATCGCCTGATATTCTCCCGAAAGGGTCCGGTTGAAGGAAAGGCCCATCTGTGCGATCTCGTCAAAGATTTCCGCGGAGTCGGTACACAGCGCTTCGGCCAGCTCCGGGTCGCTGAGCCCATGTCCGCTTCTGAGCGTATCTTCCAGAAATACGCGGGCGCTGTCCCCTTCGCGCACAGGGTTGTTGAAACCATGCACCCAAGGAGATGCGCCGCGCCCGTCACGGATCATGACAGTTTTTAGACCGGCGTTCACAGTCTCGCGAGCCGCCCAAAGACCCGCGAGACCGCCGCCAATGATCAGGCAATCGGCTTTTGTATCAGACATCCCAAATGCCGCCCTTGGCCATGGAGCCGACATTCTTGGAGAAGAGGCGCAGGTAGCGCTGATAGTCCTTTGCGGGGAATTCCCAGCGGAAGGCGTCCAGCCGCTCTTTCAGTTCCTCGTCGGGGATGCACAGATCAATCTTCCGCTCCGGAATATCGATGGAGATCATATCGCCTTCCTTTACAACAGCCAGCGGGCTGCCCAGCGCCGCTTCGGGGCTTACATAGCCAACGGAAAGACCGCTGGTACCGCCAGAGAAGCGGCCGTCTGTGATAATGGCGCAGCTGTAGTACAGGGCGGGCTGGCCCTTCAGCTCCTCCTGGAAGGTAAAGGCAGTGGTACCAAAGCGGCCCTTTAAGCCCAGGAAACGCAGCACGCAGGCGTCGCCCTCACGGATTCTGCCGTTGCGCAGGGCATCCAGTGCATCCTGCAGGCTGTCAAATACACGGGCAGGGCCTTTGAAATGCATCAGGTTGGATGGTACGGCAGCAATCTTGATGATACTGCCTTCGGGGGCCAGATTGCCATAGAGAACGCCCAGACCCGGCTCGCTCATAACGGGGTTGTCCAGCGTGCGGATGCAGTCATCGTTGTAGACCACCGCATTTTCCACGTTTTCACGTACAGTCTTACCGTTGACGGTCATGCAGTTGCCATTCAGCCGGGGCAGCAGGTTTTTCATCAGGGCAGGCATACCACCGGCCAGATCGAAGTCTTTCACACTGTATTCACCGCCGGGCATCATATGGCTCAACAGCGGCACGGTGTTGCTCATTTCGTCAAACACCTTCCACCAAGGCTCATCATAACCGGCTTCCTGCGCAATGGCAGGCAGATGCAGGATCAGATTGGAGGAACCGGCCACGGCCATATCCACGGCGATGGCGTTCCGTATGGATTCCGGCGTGATGATCTGCCGGGCGGTGATGCCATCCCAGACCATGTCCATGATGCGCTTGCCCGCACGGTAGCTCAGGTTGCGGATCTCACTGCTGACAGCGCTCATGGAGGAATTGCCGGGCAGCGTCATGCCCATGGCCTCTGCCATCATGCACATGCTGTTGGCGGTGGTCATGGAGGTACAGCCGCCGCAGATGCCCCAGCTGTGGCTGATAAGACCATTGTACAGATCAGGGTCGATCTTTCCCTCGGCGGCCATGCCCACCTTATCCTGAGCGCGGATGTGGACGACTTCCTTGCCGCGGAAAGTGCCCAGCGGCATGTAGCCGCCGGTGACGACGATGGTGGGGATGTCCAGACGGGCTGCGCCCATCAGATGACCGGGCACGATGGAATCGCAAGTGGAGAGCAAAACCATGCCGTCAAAGAAGTTGCCGTCCACGGTCAGTTCCACCTGATCGGCGATTAAGTTACGGGAGGGAACCTCGATATACTTGGGATCTTTCAGCACCATGCCGTCACAGATGGCGGTGGTCATCACCTCCAGCGGCAGGCCGCCTGACTCTCGGATGCCCTGCTTCACGCGTTCGGATAGCTGATTCAAATGGACATGGCCGGGGTTATACTCATTCCAGCTGTTCACCACGGCAATCAGCGGGCGTTTGAGTTCCTCTTCCGTGTAGCCCATGCCGAGCATCAGACCGCGGCGGCATTCTGAAGCCTCGCCGAATTCCCAGCAACTGCGCATTTCTTTGTACTTCCTGCTCATTTTTTTCTGTCCTCCTGTTTTTATCATGAATCAATAATCGTCTTCCAGCATACAGTCGATGGCGCCGTCAATGGACTGGCCGCCGTCGATAAAGATTGTCTGGCCGACGATGAAACGGCTTTTTTCCTTGTCGGCCAGGAACTGGATCATAGGAACGATATCGCTGGTCTGTCCTCCGAAGCCTGCGGGGATTTTCCGGTTGAAGCCGTTGATGTCTCGCTCGTTGTAGCGGCTCATGATCTTGGTGTAAATCAAGCCGGGGGCTATGCAGTTCACATTGATACCGTATTTGATCAGTTCCACGCCGATGGACTTGGTGAACATGTTCAGACCGGCCTTGCCGGCGGAGTAGGGAAGCGGCTTGCGGCGGATCCATGTGACCAGACTGTGGATGGAGGAGATGTTGATGATGGCGCCATGGATCCCGTTGGCGATCATATTCTTCGCGGCAGCCTGACTGCAGTAGGCGGCAGCGGAAAGGTTCAGGGCGATTTGGCTGTCCCAGTAGTCCAGAGGCATGTCAACAAAGCCGCCCTTGGGCATTTTCAGCGCCCCGCCGGCATTGTTGACCAGTACGTCGATGCGCCCGAAATGCTCCAGAAATGCATTCATCATCCGCTCGCAGTCTTCCCGCTTGCTGACATCCGCCTGATAGATCTGCGCATCGGCGCCATAGGCACGGCATCTGGCCGCTACTTCCTCCGCGTCAGCAGGAGAATTGCAGTAATTGATGCCCACATCGTAGCCGTCCTTTGCGAAAGCTTCCACAGCAGCCGCTCCGATGCCGTTGGAGGATCCGGTAACAAGAATGGTCTTTTTCATCGTATGTCGCTCCTTCTGATGAATTCGGTGATCGTATACAGAGGCAGAAAGAGATGCGCCGGTTCCGTGCCGCCCACGTTCCGGATCAGACGGCGGGCGATCTCAGGAGGATCGGTGACGCCTGCGGCCAGCATGCCCTGTACAAAACCTTCGTCATGGTGGAAACACGCCAGGCATTTTTCCAGATAGGCCCTGCAGGCCTCCCGGCCCGATGCGTCCGCGCCGAGAGGCAGATATGGATGCCCGCAGACGATGGTTTCGAGCTTCATGCCCAGCAGGCGGTGAAGCGTCTCTTCGTATCCGTTCGCATCCATCAGCAGGGCACAGCCCTGAGATACCGTACCATTCAGCTGCAGGGAATCACCGGTGATGAGCGTGCCGGTGCGCGTGTCCAGATAACAGCAGCTGTCGGTATCATGGCCGGGGGTATGGATCAGTCGGAGGTCACCCAGCAGGTCGCCGTCCCGCAGCAGCAGATCGGGTTCCGCGCCGTCCAGCCTTGCGGGTGTTCCGGCGCTGTATCCTGGGAAGCGGGCACGGATCAAGGCTGAATATGCAAGCGGATCGCGCATGCGCTCCAGCGACTGCTCAAATACAGCAATCTTCAGATGGGGCGCCAGTTCCTTCAGCCGGCCGCAGCCGCCCACATGGTCGCCGTGGATGTGGGTGAAAGCGAGCCAGCCGATGTCCTTCAGCGACAGTCCCAGACGTTCCAGCGCGGGAACGATGCTGCTGTCCACCGTTTCGGCACAGCCGCCGGAATCGATCAGAATGTTCTCTCTTCCGAGCACCAGCGCAGCGCCGGCCCAGCAACCAGGAAACGGAACGGCCAGGCGGTACACATCCGGTGCCAGACGAACGAACCCACCCATGGAACACACCTCCGTGTGAACTTTTATGTTTCGGTTATATTATATGTTGTTGTTTTTGGGCTCTCAATGTGAAGGTCACAGCTGAGCCCGGCAAAAAAATGGCATTGACGCTTCTGCTCTGAAGCATTATAATAATATATTACAATGAATAAACAGTGAAGGTTCAAATAATGAAAGAGCTGTCAGTTCCCGTTTTTTTTGATCGCAAAGCCATATCCTCCACGCAGTACTCCACCGCACTGCAGGGGATCAGGACCGCCGCGTCGCGCTACGGTCAGCGGCTGCAGATGATCGCAGCGGAAGAGCTGGACAACGTGGATTTTTCCGATTTCCCGGAGGTCGCCATACTGGTCAGTATCAGCATGCCCTTTATTGAAAAGACGCTTGACCTGATGCGCAAGTACCGGCGTATGGTGGTACTGACAGGCATGGATAGCGAACAATTTGGCTCCGATGTGTCCTGCGCGACGCCCTCCCGCCGGGCCGAGACTCAGCAGCTGGTCAACTATCTGTATAACTGCGACAAGAAGCGGATCGCCCTGGTGGGCTTCGGTGAGAATTCCATCAATGATAATTTCCGTTATCACGCAGCCATCACCGCGGCGGCAGCCTGGGGAAATGTGCTGGGCGAGGGGGACGTGTGGCAGTGGAAGCATGACCCGCAGGAGTGCTTTGATGCGTTTCTGCAGGTCTACCGGCAATATGACGCCGTCATCTGTCCCAATGACGTCATCGCCATCTGCCTGATCAACGAATGCAAAAAACATGGCATCCGTATCCCGGAAGAGCTGTTCCTCGCCTCCTTTGGCAACATGAGCGTAAGCGCTTATTTCAGCCCGACCATCACCAGCGTGACCATGGACATGTTCAGCGTGGGCGAGCAGACCTACAACGTATGGCGCTTTCTGACCACCGGCGACAGCACGACCAGGACTTCCATCAAGATCACCGTTCCCAGCAGGATCCTTGCAAGAGAGAGTACCGCCGGCATTGAGCCCAACGCGGGCTTTGGTGTAAAGTCGCCCATGCTCAAGGCCGATCGTTTCTACTACAACCCGGTCATCTCCGTGCTGGTCGGCCTTGATAACTGCATCTCCCAGCGGGACGCGCTGGATATGCGCATCATCCGTTCCATCATTGATAAAGAAAAATATGAGCAGATCTGTGAGAAGTATTTCATTTCATCCAGCACGCTCCGCTACCGCCTGAACAAGATCTTTGCCGATGCCGGAGTGCAGAGCCGCAAGCAGTTCGAGCAGCTGATCCACACCCATCTGGGAGAGGGCAACCCCTTTGCCTATGTGGAGTGAGATGCCCTTTCCGCCGGATGGATACAAATAGCCCCGACCGGGCTTTACCGTTCAGAACAATTCTATCGTCAGTTCTTTTTCGCAGGTCTCACCGGGGCTGATGACCAGTGTACCGCTGCGGTCCTCAATGGTGGTGGCTGCTCCTGCGTGCACGCTGGTGGAAGGTTCCAGGCAGAGGAAGCTGGCTTTCTCGTCCGGCAGGGTCCACATGGCCAAATAAGGGAACCGAGACCGATGGATCCGGACGCCGCGCTTTCCTCCGGTGCTGCCGTATTCAATGAAGCCGGACGCAATATCGGTCATGCTGCGGGTATAGTTGAGGAACAGTTCGTGATTCAGCTGCTTATAGCCCCCCCTGATAAAACCCGGATCCTTCCAGTTGAAAGGGTTGAAGGAAGCAAGGTTCTCCGGCTGCTCAAAGCGGATATAGGCCTTATTGGGTTCATCGCCCTCCAGCGGCCAGCGGTAGGCTGTGTGAAAGCCGAAACAGAACGGCAGATCGTCAGTGCCGGTGTTGTCCAGCCGGAAACCTACATGGAGACAGTTCCGTTCCAGCGAGAAACGAACGCGCAGACAGAAGCCAAAAGGAAACAAGGCCCGTGTGCGCGCGTCGTCGTGCAGCACAAAAACGGCCTCGGTTTCCGTCGCGGATTCCGTTGTGAAATTCCGGTCCATGGCGAAGCCGTTGAGCGGCATATGATAGGACTTGTCCTTCACATAATAGGTGTCGCTCAGGAAACGGCCCATGATGGGAAAAAGCGTCGGGGAGGTGCGCCCGTAATACGCCGGATCTCCCTGCCACAGGTATTCCAGGCCGTCCATTTCCAGACTTTTCAGTTCTGCGCCGTAGGCATTCACATGAGCCTTGATTCTTTCGTTGCTGAGTATGATATCTTTCATTGCGTCCTTCATTTTCCAAGATACTGTTTTGTAAAGCCGGGCCGCGTGTTGTCCGCTCCCCGGCTGCCGCTTACCGCTGAACCCGTCCGGAAGCGTTGCCGCCGGCAAGGGTCAGCGCTTCCGCTTCGGACACCAAATTGAAGTCATGCTCTATGGTCTGCTTCAGGCAGCTGGCCGCCGCCGCAAATTCGATCACCTGCTGAGGCTGCCACTCCTTCAGCAGCGCATGGATCAGGCCGCCCCCGAAACTGTCGCCCCCGCCCACGCGGTCAACGATGTGGATCAGATAATTTTTACTGAAATATGCTTTTTCTCCATCATACAGCATGCCCGCCCAGTTGTTGTCACTGGCGCTGAGGCTGCCGCGCAGGGTGATGGCCACTTTCTTGCAGCCGAAGCGTTTGCAGATCTGCTTTGCCACGGAAATATAGCCTTCCTGGTTCAGCCTGCCTGTGGATACATCGCTGTCCTCGGCATGGATGCCAAACACATCGGCGGCATCCTCTTCATTGCCGATGCAGACGTCCACATAGGGGATCAGTCTGCTCATGACCTCCCCGGCTTTTTCGCGGGTCCACAGCTTGCCGCGATAGTTCAGGTCGCAGCTGACCGTGATGCCCTTCTCACGGCATTTCTTCAAGGCGTCCAGTACGATCTCCGGCAGTTCGCCGCCGAGCGCCGGGGTGATGCCTGTCCAATGAAACCAGTCCGCGCCGGCCAGAATGGCGTTCCAGTCAAAATCCTCCCGCTTTGCCAGTGCAATCGCGGAATTGGCCCGGTCATAGATGACCTTGCCGCCGCGCTGACTGGCGCCTTTTTCCACAAAATACACGCCAAGACGCGGCCCGCCGCGTACCATGGATGAGGTATCCACACCGAAATGACGCAGCGCGTTGACGGCGCACTGGCCGATCTCGTGTGCCGGCACCTTGGTGCAAAAGGCCGCGTCATTGCCGTAATTGGCCAGTGATACCGCTACATTGGCCTCACCGCCGGCGTAGCTGGCTTCGAATCTATCCGCCTGCACGAACCGTCCGTAGCCTTCCGGGTTCAGGCGCATCATGATCTCACCGAATGTAACGATCCTCTTCATTGCTCGTTCACCGCTTTCATGAATTCTTTGGCCAGACAGGTGATCTTATCCCATTCCCCGTTCTGGATCCATTCCTTGTTCACCAGATTGCCACCCACGCCGAGGCCCACGCAGCCGGCCTTCATGAAATCAGCGGCGTTCTTTTCGTTGACACCGCCCACAGCCATCAGCGGGATGTGAGAAAAAGGCGCACGGACGGCCTTAATATAAGCCGATCCCAGATTTCCCGCGGGGAACACCTTCACGGCATCGGCGCCGGCTTCATAGGCTGCAAGGATCTCCGTGGGGGTGAAAGCGCCTGGATACAGCCCCAGGCCAAAGCCTTTTCCTGCCCGGATGATCTCGGGCTGGGCGGAGGGGGTGACCAGATAATGTCCGCCGGCATCATAGGTCATGCGCACCTGCTCCATCCGGATGACAGTCCCGGCCCCGACCAGCAGCCGGTCGCCGAATTCCTTTTCCACCGCCTCAATGGCTGCTGCGGTATCCTTCCATGTTTCGGGCGCTTTCTGATCATAGGTGACCTCCAACAGCCCGATGCCGCCTTCCTCAAGGGCATGCCCCAGACGGACGATGTATTCCGGCTTCAGACCACGCACGATGGCCACGATCTTCCGCTGCTGTATATATTCCAGTGGTGTCATAAAGCATCACCTCCCTGTAAAATAAATTCAATTCTATTATATTTTATCGGTATCCGAAGTCGATACAGATATCCTTTCCGCAACACCGGACAAATCCGTCTTGACACGGGGTAGAATCATGATAAACTATTTTACCAGTCAATGGAAGGAGAATACCGTCATAGATTTGTTCGCACGCTTCGAGGAATTGTCATCCAGAGTGGAAGAAATGAATGCAGAAGCAACCCAAAAGGAGAATATTCCCTATATCCGCCTTCATGATTATGTGCACTACTGCGATGTGAAGATTTTTCTGCATGCCTATGCCAGACGGCTGCGGATGATCGAAGAGGAACGAAGGAGCCTGCTGGCCTTCTGCTACCGGGACACGCTGGAGTTGAAGGCCCGGATCGGCGAGCGGGATCTGTATGCGTTCACCTTTCATTATTTCAAGAGTATGGTCTGCCGGACGGGCAATCTGGATACGCCGGACGACTGTGTGGAAAAGCTGGACATGGACCGTTTCGGGCCTTATCGTGCCGCACGCGAAAAGCAGTGGGCCGGCGATGAATTGAGCGGAGCGGAAGAAGAAGTGCTGGAGTACACAGAAAAGAAGATCCTCGGAGCAATGAATGTCTGATGCTTTGCTGCTCCGGTCAAATTGGAATATCGTGTAAATACATTTTCATCCCCTATTTGTGTCGCTCCATGCGACATGAATTTTAGTATTATTTCTCCAGATGTTCAGTGAAGGGATTCGCGCTTCCAAGCAGGTTGCGGACAAGGCGGACAAACTCGCTCTTTCCCCTGACATTCAGGGCGGTATAGAGTTTGTTCAGCCGGTATTTCAAAGAGCCTTCGCTGATAAACAGCTTTTCGGCGATGCCTTCGTAGCTTCTTCCGTCCAGAATCAGGGCCATGATATTGAAATCGAGAGGATCGCATTCCGACAGACAGTTTTCCAGCTCTGCCAGCGGTTGAACAAAGGGCACCGAGTAGAAGGGATCATTTTCGTCGGAGGAGACAGGCAGCTCCGCTTCCGACGGCGGCTGAACGAAATCGGTGCTACCGCGGATGAGCAGTCGGCTGGGTACGGTCAGTTTGATGGCGCATTCCCGACCAACGGGCTTCCGGGAGAGCATCTGCCATACATAGAAGCTGTGTTCGCCGACCATGCTGTAGTCCATGGTCATCGTTGTCAGCGAAGGGGAGCAGTAACGCCCGATGATCTTGTTACCGAAGCTGCAGACGTACAGATCCTCCGGAACCCGGACACCGTAGGCCTTGCACTGGTACATCAGTTGGATGGCCATATTGTCGTTGGGGCAGACGGCGGCACGGTAGTGGTGGGCGCTGGAGAGGAAAGACAGCAGTGTTGCCCGGGGATCGTTCTGCCAGTGCCATACATCCCGCTCGTCAATCTCCAGTCCCAGAGCGGAAACAGCACTCATGGCAGCATGATACCGGAAGCTGTCGTTGATGGAGTGGACGCCAAAGCCTACCAGCGCGATTTGCTTGCAGCCGATTGCAAACAGATAGTTGATCATCTGCTGGGTCTCGGCGCGTCTGGAAGGCGTTGCACAGCTGATGTCCGTACCGAACTGCTCGCTGTCCAGCCCGGCCAGAACTGCGGGACGGCCCTCTTTACGCAGGATACTGATGACCCGTCTTACGTAGGAAAGACTGTCGCTGGCGATGATAGCGGCTCGGGTCGCGTTTTTAAATGTATAACAGTCCGCTTCGTTCTCTGACACAGTGCATATTCGCGCGCCGCTTTTCTGAGCCGCGTTCCGTATGCCCCGCAGCACTTCGCGGTACGGCGTAGCCGAGGAGGAGGAGGTATCGAAAAAGACCGGTATAATTGTTTTCCGCGCCATTATATTTTCTCCTTCCGGGATGCGGTAAGATGATGCAGTTCCCACACCTGTGTAGACGAAACGAGCTTCACATTCTGTTGCACAATATGATCATTTTGATCTAACTATTGATTATACAATATGCCACATCAGAAGTCAATACGAAATTTTTTTGACGGGCTGACAGTTATTTTATCTTTACACTTCTGGCTCCTTTTTGTACATTTATAGCAACTTATGAAGGCTGGTCTGATGCCTTCCCGAAAATTGAAAGGAGAAACCCGTATGAAAAAGCTGGCTCTCGTTCTGGTAGTCATGATGCTGGTAACCTGCTTCACGTTCGCATCTGCAGAAGAAAAGGTGACCATTTCCTACACCTCCTGGGCACTGGCTGAAGAACATCTGGTACCTGTCTACGGCGGTTCCTGTGATGCCTTCATGGCTGACAACCCGGACATCACCGTGGATTACTCACAGACCAACCCCTACGGCGACTATCTCAATCAGCTGAAGATCTCCGCCGCCAACGGCACAGCCCCCTACGTGGCCCACATTAAGGCAGAGTGGCTGCCCGAACTGCTGGAGATGGGTGTTGTGAAGGATATCAAGCCCTATGTCAGCGCAGATGTGGTCGCCGAGTACAACCCCGCCACCATCGCGGCGGTTTCCAACGGTGATGCCATGGTCGCAATGCCCTGGTTCGGCAACACATACGCCATGTACTGCAATACCGCGCTGATGGAGCAGGCTGGCATCAAGGAAATGCCCACCACCTGGGAAGAACTGCTGGATGATGCGTATGCCATTTCCGATCTGGGCGAAGGCATCTATGGTCTGGCGATCCCCAACAGCAACGGTGTTGAAGCCGGTGAAGGCTACAACATTCTGCCCATCCTGTGGGCTTATGGCGCTGACTACCGTGACGCTGAAGGCAAACTGGCCCTGAACAGCGAAAACGCCGTGAAGGCCTTCGAGTGCATCAAGGGCCTGATCGATGACGGCGTGTCCACCACCGTTGGCAACTCCTTCAAGGATCTCCGCCGGCTGTTCGGCGAAGGCAAGATCGGTTTCTACTGGGATCTGGAAGCGACCATCAAGACTGCTGCTTCCGCTGCCGCCAATGAAGATGAATTCTACAAGAGCTTCAAGGCCATCGAGATCCCTGGCACTACCGGCTACGCCATCAACCACTTCCTGGTCGTGTTCAAAAACACCCCCGACGAAGTGATGCCCGCTGTGGGCCGTTTCCTTGATTACATGACTGATTCAAAGGTCATCGATATCTTCTACAAGGGCGGACAGGGCAAGGTCTCCGGCCGCGCCTCAGTTAACGAAAAGGTCTTCGTCGGCGTGTCCGATACTTCCGCTGTGTATGTGTCCGCTATGGGCAAGGCCCTGCCTCTCCCCATCGACATCCACTTCATGGAAGCCGAGACCAAGATCGTCGACGCTCTGACCATGCTGGCTCAGGGCAAGGGCGCTCAGGAGGTTGCCGATGAACTTCAGGCAGCCGTGGAGAAGGTTTACGCTGACTGACCACTGACCAACGATCGGGTTTCCGATGAGGAATAAGATCCTCTGATATGCCATCCCGCCTGATCCTGCTTCGTGCAGAAATACCTCAGTAACGCTGCAGGGTGTTGAGCCGAACGGGATCAGGCGGGTATATTTTGAGGGTAATGATGTGAGTGAACTTTGCCAGGGAACCAAGAAGAAGCCTAAAGTGTCCGCCCGGTCAAGGGCTGACAGCTGGTTTGGTTTTGCGCTTACGGTGCCGGCCATCATCGTTTTGTGCATCGTGATCGCGCTGCCCATCATGAAGGGAATCCTTGTCAGCTTTTTCGATTATCATTTGAAAGACCTGACGAAGGACGCTTTCAATCTGGATACAAAGACAGTCTCCGATGTTTTCAAGGGGAAAACCTCTTTTGTGAGCAGTGAGGAGATCATGGCCGCCACGGAGGACCGCGGGGCGTCCGCCATAGTCAATTACACATGGAACGGCTTCAAGAATTACAGGGATCTGTTTGTTGTGGCAGAGGGACGGTCCATATTCGAAAGCGAATTCTTTACCAGCTTTCTCAACACCCTGATCTTTGTATTCCTGATGGTCGTGATCCAGACGATCCTCGGTATGATGATCGCTCTGCTCCTGAATTCGCAAATAAGGGGAAGAGGTCTGTTCCGCGGTCTGTTGCTGGTGCCGTGGACGATCCCTTCCGTTGTGGTCGCCATTGTGTGGCGTCTGATGCTGCATCAGGAAGGCGGCATTGTCAACTATGTGCTGTATGTTCTGGGTTTCACCTCTACCACCCGGGTGGCGTGGGCAAGCACCGTGACGCTGGCCCGCGCGGCGATCATAATCGCCGCCGAGTGGCGTCAGTTGCCGTATATGATGGTCATGCTGCTGGCTGGTTTGCAGTCCGTGGACCGCTCCATGCAGGAGGCGGCACTGATCGACGGAGCCGACGCCTGGCAGAGTTTCCTGCATGTGACCCTTCCTTCCATCAAGCCGGTGCTGATCTCCGCGGTGTGGATCGCTATCATGAGCAATTTCCAGATGTATACCATCATTGCAAATCTGATCGGTACAGGCAGCACCACCGGCACAAACACGCTGTCCATTGCCGCCTATCAGGAAGCCTTCGTCAACAACAACTTCGGCAAAGGCGCGGCCATCGGCGTGCTCTGGCTGATCGTGCTGCTTGTGATCACCATCGTTTCGAACCGGCTTTCGTCCCGCAGCGCGACTGACTATCAGTAAAGGAGGCAGAGAATATGAGTGCCAACAGAAAAACGAATGTCTCTGCTGACGGACAGGGCACGATCAGCTGGTATGTCGGCGTAGCGATCAAAGTCGTGTTTGTGCTGGTGTTTGCGTTCTCCCTGTACCGGCTGCTGCAGATCGTGGGCGGCAATAAGCTGCCGCTGAGCGGAACACAGTTGGTGGTGAGCGTGACCGGGGAGGACGGCCGGAAGCTGTACACTTCCTCCGATCTGCGGAAAAATACCGGGGCGGATGCGGAGTCCTTTACACTGGAGGACGGATCCCTTATAGAGATCTCCTCTAAAAGGAATGCCAGAAAGAAATTCATCCAGGTCACCGCTGCGCTGATGGATGGAAGCGGGACTTCCCTCTGGGAGTCGGAAGATGAGCGCTTGCAGTTCACCGATGATTACAGCGCGGACATCCAGCTGAAACTGAAGGACACCGGTGCCGAAACCATAGTCAACGCAACTCGTGTCAGATACATCAGCGATCTGCGCTGGCTCTATCTGCTTCTGGCGGCGGTGGGCATCGGCGGCTTTGCAGCCACCGACAAGTGGGCGAAAAAATACTGTACGGATGTGGGAATCGGCAAATTCAACAAGCGGGTCTCCCTTGTGGGACGGTACGCCCTGCTGGCTGTGACCCTTGTGATCGCCCTGTTTCCTATTCTGTGGATGTTTTTTTCTTCTCTGATGCCTTCCCAGCGCGTGATGCAGACCCCCCCGGTGATCGGCATCACGGCGGAAAGCAGTCTGGACAACTACATCAAGGTGTTCTCCCGAGCGAAATATCTCAGGTACTACCTGAACTCTGTTGTAACCTCGAGCGGCACGGTGATCGTGGTCATGTTCATTGCCCTGCTGGCATCCTACTCCTTCTCCCGTTACACCTTCCGAGGCAAGAACACGGTGCTGACCATGATCCTGTCGGTACAGATGTTTCCCATCGTGGCGATTCTGATCTCCCTGTACGGCTTCTATATGCGCTGGAATCTGGTGGATAACTATTTCGGCGTCATTCTGGCTGACACGGTGCAGGCACTGCCGTTGGCCATCATGTTGCTTCGTTCCTTCTTTGATACCCTGCCCCGTTCGCTGGATGAAAGCGCCAGGATCGATGGCGCCGGAAGATTCCGCGTCATGTTCTCCATTCTGGTTCCGCTGACGGTGCCCGGTCTCGTGGCAGTTGGTATCTACACCTTCCTGAACGCGTGGGACGACTATTTGATGGCGCTGACCATTATGAAGAGCGACCACATGAAGACGCTGACCGTAGGCCTAGCCCAGAGCTTCCTCGGGGAATATGCTCATGATTACGGCGCGCTGATGGCTTTCTCTATGGGCGGCTCCCTGCCCATCGTGCTGATGTTCATCTTCTTCCAGAAATACATGATCTCCGGCCTGACGGCAGGCGCCGTCAAGGGCTGAACGAACAAAGAAGCAGGCCGGACAGGCTGCTTCTTCAGTATTGCACATAACTAATAAATTATAGCATATCTCATGCAAACAGACAAGGGTCAATTATTCAGGCGCGGCTATGTCCCGTTTTGCCTTGTGCCTCAACAGACTACAGCATATGATACCTGTGAACCCAATGCGGAATAGCGTTGTAGAAATAGAATCAGGAGGAATGAAAAATGGCTGTCAAGAAGTATCGCATCGCAATCATCGGCTGCGGCATGATCTGCAACGCCGCACATATGCCCTCTATTGCGGAACTGATGAAGAAAGGTTTTGCGGAAGTGGTAGCCGTGGCGGATATCCGTGAGTGCGCCGCCCGGGAAACTGCCAAGCGCTGGGAAATCCCCGCATGGTATACCGATCCTCAGCAGATGCTGGACGAGGTAAAGCCGGACTGGGTGTCTGTGTGCACGCCCAATGTGTATCATAAAAAATGGTCCATCGCCGCTCTGCGGGCCGGTGCCCATGTCATGTGTGAAAAACCCATGGCACTGACCTATCAGGACGCCAAGGAAATGTTTGCCGAAGCGAACAAAGCCGGCAAACTGCTCTGGGCCTGCCAGAGCCGCCGCTGGAGCGCGGACATGGATTTTGCCTATCAGGCCATGCGTGATGGCGATATCGGGCGGCCCTATTTTGCCGACATCTCCTTTGTCCGCCGCTTCGGCATTCCCACCTGGGGCTTCTTCCATATGAAGGAGCACAATGGGGGCGGCTCCTTCTGCGATCTTGGCGTACATTTTATCGACGCCCTGCTCTGGATGTGCGACAACCCCCGTGTGGAAGCCGTGTCCGGCATGCAGACAGATGTACTGGCTAAAAAGAAAGAGGATATCCTGTTGTCCATCAAGGAGTCCGGCGCCTACATCGGCACCTTCACGCCCCGCAAGTATGATCCGGACGAGTTTTCCGTGGAGGAGTTTGCGGCTGGTACCATGCGTCTTGCGGGCAATTTCCTTGTAAATTTCAAGTTCACATGGGCCCTCAATCAGCCTACTGCCAAGCATTTCCTGATCTGCGGAGACAAGGGCGGCATCGATGTGGAAAAATTCATGCTCTACAAGAATGTGGGCAAGTTCCAGTCGGAGACTGAGCTGAAGTACTTCGACAACCGTCCCTTTGCCGGGGTGGCCTTTGATGCTCACCGCTATATGTATGAGCATGTGTACAACGTGATCGAGGGCAGGGAAGAACGCCTCGTGAAGCCGGAAGAAACGCTCAATGTGGTGGCTGCTATCGAAGCCTTCTACCGCAGCGCTGCTGAAAACCGCGAGATCCGCACCGTTGAGCTGGGAGGGTATGAGCTGTGAAAAAGGATCGGTATAAAGTGGTAATCGCGGGCTTTGCCCATGTACATATCAACGATGTTGCCCAGCATTTTTATGATAACCCCCGCATCGACCTGGCAGCCTGCGCGGATCTTCCGCCGAAGGTTGCGGAAATGCGGACGGATGCGCCATATACCCGTCAGTGGAACCTGAAGTACTGCTCCGGGCGATTCAGCCTGAAGGTCTATGAGGACTGGATCGAAATGCTGGAGAAGGAACAGCCGGATCTGGTGGTATGCAACAGCGAGAACTGCTACCATGTAAAGGTGACAGAAGAATGCGCAAGGCGCGGCATCGCGGTGTGTATCGAGAAGCCCATGGCCACCACTCTCAAGGATGCCATGGAGATGTACCGCCTTGCCAAGGTGCACCATAGCCTGCTGATGGTCAACTGGCCGATCACATGGTACGCTGCGATGCATACCGCCAAAAAGATGCTGGAGGACGGCGTCATTGGCGACCTGATCGAGGTGAAGACGCGCATGGGCCATACCGGCCCGCTGGGCCCGGGCGCCAAGCACAAGATCAGCGCGGTAGCGGCCCCGATGACCGATGCGGAGATTGCCAGCACATGGTGGCATCAGAATGAGTGCGGCGGCGGGGCCATGGCGGATTACTGCTGCTACGGTGCCATCGTTGCGTACTGGTTTGCCGCGCAGGAGGCCGTTGCGGCTACCGGCATGCGCATCAACAGCATCCACACACTGGCCAACGCAGAAGACAATGCGGCAATGATCGTACGGTTCCCCAACTGTCATGCGGTGCTGGAGGGTACATGGACGACTTATCAGCACACCTTCAAGTCCCCGATCATCTACGGAACGAAAGGGGCTATTGTGGCGGACTATAAAACCAACAAGGTACAGCTGTACAAGGAATTTGACGAGGTGCAGGACATCGAAAATATTCAGCTGCCCGACAATCTGAAGGACGTGTCCTGGGCGTTCGTCCACTACATGGACGGCGACGCACCGCTTCACGAGACCATGACAGCAAAGTTCAATCTTGGCGCCATCGCCATTCTGGACGCCGGTATCCGTTCAGCGGACAGCGGCAAGACTGAGCTGGTCAATAACATTCATTGGCTGATCGGGTAATGAAAATGACGGGAATCATTACGGATATTCAGCATTTTTCGCTTCATGACGGAACCGGCATCCGCTCGACGGTGTTTTTCAAGGGCTGCAATATGCGCTGCAAGTGGTGCCATAATCCGGAAACGCTCTCCGCGGCGCCACAGCAGGCGCATTATCCGGGCAAATGTATCCATTGCGGACGCTGCGCTACCGGATGCCCCGCTGGAGCCCGGGTGACTATCGGCCGGGAAATGGACGAGGAGCAGGTGATGGACGCCATTATGGCTGACCTGGATTATTATGAAGCCTCGGGCGGCGGCGTCACCTTTTCCGGCGGCGAGCCTTTTGTGCAAAGCGGATTCCTGCTGACGCTTCTGTCAAGGTGCAGGGAAGCCGGGATCCATACAGCAGCGGAGACCAATCTGTCCATGCCATGGGATTGTATCGCTCCATGTCTTGCGTTTCTGGATCATGTGTACTTTGATATCAAGATTATGGACGATGAAGCGCACAGGCGCTGGACGGGCATCTCCAACAGGGAGATCCTGAAGAATGCCGCCGCACTGGCTGCGTCCGGGGCCTCCTTCACCGTGCGTACGCCGCTGATTCCGGGCGCTACGGATTCTGATGAGAACATCCGGGAGATCGCGGCTTTTGTTGCGGGTCTGCAGAAGGATGCATCCTATGAGCTTTTGAATTACAACGTGCTGGCAAAGTCCAAATACGAACCTATCGGACTGACGTACTCGCTTCCGGATGCCAGACCGCTTAATGCGGCACGGCTGAAGGACCTGATGTCTCTGGCAGCGGCTCAGGGCGTCCGTTGCACCGTCAGAAAGGGATGACAAGATGACGATCGCAGAAAAGAAAGAGGTCTATACGACACGGATCAGAAGCCTGCGTGCCAAAAAGATCGAAGAGACCAAAAAAAAGATCGCCTACAACGGTCATACCGATGAGGATGACTACAATTATCTGTGCCCGCCGGAAGGCTATAACTGGAAACCGGTGGGTGATTCGCCCAACGGAGACTTTCACGGCTACAAGGGATGGAGCGAGAATTATGCCGCCATGCTGAAAAGCTTCCCTCCGGTGGTGGATCCTGAAAACAGCATGTGCGGCAATTTTTACCGTATCCTGCAAAAGTTCCGCAGGCTGCGCTGGCATGAGCTGTGGGATCTATCCCCCTGGCAGGCAACCATCAACAAATACGGCATCGATCATGGCATCGGGCAGATCCATCACTTCTGCGGCGATGCAAAGATCGGTTTGGAATTGGGCTGGGAAGGCCTGTGCCAAAAAGTGGCGCACTATGCCGCCATCAATGATCAGACGGAGGAACAGCGGGAATTCTATCACGCGGAAACTGTCTTTCTGGATGCGTGTATGGACTGGATGGACCGGACCATCGATTGTGTGCGGGAAAAACTGGCTGCCGAAACAGATCCTCTCCTGAAGGAAAACCTGCAGGGAATGCTGGAGGCCAATGAATGGGTGCGTCACCATCCACCTCAGACCCTGCGTCAGGCATGTACCTTCATCTCATGGTATAACCTGTTTGGACGTTCCTTCAATCGTGAGGGCTGTGGAGGTCAGCTGGACGAACTGCTGCGGCCCTATTATGAGCATGACGCTGCCGAAGGACTGATCGATGACGAGGATGCTGTCTACTTCATCTCCGGCTTGCTGATGAGCGACACAAAGTACTATCAGCTGGGCGGACCGGATGAAACCGGACGTGATATGGTCAGCAAGGTCAGCTGGCTGATTCTTGAAGCGGCGAACCGCATGGATGTTTCCCTGAACCTGACGATCCGCGTTCATGACGGCCTGCCCCGGGATTTCTTCCGCAGGGGTGTTGAGCTGCTTTTCAAACACAAGAACGGATGGCCGAGATTTTCCGGTGATCAGAGCCTGGTGGAAGGTTTCATGCGCCGGGGCTTCAGCAAGGAGCTGGCGGCAAAGCGCATTGCCGTCGGCTGTAACTGGATGGCGATCCCTGGTCTGGAATACCCGCTGAACGATTCCATCAAGGTCAATCAGGCCCGTGTGTTTGAGGTGGCCTATGACGAAATGATGGCTTCCGGCGAGCGTTCCACCGCCAGGCTGCTGGAACTGTATATCCGCCATCTGCGCATTGTGCTGCGCTGTATCGCCGACACGATGGATTTTGATCTGAACAACAACCGCTACAACAGCCCGGAGCTTTTCCTGAATCTGTTTATGTACGGCCCCATCGAAAAGGGCCGGGATGCATCGGACCACTCTGTTCAGTACTACAATATTGGCATTGACGGAGCCGGCCTTGCCGTGGCTGCCAATTCGTTTGCGGCGCTGGAGCAGCGTGTGGAGAAGGAAAAGTGTCTGTCCTGGGATGAGGTCTATAAATCCGTGCAGGCTGATTTCGAAGATACGGAGGGCGCGTATATACAGGCGGTGCTGAAGGGCAGCAGCCGTTATGGTAAGCCCGGTTCACTGGGGAATCAGTGGGCGCGCAGGCTGACGGAAGTATTCCGGGATGAGGTCGTGGCACTGAAGAGCAAGGAAGTATCGGTATTTATCCCCGGTATGTTTTCCTGGAGCAAGACAATCCTGTTCGGTAAACAGGTAGGCGCGACCCCCGATGGACGCAAGGCCTTCTCACCGGTCAATCATGGCGCTAATCCCATGCCCGGTGACGTGCGCAACGGAGCCATGACCGATATGAGCGAAGCCATCATTCTGGCACAGTGCGGTATGGGCAATACCAGTCCCTTCCAGATGGAACTGGACCCCGGCATCATCAATGTGGAAGATGGCATTGACAAGGTGATGGCCCTGTTGGAGACCCATTTGAAGCGCGGCGGCACCCTGATCAATGTGAATATTGTGGACGCTGACATGATCTGTGCGGCTCACAAGAATCCGGAGCTGTACCCGGATCTGGTGGTGCGGGTAACGGGATTCACTGCCTATTTTATCACGCTGACACCTGAATTCAGGCAGCTCGTGGTGGACCGGCTGATGGAGGCCTGAGAAAAAACAAACTGCCCCGCGCATACGGGGCCGTTTGTTTGTTAGGAGAAAGAACATGAGCTTGATTGAAGAGAAATTATCCACGCCGGTGGTGGACAGCGCGGATGTGCTGGTCGTGGGCGGAGGCGTTGCGGGAGTTGCCGCGGCGGTGGCGGCCCGCAGACAGGGCGCGGACGTGATGATCCTGGAGAAGACCGCGCTCTTTGGCGGCCTGGCCACCAACGGGCTGATCAGCTGGTATGAGCCGCTGTGTGACGGGCAGGGCATCCAGTTGATGCATGGTCTGCCGGAGGAACTGCTGCGCCTGTCGGTTCAATACGGCCCGGATACACTGCCGGAAATCTGGAAGGACCGGAGCGTGCCTGTGGATAAAAGCAAAGTGTCGCCCAAGAAGCAGCATCGGATCGGCGGACGTTATGCCACGCATTATTCCCCAACCATGTTCCAGCTGGCCATCGACGAGCTGCTCGTCAGGGAAGGAGTCCGCATCCGGCTGTGCACCGGTGGTGTCCGACCTGTGATGGAGGAAAATCGATGCTCCGGCGTGATCACGGAGAGCATCAGCGGACGGCAGGCGTTTACGGCCCGGATGGTCATTGACGCCACTGGCGATGCCATCATCCTGAGCCGGGCGGGCGTTCCCTGCGTGGAAGGACAGAACTATTTTTCGTTTGTCGCTCACGAAATGGGCGCCGCCGCCACAGAGAATATCCTCTCCCGCCGCAAATGGCACAGCATTGGGGCCAATCTGTACGGCGGAGGTCATCCGGAGGAACTTCCGCTGGTCAGCGGTACCACTGCGGAGGAAGAGACGGATTTCCTGTTGCGTGGCAGACTTTGTCTGCTGGAGGAGATCCGCGGCCATGATCATATGAAGTACGATATCACCGCACTGCCGCATCAGGCGCAGTTCCGCAAAACGCGCAGGCTGGCCGGTGCATACACGCTGACAGAGGCGGTCAGGAATGTGCGGCAGGAGCGCTCCGTGGGGCTGCTGTGTGATTTTGACAATCCAGGCTGCTGGTATGAGCTGCCTTTTGAATGCCTGTATCATCCTGGTTTTGACAACCTGCTGGCTGCGGGGCGGATGATCTCCTCCGACGGCTGGGCGTGGGACGTGACCCGCGTCATTCCCGCCTGTGCCGCCTCTGGCGAGGCGGCAGGCATTGCCGCCGCGCTGGCCCTCAGAAAGGAAGCATCGCTTGCCCTGATGGAGATACAGACATTGCAGGATAGGATCCGGAAAGCGGGCGTGTTGCTGCACAGGGAAGATGCATAGGGAGAAGGATGGAGAAAACGATGAGGGTCCCATGTCAGGAGCGATGACCTGGTTGAGTTCCCTTACGGTTGCCATACCACCGTCGGCGCGCCGGGCTACAACACATACTTTTTGTGGCTGATGGCCGGTGAGCATCATGGCTTTTTCCGAGTGAACGATCCGGATCACGCCTGGGTTGCGGTTGTGGAATATTTTATTATTAATAAAGGAAGTCATCCAGGCGGCGGAGGAGTACCTGGGCAAGCAGTTTCCTGACAAGAGCGCCGACGCCTACCTGCTGCTCAGGCTGGACGGGGCGGAGTCAAGAACTCCACCGTGTCCATGGACGAGTGCGACGTGGTAGTGCCCAGGGAGCGCATCGCGGACTTTGTGCGTTTCTCCCGCAGGGTGAGCGAGGAGAATCAGCTGCGCATCCGTTCCTTCGGCCATGCCGGTGACGGCAACCTGCACCTTTATCTGTGCAGGGATGACTACCCTGATGAAATATGGAAAGAGAAATGCGCCGCCGCCATGCAGCAGCTGTATGACGCAGCGCGGGACATGGGCGGCGATGTGTCGGGCGAGCACGGGATCGGCCACGCCAAGACGAAGTATTTGAAGGAAAGCGTGGGCGATGTGCAAATTGCCCTGATGCGGGGCATCAAGCGGGCCTTCGACCCCAGGGGGGATTTTGAATCCGGGGAAGGTCATTTCGATACAATGAATCCTGGAGAAAGAAAGATGATTATTAATGTAAAATATGGGGAAATTATCCCCTGCTAAGCGAGTAATACATGAAAGCGCAGCCCGGGTTCAAATCCCGGCTTCTCCGCCAATACTAAACTAAATCGTTAATGCATCATTCAACCACCATACATCCTCCCTTCTTCAAAATTAACGTGACTTTTACGTCCCATTTCAATTTCTTTGATGTATGAAACAGATATGATATACTGGTTTTGAAAGGGGACTGAACAAAATGCGTAGACTTGGTCTGCGACAACAGGAGAAGATCGCGTTTTCGTTCACATTAATCATTGTGCTTTCGCTTGGTTCAGCCTCGTTGATGTTTAATATTCATGTTCGCAGGATTGCCTTGGATGATGCCCGTGCAACCATGCAAGACGTAGCCACTTCCATCAGTAGCCGTTTGGATACTGAACTCCTCGCGCTTGATCGTATTGCGCTTGGAGTCATTGGCAACAAAGAGATTATGGATGCGTTGGTGCAGATGACGATGTCATCTAAAAGCCATGTTAACACGCAGTTGCGCAGGTATGAGTTCCAAAAAATGTTTGATACCTTGATTTTTTCCCTGAACACCTCAGTACTAACTTCACCGATGATTTCTATTATTCGCCCGGAACAAGGTGATTACTATGGCTGGAGTATCAGCGGTGATGTTGCAATAACAGATCCTCAGATGCTAAAAAACATACCATGGTTGAAAGATGCAAAGGCAGGTCGAGGAGCGCGTGTAATTTTGCCGCCGAGGCAAAACGAACTGATCGCTCAGAAAGATATTGTTTTTTCTGTTGCGCGGGTGCTTGTGACACCAAAGAACTATCTGCTGGGTTATCTTGAAGTGCAACAATCCTACCAGATCATCATAGACGCGTTTTCGGTTGCTGCTGATAGATTTCATGGTATCCTTCTCAGTCAAACCGGTGAAATGATTTATCAATCGAACGCTTCCGAAACAATGAATACGGCGCTTGCTGCCCAATCCCCTGGTCAACCCGAAACGCAGTTTCATAAGGAAACCTTGTTAAAAACGCATTTAATTACCGAACACTATTCCCCGTATACAAAGTGGACCATCGTGCTTATGCGCCCATACAATGAAGTGTTCCGAGCATCAGGTATTGCGTTCAACCTTGTATTATATTCTATTTTGGGCGTCTTATGCATATCACTCATCGCGATATTCCTGATGAGCCGTCGGCTGACCATCCCCATTCGCCGTTTGCGCAATACCATTGAAACAATGGATCTGGCTCACCCCAACTTGACGCTAAATGACACCGACAGTGATGAAATCAAGTTGCTGCAAAAATCATTTACCAAAATGATGGAAAGATTGGATGAGTCAATACATCAGCAAACACAGATGCAACTCGCGGAGATGCGTTCATATCAAATGGCGCTTCAGTCCCAGATAACGCCACATTTCTTATATAATACATTGAACACAATTGCTGCCATGGCAAAAGAAGGCGGGAATGAAACAATCGTTTCCACATGTCATAACCTGTCAAAAATGCTACGATACAGCAGCAATTATGATCTGCCAAAAGTAAGCCTTGCCGATGAGTTAGCCCACGCAATTCAATACTTAACTCTGCTGAAAACTCGTTATGAGGAATTGCTTGAATATACATGGAGCAGCGAGGGACCGACCGATTCTATCGAGGTCCCCCGTTTGATCGTACAACCGCTTGTAGAGAACAGCTATCAGCACGGCCTCAGTCGCATAGCTCCGCCATGGATTGTGAGCGTTAAGGTTCATGCGTGGGAAGACGGTTCGTTCAAGGTGTCAGTAACGGACAATGGCGCGGGTTTTTCGGCAGAAGCTCTCAACACGCTTGACGAACAAATAGCGTTTATGCATGAAGGCCTTGTCACAGTGCAAAAACTGCGCTGCCTTGAGGGTAAGCATGTGGGTCTGATCAATACCTATTCCAGATTGTTCCTGGAATACGGAGAGGATGTAGATCTTGTGGTAGTCAATAATACACCGGGTCACTGCAGTGTTGAGATTCTGGTCAGGAAAGGAAAAAAGCGTGATTTATCGCATAATGATTGTAGAAGATGAGCCGCCAAGTGTGCGTGCAATTTCACGCGCTATTGAAAGAATAGGGACCCGGCTCCCCATCCGGATCGCTGCCTGCGCGCAGAACGGCCTGGACGCTTTGGAAAAAATTGAGCTGACTGCTGTTGATATTATTTTGTGTGATGTTCGGATGCCGGTAATGGACGGTTTCGAGCTGATGGAGCAAATACACTCTCGCGCTCCTGGCATACAGTCATTGTTTCTTACAGCGTATCAGGATTTCAGTTATATGCGTAAATCACTCCATCTTGAAATGTCTGATTATCTGCTAAAACCGCTTGACGAAAACGAGTTAGAGGCGGCTTTACTTCGGATGATTGAGAAATTGGATCGAGCCTACCAAGAATCAATGACGAGTTTCTTGCGCGATTGTGTTGATTCGATGAAACTTGTTTCATACCCTGAGCAACGTCACCATGCCTACCTGGTATTGAGCGTAAACGCCGGTCTTTATATAGATGAAGAGGAGGCATCCGCCATACCGGCATCTGCGACGCTGGAACCGGACGCTCTGACCCGTCTGCTGCAACATGGATTTCCAGATAGTGATTCATGGGTGTTGCCAACCGCTCGCGCCAACAAATTGACCAGTATTTCTGGTTTTCAGAGGCACGAATATCAAGAGCGCATTTCTCAGGCTCTGAGTCGAGCTTTGCCTCAGCTAAATACGGACACAAAAATCACTTGCGCATTTACCCTGGTGCCGAAAATAACAGATATACCTGAAGCGTTAAAACGCACAAAACATGCTCTAATACAAAGAGTAATTCCCGGCCGGACAACCATCGCGAATATTGATACCGACTTAAGAGAACCCTTTCCTTCGATTTTCACTCCTGTCCAGATAGAATCGCTTAACGAGCAGCTGCGCCTCGGACAGTTCGGCCTGTTTATAGATAATTTAGAAAAATGGCTGCTGGATTTGCCCCTTCAGCGTACAACACAAGTTCAACTCCGTCACGCTATTAATAAATCAATATCACTTATTACGCAGCATGTTCCCTGCCTCAGCGCGGAAGACCGTTCACAGCTGGAAGTGCTGACTTCGAATGTCATGAATGTTACCAGTGACGCTGAGACTTGCATCAAGGACTTCTGTTCAAAACTGTCGTATCAACTAAATGAATTTGGCAAACGGATTTTGTCCGGAACATCTACTGAAGCAATTATTAACAATGTCGCTGCCTATTTGATGTCAAACTATAGTCAGCCCCTCAACTTAGCTGTTGTTGCTGCGAAGCATGGGTTGTCGCCCCAATATCTAAGCGCCATGTACAGGCGTTATCGCGGCACTACCCCTTCAAAACACGTTCAAACACTTAGAATAGCACGGGCAAAAGCGATCATTGCCAATCAACCCCATGTGTCCTTTAAACAAATAGCAGCTGAAATAGGCTATTCAGATCCGCATTATTTTTCGCGTCTGTTCCGAAATACGGTCGGTATGACTATGTCGGAATACCGCGATTCGCTTTAGGGCATCTCTAAAAACCTCATGCAATATTCGCCCAAATATGATATAATATACCTATGAAACAGATAAATTT
>Ga0209723_1000975_pt1 | contig 48206 bp, 54 predicted proteins | sample BiotimSIPDNA_2_FD_185750 | JGI IMG/M metagenome (GOLD analysis project Ga0209723, IMG submission 185750) | Anaerobic biogas reactor microbial communites from Washington, USA - Biogas_R2 time_0 SIP DNA (SPAdes) (version 2) | ecosystem: Engineered > Bioreactor > Anaerobic > Unclassified | place... | reverse complement strand
CGACTTCATTATCAATCATACACATCTCACCAATTAGTTAGGCATATGTACCAGTACCTCCCTTTTAATTTTGTTATATTCCATCAAAATCATTACTGAAAATATGAAAAACTTGAAAATAATTTTTTTTCCATGAATATACTTTATTTAGAGTTAATTATTTGTACACTAATATTCAGATTGTGTCTCAGAAGTTAATGTTAACTTTCAATTCATTAGAACTTGATTGTAAAATCGATGATATAATAATGTTAGTTTTGATTGGTTTGGGAAAAAGTTATAGCGAACGTGGACATTAAGCCTACATTATTATTGCATTGGATGGTTGATTTGTGCCTGAAATTCGCGTAGCAATTGTAGGCGTTGGTAACAGCGCATGTGCGCTTGTTCAAGGAACCCAGTATTATAAAGATGCTAAAGATGATAGTACAGTTCCAGGGTTAATGCATGTAAACTTTGGTGGTTACCACATCCGAGATATACGGTTTGTTGCTGCTTTTGAAGTTAACAAAGACAAAATAGGTAAAGACCTCTCTGAAGCCATATGGATTAAACCTAACTGTTGCGAAAAATTTGCAGATGTACCAAAACTTGGCGTGACTGTTTCTCCAGCACCCATCTTAGACGGTGTAGCACCTCATATGCGTGAAACCTTCAACGTTTACGACGACAGTAACACTTCCAAAGAAAGTGTCGTCAAAATTTTAAGGGAAACCAAAGCAGAAGTCCTAGTTAATTATCTTCCAGTCGGTAGTCAAGACGCAGTAAGATACTATGCTCAATGCGCTATAGATGCAGGTTGCGCTTTTGTTAATTGTATCCCAGAATTCATTGGTTCTGACCCTGCAAAAGAATGGCCAGCAAAGTTTGAAAAAGCAGGTTTACCTGTTTTAGGCGATGACATAAAAAGCCAAGTTGGAGCAACAATATTGCACCGTACCCTAGTAAGGCTATGTCTTGACCGCGGTGTCATAGTTGATGAAACCTACCAACTTAACCTCGGCGGAGATACAGACTTCCAAAACATGACTGTTGAAAACCGCTTAAAATCCAAGCGTATAAGCAAAACTGAAGCTGTAACAAGTCTCGTACCATACCCTCTGCCAACACGCATCGGGCCTTCAGACTATGTAAACTTCCTAAATAACAAAAAAATCTGCTACATTTCACTTAAAGGCAGGAAATTCGGTGACCGACCAATAAACATCAGCGCCAAACTCGAAGTTGAAGACTCACCTAACAGTGGCGGAGTAGTCATTGACCTAATTAGAGCAGCAAAAATTGCGTTGGACCGCAAAATAGCTGGTGCCCTAATAAGTATGTCTTCATATGCCTTCAAGCACCCTCCAACTCAAGTTCCTGACTCACAGGCAAGGCAATGGACAGAAGAATGGATAGCAGGCAAACGGGAACGTTAACCCTCTAAAAACATTCTTAAAGTTCAAGCTCCAACTTTTCTTTTTTGATATCTTCTCATATAAAATTCTTTAAAAGCTGTTTTATTGAATGATTTTAGTCTCCGCTGAGTTAAAATCCATTCTGAACTTAAAATGCTAAATTTTTCCACTTTGCTATTAAACCTTTTATAGGCTTACTACTGTTGGTTACTCGTAAAACTAAGAAGGTCTAATTATATGGTTAAAGCTGGAGAATACGAAGTGCCTGAAGGACTATACTACTCAAAAGATTTTGAATGGATAAAAATTGAAGGCGACAAAGTCCGAGTAGGCATCACAGATTATGCTCAAAAGTCACTACGTGAAATAGTATACGCTGAATTGCCTAGTGCTGGAACACAACTTAAACAAAATGAACCAGCTGGAACATTAGAATCAGTTAAGGCAGTTTCAGATTTGGTTTCTGCAATAAGCGGCACTATTGAAGAAGTAAACGAGGAAGTTCAATCCAAACCTGAAATCCTAAATGAAGACCCCTATGGCGATGGTTGGTTGTTTATTGTTAAACCTTCAAACCTAGAAGTTGACTTAGTAAACTTGATGGATTTTGACAAAGCAGTTGAATGGCATAAATCCCAATCAACAGGAACATCATAAAGTAAAGGTGAAAGCGTGATGGCACGACGCATAATCATCATCGGAGCTAACGCCTCAGGTGTTGAAGCAGCTTCTGCGGCACGCAAAAAAGACCGTACAGCAGAAATAACTCTGCTTGATAAAGAAAAAACTGCTGGCTATTCTCGATGCGGCCTACCTTTTGTGATTGGAGGCCAAATAGCCAGTTTTAAGGATTTAATTGTTTATTCTCCTGCTTATTTCCAAATGCTTAAACTAAATTTACGCTTAGAAACAGAAGTAACTGCCATCAACACAAAAGAAAAAACAATTACAATCAAAACCAACAATGATGCAGTTGAGAAATTGGAATACGACAGTTTAGTCATCGCTACCGGAGCTGAACCTTTTATGCCTCCGATTAAAGGCAGAGATAAACCCGGTATTTTTTCACTCCGTAATATGAAGGATGGAGAAAAAATCGATGCTGCAATAAGATCAGGTGCAAAATCAGCAATAATAATGGGTGCAGGCTTGATTGGTTTAGAAACCGGTGTAGGCTTAATTGAGCGAGGACTTAAAGTTACAGTTGTTGAGATGTTACCTCAGATTCTTCCACAGTTTCTTGATGCAGACATGGCAAAATTGGTGCAGAATCACCTAGAAGAGAAAGGAATGCAGATTTTACTTAACAAAACTGTTGAAGAATTCTTAGGCTCAGATAAGGTCACATCAATCAAAGCAAGCGGTGAAGTGTTAAAGGCTGATTTGTTCTTAAGCGCTTTTGGGGTAAGAGCAAACACAAAGCTTGCAGTTGAAGCTGAAATTCCTCTGGGAGAATCAAAGGGCATCAAAACTAATAGCCGAATGGAAACAGAAGTAAAAGATGTTTATGCCGTAGGCGACTGTGCAGAAGCCCCAAGCTTAATCACTCATAGACCCATGTGTGCCCAACTTGGAACTGTAGCGGTTCGAGAAGGTAAAGTTGCTGGAGCCAACGCAGGAGGAGGCTACTCACTTTTCAATGGAGTATTAGCTTCAGCGGTTACTCAACTATTTGAGATTGAAGCCGGAAGCACTGGGTTAACTGAGACAGTTGCAGCACGCAACAGTATCGAAGTTGTAACAGGTGCAATAAGCAGTAAAACCCGCGCTGCATATTACCCGAACAGTAAATCCGTAAAAGTTAAACTTGTAGTTGAAAAGGAATCACAACGCATCATCGGTGCACAAATAGTCGGTGGAGAAGAAGTAACCCAACGTGTAAACGCCCTTAGTTTCGCGATCCAGAAAGGTATTAATGTGCGTGAACTCGCAAAAGCAGACACTGCATACGCACCGCCGCTGAATGAGACTTGGGAGCCGATGGTTTTAGCAGCTGAAATGGTTTTAATGAAGCTCCGTTAATCTCAACTTTACATTTTTTTGTTCCAAATAAGTTAAAGCTTAATTGTTTAATCAACAAATGACTTTTTGGGTTAAACTTTGGTGAAAAAGGGGGTTTTCAGCAATGGTGTTCCTTACGTTAGTTTCGGTGAAAATCCTAATCCGATTTTGGTTTTCAGCGGCGGACCCGGAAATTACCTATCACCTTTAATGGCTAAACAATTCAGTTTTTTAAGTAAACACTACACAGTCTATGTTCTATCTCGTAAAAGCGGGTTACCTGAAGGTTACTCAACTTCTGATATGGCTGAAGATTTTGCAGTAGTAATTAAAGACAAGTTCAAAGGTGGTCCCATAGATGTTATCGGTGAATCATATGGCGGATTAATTGCACAACATTTAGCTGCTAGCCACCCTGAACTGGTGAACCGTTTAGTTTTAGCTATGTCAGCTTACAGGTTTACTTCGGAAGGTAGTATGCTTGATATGCGATTTGCAGAAATGCTTAATCAAGGAAAAACCAGAGCGGCATTCAAGAGTATGGCTCCAATAATAGTGGGCAGCAAAATCAAAAAAGCAGTATTATCTTTTTTCATATCAATTTTCGGTCCAAGAATGATAGTTAAACCCGAAAACCCTGCAGATTTGCTTGTAGAGGGCAAGGCAGAACTCATACATAACTCTCACGACCAATTACATCTTATCTCCGCTTCTACCTTAGTGATAGGTGGAGACAAGGACTTTTTCTGCTCATTAGATCTTCTTAATGAAACATCTGCTGGAATTCCCAATTCAAAATTAATCATCCATAAAGGAAAAGGACATATGCTTTCGGGAAAAAAATTCAACAATGATATACTTTTATTTCTAGATAAAATTTAGAACAAGCACTACTTTTACTTAACTGGACTTCTCAGCAGCTTTTTTTCTGCCGCTCTCAGTAAATAAGTGGTATCTAAGAGGATTTCCTATCCGTCTGCAGATGTTATCTGGATCTGTAGCTTTTGAGCATACACCGTGGCTTTGAAGGGTGCTACAATTATATGTTGTATACGGTTCTGTTCTGCCCCCGGTTTTTCCAGCAAGATTCTCAACTTGATACCTTGTTTTCTCCTGTTTAAAGTCTGAAATAGAAGAAAACATACCCACGATTGAGTCAACGCTTATGTTTTGGTGCAGAAGATAGGTCACTAAAGTGAATCTTTCAGTATGCGATAAATGTTGGCCTTCTGAAGTTCTCTTTAATAATTTGGCAATGCATGGTGGATACTCGCCTTCTTCAGCGTAAACCTTCAGTTCCTGTTCTACTAAGTCAGGCTTATTTTTTTGGAATTCATTTTTTATTTCTTCAACATCAATCTTTATTTCTTCAGGTAAATTACCGATTTTACGTTTCGCGTTTTCTTCAATTCTCTCCTTGACCTCTTCTTCCAGAAGACGCTTTAACTCATCTATTTTCACTAAAACCCAGCCTTTATCTACAGCTCTGTTTATCAACTTCCATTTAGAATCATGTACGAGTCTCCCTGAAGAAGTATTTTTAAGGTATTTAGTGAAGTGAATCCATATTCCTATATTATCCGTTTTAATTTCCCAAGAAAAAGCTTTGGCTACTTCAACAATTACATCAAGATTTTTTTCTTGCTCTAAGAAAATATTAACTTGTTTTGCTTCGCTTAAGGCAAACCTCTCTATTAACTGAGGCTCCTCTGTTGCAGCTGCAAGCATAATCGCTACAGGATACGATGCAAGTTCCTCTTCCACGTATCTACTTGGTTTAACAGTATAATTTTTTTCCAAAGAGAAAGAGTCTATTACTCTTTGTTTTGCTCTCTGTCTGATTGAAGGTAACTCAATTATTGTTTTTATGTCTAGGTCCCTTTGTTTTATGTGTTCTTTCACCTGTGGAAGAAAAGGATACTTTACCATGTCCTCTAAAGAGATCGGTATAGCCTACACCAGCCTGTTTATTGTATTTTAGAACTATTATTTTTTATTATCAACAAATACCACTGTTCACTATTTATAAATGCGGTTTTATCTTTTAATTAATGAAAAACTGTTTTCTCGTAAAATCTCATTATCTATATTTTGTTGCTGCTGTTTTCTTCTGTCCTTAAAAATTGGAAAAATGAATTCTATTACTAATAACGCTATTATTATTGTCACTATTGCCGGTAACCCCCATGGATTGTTACGTAGGAAAAGTGTGATGTGACCAAACCAAGGAATACGCATTACTACTTTTCCCAGAACTAAATGCTCAGATACACCTTCGCCTGTATGCCAAAGACTATTCGAATCATATTCTTGAACTGAAGGTGTCGCCGGCCAATTTTGTCCGTTCCCGTCACCTTTTGTTTGGAAATACCAGATATCCCCAATCTGATATTTTTCTACTACACGGTGCACGATTGGTGTTGCCGCCGGATTGGTTGGGTTCTGGTAGACTATAATGTCACTGTTCGGGTAATCTGAGTTTATCTCTTCCGGGTTTACACCTTGAATTACTATTATATCGCCTACATGTAACGTTTGGCTGAAGGCGTGGCTCCATCCGTCACATCTATTACTGTAGGGAACACACATACTTCCGCTTTCTACCACACGGATTGGAACCTCTACGTGTAACGCAAATTGTAAAACTAAAAAAAATCCTAAAACAACCACAATCACTAATACGATTGCTATTGCAGATTTGAAGTACTCGTTTTTTCTAATTCTTGTTATTATACTCAATTATTCGCCTTCATGTATTGTAGCTTCTATAGGTAGAGTTTTACCTAATAAACAACATTCTATTTTTGACTAATACATATTACTTTTGAGACTTATTTTGGACGCAGACGATTATAAATAATCTTTAAACCCTTAAACAAAGGCTCTATGATTATGCTTGTAACAATCAAGATTAATGCACTTTGATGTAGAGCATCTAATATGTTACGGTTTACAGCTTCAGAGAAAAGGTTGAAACCATAATAAGTAACAGAGTCAACTCCGAAAGCAACAAACCCTGTCCAACCATTAAGGAATATAATATTTTCAGTCATAGAAGAAAAAAGCAAAACCAAACCTGCGCCAACCAGAACAGGTATAAGCAAATCTTTCTTTTTACGTTTAATTGAATTGATCAGAACTGCACTTTTATCTGCCAGTGATGCAGCCAGTAAACAGAAAAATGGTAAAGCGGTATAATTGTATTTGATTGCACTTACATAAGGTACAGTTAAGTTAAACCCTACAACTAAAAGCATGTCTAACCCCATAATTATTAATACTGTACCTAAACTTGCAATGTCAGGCCTGAGAAAAACAGATAGTTTTTTCCTGTAGATTATGCTGAGAGCTAAAGATAAAAACAAGGCAATAAACAGAAACATTCCGGCGCTCTTCGAAAGAATGATCGGTAGAAACTCCAATGTTGGATTCGCTATTAATTCTGGATGTGTAAAATCGCTGCTAAAATATACGCCGAAAAAGTTCTGGTTAGCAAAAACTCCAAACCATATAATCTGCAAAATAATCGAAGGTAAAATAAACAAAGCCACTTTACGCGCAGTCAATTTGAAGTTGCTTTCTTTTCGATTCAACAGAACTATCAGTACAAGCGGAATCAACATTAAAACAGCATAGAGTTTAGTTAAAAACGCTAAAGCAAAAAAAACTCCTGCAGAAACCACTAACTTTTCAGAATTATGTTTAACAGCCAATATGCCCATAATCAGAAATAATAAACCCAAAAACAGGTATTGATTATCGATTAAAAAAATTTTTGACATGTAAACATGCCATGGAACTAACCCAAAAAGTGCAGAAGCAACAAGACCTGTCTTTTTTCCATAAAGTAATGTGCCTAAAACATAGAGGAGTACAACGCATCCAAGCCCAAAAGCAGTAGCTACCCCGACACAATTCAAGTATGGCTCTCCAAGGGCGACTAAAACTACTGCTGCTGTATAGAAACCTAAAGGAGGCTGATTAATCATTAAACCCGTGGTGACATACGGGAATCCTCTTGTAAGTATACTTGTGACTGCTTCATACTCAAGCTGGGCATCCCAATTAGTATATGTCCCCATAGAAACAGCGATTAAGAAACTGGCAATTAAGACGCCTACAAACTGGTAGTGCACAACTAAGAATGATTTTATGTTCTTGATGTTCACGCAGGTTTCACAGCAATAGCATACTTGAAGACTGCAATTTTAAAAATTTTCCTACCCTATCCTAAAAGCAGCTTCCTCTTTATGTCGATAAAGTTATAACCTGTTCCATAATAAATTCCAACTGAGAAAAATACTATGAGTCAAACCAAAACTAAACGCGATGTAACACTATATTCAATTGTTGCGTGGATGATAATAAACATCCTGCTAATGGTTTTACTGATAGTAAACGGCGATGTTGCAGACTTAAACAACTGGATAGAAATCGCACTTTGGGCCATTTCAATTCCAGCTTTACTATCTACAAAGAAATGGGGCATAGCTTTCACCTTATTCACTTTAATCTATACTCTAAGTACAAGTATGGGCATAATGATTTACTTTCAAATCTGGCTAAATGCTCTCCGTGTCTTAATCAATCTGCCAATCATAACTTACCTCTTTCACTCAGTCTTCCAAGCAAAATTCAAGTAATAACTGCAAAAATAGAAACATAATTCTAATATTAACCGATGTAATTTCTTAATCAATCACCCTGTGGGCCGGTCGTCTAGCCTGGTTAGGACGTTGGCTTTACGAGCCAAAGGTCGCCGGTCCGAGTCCGGCTCGGCCCACCATTGACTATTTTCAAATGCGGAATAACCTTTTTTGTTAAGGCAAAGATGAATATTTATTTACTAATTGTTTCAAATGGTTTTCAAACCGTTTACTTAACTTAATGCTTGTTTACTTCTATTATTCAAGGCAGTCCTTGTTGAGGTATTGTACACAGTTGTCTTTGGTTGGTGTTTGTCTTCACACCCAAGGGCAAGCGAAGGGTATTTATTGTTATGAAGTTGATTTTTTTGATTGTACACCCATTTCATAATCTTACCCTTTTATAACTTTATGAAAACTCAAGTTTTCCATATTCTAATCCGACCAAGAAATAGCATTTGTAAGTAACTATTTTTTAAAACTCCTACGGATAGCTTCAAGAACCCGAATACGACATTCATTTTATCAGGAGTCAGCGACATGGGTAAAAAAGGCGAAACCAGAGAACAAGACCGAACAAAACCTCAGCCCCAGAAGAAGAAGGATAGAGATGCTAAACGCAAGGATAAGAAGGCTGCCAGACTTGAAAGGCAAAAATCTAGATAACCTTTAGGGGTATGTAAATTTTGTTGGCTATTGTTCTCCATGTTAAGTTTAGGGTGATAAATCAACTGTTTTCTACATCTCTGAGGTAATCTTATTTTTCGGGTGTCAGCTGATTTTTTGTTGACTCTTTTTTCAGTCTCATCCATTATTTTTTTTCGTACATATATTGCGGCTCTGAAAAGATAAAATGCTCTTAACAAAAAAATTTGATTTATTAACAACGTTAAAATAGCGATATTACCCCACCAATAAAAAAAATAACGAAAATAAAAATCACAACGATAACTGCGCATGATGCTGCCCTCTCTTTTTCCATAACTATTCATTGATTTTCTAGGCTCATCAATTTTACTGTAAAATGATATTTTGTCATTTGGTCGATATTGTATTTTGCGCTGAATGTTAGAGACGTAACGTATGAATAAAGGAGATGAAAATTAAAACCAATCTATTAACATTCTTGTCATACAATAATTACCATACTATCTATATTCCCTTTTCTTGATTAGAGTTTCAGTATTTAGACGATGTTATCGATACCTTTTCTATTTTTTTTGAATGAACATCTTTATTTTTTAATCATAAAGTCTAATTATTAAATAAAAACATCATGTTCAGTTTCCATACTTTACCAAGGTTTGATTTTAGCGATCTGATAATATCTGTGTTACACTCATTATTTAGAAATACCAAAAAATCTGATAAAAAACTTGTATACCGATAGGTGACGCATTAACATGTGTATTTGGCCGTAAACATTCTTAGTTTATCATAAAAATGGGAGTGAAAAATCGCGAAGTAAAAGTTTTTATTCTCTTTCAAACGAATTTGCTATTTGATTTTTGTATCTAGAACTAATTGGGACTCGTACGGTGCTGTTTCGCGGATACTCTTAGAATACACGAATGTTTCTAAATGTCGACCAGCCTTCTCTATTGCTAATTTAACCTGTTCTTGGATTTGTTCTATTGAATCTGGTTTGCGGACAAATCCGTAGAAATGGATTATTCCGCCTTGAGGTTTGATAATGCTGCAGGCTGAACCTACAAAGTTTATTGCGGTTTCTGGCAGATTCATTATAACGCGGTCAGCAACGCCTCTTAGTTCTCCTTTAGATATTTCTTGGGCATCTGCAAGAAGAGGTACTACTCTGTTACTCAACTTGTTTGCTTTGATGTTTTCTTTTAACAATTCTACCGCTTCGGGATTCAAATCTACCGCATAAACTTTTACGTGGGGATTTTTTTTGCCGATTAAAACTGAAAAAGGCCCCACACCTGCAAACAGGTCTACCAATATTTCGCCATCTGTTACAAGTGACGCTACTCTTTCGTGTTCATGTGATAGTCTAGGCGAAAAATATGCTTTAGCTACATCCACATTAAATTGGCATCCGAATTCACGATGAACCGTTTTAGTTCTTTTTTCGCCAGCTATGAAGTTGTACTCGCGTATTCTGTAGACTCCGCTTATTTCTCCTGCTTTAGCAAGAACCGTTTTTATGTTCTTATGAGTGTCTAAGATGGCTTGACCTATTGTCGCGTTATAATTTTCTAGTTCAGGAGGAACTTCGATTATTACAATATCGCCTATTATGTCAAAGGACTGTGGCAATTTAGCTAATAGATTAGCTGGCAGGTTTTTTTGGAGTACCTGTGCAAGATTGGGTGAACATATCTTTTTTTCTTTAAAGACTTTTGTAGTTATTTGCAGAGTAGGTATCTCTTGAGTTAATCTTGTTATTTGCTCGTTTTCTGGTTGCTTTATAAGAGGAATAAAAAGATCTTCATTTTGTTTTATGATGGCTAATGTTTTGTCTACTATCCCAAGTTTACCTGCTAAAGTGACTGCTTTTTCCCCAAAATTTTTAGGCACTTTAACACAGACTTTAGGCTTCATATTTCTCAGTTACTCTTTGTGATCCTGTAAAGCTTATCTACTTTCTTAACTGCAAATTTAACATTAAGCATTTTTTCTATAAGCCAAATGTTAGATTCAACATGTTCAGACAGTACCCGACTAAAAAATGTTGATTCCCCTTCAGCAAGAGCCATGTACGGAAGTAACATGTCAGCCAAGAAAACATCAACAGTAGGCTGAACAGATAACTCAGCTAATAGCTTCTGTGCAGCTTCTCTACCAACGTCCTCGCTTAATTTCCCAAGTTGACCGATAGCATCAGCGCCGATTATCACGCCCAAATCCGTATCTGCTCTTAGAACAATTGAACTGCCCTTTTGGAAAGGATTCGACTGATCATTAAAAACATCTATCCCCGGTTTGTAACCATGCTGTATTAGAACGTCTTGGGCTGCTTTTGCTTGTCTTGCTGCAACCTGTTTATTACCTAAAAAAGTGCATATAGACGCGCCAGTTATACTCTTTATTTTACCATAGTCTTCAAGCTTGATAGGTTTCAAAGTGGGGCTGGGCTTAACAGTCATAGTTGCTTCTCCCATCCCTTTCGGGTAGTAACCATACTTTTCCACTGAAATTTCCGCTTCAACACCCATCTTTTTTAGTATCGGAAGAAAAATCAGCCTCATATAATTTATTGTGGGTGCATGCAAAGTATCAGTGCCGCCTTTTATAATATGTAAATTTACAGTTTGTTTAGCAAACATGCATATTGGGAGCATCGCTAAAAACAGCATTGGGATGCTGCCTGCAGTTCCAATTTCAGCTTCAAAGTTGCCACCCTCAATTTTACTTGGAGTAAACCAAATCTCTTTTGAACCTAAAGTAGCCCCTTTAACTTCAGCGTTAGACAGTTTAGCCGCAGTTAGAACCGCCTCTAAATGTTGAGGTTTTAATCCCGGCTGCGGCCGATTCTGTCGTATATTAGTTATATGCAAAGGCTGATTTGTTATAGCAGACATTGCTATTGATAACCTTAGTATGGTACCACTACCACTTTTCTGGCTTCCATCAATCTCGATCATGTTTTCTTCTCTATTACTTGATGCACAAATGATTTAATAAGCGTCAAGGAATTATTTAGAAGTTTAAGAGGCCCCCTACATGAGCGGTGATAAAGAAAAAATTAATCAACTTTTACAAAGAGTCGAAGAGCTCACGGTAACATTAAACAAAGTTGCAGCAGAGCTACGCTCAGTTTCTGCATCACTAAAATCACTTGCAGTAGGACAAATCACGCAGCCAACAAGTAATATGCCAAACTCGTCATCATCTGGGGCATTCCCATCAACTGGATCCTCAAAACAGAAATCGCTAGACGACATTAAAATGTCCTTTCCAGAAGAACTTGAAATGAGACTCAGTTTTGAAGAAAAAGGCGAATACATAATTATTAAACCCAAACAGTTCCTTGGCTCAGAAAACTTTGCAAAAATAGCCTCTGCAGTAAGAGGGATGGGTGGGGAATATATCAGCGCTGGGAAAGACTCACACTTCAGAGTCCAGAAAAAATAAAATATAAGAAGGCTATTTCTTATTCTCTCGATTATCTGCCAATTTTTTTGCTGATTAAATTATTATTCTGCTCAGTATTGACTGATGTTTCCTTGATTAAGAAATAACTTCACTGATACCGTGTTCTTTACCCTGCTTGCCTTTTTTGATTGACCTAACGCTAAAACTCGGCCTGAAAAGAAAAAGAACCCAGTTTCACCTCTTAACCTTTGAACGTTATATCTTCTCGGTGCTATTTTTCAGCGCTATTTTTTTTTTAAAATTAGCCATTTTCGGATTTTAATATACTTATGAATATTTAGAATACCTATACTTTCTGCGGTAACTCTTTAAAGATACATAGAACTCATTGTTACTAGAATGTAATGAGCATAATATTATACCTGTTTTATGCAATTCTGACAATTGCATATGTTAGACAATTTCTCAGGTTACTTCTTTCTTTATCTTATAATTTTAAGCGTAAGCGCAACCAACCTGTTGTTTACCCTAAAATATCAATAATTGTTCCCGCATACAATGAGGAAAAAACAATTTGCGCCTGTCTCCAATCACTTAAGAATCTAGATTACCCAAACTATGAGGTAGTAGTTGTTGACGACGGTTCAACCGATAGAACCTTTGAAGTGGCTAGTCAATTTGGAACTGCAAAAGTAATTCGCCAAAAGAACATGGGCAAACCCAACGCGTTAAACAATGGGGTGCTTGCAGCAGACGGCGAAATTATTTTGACAGTTGATGCGGATACAACAATTGATAGGTATGCGCTCAGGTGGATAGCTGCCCGATTTGGAGTTAACAAGAGACTTGGAGCCGTTGCTGGAAATGTTAAAATAAATAAGGAAAAATCTCTTCTAAACGCTGTTCAGTCAGCAGAGTATGCTATTGGAATTAACCTCGTACGAAAAGGTCAATCTGTTTTGGGGTCTGTACTCATTGTGCCTGGACCAGTGGCAGCTTTACGAAGAGAAGCCATAGCATGTGCGGGGTTTTTTTCTGATGACACATTTGCTGAAGATTTTGATGTAACCCTTAAAATTATTAAAAGCGGCTACCTAGTTGAGTATGAAGAGGCCAGCATGGCTTACACGGATGCCCCAAAGAACATAGAGGATTTGATAAAGCAGCGAAGAAGGTGGTATAGGGGCATGATTCAGGCTCTAGAAAAACATAGTGATATGTACTTTAACGGTAGGTACGGTTCAGCAGGGATGTTTGGTGTTCCTAACTTGTGGTTTGATGCTGTTTCGCCTTTTCTGAATATTGGCTTGTTGCTGGTTACTTTGTTATTGTGGCTTTTTACAGGAGACATCCAGTTTTCTCTTGTCGGAATAGCTGTTTACTTGATGCTGTCTCTAGGAGTAGGCATCGTCGGGTTGAGTTTGGAGCCGAATCCAGAGAAAAGAAACTATTTAGCTTTGCCCTTACTGATTGTCTACAATACATTCCTTGAAGGAATCCGAATAATGAGCTTAACTGAGGAACTAGTGAATATAATTATGGATTGGGAAAAACCTAGGAGATAATAAAGTGCCATTTGACTTTGCCATTTTAGCTATTGTTTTTGCGTTAATACTTCTTGTAGTTTTCTTTTCTGCTGTAGTTCTCTATCTTTCATTTAGGATAAAGGAAACATTCAGAAAAGAGACAAGAAGAGGCGCCACCATAGCAAAAGTCGCTTTTCTAATTGGAACCTTATTCCTCGCGGGCGGTATCTTTTATTTTTTCGCAAACACGATGACAGATACTATCTCTCCGAATCCAACTGCTTCTCCTTCGCCCTTTGCATCACCCACAACAACACCAAATCCCAATACACCAATGCCCTCTCCTTCTTCTTCAGCTTCACCTGAACCTACCTCAATGCCCTCGACAATTCCATTAAACCTAAATGTTGCCTACCCACCTACTGCAAAAATGAGAACAGAAATAGTCGCTAATTTCATAATAACAAACCCTACAAGCCAAACTGCCCATTCAGCAGTAATACAAACAAACGTTTTGTTCCAGAGTTTCACAGTACAATCAACTACACACCCAATTGATGGCAACGTTATCAACATAGGTGATGTTCCACCTGGAACCTTGACAATCACACTTAAACTCCTGTCACCTCAACGGCCAACAGAAGTGGAAGACGCTGTAACCTTAATTTACAGCGAAATGGCTACTCCGATTACTAGCGAAATAAAGATTGAAATAAAAGCCAACTAACATTTGAAGAAAAGCTGAAAATTAAATTCCTGCATTATTTTATTATCTTTGAAACTGCTTTCCATTTTGCAGGATTTGTTTTTTAGATGATTTATTTTCTAAATCTAAGGTTATAATCGTAGATTAATTGGTAAAAAATAATTAGTAATCTTCGGTTATGGTAAAAGTTGTGAATTCGTCTTTGGAGGGGTTCCACTCTACAGAAATATCGGTTACTGCGGCGCCTTTTGGACCTTTTCTGCAGTAGTCTACAAGTTTTTTTACTTCTGATTCTTCTCCTTCTAAAACAGCTTCCACTCTGCCATCTGACCGATTTCGAATCCATCCAGTAACTCGATGGCTTTTAGCTATACTTTGGGTGCTTAATCTGAAATATACGCCCTGAACTTTTCCTGTTACAAATACATGTGCTCTTTTATTCATGAACTACACCGTGGTTTAGGTGTCTAATAGGTTTTCACTTTAAATTACCTCTCCACAGACTGAAAATGTTGTTTGTTGGCTTTCTTTAAAAGAGATTTAACCCAATTTTGGTTTGGTGGAGACAACGTATGTTTAAAGAAAGCTCTGGAAAACTAATGGTTTACACTCCTATAGGTGTTCCAAGCAGAAAGAGGTTTGAATCAGTGCGTAATGCAGCTAAAGAAACTGCGAAGCATTTGAATCTAGATTTCGAAGTAGTGCGACTCGACAGAGACGGTTCACCAATATATGTTTACTATGAAGGGATAGGTTGTGAGGAACCTGTTCCATTGTATTGTGATGAAGGAAAAAAATCTGGTTTAGATGAAATAAGTAGCTCTTTAAGAAACATGATGTTTGTTTTGTCATTTCACCCTAAACATCAGGCTTTACATAAAATGAGAAATGAATTGCTTAAACTTTCCTGAAGCGAATCATCTGGTTTTCCAGTATTACCTCATAGACTTGGTTAACGTCAAAGGATATTCCTAAACTGTCATATTCATGCTCGGTTAAGAACAGGATTATTTTAGGTGTAGCCATCTGTTGTCGTTGTGGAAGGAAGGGCATCTGGGTTTGAAGTGCCTGCATTATGTCCTGTGCCATTTTCGCTTCGTCGGACTGCGGCCTCAAAATGTATGGATTCACTTCTCGTTCTTCAAGTAGCTCAATTCTTTTTCCTAAGTTACCATCTAAATCTTTAGTTGATTCGATTTTGTTGACTCTGACGCGGAACAAATATTATACACTCTCTCTTTACATACGGAAAACATAGATTTAAATCATTTACCTAAAAGAATTTTTTGTTTTCTGATAAATTATTTTGTAGAACATTTTTCCAAAGTTTGAATCTGTTTTAACAGGTCTACATGGCTTTTAATTTTTTTAAATATGTATGATAATGACTTGTTTTTCTTTAATTAATGTGGAAATCAATTTGATTCTTTATTCTTTTAGGGTTCACCCGTTATGGTTTTATATTTAACATGCTGCATACAACTGGAAAAGAAGAGAATTTAAATGTCAGATACTGGAGTAACCGTAAAGAAAAATCAAGATTTCAGCCAATGGTATGTAGAAGTTGTTCTTAAAGCGAGCTTAGCAGATTACGCGCCAGTTAAAGGTTGCATGATTATCCGTGAGGACGCTTATGCCATTTGGGAGAAAATTCATGAAATTCTTAACTCTAAAATTAAAGCCACTGGACACCGTAACGTGTATTTTCCAATGTTTATTCCAGAGGCTTTTCTTAAAAAAGAGGCTGAACATTTTGAAGGCTTCACTCCAGAAGTAGCGTGGATAACTCAGGGCGGAGATACACCGTTAGAGGAAAAGTTAGCTGTTAGACCAACCAGCGAGACTATTATGTATGCTACCTTCAGCAAATGGATACGTAGTTGGAGAGATCTGCCCATGAAAATTAATCAATGGTGCAACATTGTCCGCTGGGAAACTAAAGCAACAAAACTATTTCTCCGCACAAGAGAATTTCTCTGGCAGGAAGGTCATACAGCTCATGCGACCAGTGAAGAAGCAGAAGCCGAAGTTATGTACGCTCTAAAAGAATACAAAGACATCATGGAAAACTATCTAGCCATACCCGTATTGGTGGGCGTTAAAAGTGAAAGCGAAAAATTCGCTGGTGCACTATACACAACAGCTTTAGAGGCGATAATGCCTGATGGTAAAGCTTTACAGATGGGAACAAGCCACAATTTAGGCCAACACTTCGCTAAAGTATTTGGCATCAAATTTGTAGGTGAAGACAAACAGGACCATTATGTTTGGCAGACAAGTTGGGGAATAACGACCAGACTTATAGGCGCAATGATTATGGTTCATGGTGACGATAAAGGTTTAGTTTTACCTCCAAAAGTTGCACCCATACATGTTGTAATTGTACCAATAATGTTTAAGGGTGTTGAAGCTGAAGCCATAAACACCAAAGCTAACGAAATCAGTGAAAAACTAAAATCTAATGGCTTAAATGTTGTTTTTGACTGCCGCCAAGAGTACACTCCAGGATGGAAATTTAACCAATGGGAACTTAAAGGAGTCCCAGTACGCATAGAAATCGGACCCAGAGATCTCAAACAAGGCCAAGTTGTAATGGTTAGACGCGACACAGGTCAGAAGTCCCCTGTTAAGGAAGTAGATATACCTATAACTGTAGAGCGCCTGCTGCAAGAAATCCAAGATAACATGTTTGCTAAAGCAAAAACTTTACTTCAAGACAAAACCACTGCTATAAACAATTACGATGAATTCAAAAAAATGCTAGAAGAAAAAGGCGGTTTCCTAAAAGCAGCCTGGTGTGGAAGCACAGCCTGTGAAGCAAAAATAAAAGAGGAGACAGGTTGCACAATAAGGGTCTGTCCCTTCCAGAAGGAAGAACCAACCGATGGCTGTGTTTACTGTGGACAAAAAGCTAAAGAAACAGTGTACTTCGCAAGATCATACTAACGTGTTCTGTGCCTCTTAGACAATTGATACCTTACAGGTTTATGGTATATTGTCACTAGCAAACTTTATTTTTTAGAGCTACCACGTGTTCCGGTTACAGGGAAAATAACCTTGGCGAGCATTAAAGTAACAAAAAGAGCAAGCAACATCGAATATGCAATACGTGACGTTATAGTTCACACTCAAGAACTCATTAAGAACGGAAAAAAAATTTACTACCTAAACGTAGGTGACCCAGCAGCATTTGATTTTAAAACTCCTGACTACGTTAAAGAAGCATTATGTAAAGCAATAGCAAACGACGACAACTACTATTCACCTTCTGAAGGTAGAAAAGAGCTGCGGGAAGCTATTGCACAAAAAGAAAAAAGAGTAAACAAGGTGGACATAAGTGCAGATAATGTCTTAATCACTGATGGTATTTCAGAAGGCATCCAAATGATTTTGGCAGCGCTTGTTGAGAATGGCGATGAAATTCTTTTTCCAGGCCCAACATATCCACCCTACATTTCATACACAAAATTCTTCGATGGTACACCGGTAGCTTACGAAACTATAGAAAAAGAAGGCTGGATACCAAATATCGACGACTTGCGAAGCAAAATCACTGAAAAAACTCGTGCCATTGTAATTACTAACCCAAATAATCCCACAGGATCTGTTTACAGTGCAAAAATGATTAAAGAAATACTTGACATCGCAGGCGAACATGGTTTACCTGTTTTATCTGACGAAATATACGATCAGTTAACTTACGAGAAAGAATTTGTAAGTGCCTCATATTTAACTAAAGATGTTCCTGTTGTAGGTTTAAATGGTTTCTCAAAAGTTTACCAGATGACTGGTTGGCGTTTAGGTTACCTCTACTTTAAGGGTGAAGGACAGGTAATCAGCAACCTTAGATTGGGTGTTGAAAAACAGTGCCGTATTCGTTTATGTGCTAACACTCCAGTTCAGATTGCAGGTGCAGCAGCACTTAATGGACCACAAGACTTTGTTAAAGACATAGTTGAAAAACTTAAGCAACGACGCGACTACGCGTATAAACGTCTAAATGAAATTGAAGGTGTAGAGACAACTAAACCTGAGGGTGCATTTTATATTTTCCCCAAGATTCATGGGGTCGGCTCCAAGTGGAAGACAGATGTGGATTTTGTTGTTCAGCTTCTTAAAGAAACTGGCGTATTACTGGTTAATGGCTCAGGATTCGATTCAGACTATGGTGAAGGTCATGTTCGAATAGTCTTTCTACCTCCTATTGAGGAGCTTGAAGAATCTTTCAATGCATTGGAGCAGTTTATAAAGAAAAAGTAGAGCGAATCAAGCCGTTGTATTTTATGCAACGGCAAAAAAATTTTAATATATTTTTGTTCCGTTAGTAGGGTCCTCTATTACTTTCTGGAATTCGCCAAGTAGCAGCTTAGTGACCGGTCCAGGTTTGCCTGTGCCTATTTGGCGTTTGTTAACTTCTCGTATAGGTACCATCTCCATTGCGGTTCCTGTGAAGAAAGCCTCATCTGCAGTGAACAACATAAAGGGTGTGAGATTAGTAATCGTGAGTTTTATGTTTAGTTTCCTGCATAGATTAATGACGCTATCGGCTGTTATGCCTTCTAATGCTCCAGTGGATGTTGGCGGGGTTAGGATTTCACCGTTTTTAACTATGAATATGTTTTCGCCTACTCCTTCAGCTATGCAGCCGCTGGTGTCTAAGCATATGGCCTCGTCTACACCGTTTGCGTTAGCTTCGATTTTTGCTAAAATACTATTTAGGTAGTTAAGTGACTTCACTTCGTGAGTTGTAGCGTCAACTGGGTTACGTCTAACCCATGAAAACATGGTTGTTATTCCTGTTTCTTTAGCGTTGCCTGCTTTGATGTTTATCGTGTCTGTTATTATTATAGTAGTTGGTTTGGGGCATTTGCGTGGGTCTAAACCTAAATCGCCTATACCTCTTGAAACGATTAAGCGTATGTATGAGTCTTTCATATTGTTCTTTCGCAGGGTTTCAACTACAGCTTGAACCATTTCCTCTTTAGTAAGAGGTATGTTTAGCATTATGGCATGTGCTGAACGGTACAGACGGTCAACATGTTCTTTTAGTTTAAAGACTACACCGTTGTAAGCACGGATACCCTCAAACACTCCGTCACCGTAAAGAAAGCCATGGTCATAGACGGAAATTTTCGCTTGTGATTTGGGGTAGAATTTGCCGTCTATGTAGATTTGCAGTTCACTAGTCATTTCTTTTTCACTTGTATTATTTTTTATTATTCTTTAATTATTTGATATAGTTTATCTCAGTGATACATATGATTCGTTTATACCTTGTCTATTAACCGTGGAATTGTGGACGTTTCGAGATGTACATTGGTAAAGGTAAAGGTTTGTAGGGTTTACCTGCAATTTTCTCAGTGACTTTGCTGATTAAATTGTCAACTGTCATTTGTTGCTGTGAACCTTTCACTTCGCGGATTCTAACTGAAAGTAAGCCTGAGTTGATTTCTTTTTCGCCTACCACAATAATGTATGGAACCCATTCTTGTTCAGCTTCGCGGATTTTCTTCTGTAAAGTAGACGCTGAGTCATCGATATCAACTCGGATACAGTGTGACTCAACCTGTTTAGCTAAAACTTCAACTTGGTCTAAGAATTTGTCAGAAATCGGAATAAGGCGTACTTGTGTTGGTGAAAGCCAAAGAGGCAACATCGGAGGTTTACCCTTCATTTGTTCACGGTAAGCCTTTTCCAAAAGTGCATAAATATCTCTTTCAATAGCGCCGCTTGGGCTGCAATGTAGAATCAAGGGGAACTGTTTTTCGCCTTTTTCGTCTACATAGGTTATACCGTAGCGTTTAGCGTTTTCTACATCAATCTGATCAGTGCTTAACGCTGCCGCTTTATCTTGGTTATCTATGAAGTTTAAGTCCCATTTTAAAGCAAAATAAAAGAAGCGTTCATTCCAAACTTCTGCAAGTATGGGTTTACCGAATTTTGCAGCTACCGCTGCTATAAAGTCTCCATGTTCATTGTAGAACTCTCTTGTGAAACGTATTGCGATTTCATAGTCGTCCTTTGTCAAGCCTATGTTATCTAAAACATCAATGCAGAGGTCGAAGCGTATGATGAACTCTTTTTTAGCTTGTTCAATGTCAGTGCATAATGCATGGCAGTCAGGCATAGTGAACGCACGTAGCCGTTTTAACCCTACGACTTCTCCGCTTTTTTCACGGCGAAAACTGTAACGTGTTAACTCGTAGAGTTTAACAGGCATCTGTTTGTAGCTGAATTGCGCGTCATGTGCTATTAGAAATTGGCCAAAACACGCAGCAAATCTTAGAAAGAGCTCTTTGTCTTCAGATTTTAGAACATATTGTCGCGCTGGAAACCGGTTCAGATAGCTTGAAAGGCTCGGGTGATTGAAGTCATACATTAGCGGCGTTTCAACTTCCATTCCTCCATATTCTGCAACGCGGGCGCTGACGTATTGTTCAAGAAGTGATTTTATCAATCGACCTTTAGGGTACCAACGTATGTTACCAGGGTCGCTGCCTGCTTCGTAATCAGCTATTTCTAACCTCTTCATTAGAGGCACATGCGGCGGCATTTGAGTGACTGCGCGGGTTTTTTTGATTTCATATTGCGAAAACTTTTGCAGGTTACTATTTCCTTTAAATTTGAATTCTTCAATCGGAACTAATGACCCGTCAGTTTGAAGTACGTGCCAGTAAGATTTCATTGTGTCTTCTGCTTTTAGGGCTTCAGACACTGTTTCTTCCTGTTTACTTTCACATGGAACAACATTTTGTGACTCTGGAGTGTAGCTACGTGATTGCTCAGCTAATGGGTGACCTTTAATTGAAATCGTGAATTGTTTATTCCAGCCAAAAGGAGCTCGATATGTTTCTACTCCTTTATTTTTCGCGTAGGCTTCCATAGCGCATATGATTTTTAGTGCCTCAGTAGGTTTTGATAGGTTACTGCTTAGGTGAGCGAAAGGATAGATTAAAATTCGGTTTGCTCCCAACTTGCCCAGGAAAGCTCTTGTGTCATCTATTGCTTTTTCAGCAAGGGCAGAATTGTCGCCTTCTTCTATTGCAATAAAAAGCACTAATGCTTCTTCTATTCTGTTTTCTTCTTTTTTTGCTTCTTCAGCTATCTCTATTTCTTTTTCTAAAGGTTTGAAAACTATAAAATCAGAATGTAACTGTAAAATTCGCATTTATTTTCACGCTCTTTTAGCCGTAACGCCATTTATCAAGGGTCTTGTCTTTTTTAGTTTTCTTTTTAAATTCTTTGTAGTGTTCTTTACATATGTACGCACGTTTATCTGAACTGTCAACTTTTAATCCTGCTGCTTTAACTTTGTCAACTGATATTGAACGGACGGCTTCTCCATTACAGCCTGATACACTACATTTTTCGCCTTTATCAATTCGACCCAACAACTCACACGCTCACGTTATGTTTTATCTACCGCTGTTATATTGCTATTGCTTAAGTTCTTTTTCATACAGTAGGTTTGCTCTCCGATAAATCTCTTCTTTTTTTCCAAAATACGTTGAACCTAAACCTTCCACCACCAATGATGCGGCTGCAGAAGCAACAGCTGCGCACCAGAGGGACTCTTTTTGGCGAATGTATTCTGTTATGAAAGCTCCTATGAATACGTCTCCAGCCCCAGTGGGGTCAATCACGACCTGCGATGGGCAGGCTGCAATGTTGTATTGTGTACCTTCTACTGAGAGCACGGCGCCTTTAGCGCCTAAAGTTACGATAACCGTTTCTATGCCTACATCATGAATTGTTCTAATTGCAGGTTTAAGTTCTGATTCACCTGTTAACATACATAATTCTCTTTCAGATGATTTGTAGATGTTTACTAAACTAAAAACTTCGTTGTCAATGCTTCCGTTGTCTACAACGTTTCCTTCTTTGTCGAAGCTTCGAAGCATTCCCTGCGGATCAATCGATAATGTGTCAGAGTGTTTCTTGATTTCTTCAACAACTTCATAGGGGACTTCGTTGGCGATAGGTCCAATATGTGAAGCTTTCACATGAAAAACTTTAGGTATATCCCCTAAAGTCAACGGGTGTCCTTTACTTTTCAGTTTTAATGTTCTATCTGTGAAGTCTTGCGTGTAAGCAAGTTCAAAACTTGTAGTGTTCTCCTCAGAGTATCTTAAAATTCCCGTAGTGTCAATCCCTTCTTGTTCTAGCAGCCACAAGTAAGCCTGAGGAAAATCGGAGCCTACTCTGGAAATTACACTTACTGACGCATCTAAACGTCTGGCAGCAAAAGAAGTGTAAGCTACTGCACCACCTAAAATGTTGAAGGGTTTTTCCCGAGCAGGCAACAAAAGAGTATCCATTGAAAAATGTCCTATGACTGCTAAATCAGAACTGTTAACCGCCATCTGTCCACTCCAATTGTGAATAAGTTACAGGTACTATTTAGGATTAGCTCATAACAGTGTTAACGTTAAATGTAGAGTCCAATTTTCCCAAGTTAGATAACTATACGCGTTTTTGTGGCTATATCTAAATTTGAAATGCCTCGGTAAAGTTTTAATATATGCTGAAACTGCTCAACAAGTAGGCTATGGCATTAGCCATGGTGCAAACCAGAACTGCAGTCACCAATGCTGATAATGCCTACTACTTAAGCAGTGGAAAAGGTTAACTGATGAAGTGGCTAGAATTTGCTCTATTAGCGGTTGGCGCAGTAGCAGGTGCATATCTACGCTACAAGATAGTTGAATCACCAATAACAATAGGCGCATTACCAATCAATGTTTTAATTGTTAATGTATTAGGGAGTTTTATTCTTGGATTATTTTCTGCAATATCTCTTATGTTCAATTTAGATTCAAAATTTACATTACTCTTTGCAGTGGGTTTCTGTGGTTCTTTCACCACGATGTCCTCTTTTGAATTAGAAGCAAGTAACTTGGTAGATAATCATCGTATAGGTATTGCAGCTTTGGATATTGCTGCTAATGTAGGTTTGTCTTTTGTAGCTGTCATGGGCGGTAGAATGTTAGGTGCTGCTATATTGGGGAGTATTTTAAATTGAAGCAGAAAATGTGGAGTCTGACTATTCGCATCAAGAAAAATGATGAAGTTGGAGGTAAACGAATTCAAACGTTAATTATGGATTGCTTAAAGAAAGCAGGTGTTTCAGGCGCTACTGTATGGACAGGTGTAAATGGGTTTGGAAAACGTGGAAAATCTACTCTGCATCTTGAGGGTGTTTCAGTGAATATGCCTTTGATTATTGAAGTAATTGATTCAGAAGACAAACTTGAGCCACTTTTACACGACTTAAAGTTGATTGTAGGAGACAATGGATTAGTTACAATACAGGAAACCTATATAGTATAGCTATAGTCGTAACCCATTTTTTATTATCTTAAGCAATTGAATCTAATTTACACAATTAATTTTTTTAAGTAAAAAATGAAGTGTTAGGACTGAAGTAAAAGAATGGCTTTAGCTAAGTCACCACCGCATTCTATTAGTGCCTCTCTTGCTTTATCAAGACTTTTCCCTGTTTGATCAGCGACTAACTGTACATCTTCTTCTGAGAATGAAGGTTTGACGTCTACTGGTACCCCTCTTTGTGAAGGAGCTTGTTCACTAACTTGTCCACCTATAACCTGATACATTTTCTGGCCTTGAACCTGTAGAATTGCAACTTCCGGTTCATCTATAACTATGTCTTTGCTCGATGTTCTGATTATAACTTGATGCACATCTTCTACAGAGTCCATGTTCATGCCCATACGTTGCATCATACGTTTCTGTTCTCGTGGATTCATGCGTTTATGCATAAGAGTTCACCTTTAACTTCATATTTTGTGTTGGAACTTGATAAACTTTAACTTTCTCTGTTGCCATGTCGAACTTTAACTGCGACTCCAGTTTTGAATGCTCTGATTTCTGTGCTAGAAAGTAGGGTTCTGCCGACTGCCAACACCTTTCTGTTCTCGTCGATAACTATAACTTCGTCTTTAGCACCTATTTCTTCATCCACTTTAACTACGTGAACAGAAAATACGTCGCCGCCTTTTGCGATGTATTGTGCAACATCGTTTTTAACGGTCACAAAACATTTAGATTCAGGTATATTTTCTCCCATAAAAAGTGCAGCTTTGATGCTTAAAGAAAGCAAACTGTCCGTAGGCCGTAGAGTGGCTAGCCGTTCCCCGTTCAGGTTGATGTATCTAATCCGGCCTGTCCTAGGTGAAAGTTGTATCTCTATGTTGTCTGGGAACAGTTTTTCACCTACACCTTTGCCAAACTGGTAATCGGCGATGCTTCTCACTCGGGCTTTTACATTTTCCATACTTTAATCATACCGTAAGTTTTAGTTGATTCGACAAGTATAAACATAACAACATTATAAAGTCACTGAATGGTGTTAATATCGCATGCGATGTGAAGTCTGCGGCCGCAAAATTCGTTCAGAACCTATATGCGCAGTTATTGAAGGCGCAAAATTAACTGTGTGTGCTGAATGTTCAAAACATGGCAGAGTTATTATGACTGAAGAAACTGCTATTCCGCAGCCAAGTGTCACTAAATCTAATGTACATATTCCAGTTATAATGAAGAAACCTCCTGCTACTCAAGTCCAGTTAAGCCAAGAACTAGTTGAGGGTTACGCAAACAAGATTCGTTCTGCAAGAGAGAAACACGGTTTTAGCCATGAGGATTTAGGTAAGAAAATTAACGAGAAAGCTTCACTTTTACGGCATGTTGAGACAGGAAAGGTTGCGCCCACTAACCATTTAGCCGGAAAACTTGAACATATCTTACGAATTAAGCTCCTCGTTCCCATTGAAGATGAAAAAGTCACTGCTCCTATGCCTAAGGCTTCAAATCCAGGTTTAACTTTAGGAGACCTCATAGATATGGGCAAAAAGAACCGGGAGGTTTCCGCTAAACGAAAGTAATCTTAGTTCAACGTAGACTTAATCGTGAAGAATCAAGTTTAGAGGAACTTGAAAATTTAGCTAAATCTGCTGGTTACAATGTTGTTGGCATTTTAGAACAAACTAGACGCCCCGACGCTAGATACCAAATCGGGGCTGGAAAAGTTGAAGAACTAGCAAAGATGGTGGAAGAAAAAGAAGCAAAAAAAGTAATTTTTGATAATAGTCTACGCACACAACAGACTTATAATCTAGCTAAAGCAACACACGTTGAAGTTATAGACCGTTTTCAGCTTATTCTTGAAATATTCACTACCCGTGCAACTACAACTGAAGCGCAACTTCAAATTCAGTTGGCTACTCTTAAGAATGAATTGAAACATGCGAAGGAAAAAGTTCGGTTATCAAGGGGAAGCGAGCAGCCCGGATTCATGGGTTTAGGTGTATACGAAGCTGATGTTTATCGGGAAGCGATTAAACGGCAAGTTCAAACAATACGTAAAAAATTAACTCAAATACGAGAAAAAAGGGTGATTCAGAGGGCGCGGAGAGCTGAACTTGGTTTTCTGACGATTTCGCTTGCCGGTTACACAAGTTCAGGAAAGAGCACACTTTTTAACGCGTTAACACAAGAAGAAGCCAGAGTTGACAAAGCACTCTTCACTACATTATCCACACAGACACGGATAATCGAGTTTTCCAATCGTAATTTCCTTTTAACTGACACTGTAGGTTTTATAGATCGTTTACCAATCTCTTTGATTGAGGCTTTCCAATCCACTCTTGAAGAAACCATTTTTTCTGATTTGATTGTGCTTTTAGTGGATTTCAGTGAACCAATAGGATCCATAGAGAAAAAAGTTAGTGTTTGTTTAGAAACAATCGAAAGATTGGGCGCTTCAGGTATACCTATGATTACAGCGTTAAATAAAATTGACTTAGTCAAACCTGAAGAGCGAGAAGAAAAACTAAATCTGCTCAAAGATAAAGTTAAAAACCCAATTCTACTGTCAGCCAAACGCCAAATTAATCTAAATGAATTAAAAAAGAATGTGCTGCGAGTATTGGAGAACTACTCAAAAGCCCAGTTTAGGGTGCCCCTTTCAGGCAATATAATGCCTTTTCTGTCTTGGGTACACCAGAAAACAGACCTCCACAAAGAAGAATTCAAAAGTGACTCAGTTGAAGTTGTATTCGAAGCTAACCAGTCAGTAATTGAACAGGTTAAAAGGAAAGTGCACGATCTTAATGGAGAATTCCAAACCTGCCCAAGTTAATGAATTCCCGAAACTCTTTGTTTTAAGGTGGGGACATAGACCTCAACGTGATGTAAGGTTAACTACTCATGTCGCTTTGACCGCTCGGGCTTTGTGTGCTTCAGGGTTTATTCTTTCAGATGTAGTAGACTCCCATATTGAAGAAACAGTAGCAAAGATTACCAAAGCATGGGGAGGAGACTTTCATTTTGAGATGGGTACACCATGGAAACATGCTGTTAAAGACTGGAAGCTTAATGATGGAATAATCGTTCATTTGACTGTATACGGCGAAAATATACAGACTAGCAATGTCATTGATAAAATTAAAGCAAAAAATAAAAATGTGATGTTACTCGTTGGAAGCCAGAAGGTTCCGGGCGAATTTTACTCTGATGAGGTTTCTGATTTTAATGTCGCTGTAGGTAATCAGCCTCATTCTGAATGTTCTGCATTGGCTATTTTTTTAGATCGCTTTTTCAAAGGAAAAGAATTAGAAATCTCTTTTAAAAACGCAAAAATCGCGGTTGAACCCACAGATCGAGGCAAAAAAATTAAAACATATGTTGATTTATCATAGATTGGTAAGAAGAGTTTTATTTCACAAAGATGGATTATTAAGGGTACTAAAAAGGAATTTAGAGCATGTTATCGACTATTGATGATTCAACTTTGACTAAGGTTGCTTTGGCGCTTGGCGAAGAAGATGCTGTTATATTAATTGAACACCTAAAGGGTGTTGAAGAAATAACAGATGACGAAATCGCAAATAAAACTGGTATACGCTTAAATTCAGTACGTAAAATTCTCTACAAACTCTATGATCACTCACTGGTTAGCCTTAGACGGACACGAGATCCTAAAACAGGATGGTTTATTTTCCACTGGAAACTTCAACCTGACCAACTTGAAGGTTTCATTCTCAGCCAAAAAAGGCGTGTTTTAGAAAAACTCACTATAAGGTTAGATTACGAAAAAAACCATGATTTTTACTACTGTGGTAGTGAGAGTTGTCAACGAATACCCTTCGAAGACGCGGTTGAAATGGTGTTCCATTGTGCAAACTGTGGCAAACCCTTGGTTCATTTTTCTAATGAAGCCATGATTGATCAGTTATCTGTAAAAGTGGAAATTCTAAGGAAGGAACTTGGTGAATAGGCAGCTTCCAAGCAGGGAGCAGTCGCTTAAGCTTCTTATAGAACATAATTGTTCAAATTACGTGATAAATCACTGTATAGCAGTTACGAACTTGGCTTTAGATATAGCAGAAAAGCTCCAATTCAAGGGATTAAAAATTGATTTACAGTTAGTCGAAGCAGGAGCGATGTTGCATGATCTTGGCAGATCAGAAACCCATACAGTTAATCACTCGCTTGCAGGTGTACAGATTGCTCAAAAGATAGGATTGCCTGTTTCTGTGATTAACATTATCAAACGCCATGTGGGTGCAGGTATCACATCTGAAGAGGCAGAATTGCTGGGTTGGCCCAAAGACAACTATATTCCTCAAACACTTGAGGAGAAAGTTGTTTGTTACGCTGATAAACTCATAAATCACGATAGAGTTGAGTCTGTAGAAGTAGAAATTGCAAAGCTTCAAAAACAGGGAATGTTTGAAGCTGCAAAAAGAGTCACTAAACTTCATGAAGAAATAATAGGGTTGATTGGCGAATAAATATGACAAATTTGATTTTGCTTGTTAAAGCTTACAACAGCAGACAACTTAGCGAGATAGATAATCTTTTACAAAATCAATTTGAAGATTTAGATGTCAAATTAAAACTGGATGTTACCGTTAACAAATGGGTAACAGTTTGGGTTTCAGGTGAAGATGAAAATGTAGTTATAAATTACATCAGAAAAGAGATTGGAACCTGCCCAGTTAAGTTTGATGTAATAAATGAAGGGGACGTTTTTAGGGGTTATGTTTCAAAGATTGAAGAAAACAGATTAAATGTTGACATAGGTGTTTTTGAACCTGAGGTAAAACATGCAATCTTGCCTTTGACTGCATTGGAGGCTCAACTAACAATACCAAGCGGAGAACCCTCAAATAAAATTTTTGAGAACTACGGCATAGCTGAAGGTTTGCCCATAATTGTTAGAATCACGTCAAAAGATTCTGATTTGTTTAAATGTGAGTTAGCACCTGCACAGATTGACAAGTTCAGAGTTTGGCAGCAGTCGCTTCTGGATAGATTAATAATTTTACGTACCTCTAAAGAACATGTTACTTCTGTATTAGAGCGAACCCATCTTAACAGAGACGTAATAGACGTGGAAGAATTAGGGATGTTTGAATATGCTTTGACCTGTAAACTTGGAACTGACGCACGAGGTTTGATTCCCAAAGTGGGTAGGTATATGCGTAATACATTGTTTGTTGTTTTTAACGCCAAAAAGAGCTTGGGTTTTCTGAATAAATAGAATTCATTAATTTTTTAACTAAAAAAGTTACTTTATTCAATTGAAGTTAACTACTCATTTAGAAATAACCAATTTTGAACGTGAACGGTGTTCTGTCTACAATTCCCTTCAGAACATTAGTCTATACTTAACCTGCTTTTGATGAAAATATCTTTTAATAATGATGTTAAGTTACTGAAGAATACTCAATAAATACTGAGAAAGGCAAAACACTATGGTATCAATAACCGATTTGTTGATTGTTCTATTCACCACTTTCGGGTTTGGTTTGATACCTTTTACTGGTCCCTCTACCTTGTTTATTGCCTCCAACTCAGCTCTAATTTTAGGAGTTCATGACCCCATCACTTTGATAGCCATTGGATTCTTAGTGGCTTTAGGTTCAGCCTTAGCAAAAAGTGTACATTACATGGTTACTTTTTTTGTTAGTAAAAGCTTAAGTGAAAAAAAGCAACAACGCCTGAATGAACACGCAAAAAAAATCAACCGTTGGGCTGGTCTATTACTGTTTGTGGTTGCTACAACACCTATCCCAGATGACCCTGTTGTAATTCCCCTTGGTTTAACAAAATATAGTCCGTATAAGTTTTTCACAGCTTTTTTTGCTGGAAAATTAATAATTACAGTAATTGGTGCTTTTCTTGGAAGTTGGACCGGTAAACAGCTTTCAGAATGGTTTACTCCTGAAGCTACAATCGTGACTTCCATCATTTTAACTGTAGTCGCAACACTTGCTTTATTAAAGCTCGACTTGAACGAACTTGCAGAAAAAATTATGCGGAGGATAAAGCATTGAATTTAACCAGTAGGCACAGAAAAATTCTGATGGTGCCTATACAAATAGCGGTCAGTATTTTGCTTCTTTATCTTTTGTTCCAAAATGTTGACTTAGCTCAAGCACAACAGATACTTTCAACAACTAATGTTCCAGTTCTCTTAGTCTCTATTGTATTCTTCATTTTGTCCTCTTTTGCTATAGGACTAGCTCTCCAAAGTGCCCTTAAGGCTACCAAGGCTGAACCTCCATTTAGAAGTACAATGCTTGCTAACTTTGGCGGTCAACTATTAAGTGATGTTACTCCTGCCAAATCAGGTTACTTTGCCACTCCTATTTTACTAAATCAACTAAAAGCTGTACCCCTAGAGAAAGGACTAATGAGTGTTATGGCTGTTGGCGCTGGCAACTTTTTTGTAAAAGCAGTTTTTTCTTCAATTGCCCTAATTTATTTCTTATACAGAATCCCTTCTGCGATAATGGATTCTACTGTAACTAATGCTTTACTCATAGGTATAATAATACTTCTTATTTGCGGTTTAGGCTTAACAATATTGGTTTGGACAAACTATTTTTCTAGCACCCTTCTAAAGTTATGCCGTTTGCCTGTGATAGGGAACCTCATAAAAAAACTCGAATCAATTCGTTTAATGTTTTCCAAAGATAAGTCAGCGATGCGTGGTTCCCTTAAAACCATAATTGTTTCTGTACTTGGATCAATCTTATTCAGCGGAGTTTCTTTATTTCTCTTAGCTAACGCGATAGGAATGACTGAACCATCCTTGATTGATTTGCTTTTCATGGGTCCCTTAACTGCAGCATTCATGTATGTCCCAATAACATTCGCTGGATTAGGACTGCAGGAAGCCGCTTACGTATTCTTACTTACTGGAATAAGTTCCTCTCCCGATACTATTTATCCTATCGCATTAACTTTCGCTTTGCTAGTTAGATTAATAGCTGTTACAACAGACCTAATCGGGTTACCTCCATTATTGAAGACGAGTAGTGGTTTATTGAGCTCTTTTAAAATTAAAAAACAAAAAGATTAATGTCCTGAAGTTAAGAACTCTTCGGGAGAGGTAGCTTCTTCACCTTAAAAATATGTTTTTTAAAATGTAATACTACTTTCAACATATTTATTTTAAAAGTATTATTCCTGAGTTTAATATTTTTAACCATTTGAATGCAGTTATCAGTAACTTTTCAAGGGGTATTTTTTATGCTAAATGTGTTTTGTTTGATTTATAATTTGTCTTAACATAATTCAACCAAAAGTTTAAGCAAAATCTTTACTTTTTGTTTGGGGTCTTTCAGTTTTTCAACCATTTCTCTTGATAATTCTTTTGCTGCTTTATCTGCTTTGACTCCCAGTGTGCGGTTGCACACGAAATTGCTTTTTCTAATCACTATGTCTGTAGTGTTTGTGAGCAACAATTTATTGATGCCAAAAGCATTTATTTGCTGCTTTAACTCACCCACTTCTATTAAGACAGTTAATTTTGCTTTAGACTTTTTAAGGGCTTCTTTAAATTCTGTGGCAAGGTCTGCTGATGCTTTGTCAGCTTTTACTGCAACAATACAATTTCCATTTTTTGTTAGATGCTCATCTTTTGTGAACATTAACGTCGTAGGATGGTTAGCTTGTATATTTTCGTGGCCATAAGCCCAGATTACTTCTTGAAATTCTCTTTTATCCATCTTATTCTCGGACCTCAATGGAGTCGACTTTACCGTCTCCATCTAAATCAAAACCAGTAATGACAACCGCAAATGTGTCTTCATTTTGGTATTTTTCTAATGTCTTTTTCCAAAAATTAGTTAAAGCAATCACACATGCTTTTGTTCCAACAGCCTTATTCCCTGCTAAGATAACTATGCGTTTACTATTGTCCCAAGGGTTTATTATTTTAGCAACTAAACCAGATACGTCAGATGTAAAAATTTGAGCCGTTTTTTTGGATGCTAAGCCGCCAAGCATGAAACCTTGTTCAGAAGATTGCATTACAAATTTTACTGGCAAGAATTCGTTGATTTCTTGAGTTAAAAGGTTGGTTCCTGGGCCGCCTACTAATATTAGATTGTTTTTTTCTTCTTTTTCTGCCTTAACATCAACATCGAGTTTTATGACAAATTCTTCGGGCATCTTTGCAAATTGCCCTAAGAATAATGCTAAATGCGCTGCGTAATGTCCATCTCGGGCGCTTGTTTTAAATGGTCCATGTGGTTGAGGACTGCCAACAACTATTTTTCCATCAAATATTCCCTTGCTTATAAACTCTTTAAAAAACTCTTGGAGTTGACCGTTCGTTCCAAGCGTCACAAAGTTTTGGACAACCTTGTAACCATGTGGAAACTCGATTCCGAAAGCTGTTGATGCTGTTTTATAATATTTCGCTACGGCGCCCTTTTTTTTCTCCTCTTTCACAATTGTTATTGCGCCTGCTTTAGCTAACTTTCTTATGTGGTAATAAATTTTTTGTTCATGCATTCCTAGCTGTTTTGCTATTTCTATTGGGTACATTTCTTTTTTTGATAGTAGTGATAGAATCCTCCAACTTAGGTTTCCGAGTATATGTTTTAGTTTTTTTGGATCTGTTAATATGTTAATTTCTTTAACTTGTTGTGTTTTGTTGTCATCGTTAAAGAGGAGTCTTTTTTTCATGGCTGATCTATGTTGTATTAACATCTTAACCACTATAAAAAAATTTTTTATAACGGTTGTATTTTTTCAAGTAAAAAATCAACTTTTTTGGTTTAATGGGCGAAAAAATTGGTGACCCAAGCATTAACGCTAAAAAAAATTTTTTAGAGGTTTAAGTATTATTTTAACAATGCTTATTAACAAAACAACTGCTCCATAAGATAAATCAACATATCATTGAAGGCTTATAGAAATGTGTGGTATATTCGGCTGCGTTCTAAAAGAGAGTAATGCCGCTCCTTTAATTCATTCCTGTCTCAAACGTCTTGAATACCGTGGTTACGACTCAGTTGGTATCGCCACGATGAATGACAGAAAAATTACAATAAAGAAAGACCAGGGTAAAATTGATGAAGTCCACAGCCTTCTTAATCTCGATGATATGGTTGGCAATTCTGGTATAGGTCACACCAGATGGGCCACACATGGTGCACCCTTAAAGATTAACTCTCACCCCCACTCAGATTGCACCGGAGATATAGCGGTTGTTCACAATGGTATAATCGAAAACTTTATCGACCTTAAATGTGAACTTCAAAACCTTGGTCATATTTTTACTTCAAAAACAGATACCGAAGTAATATCTCACCTGATTGAAGAAGTACTCAAACAGAACCCCCACTTTAGTTTTCAAAATGCTGTACAGGAAAGTCTCAAACGTATTGAAGGGTCATATGCGATTGCGATAATGTCAACCCGTGAACCTGACAAGTTAATTTGTGCACGAAACGAAAGCCCCCTTGTTTTGGGAATTAATGGACATGGAGTATTCTGTGCTTCAGATATTCCAGCTTTCCTTGAAGTTACCAATAAAGCAGTAATAATAAACAACGGTGAACTAGCTATTTTAACTGCTGACAATTATGAAATAAAAAACATCGCTAACGGCTGTCTGATTACGAGGGAACCTATAACTATTGAATGGACATCTGAGATGGCAGCCAAAAAAGGTTACCCACATTTTATGCTCAAAGAAATTCATGAACAACCAGACACACTAAGAAATACTCTGCGTATGCAAGACCATTACCTCGATTTACTTACTACTTTTCTTGACAGGGCTAATGAAGTATTTTTAGTTGCATGCGGTACCAGTTATCACGCTTGTTTAGCTGCCTCTTATATGTTCTCTAAACTTGCTTTTTTACCCACTTATCCAGTTTATGCTTCAGAATTCATTGAGCAACACGGTAAATCAGTTAACATAGATAGTACTATCCTAGCTGTTAGTCAATCAGGAGAGACCGCTGATACCCTTGCAGCAGTAACATGTGCTCAACAACGTGCAGCAACTGTCTTGGGTTTAACAAATGTAATCGGTTCAACTTTGACGAGAATATCAAGAGTTTACATTGGCACTCAAGCAGGTCCAGAAATTGGTGTTGCTGCAACAAAAACATTCACCTCACAACTCTCAGTTTTAGCTCAATTAGCTCTCAAATTATCAAAAAAACGTGGTAAAATTTCTCAAGATGAAATGGATACTTTAGCTGAAAAGCTTTCTCAGCTTCCAGAGATTGTTGATGCGATTGTTCGTACACAAGAAGAAAAAATAAAATATATCGCAAAGAAGTACGCCAATTCTAAAGTATTCTTTTTCTTAGGTAGAGGAATCAGTACTGCAACAGCATATGAAGGACGCCTAAAACTTATGGAAATCGCCTATATTCCTTCTATTGCATTTCCAGCGGGCGAAAGCAAACATGGCCCCATAAGCCTAATCGAGAATGGTTTTCCAGTTATTTTCACTTGCCCTAAAGACGACTCGCATAAAACCGTTATAGGTAATATAATGGAAATGAAAGCGCGTGGTGCCCATATAATTTCGATTATCGAGGAAGATGACACCGCGATTAAAAGTCTATCAGATGATTATATTGAAGTGCCGAAAGGAATTCCTCCTGTACTCTCTCCAATTCCTTTTGTTGTGCCACTACAATTGTTGGCGTATTACACTGCACTTGAAAAAGGGTTTGACCCAGATATGCCGAGAAACTTGGCTAAATCCGTTACTGTAAAGTGATGTCCGCTATTAACCAAACCATTTATCCAAGGAGACTTTGCCCTTTTCCTTTTTTAATCCTATACTAATTCGTTCTAAAACTTTTTTAACTCTATCCTCTGAAAACTCTTTTTCCTCGCATAGAAAATTGATTATGCCATCTTCATCTGGGTCTTTCCATTCAAGTTTGTAGTTGTCTGTCACTTTTGGTTTAAGAAAGATTTCACGTATATACTTAGGGTCAACTGGAAAGTCTGCGTTTTTTATGTAAGGAATGGCATTTTCAAGTGTACCATATTTTCTAATTAATTTTAAGGCTGTTTTTGGCCCAATGCCTTCAATTCCCTCTGGGTTAAAGTCTGTGCCAATCAAGATACCGACATCAATGAGTTGTTCATAAGTTAAGTTGCATTCTCTTAACGTTTTAGATAATTCTACCATTTCAGGTTCAATGTTTATGTATACCCTTTTACTTGGAAGTTTTCGTCTACCTGAAATAGTGATGTTCCGAAGTAGTTTTGGTGCCCCAAAAAGGAGGCTGTCATAGTCTTGACTGCAACAGTAATCTGAGTTACCTTGTTTGGTGATGTGAGCAGCTTGTGCCTCTCCCTCGCTTGGTGCCTGCACCGATGGCAAGCCTAACAACTTTAGTAGTCTTAAACTATCGGTTACCATGTAATCCTTCATACTGGTAGCTGCGGATGCATAAGTTCGCATTTTAGCTACGTCTCCTGCTTCTACAGCTTTCTCGTAACTTGCAATGGCTTCTGCTTTAACTTTTTTCCGGCGCTCAATTTCCGCGGTTTTAAGTGCAGGTGGAATTCCATCAAAAACATAAACTGGTTTAATTCCTAATTCAATTAAATTAGCAGTACGATAAAATAATCCGCTAAGATGGCTAGTTATCTTTCCTGAACTGTCTTTAAGTGGTGTACCATCTGGTTGACGAATTATTGACAAAAATTGATAGATTGCATTGTACGCATCTATTGCTATAACTTTACCAGTTAAGTCTTCAAGTTTAACAGTGGTTTTAGGTATTAAATCTTTAAAGTTTACGCCCAATAGTACACCTCAAATAAGAATAGGCATTAAACATGTTTTAATAGGTTTATGAAATCCTTTTTGACCAATCAAGAATATGTTCTTATGATTAAATATTTTAAAATAATTTTTAGCAAATTATAATCTCGAAGTTAATGATAAAAAATAAGTCATCAAGTTACCGAAATGTAAATTCGTATTTTTCAAGTGAGATTTATTTAAACACTAATTAAATAGGTGCCTGTGAGCTTATTATTTTTGAGCGCGATTTTGATTTTTGATCAAATTTTGTTTCGGAGGATGTATGCCGCTAAAAAGCATCTAACTTTTTTTGACGATTTTTTGTGCGACTTCCAAGTCTTTAACAGTATTTACATTAAGAATAACTTCAATATCCTCGCTTACAATTGCGTCAGTTTCAACTTTACCTTCACTCAACGTTTTTTTCCCATTTATGATGTTGACACCTGAAACCGCGTACCAAATGCCCTTGTATTCGTCTACAGAAGAAACTGACAGTCCCATTTTCTTTCTTGCTTCTATTGGGACAAATACCGCAAAAAAGTCTTTTCCACATTTTTCAAACTTTTTTATGACTTTATCTAGAACCTTTCCTGTTATTGCTGGTACGTCTGCAGGTATAGTCAATACTGGTCCCATCCAATTTAATTGTGATACCGCTTGTTTGACATCGTTATGGTATCCTTTTGCTTCGGTACGTAACACTTTCCATCCTCTGGAACGACAATACTCCTCAGTTTGAGGTGTGTTTGGGCTTGTAACTACATAAAACTCAGATACCTCATTTGACTCTAAAATCGCATTAATAACCCACTCAATCAATGGGTTATCTAAAAAAAGTAACATTGGTTTCTCAGTCGCCAAACCCATGCGGCTACCTTTGCCTCCTGCCATAACTAAAGTAGGTACCTTCATGGCATAATCACCATTAGTATAATGGCAAATGACAACAAAACAGTTGTTCTTGTCATTTCGTTGGTTGCTCCAATCATGTCGCCTGAAACTCCACCAAAAACTTTGTTCGCAACGCAACTCATTATGAGCGCAACTGGAATACTAACTAACGTTAAACCCGTGATAAATACTCCTAAAACAGGAAATCCCATGAAATATAGAATTGGGTAAACCATCAAAAAAGATAGGGCATAAGCCACAATATTGAGTTTTTTTTTGGCTTTTGCTAGAAAGATTGAACCTAAACCCTTATGTGATGGTTTGCCAACCCAAACAATTGTAACCATAGCTAACTTGGCTGAAACCTCTGCTAAAATAATTGCTGGAAAAGTAAAAATTGGATTTACCAAGAACAATCCTATAACCGCTAAAAATTCTACTGCTAATGCCAAGATTGCACCTCCAGATGTGACTGTCCACTCATGCGCTTTCATTTTTCGGTCATGAAGACTACGCAATCCAATTGCGTTGCCTAAATCGATTAAGCCGTCGAAATGCTGTAAACCAGTTAATACGAGTAAAAAAGCCACAGTCATAGCGGCTGATATTACTAATGTTAAAAAACCAATTGGTAACGCTATAACGGTATTATTTACTATATTCAGAATAAATCCGATAATTATACTTGAAGCCAAAAAATATAATCCGCCTAAAAGACCTATAAAACAGCCTACCACTGGAAAAAGATACATGTTTTTAGCTGTAGTAAAGATGAAATCCTCTTTTCCACCAACTGGAATTATCGTTAGGAAAGATAACAAATCCCTAAAAGTTTTTATAGCATTCAACGGCGACATATACCTACAAACTCTGCCACAAGAGAATATAGGCTTTGTCGTGACTTAAATGGCTGATTTAAATAATAAAAAAATCTTAGTTACTGGTGGAGCGGGCTTCATAGGTTATCATCTGTGCAATAAATTATCGGGATTAACAGAATCTCTGACCATCTATGACAATTTATCCAGCGGTAAGATTGAGAACGTCAAAGATGTTCCAAAAGCAACTTTTGTCAAAGGCAATATTCTTGACCTTAAAAAATTATGTCAATTGTCAAAGACTGATTTGATTTATCATCTAGCCGCCCAAGTCGTGGTACCTTATTCAATGGAAAATCCGCTGGAAGATTTTGATATAAACGCTAAAGGCACATTGTGTGTTTTAGAGAAAGCCCGCAAAGATGATGCAAAAGTTGTCTTTGCTTCAAGCGCAGCTGTATATGGTAATCCAACACAACTTCCGACCCCTGAAAGTTATGGTTTCCATCCCTTTTCCTGTTACGGATTATCAAAAGTTGTGGGCGAAGAATATTGTCAGATGTACCGTGAACAATATGGTTTAGATATTGTGATAACCCGGTTTGCTAACGTCTATGGGTTAAGATGTCATGGTGTTATTCATGATTTCCTTGATAAGCTGTCCAATAATCCTGACAAACTAGAAATAATTGGTACCGGAAAGCAATCACGAGACTTTGTACATGTTTCAGACGTTGTTAATGCATTAATAATCGTTGGTTCAAAAGAAAAAGCGAATGGTGAAACCTATAATTTAGGTGTAGGTAAAACGGTCTCAATATTAGAGCTTGCTGAACTAATTTTAACAATTTTGAATCTGAAGAATAGAACTGTAGTTACTACAACTAATGTATCTTGGCAAGGTGACATCAACACTATCTGGTTTGACATTTCTAAAGTCAAGAAAGAACTTGGCTGGAATCCAAAAATATCGCTGGAGGAAAGTATAAAAGAAGTCATAGCTGACAGGAAAATCTCAAAATGACCTCTCCTTCACCAATAAAGGGCTTAGTTGCTTTGTTAAGGCTTCCTTATTGGCTTATGACGGGTGGGTTATCTCTTCTAACGGCTTTTGCAATACTAAAAGACCCCTTAAGTATGAGTATCCAAACAGCCCTGTTGATATTTTTCTCAATGGCATTAATTGCCTCTGCAGGTTTCGCTTTAAACGATTATTTCGACCGTGAAAGTGATGCGGTAATCAAACCCAAACGACCCATTCCGTCTGGTGCACTTTCACTTAAACAAGTAGTGGCGGTTTCAGGTACACTTTTCGCTGTTGGGTTAGGTCTAACTTATTGGTTGCCTCCGCTTAGTTTTGTAATACTTTTAATCGATTCTATAGTTCTATTACTTTATTCTTATTTAGTGAAACGAAAATCAGGGTTTATTGCCAACATAATCGTAGGTATTCTGACGGGAACAGCTTTCTTGTACGGTCAAGCATCAATCTCTGGTACTATAACTCTAATTTCATTAACTCTATACCCAATAGCTTTCGGAACAATCGGCGGTAATGTGTTACGTGATGTTTTAAGCGTAGCTGGTGATTCAAAGGTTGGTTACCCAACACTCCCACAGAAAATAGGAAATTATAAAGCAGCAAAGGTCGGTGCAATATTTTTCCTTCTTACTGGTTTGCTTGCTCCTCTTCCTTCATTACCTTTCTTTAATGATCATTTTACAGTCTACTATTTGCCTCTGATTCTTATTTGGAGCATATTACTAATTTACTCCGCTGTACGTTTGATCACTTCAGGATCAACAATTCAGAATGTTCGTAAATACGAGCGAATGGTGTCAATGTCAATGATGTTGCTACCTTTGGCTTTGATAGTTGAAGCAATTTCAGGGTGGTTAATTCTAATATGAGCAAAACAAAAAGCATATGTCCTATATGTCAAAAAAAAATCGATGCAGAACTAACCGAAGTTAACGGCAAAATAATAATTACCAAGAAATGCCCTGAACATGGTGAATTCAAAGCAACACATTGGCAAAGTCCACCAATATTTGGCCATATGCAAAAATACGATCAATTCATGTACCTTGGAGACCTTAACGCCCCTAAAAATCCGCCTGGCTGCCCATACGTCTGTGAAAACTGTAAAAACCATGCTTCTGCTACTGTAATAGGCGTAATTGATGTAACTAAAAGGTGTAACATGAGATGCGCTATCTGCTTTTCTACTTTTCCTCAGCAAGAAGTCGATTACGAACCTACCAAACAATCATTAGTAGAAATGCTCGAGTTCGTAAGTAAAGCAAATCCTAAGCCGCCAGCAATACTTTTCTCAGGCGGAGAACCACTAGAACGTGAGGATATGCCTGAAATAATAGGTGTCGCTCATAAATTAAAATTCATGACCATTTTAGCTACAAATGGTATACATTTAGTTGATACCCCTGGCTTAGCAAAGAAGCTTAAAGAAAACGGATTAAACATTGTTTATCTTTCTTTTGATAGTTTTCATGAAGACTTCAATAAAAAAATTAGAGGACAACCTCTTCTAGATATCAAGCTTAAAGTAATTGAGGTCTGCCGAAAATATGACATTGAAATAATCTTGGTCAACACCTTAATGAAAAGCTTAAATGACGAAGAAGTAGGTGATATGATCCGTTTCGCCGCTAAAAACACGGATATTATAAGAGGCTTAATTTTTCAGCCAATTGCTTTTACCGGAAGGGCTACCGAGAACCCCTTTAGAGAAAATTTCAGAGAATGGTCTTTTGCTGAAGACGTGGAAAACCAAACTCGCGGCGAAATAAAAACTACAGATCTCTTTCCAATGTCAATAATGACTTCTCCAATTAAGATAATGCGTAAATTCATGCAAAAACCTTGGCCATTATTCTCATGTAGTCCACAATGCGGAATAGTAAATTGGATTTATGTTTCTAAACGGGGCAAAATGATTCCCATAAACCACTTCGTGAACTTCGAAAGGTTCTTCAATACAATCCGTAAAACTGCAGAGACAGCAGAATCAAAAGGAAAAATATCTTTACTATCATCCCTTTTCATGGCTTCAATGGTATCAATGAATATGGTCTTAGTAACAAAAGAAGTGGGGATATTAACTCTGATGAATTCAATCATAAAAATGCATATTTCGCCTTCATATCAGTCACTTGGCAAAATACGTCGGCGGATATTCTTATTGGGTTGTATGGCTTTCATGGATTCTTGGAACTTTGATGTAAACCGAGCACGTAGGTGCGTGGTGCATTATCTTACTCCTGATAAAAAAATTGTGCCCTTCTGTGCCTACAATAATGTTCATCGGGTAGCTATCGAAAAAGCTTATGCTGAAAAACACAAAAAGTCTTAGTTGACGAGTTTTCAATCTTTTTATTTTATTAACGTCATTTATTTTTACTTTTAACATAAAATCGAATTATCTTACAATAATTTCTATTTAGCAAATTACCTGTGTATGCCTAGTTTACTTGTTATTTTTCTAATAATTTTAATTTATAACGTTTATTTTCAAGACACAGTAGTTTTCAGCAAACCTGAATTCTCCTGAATCTTCAATCCAGAGCTCAAAAATTACTGCATATTTCCCTGTATTATTTTCTGTTAAAGTCACTTGTTTTTGGTCATATTCGCCTTTAGGTATGAAAAAATCATAGGTTCTAATCGAATCTATGTCTAATGGAAAAAGCGCTGGAAGATTTTCAATAATTTTTACTCTCACTTGGTATATTCTATCTTCATTCATGTGGTTTTCTACTGCAACATATACGCTAAAAGTGCTGTTTTGTTCAGCAACTAAAACTAAGGGGTAGTCAACAGCTTGTTCTTTTGAATCAAGTATGTATAATGTGTTGTACTCTTCTGGTTGTGGGTTGAATATAAGATAATATGCACCTACAACAGATGCCACAATAATTAACGCAATAAAAACGGAGCTAATGAATATGTTTTCTTCATTTGAACCGATTTTTCTTCCAATTTTCTTGGCACTTTCTAATAGTCTTGGCATCTAAGAAGCCTCTAAATATTGTGCTAAATATCTCGATTCCAGACTTAAACCTTCTCAATTTAGGTTTACCATATTTCCGGGCTTTATAAGTGCTGGGAACTTCAATCATGCTGTATCCTTCTCTGGCAAATTGGATTAGCATTTCAGTTGCAAAAGCCATATCCCCCTCCTTTAATTTCACATTATCTATGGCTTCGTGAGATATAGCGCGGAATCCAGATTGTGTGTCGCTTAGAAATTGGCTATAAACAAAGTCAAACACGAAAGTTATTACTTTGTTGCCTATAAAGTTCATTATACCCATGGCTTTGTTTGGGTCATACATCCTTGTAGCTAAAACCATGTCTGCGTCTTTCTCTATCATTTTCTCTATCAGGCGGTTCATGTGCTTAAATTCGTAGGTTCCGTCTCCGTCAACCATGATTATGATGTTACCCTTTGCATTCTTCATACCAGTCATTAATGCTAAACCATAGCCTCGTCTAGGTTCAATAATTAACTTACAACAATCCAGTTTTTTTACTATTTCTTTCGTGCCATCTGTTGAGTCGCCATCAACGATGATTATCTCTTTTGGATATGTTAGGTGTTTTTGTATTGTTGTCACTGCTTCCAGAATATTTCCCGCTTCGTTAAGTGTTGGAATGACAACCGAGACCATTTCAACTTTTGACGTCATCAGCTTACTTCCGCTTCAAAGCGTTATAATGTTTCCGACACAAGTTTAAATAAGTTCTTCGTATAATTGAGCAAGTCTATCAACATTTTTGTCCCAACTGTAACGCTCTTCTACCTTTGCTCTAACTTCACTTTTAATTGATGCAAAATTGTTGGACACAAACTCTAAAATTTCCTTGGCGAGTTTTTCCGGCTCGTTAGGTGGGGTAAGTTTGCCATATTCCGATAATAATATTTCTTTTATTCCCCCAACATTTGTAGCTATGACAGGTAGTCCACATGCCATCGCCTCAAGTGCGACTAAAGGTAAACCCTCTCCTGATTTTGATGGCAACACAAACAAATCAGACATATTGTAGTAATCGGGTAAATCTTGGTCATTGACAAATCCTGCAAGTTTAAAATTGGCTTCAATTCCTAGTTGTGAAATCTGTACTTTAACACTTTCAAAGTCTGGACCTTTACCTACAACTAAAAAAATTAGGTGTGAATTTTTTTTAACAGCGATTTTTGCACATTCAATTAAGGTGTCTATACCGTTTTTATAAACCAAACGTCTTACGGTCAAAACAACTTTTGCGTTGGAGGTGATTCCGAGTTTTTTTCGAATTACTTCACGTTTACTTGGTGCTACCTTAAATTTGGTTATGTCCACTCCATTATACATTAACTCAATTTTTTCTTGTTTAGCACCTAACTCCATCACATATCTCTTAGTTGCTTCACTTATCACGATTATTTTATCTGCAATTTTCAGGTTTTGTTTGCCTACTGTCAAATCATTAATGTGTTCCACTTTATCAAATATGTTGTTGTATTCAATGAATGTATTATGTTGCGTTAAAATGAATGGTTTATTGTAAAATTTAGCTAATTTACCTGCAAGCAAACTTGTTAAGTATGGGTGGCCATGAGCGTGCACGATATCGCTTGTTTTAACAGCCTTAACAAATGTACTGTAGCTATTTATTGTCGGAATCGAGTATGGAATACCTACTCTGAATCCTGTGTTTAGCGACTCATAGCATTCTACTGGTACGCCATCTACTGAATACTGTTTTGGTGTTCCAATTCTGTTTGTTACAACCATGGGCTTAAAATTTCTTAACAGTAACCGTTTACTCTGTTCGTTTACAACTTTTTCTATTCCACCTACATGAGGTAAAAAAGTGTGAGTTACGATGCAGATTTTTTTTCTATCCATGGAGTAAACAACGGATAAACCCTCAATCGACAGAGTATTATAATGTTATGGTAACTCTACTATGGGGTTTGTTGTTCGAGGAGAAAATCTATTTTGTTTAGTATTTGAAATTTTTATTGCTTCTGATTTTTGGTTTTAAGTGCTTTAGTGTACACATTTGATGACACACCTGCAACTAATGCCCCAATTGCATCATTCGTAAGCGGGGGTAATTGACTAAGGATTCCTGGTTTGGCTTGGTCAAAACGTACAAACTCGAACATTCCTCTTGAACCGCCAATGTAAGTGGCTATTGCTATCCCTATAAGTTCATCCGCAACAAGACCTGGTCTGCCCATGAATCTTTCTTTAGTCAAACCTGGTATTCGTCCGTTTTCAGCTTCATGTTGTGCGTGAAATGCGGCTACTATAAGTGTCGACACATTTACATCATCTAAAACGTCAAGAAATTCTTCTTTGAATTGTTCTACAGCTTTTTCTTGAGTTTCTACTCCTGGATGTGGGACATACATTTCTAGTGCGCTATCAATTAGGCTTTTTAGCGTAATGCCCTCTTTTTCTAGGTATTCGAGTAGTGGCGGCGTTTTTGTCATGATTGTTCAACCTCACGTTAACTGGTGAAGACGGTTTTAAGTGTTACGTGAGTCTTTTACCGTAATGCTTATATGAGGAGGATGGATAAACCACCCAAAACAGTTGTGTGGTAATTTGCTAAACATGCATAAAATCTATAAAAAAACAGTCAAATTCCCTATGAAAAAGAGTATGTCTGGAAATTCGACTAGAAAAAATCTGTTATTAACGTTATATGCCACAAAAAATTTTTTAATAAAACTCTTAACTTGTTCAACTCTTTTATTCAGTTCAACATCTAAATATGACGTAGATGGGGGTAAAATCCACTGAAGGTCATTGCATCTTGGAGTGGTGGAAAAGACAGCTGTTTTGCGTATTACTTGGCCACACAACAGGGTCACAAAGTAATTAACCTTTTTACTATGATGATGACTAACTGCAAATCCAGTTTCCATATGATACCTTCAGGCATATTGGACGCTCAATCACAATCTATTGGAATACCATTGATAAAAAAAACTACTTCTCCCCAAACTTATGAGCATGACTTTAAAACTTTATTGCAGGAATCAAAACTTAAGGGTGCAGAAGGGATAGTTACAGGTGATATTCGAGAGGTTGAAGGACATGAAGAGGGCTGGTTAGCTAGGGTGTGTAAAGAAGTTGGTTTAACTCCAATCAAACCTCTTTGGATGGGTGATACTAAACAGCTTTATCTGGATTACCTCAAAACAGGTTTTAAAGCGACTGTAGTGCGAACCAAGCTTAGTTTGCTAACTGAAGATTGGCTTGGTAGAGTGCTTGACAAAGGTTTTTACGATGACATAATTAAACTCGGTAATGTCGATGTTTGTGGTGAAGAAGGAGAATACCACACAGTGATAACTGATGGGCCGACATTTAAAAATAGAATTGAACTGACTGATACAGAAAAGCACAAGTTAAACGGTGGTTTCGGTTACCTAGAAATTAAACAATTTAAAGTTGCATCAAAGTAAGGTGAGCTATGTGGACGTTTTAATTGCAAATAATGAACCAAAAGCAAAAACCTTCCTAAAAGAAATCAAAGGCAAAAAACCCCTATTCATTTGTACAATTGCAACTACAGAAACCGGAAAGATACCTGGATTATCTGCTGCTGGTGCTAACCCTGACTTTACGGATTTTACTCCACCTGCAGATGCAGAACTGTTACTATTAGGAAAATGTAAATCAATACAAGGCGTGCCGATTACTCCTGATGGAATTCCTACACCCGCTCTGGTGACTACTAGTGCTTTGCATTTAGCCGAGATTCCCGTCCTTATAGTAAATGGTGGTGTAAAAGTTAGACCACAAGTACCCTACATCGAATTGGGTGGTAACTCAGGGCGAGATATTCGAACAGGCGATTCAGTGGATAATGTAGAAGAAGTCATCGAACGCGCAAAGATTTTAGGTGAACAACTTGCCAAGGTTACAGATTATTTAGTTATCGGTGAAAGTATACCTGGAGGTACTACTACAGCTTTAGGTGTATTATCAGCTTTAGGTGTTAATGCAGAGGGTAAAGTGAGTAGCACACTTCCTGAAAACCCTCACGGATTAAAGGTCGACGTAGTAAAGGCAGGTTTGAAAACAGCAGGCGAAAAGTTTGGAAGTCTGTCAAATAACCCCATAAAAGCGGTATCTTGTGTAGGTGACCCAATGATGCCTGCGTTAGCTGGTTTGGTTATTGGGGCCTCGAAAAAATCACCTGTCTTGATGGCAGGTGGTACCCAGATGACAGCAGTTTTGGCTGTGATAAACGCTTTAGATTCTGAAGCATTACGTAATGTTGCTGTTGGTACAACAAGATGGGTTGCAAAAGATAAATCATCAGACATCTGCGGTATAATAAACCAGTTCTGTGATGTCCCTGTTTTAGCTGCTGACTTAGACTTCAGTTCATCTATGTATTCAGGATTAAGGGTTTACGAAACTGGATTGGTTAAAGAAGGTGTGGGAGCAGGTGGTGCATCATTAGCTGCCATGTCTAAACTTGGGGATTCAGTAACCAAGCAAACTCTTCTTAAGGAGATAGAGAATAACTATGCTTTACTGATGACTCAAAAGTGAGACGCGCTTGGTATTTAAACAACTAAAAAATCTTTTATCTTTCTTAACAGTTTTTCCAGTAAAAATGGATAAAGATTTGTTTGTTGACTGCGCCCGTAGTATGTGGGCTTTCCCATTAATAGGTGCTCTACTTGGTTTACTTGCTGGTTTAGCTGGATTATTAGGTATGTATGTTTTACCTAATTTGGTCGTCGGACCAATTACCTTAGCGTTACTGCTTCTTATGACTGGTCTTCACCATACGGATGGACTGCTAGATTTTGGTGACGGATTAATGGTCCATGGGACACCCGAACATAAAATCACTATAATGCATGATCAACTCACTGGAGCTGGAGCAATAGGCTTGACTTTAATGACTTATATAATCACTGCTTTTGCATTTGCAGGTTTGGGAACAACAGTTTCTTTTGGCTCCTTCTGGGTGCCTTTGATTTTTCCTGGTTTAATTGTTATAGAGTTATGCGCGAAGTTGGCGATGGTTGTTGCTGCTTGGAGCGGCAAAGCTGTTCATGAAGGTATGAACACATCTTTTCTGCAGCATATGCATGGGAAAGGAGGTGGGTTACGTTTAATTGTTGCATTAATAATATCATTTGTTATTGCCTTCTTACTATTACGGTTTGCAGGGTTATTTTTAGTATCGGCAGCTCTACTTACAGGCTTGATTATGGTGGCTGTAGCTCATCGTAACTTTAAAGGTGTGACAGGCGACGTTTTTGGAGCAATAAATGAAATAACCCGGATGGTTTGTGTTGTTGTTCTATTGGCGGTGATTGTATGGGTATAGTTGCACTTGTTATGGCTGGCGGCAGAGGAACTCGCATGAAAATTAAAATTGAAAAACCACTTGTTGAAGTTGGTGGTAAGCCAGTAATTGAATATGTAATTTCAGCGTTGAAGTCAGCAAAAAAAATTGATCGAATAATTGTCGCTACTTCACCTTCTACCCCAGAGACTGCTGCGTTAATTAAACAACTTGGTGTTGAAATAATCAAAACTCCAGGAGTTGACTACGTTTCTGATATGGGTTATACTGTGCAGGCATTGAAATTGGGTGTGTTTTTAGCTGTTGCTGCTGATTTGCCGCTTATTAGACCTGAGATGGTGGACGCAGTGGTTACTCGTTATGAGCAATGCGGTAAACCAGCTTTGACCGTTGCAGTTCCACTTGAAACTAAAGTTAAGTTAGGTATGTCAATAGAGTACAGCTTTAAGACTGAAGACAGTCGCGATGTAGTTCCTGTCGGAATCAACGTAATTGATGGTAGTAAACGCTACGGTGACGAATGGTTGGATCAGGATATCTGTGTATTAAATTATGACGAATTAGCTGTAAACATTAATACTGTTCAAGAGCTACAGTTAGCTGAGCAGTTGCTGACCAAGAAGAAACTGTAACGCTTAATTTCGACATCTATTTTACGCTTAGAGTTTTTCTTTCTTCTTGTTTAATTGTGTATGTTTCCTTAAGGATTTCTTTCATTTTTTTCGCGTCAATATCAAGAATTGGTGTCTCGCAGATTATCGTAGGATGCAAGCCGAATTCAACAATTAATTGTGCGAGAAAACTAAAGTCTGGTCCATAACCTTTTTCGTCAAGTGTTCGATGACGTTTTTCTCCTTGACTTGTGAATTCTATGGCTGAAAAATGGCAGTGCATACTTCGAAGTGCATCTATTCCTAATTCTTTTTCAACTTTTTCTGCTATAACTCGCATATCTTCTACTTTTCTGAATCCGCCCAAATTTCTTGCATGCAAGTGACCCCAATCAATTACAAGTTGTGTGCCCTCTACTTGTTGATTTATCGCTATTATTTCGTCTATACTGCCCACTTGAAATTTTCTACCCATTGTTTCAGGGCCAAGTTTAACCTTCAGGCCTCGATTTTTAATTTCCAAGCTAATCTCTTTTAATGCGTTGACACAATTTTTGAAAGCAAAGTCTTTTTCCACTTTACCATAAAAACCGGGGTGAAAAACCATAACATAAGCACCCATCCAATCTGCTGCTGTAGCAGCAGCAATTAGTCGCTCTTTGCTTGCCTCAACCACTTCTTTTTTTCCTGAAAGGTTAATGAAATATGATCCATGCATACTTAATTTAACATCGTTTTTTCCCGCTGATTCCCCAAGTTTTTCTGCCTCTGCCTGCTTTATCTGTGGTTTAGCTCCCCACCTTACCGCTTGATACTCAAAAGCATCTAATCCCTCCTCCTGAAGTAGTCTTGGGACATCAGAAAGTTTTGCTCCTATAAGTCTAAAGGTTGGTGGTACACCTGCCGGACCGAAGCGTGTATTCTCAGACATGCAAATACCTTATTTTGTAAACTCTTGAGTTGTTTTTATCTTTTAAACATATATTTAAAAAAAGGAACTTAGTGTTGGAATTGAAACAAATAAACTAACATAAACTGCAATAGCCAAAACTCCAAGTGTTATAGTCAACAATACAAGATC